>Ga0207421_10007772_pt1 | contig 11324 bp, 7 predicted proteins | sample SodLakKL_010_SED_4_FD_187542 | JGI IMG/M metagenome (GOLD analysis project Ga0207421, IMG submission 187542) | Alkaline sediment microbial communities from Lake Tanatar, Kulunda Steppe, Russia - 8KL_010_SED (SPAdes) (version 2) | ecosystem: Environmental > Aquatic > Non-marine Saline and...
CCGGTTGCCAATACGGCAGTTAGTTAATGGCATAATTTTTTGGCACTATGTTTGCCTCTTTGAAGGAAAACAGGATTCAAAATTATGTCACATTTCAACTTTAGCGAATTGGAACAGCGCCTTAACGAGCTTGGAGAGGATTTTTCCGGGTTTATGGAGCGCGTGGTTTCCAAAACCGAAAAAAGCGAAGGCTTTCGGCCGACACTGGATGTTATAAAAGGTGATGATACCATCATACTTGTAATGGATCTTCCGGGCATGGAAAAATCTGATGTGGTGATTTCTCACCGGAATCAGGTTTTAAGCATTTCGGGAACGCGCCGTACAAACTATACGGCTGAAACTGAATTTTTGAAACAAGAGCGGAGCACAGGTTCTTTTACACGCTCATTCACGCTGCCTGTAAATGTCAATTCGACAGAAATAAAGGCATCGATGAAGCAAGGTGTACTTGAGGTAAGTGTGCCGTTAAAAGGTGATGCACCCGAGTCTGAAACGATTATAATTGAATAGAATAAGAACAGTAAAATTAAACGTATAAAAGAAAATGGGAAAAATAATAGGAATTGACCTTGGTACCACTAACTCCTGCGTCTCGGTAATGGAAGGAAACGACCCGGTCGTTATCCCCAACGCTGAGGGCGGGCGCACGACTCCATCGGTTGTGGCCTTCACCAAAGACGGCGAACGTCTTGTGGGAGCACCTGCCAAGCGTCAGGCGATTACCAATCCAACCAAAACTGTTGCATCAATCAAGCGCTTCATGGGTCGTAAATTCGACGAGGTTGCCAATGAAATCTCCGATAACGCCTACGAGGTTGTTAAAGGTGACGACGGCACAGCCCGTGTAAACATTGATGACCGCAAGTATGCGCCGCAGGAAATTTCTGCCATGGTTCTTCAGAAAATGAAGCAGACCGCTGAAGAATACCTCGGCGAGAAAGTAACTGAAGCCGTTATCACCGTACCGGCTTACTTCAACGATTCCCAGCGTAAGGCCACACAGGAAGCCGGCGCTATTGCAGGTCTTGAAGTGAAGCGTATCATTAACGAGCCAACCGCTGCGGCTCTGGCCTACGGTCTTGATAAAAAAGACAAGAACCAGACTATTGCCGTGTATGACCTTGGTGGTGGTACATTCGATATCTCTATCCTGGAGCTTGGTGATGGCGTATTTGAAGTAAAATCCACAAATGGTGATACTCACCTCGGTGGTGATGACTTCGACTCCCGTCTGATTAAATTCCTCGTTTCGGAATTCAAAAACTCCGACGGAATCGACCTCACTAAAGATGCCATGGCTATGCAGCGCCTCAAAGACGCCGCTGAAAAAGCCAAAATTGAGCTTTCAAGCTCTGCCAAAACCAACGTGAATCTTCCGTTCATTACGGCTGATCAGGCTGGACCTAAGCACCTTAACGTAGACATCTCCCGCTCCAAGTTTGAGCAATTGGTTGATGACCTCGTGAAGCGCACGCTTGAGCCTTGCCAGAAAGCTATTAAGGATGCCAAAGTTTCCAAGACCGAAATCGATCAGATCATTCTGGTAGGTGGATCAACACGTATTCCTAAAATTCAGGAAGCCGTTAAGGAATTCTTCGGAAAAGAGCCAAGCAAAGGCGTAAACCCGGATGAAGTAGTTGCCGTAGGTGCTGCTATTCAGGGTGGTGTTCTTGCCGGTGATGTGAAAGACGTAATTCTGCTCGACGTAACCCCGCTCTCTCTGGGTATCGAAACCCTTGGCGGCGTAATGACCAAGTTGATTGACGCCAACACAACCATCCCGACCAGCAAGAAAGAGTCTTTCTCTACTGCTGCCGACAACCAGACTTCTGTGGAAATCCACATTCTGCAGGGTGAACGCACCAGAGCAGCGGACAACCGCACGCTAGGTAAGTTCCACCTCGACGGAATTCCGCCGGCACCACGCGGCATGCCACAAGTCGAAGTTTCCTTCGATATTGATGCAAACGGTGTGCTTAACGTGAGCGCCAAAGACAAGGCGACTGGTAAAGAGCAGAACATCCGCATCGAATCCAGCTCAGGACTTTCTGAGGAGGAAATCGAAAATATGCGTAAGGCTGCCGAAGAGCATGCCGACGAAGATAAGCAGGTACGTGAGCGTATCGACAAGCTGAACCAGGCTGATTCCATGGTGTTCTCCAGCGAGAAGAATCTGGGTGAGTATGGCGATAAGCTTTCTGACGACACCAAGTCTAAAATTCAGGCTGCACTCGATGAGCTCAAAGAAGCCCACAAGGCTGAAAACGTTGATGCTATTGACGGCTTAATCGAAAACCTGAACAAAACCTGGGCAGACGCCACGCAGGAAATGCAGGCAGCCGGTGCACAGCCGGGTGCTGAAGGCGCTGAAGGCGGAGCGCAGGCAGAAGGTTCAGCCGAAGCCGGCGGATCAGACGACGACGCAGTCGATGCCGACTACGAAGTTGTAGACGAAGATGAGAAGAAAAAAGACTGATAGCTCGGTTTTAAAATCATCTTACTGATGAATATGAAGCCCGTTCCGGCATTTGTCCGGGGCGGGCTTTTTTTATGATCCAGGACAACAGTCTATTCATAAAGCTAAAACAAAAAAGCTCCTTCGACCGAAGACCGAAGGAGCTTTTTGTTGAGAAGAATCGAAACTAGTTTAACTTACTCTTCTTCGTGGGGCCATTCGGCCAGTGCAGAGAATCCATCTCCATCCCGGAAGGATTGTCCTGTACCGTTGGGGATGCGTTCGTCCACATCGCTATTTTCAATCATCACGCCGGCATAATGTGGTTCTTCAATACCGTCGGCTGTGAGAATACCGGAGTAGAGACTAATCATGGTTACTGTTCCTTCTTCAAACTCCTGCACCTGCTCTACAAAAATGGTAAAGGCATTACCATCGCCTGAAATAAAGCTGCTGGTTGGTAATATCGTAGGTTCGTGGGCTAGCGTCATTTCCAGCGTTAACTCATTATCGTCCATATTCTGATCACTGAAACGGATGTACATATCATACCAGGTACATCCACCACCTGCACATGGATCGTCGGGTACCAGCGTTTCTATTAGCTTCATGGGTGCCATAATTATAGTTGGAGCGAGAGCATTCTTTTGACCGCCTGATAAGGTGCTTACTACATCTGGCGGGGTAAGTCCACGGTGAATCGGAATATCTAATTCATCTTCAAAAAGGCTCATGAGTTCATCATCTACCAGGTCTCTGATGTTTTCACTCAGGTCGTCTTGTATTTCATCAGCATCGTTGCCGGAAACATCGCAAGAAATTAACGTAAAGGTTAAACCAAGAATAAGGAAATAGATGTACAGCTGAATTGGCATTCTGGTAGAAATCATAAATGTAATCGTGGTATTATATTGATAATAAGTCGTTTGTATCATATTTCGGACAAGTTTTGCCTGAAAGCTGTTATAGAGTGCGAATAAATACCATAGACTCGTTCATTTTTTTATTTAATTCTGAGCGGTTTATTTATGGGTAGTGTTATAAAGCAAATATTCCCTGAAATGCATCCTTTTGAGTGAACAATGAACACCGGCCTGAATAGTATAAGGTGTCCTTGAGTGTTAGGAATAAAAAAGCCCCTCCGATCAAAGAACGAAGGGGCAAGCTTAATGAGAGCGGTATTATCAAATATCTCTACTTTATCAACAGCATTTTCCGGGTCTCAGAAACACCATTAGCCGTAATTTGGTAAAGGTATATGCCGCTGGATAATCGTGTTGCATCGAACACAGAGAAGTGGGTACCCTGTGCCTGATTCTCATTTACCAGCGTAGCAATTCGCTGCCCGGCAATATTGTACACATCGAGCCGTACCTGTGCGTTTTCGGGCAGCGTGTACTGTATAGTTGTAGTCGGATTGAATGGATTTGGATAGTTCTGATACAACTTAACTGTATTGGGAAGATCTATTGGATCTGGTCCGATGCTTACAGGAGGCGTGTAGTCAAGGTCAAGACTCCATACGGTTAAACCTGCTGCCGGCTGATTTCCGGCACGGGTAAAGCGACCGCTTAGCCAGAGATCGGTCTCCCAAACCAGAAAATCATTAACTCTGCCGTTTACTCCAAAACCAAGGGGCAACCAGCTTGTTCCGTTATCTGCCAGCCGGGCGATGTTGTTTAGCTGGGTGCCCATGTAGCTGTCGAACAGTCCGCCTATGTACAATGTGCCTTCCAGCATGGCCAGCGCTCGCACGCCAAACCCTGAGCCTGAGTCGAGCGTATTACCTGCTCGTTCCCAATCTCCTTGTCCAGACAAATTAAGTTTGGCAACATAGCGCGCGGAAGACTCAACCAGGTTCGTAAAATTACCGCCGATATAGAGGTAGTTGTCGTGAACCATCAGTGTATATACATCGTTGTTGGGCTGGACGGTAGCTACCGGCTCCCACACTTCTTCAGTGAGATGATACCGTGCTACACGTCCAGTGTTAATTCCGCCAGCCTGAGAAAATGCTCCGGCGGCATAGAGGTAGTCATCATGGATAGCTATATCATAGATTATTCCGTTCGTTCCGTCACCAAGAGGGTGGAAGCTGCCGGTTGGTATGTGGTAGCGCATAATTCTGTTTCCGGAAACTCCACCTGCCGAAGCGAAACCGCCGGCAAAAATGAGGTTGTCCTCGTGCACAGCAAATGCATAAATGGTGCCGCCCATCGTCTGCCCCTCGGGAATTAAAGCTTCCCATTCGTTAGTGCTGAGGTTGTATTTTGCTATTCGATTCAGATTTGTCGCAGTTGATGTTCCGAAGTTTCCGCCTACATAAATATATCCATCGTGCTTTTTTAAGGAATGTACTTCTCCGTTGAAGGTGACTGCAGATGGGAACGGGGTCACCTGAGTCCAGTTTCGGCTTCCGGGGTTAAACGAAGCCACACGGTCGGCGCGCAGATTTCCGGAGTTTATGAAAAAGCCACCGAGGATAATATTGTCACCTGCCCGGTACAAAGCATTGACACGTCCTTCATGCGTTATTCCATTTCCGAGACTCCTCATTTTATCTTCCGCGGGAATGTAGGTAAATATTCGTCCGCTGTTAATGCCGCGAATCCTTGGCATGGAGCCGTAAGCAAGGATTTCATCACGAAAATGGTCTAACCCGAAGTATGTGCCGGATACGGCTAAGTCGGGGCTTTCAATTGGCTCCCACTGGCTGGATGGAAGATGGAGTTTAGAAAAACCGCGGATGTTATCGTCGCCTATAGTGCTGTCCCAGTTATGTCCGCCCACATACAGATAATCTCCCGCCCGCAGCAAAGATCGCAGGAAGCTCTGTTGTTCAATTTCGTCGCCGACTGATGAAAACGTTTGCTCACTTCTGCTGTATTGAACCAGACTGCGAACCTGTGAGCCATCCGGCGCGGTGCTGAACGATCCTGCCAGCCAGATATAGTCTTCATCAAATTCAATATCATAGAAAGTGCCAGTAGCCTGATTCCCTATGGTGCTCCAGTCTCCGGTTTCCATATTATAAATGGCTATTGAAGGAGAGTCAAGCCCGCTTATTGACGGGAAGTTGCCGAGCACGTACAGATGGTTACCTTCAGAGGCCAGTCGTTGAATACGGTCGCCTGCTACAGGAACTCCACCACCCATGTTGTCCCATTCGTTGTTTGTAAAGCTGTAGCGAGCTATGCTATTGGCGTCGATTCCGTCAACAGAGGAGAAGTCTCCGGCGATAAACATATAATCGCCCGATATATGAATATGTCTCACCTGATTATTAATTTCATGATTGAAGGGCTCCCATTCTTTAGTATCAATATTCCATATCACCATGTAATCCGCAGATTCACCGGCAACCTGGGAAAAATCACCACCCAGATAAAGACGGTTTTCAAACCGGTCGATTGTTCGGGCAAAGCCTTGCCCCGGTCCGTCGGGTGTGGGATCCCATTGATCGGTTTTTCCGTCATAAATGGCAAAGCTGAATGCTTCAAGTCCACCTGCCAGATTAAGACGGCCCACGGCATAAATAGTTTCTCCGTCAATTACGACATCCTGAACGGTTCTGGTTGGGTTTGGACCCTCAATTCCCGGTGATGAATTTGGCCAATTCCAGTTATCGTTGGTAAGATCATCCTGCTGGGCAAACAAGGATGAAGCAGGAAGCAAAAAGATCAGAATTAGACCGGTTAAACGGATGGATTTTAATAGCGTTTTCATAGGTATAAGATTTGATTCCATGTTGGCAAGGTGCAAAAGAAATGCTCGTAAGCATTTCCTGATAAATAATGCGGAAAAAGTACCGGGTTTTCCCGCCGGGTTGGTGCATTTTATGGAGCAGGATATTGAATTTTAGCTAAATAGAACTAAGTAGATATATTTCAATCCCTGAAGCAGTTAATCGAAATTCTGCAAGAGGTAATAAAATTCTGGGTAGTAGCCGGAAGTAATAGAAGACTTAGAGTCTGTTGAATTCCTGTTCTTGTCTGTTCATAAAATCTAATAAACTTATTAGAAATTGCTCCGGCTTGAAATTATCTTCATAAACTTTCCTTACCTTTAGACCTAGCTATGAAATTGACAAACCCCCAAAGAATACGAGAAGAATGCTTGTACTTGTAATAAACTGCGGAAGTTCATCCGTTAAATATGATTTAATCAACACCGAAGATCAGACCGGGCTTTGCCGCGGACTGGTGGAGCGCATCGGTGCCGTTACGGCCATTGTGAAGCATGAGCCAACGGGGCAGAAAAAGGTAAAGGAAACTAAAACGATTCAGAATCACACCGAGGCTCTAAAGGAAATTCTGGGTTTTCTTCTGAGTCCTGATTCGCAGATTGTTAAGTCAGCATCCGACATTAAAGCAGTGGGTCATCGGGTGGTGCACGGTAGCGATATGTTTAAGGATTCCGTTCTGATCGACGATGATGTGAAGGAAGCCATCGAGCAGGCCATCGATCTGGCGCCGCTTCACAACCCGCCCAATCTGAAGGGTATTGAGGCCGCCATGGAAGCTCTGCCCGACGTGCCGCATGTGGCCGTTTTTGACACCGCTTTTCATCACTCTTTGCCGGCCAAGGCGTATTTATACGGCATTCCAAACCGTCTGTACCGCCGCTATAAAATCCGTAAGTACGGATTCCACGGCACATCACACTATTATGTGAGCCGGCAGTATTACAAGCTGATTCTGAAAGACTCAAAAGACACCAAAGTAATCAGCTGCCATTTAGGTAACGGAGCGTCGATTGCCGCTATTGAGGGCGGTCAGTCGGTGGATACGACCATGGGCTTCACTCCGCTTTCCGGACTGGTGATGGGCACCCGGAGCGGTGATCTGGATCCGTCCATTTTGTTTTATCTGGTGGAGAAAGAAGAATTGCCGCTTAGTGATCTTCACGCATTGCTGAACAGACACAGCGGACTGATTGGCCTCAGCGGATACGCGGCCGACATGCGTGACCTGATTGCGGAAGCCGAAAAAGGGGACCGTCGTTGTCAGCAGGCAATTGATGTCTTTACCTATAAAATAAAGCAGTATATCGGCTCCTACATGGCTACGATGAACGGCTGCGACGCTATTCTGTTCACCGCCGGTATTGGTGAGAACTCAGCTTTGATCAGAAAAAAGGCCGTCGAAAATATGGAATACCTTGGCATCAAGCTGGATGATGACCGCAACAATGATGTACAACCCGGCGAAATGACTCGTATAAGCGCCGATGACTCCAAGGTTGATGTCTATGTGGTGCCAACCAATGAAGAGCTTGTAATCGCCATAGACGCGGCCAAAATCGCGCAGGCATCGGCTCAGTCGCCCTGGATTTAGGACGCTGATTGGCGCGGATTTTAGCGCGGATTAACGCAGAGTTTTAGTGTGATGAAAACTTTGGCAAGCCCCGGATTTGTTAATTACTGGTCCGGGGCTTTTTTATTCTGGATTTAGGACGCTGATTGGCGCGGATTTTAGCGCGGATTAACGCGGAGATTTAGTGTGATGGAAAACTTTGGCAAGCCCCGGATTGGCTAATTACTGGTCCGGGGCTTTTTTATTCTGGATCAAGACGCTGATTTGCGCGGATTATAGCGCGGATTAACGCGGAGATTTAGTGTGATGGAAAACTTTGGCGAGCCCCGGATTGGTTAATGACTGGTTTGGGGCTTTTTTTATTCCGGAAAAGCCTCTTCATTGATGCCGTAGATATGGAGCTCAATGTGTTCATCCATGTGATGAATTTCGTGGATGTAGCCCTGGCTGATCATGTTGGTCCAGTTGTTTTCCTCAGGAATTCGCGTGTAGAATTGGGCATTGTCTGATAGCCGGTAGATAAGATAATAATCATCATCATTCTCACGTGGTATCATGGTCGGTGTTGAAAACAGAATATAATCGTCGCTAAGAGAACCCATTCCTGCGACAATCATGTGCGGGCCGATTTCGGACATCCACTTAAACATATTTTCTCTGAACATCCGCTCGTTAAACCCGGGATTAACGCCATCAAAAACCCCGTCAAACAGAGGTGACTTCATATCTGTAAACTCGCCGGTTTCGATATCAAGAACGTGCAGTTCGGGAGCGGATGAAGTGGTGACAAATGCCAGGCCGTCCTGACTTACGGCTATTCCGCCGCCCATCGTTCTGTATGAAAAAGCAGGATTGGGATGGTTCTCAAATCTTGTTTCCCAGATAGTGTTGCCGTTTGAATCGAAGCGCATCAGCAGCGGGATTTCCTCACCCGGACGGGTTAAGTACCCCAAAAAACCGTCGTTCAGCCCTTTTATGAAATACGGAACGGGGAAGGAGTCGGTAAAGCGGCTCCCGCAGCTGCCGTCGCGCATGAAGCTGTGACCGGAAAGAGAAGGGGAGTTGACGAGGAAAATATGATCATCAGAAAAAGCAGCTCCAATGATGTACGTATCGATCCCCGGGTGACAATCATCAATAACCAGTTCGGTCCAGCTGTCGCTCTCATTCAGGTAGAGCCAAACCTCCTGATTACTTTCATCACCAATAAGCAAATCCCCGTTTGAGGCTCGCTCAATATGAGAAAAATTACCGAATACAAACTCAGGCAAAAGCAGCTTTTCCTGAAGCACAAAAGCCGATTCAAAAGGGATTTTGATGGGGGAGCTGGTGTTTTGTAATCCATCTTCACCGCTACACGAAAGGAGGTTTAGCGAAATTATAAGTACAACCGACAAATGAAAGGATATCAGGCGTGTCATGTACAGAATGAAAGGTTTGGGTGATGTATTTAAAATAGCTTCCGTGTGGTTTTACCGGTAATAAAACCTTGTTAACGAGTTATTGTTCGGCTCAAAATCAATCTCAATCAGAAACAGACCTGACAGGTTTCTAAAAATCTGTCAGGTCTGCAATTTTGCCATATTCGTCCGGTGGCATTGTTTGTGTTGATTATGATCCATGAAATACCGGCACCGTTCTGAAAATCAAACAGATGAAATTATCATCATGAAACCATCATCAGGCACATGAACAATGATCCAACCCCAAATTATCACTGATTACTGTTTACTGATCACTGACAAACTGCAATCCCTCTCATCATCCGTTCACCAAGCTCGCTTTCAGCAGTTTCGCGCCAGTATTGAAGTGATGTTTCAAGCAGGGCTTGGCCTTCATCTATATTCCCGGTTTGGCAAAGGATTCCGGCTTCGATGGCGCGCTGTTCGGCCAGGAAGGGGCTTTGGTCATGACCGGCTGCCGTGAGAATTTCGTGAGCCGTACGGATGCTATTCCGGGCCGCATCATCATCACCAGTTAATAAATGATGGCGCGCCTCGAGCATATGATAACGGGCAGGGGTGATATCACTCAGTGAGCCTGGATTTTTGAGGGACTCGGATGCTGCCAGCAACTCCGCGGAAGCTTCCTCATCGCGGTTTTCGATACTGAACAATAAAGCGGCCAGGCGGGCTTCACCAAGCTGACTCGATCTTTCTTCTTCCAGCTGCTCCACCAGCTCCAGCGCTTCCTGCTGAAGCACCGCAGCCGACTCGCCCTCCTGATGACGAATCAACAGCTCAAAAATACTGTAGGCATGGCCGATGTGGGCCGGGTAGCGCTCGGGCAGTCGCTCATCGCGTTCATTAAGGGCCTGACGCGCGACACCGGGTTTCCGAAGGTAAACGGCCGACTGAACCTCGCGATGCAGCCATACGGGCGTGAGCGGATTCCGGGGGACGGCGGCTTCACCAATCGGGATCAGCTTTTGTATTGTTGTGAGCACATCATGGGTGCGCCCGGCTGACTGATAGGCCAGGGTGAGCCAGTCCATGCCGCGGGCGTAGCGAAAGTTTTCATCACCGTAGATTTGGAGCGAGTGCTCCACGTTTTGCTCCAGCAGAGGAATGGCCTCATCGTTGCGGGCAAACAGGGACAGGGCGCTGCCGTAAGCCCCGGCGGCCATCACCAATTGCGGGTGCGGGTCGTCTGCGTAGCGCTCCATGGCCAGCTCATAGCCCCGGCCGGCCGCCTCGAGAGACTTGTCGTTATCACCCACGCGCTCATAAAAGTACTGCAGCTCAATATTGGCCTGTATGCAGCTGCTGTGCCGTTCGCCATAGGCTCCGCAGGTTAGATCGAGCGCCTGAAGCGCGTAATCCAGCGCGGTGTCGTACTCAGCGGTGATGTAATAGGTTGAAGCAACCAGATTGAGCAGCGTGCCGCGTACGCTTTCTGAGCCGCTTACCGTACCTAAATCAGCCAGGGCAGACTCGGCCAGCTCACGGGCCTCTTCGGCGCCGCTGGTTCCAAGTACGCTATGAGCATGAGACGCGCGTATTTCGGCAATTTCGATCGGGTCCAGCCCGCGGTGTTCGTCAATCAGACCGAGTGATTTTTCGAGATGCTCCCGCGCTTTGCCGGGCTCGCCGAGTCCGTGGAAACTGGTACCAATAACGCCAAACATCTCGGCGGCCAGAAGCGGCTGATCCATCATTTGTTCGGATACGTTTCTTGAGCCGTACTCGAGCATGTCGCGCACGGTTGGCGTTTCGCCCGGACCGATAAACGGATTGGAGGCTGATACCATAGTGACCAGAAAGTCCTTAACAGCTGTCGTCCGTTCGGCCTGCAAACGGGTTTGTTCCGCCTGCCAGAAAACTACAACAGCGGCCGTAACCAGAATCAAAAGGGAGAAGGCCGCTGCCGTCACTCCGGCGGTATGCCGCTGCATGAACTTTTTCATGCGGTATCCGCGAGAATCGGCCCGGGCCAGTACCGGGATGTTATTTAGCAGATTATGAATATCGCGGCTGAACTGCTCGGCCGAGGCGTATCGGCGCTCCGGTTCGATACGGAGAGCTGTCATCAGAATGTCGTCGAGCTCGGTG
>Ga0207421_10007773_pt1 | contig 11322 bp, 6 predicted proteins | sample SodLakKL_010_SED_4_FD_187542 | JGI IMG/M metagenome (GOLD analysis project Ga0207421, IMG submission 187542) | Alkaline sediment microbial communities from Lake Tanatar, Kulunda Steppe, Russia - 8KL_010_SED (SPAdes) (version 2) | ecosystem: Environmental > Aquatic > Non-marine Saline and...
TAACAGGTCCCCTGAAATTACCAAGCGGCAATAAAGGTTCCGCAGTTAAATCCTCTCCACAGTAAACACAAAAAACTTCTATATCATCTTGATCATCTTTAGTATAAGTATATTCATTACACTTAAAACACTTTTTGCGCATCATATCGACAGTACCTCCTTTTTCCGAGAGCCGATAAATAAATTTTATCGCATTCTTTTCCCCCAAATCTGAACGGCCTTTCAAATTCAGCCACAAAAACCAGATTGCCGCTAAAACATTAAAGTTAAAAATCCATAAAAGCTCTTCTCTAGATAAATAAAAGATTTATTGAATGGGTTCCAGCATCCAGACCGCAGTTTTTTCAGGTAATTTATCGGGAGAAATTGTAATAGTTGATTTTTGAGCGACATGGTCTTCAAATAAAGAAACAAATTCTTCGGCATCATTGATATCTACCTTACAGCAATTTGTCTTATAATGCATAGGAATTGCAATAGCAGGAGAAAATACTTCTACGATTTCTCGTGCTTTTTGGCAACTGATTGTACGTACTCCACCTACAGGAATCATCAGCACATCTACTCCAGAAATAAATTCAGCTTGATCCATGCTCAGACCTGCTTCACCATAGTCTCCCATGTGTACAAAAGTCAATCCGGACATTTTCCATTTGTAGATTATATTTTCTCCCCAGTTCTTTCCCCGGCAATCATCATGATAAGATCTACAACTCTCGATTCTCACCGAGCCCATTACAAAAGGAAAAGGTTCAACCTCTTTTAATATGTGCCGAAAACCTTTAATCATAACCACATTATTGTGATCAAAGTGATCATGACTAACAAGCACCAGTTTGGCTTCCACTTCCGGCAAAGGATAGCCTACATTTTCATTAAAAGGATCTATGACCAGGTTAATTCTCGGGTCTTCTACAAAAAACATGGAATGTCCATAATAAGTAACATTTACATTTCCCACTTTTACTTCACCTCCTTTCTCAACATACTTTCTCGAAAACAAAATAACAGTCAACAATAAAGCCTGGGATAAAGCATTTCCCAGGCGAACCTCATTGGAACATAGCCCTTAGAGTTAAGTAGTCAATTATTTATCGAATATACTTTGGCTCGCTCAGGTAATACCAGGTCAGAACTGGCAACCCAGAAAATTAAATAAATGCTCAATAATTTTCTCTATAATTCCGATTTAAGCAGCTTTTCAATAGACTACAAAAGGAATCAAAGAATAGGTTACCGTAATCATAATGCATTTTTTCTTGTAGTTTACAGTTAGTAACAGCGATGGTTGAAGCATATAAAGTAGCAAAAAAAATGGATTATCGGAGCAAAATTAAACCAGGTCAAAAGAGTTTAACCTCAAACATCAGAACCCACTTCCCTCGGCGAGTCGAACTCTGTTTTCCCTTTAGGTAGTTTGTTCAACTTCCGAATCATGGCACTCAATAATATCATGAATTTTGCAAAATGTCAATCTATTTACAACTTATAGCATATGCCAGGTGATCGGCGGGAAAATTTGACTGGAAGAGATCCTAACAGTTTAGTATAATACATTAATGTATGGCAATTAACGCTAACAGAACCTAACTAATGAAAGGAATAAAACTATGCAGATATTAATCATGATCCAGGGAAATTACGGAGAACGTATCGCCGATAATATAAAGGCAAAGAAACCGGAAGATTGGAAAGTGGAGGTCTGGTCAGTTCCAGCCATTACCGAGAGCATCATTGACGAACCGGAAATATACCTACCCGTTGATTTAATGCCAGCCGACCTGGTTTTGCATCTCTGTGAATCATCACAGGCGGCTCAACTTCTGCCTGCCGTAGTTGAAGAAACCGGCGCTAAAGGTGTGATTGCTTCAATCGACAGCACGGCCTGGATTCCGCTGGGCCTTCGCAACCAGCTGCGCAGGGAACTGGGCAGAAAAGGGGTTTCTATAGTTTTCCCAGAACCTCTTTGCTCGATTGATGATGATACAGTCGGCTTTTATGAGAAAAACAAGGAGCCTTATACCAGCGATATTATCAGGGAGTTTGCCCGGTATTTCGGAAAGCCTAAACTCGACCTGACTATTGATGAAAAAGGCTTGATTAGTACAGCCAAAGTTTTGCGGGGCGCTCCCTGCGGATCGTCCGAGTATACTATCCGCCGTATCATCGGCTTAAAGGCGGACCAGTCGGTTCCCAAGGCCGGCCTGATGTGCTTGCATTATCCCTGCCTGGCCTCAATGCAGTTTGAGCAAACCGATAATGGTGTGGATACTATCATGCATACTTCAGGGCGGGTTTTTAACGAAGCTATGGAAAAAGCGCTGCCCCCGGTGTCAGAAAAGGATCCTGAATAAGCTGGGCTGACCGCCAGGACAAAGGAGAACCCCGGATGCCAAAAATAGCCATGATTGGCGCAGGTAGCGTTGTTTTTGCCAACAACATTTTAGGAGATTTGCTTAGCTACCCTGAATTTAAAGACAACCTGACAATCTCTCTGATGGATATTGACCAGGAGCGGTTAAAAGTATCTGAAGGGTATGCTCTAAGACGTCAGGAAAAAGAAGAAGCAAAATCTTCCATTGTTGCGACTATGAACCTCGAAGAAGCACTAAGCGGCGCTGATTACGTGATCAATATGATCCAGGTGGGCGGGTTTGAAGCCACCCTCAAGGATTTCAAGATCCCGGAAAAGTACGGTCTCAAGCAAACCATCGCTGATACCCACGGGATCGGCGGTATCTTCCGGGCCTTGAGAACCATCCCCGAAGTTTTAAAGATTTGCCGCATGATGGAAAAACACTGCCCCAAAGCCCTGCTAATCAATTACTCAAACCCGATGGCCATGAACATCTGGGCAGTAAACCTTTTTAGTGCTGTCAAATCGGTGGGCCTTTGCCACAGCATTCAGCTTACTGCCGCAATGCTGGCCAATTACATGGAGCTGCCTTTCCCGGAACTGCGTTTCCGCGCTGCCGGGATTAACCACATCTGCTGGTTCTTGGATTTAAATCATGAAGGGAAAAGTGTTTACCCGCTCCTTATTAATAAAATGCAGGATCCCCTGGTCTATGCTTCCGACCGGGTCCGCTTTGAAATCATGAAGCAGTTCGGTTATTTTGTTTCCGAATCAAGTGAACACATGGCTGAATATGTTCCCTATTTCATTCCCAGGGAAGAGCTGATTGATCAGCTAGAAATCCCGATCAATGAATACCTCCGACGCTGCGAAGAGCAGGAAGAAGAATTTGCCCGTAACCGTAAAATAGCAAACGGAAATATTGAAATGCCTGTTCACTTTCGCACCTTTGAATATGCTGCCCCGATCATCCATGCTATGGAAACCAACCAACCCATTTCTATTTACGGTAATGTTGAAAATACGGGGCTAATCACTAATCTGCCCCCTGGCTGCTGTGTAGAGGTGCCCTGCCTGGTGGACAGGAATGGTATCCAGCCGACCTACATAGGAGATTTGCCCCCTCAGCTTGCTTCCATTAACAGAAACCACGTTAATGTCCAGGAGCTTACAGTAAAAGCAGTTCTGGAAAGGAAACCTGAGCTCGTCTATTACGCCTGCCGGCTGGATCCATTGGCTTCGGCTATTCTGAGCCTTGATCAAATCAATAACATGACGGCTGAACTGTGGGAAGCTCACGGCATTTTTCTGGGATACTTTGATGATTAAGATAATTGTGTCCGTGAATACATTTTAGCTGTTTAGCTTTCACTTTATTTCAAGTTAACCTTTGTCTCTTAAGGAGAGCTTCATGAAAAAAGAAAAACCATGGTGGGATAACCCGGCAGTTACAGGGATCAACAAGGATCCACCACGCTTCGAAAGCACACCCTATACTGAGCCGGCTGAAGCACTTGCAGGGAAAGCAAGCCCTTACCGTTTAACTCTGAACGGTAAATGGAAGTTCAAATGGTCGCCTGCTCCATCCAGGCGCCCCATAAACTTTTTCCAACCCAGTTACAATATAGATGGCTGGGAAAATATTAATGTTCCTGCAAATATGGAGATAGAAGGTTACGGCACTCCCATCTATCGCAATTTTGGGTACACCAATAGCATCAATAAGAAAAAAATCCCCGCTATCAGCCATGAGGATAACCCGGTCGGTTCCTACAGGCGGAACTTCCAACTTCCCGACCAATGGGCAGGTCGTGAAGTTACAATCCACTTCGGTGGGGTTAAGTCCGCTTTCTACCTCTGGATCAATGGTGAATTCGCCGGTTACAGCCAGGGCTCCATGAATCCTGCCGAGTTTAGAATAACCAGGTATTTAAAAGAAGGAAGTAATACTTTAGCGGTAGAAGTCTATAAATGGTCTGACGGCAGCTATTTAGAAGACCAGGACATGTGGCGCTTATCCGGTATTTTTCGTCCTGTTTACTTAATTGCGGAACCCCTGTTATGTATTAGTGATTTTTTTACTACCACCACCTTAGATGCCGGCTATCAGAACGGAGAAATCAAGATCCATACCTGGCTCCGCAATTACGGGGATAACCGCTGTAATAACTTCAGCCTTACAGCCAAATTGCTTGACCGGGAAGGCAACACTGTTTTTGAAAAACGCTCTATTGTAGAAGGGCAAAATATCCCTGCAGGAGAGCAGTTTCCAGTTTGTATCAAGCAAAATATTACAAACCCGGCAAAATGGTCGGCAGAGATACCAAACTTATATCGCCTCATCCTGACCCTGGATAACCCTGCTGAAAAGAGTACTGATGTAAGAGTAGCAAATGTTGGTTTTCGCAAGGTTGAAATCAAAAACAGCCAGTTATTGATCAACGGTAAGCCAATCATGATCAAAGGTATTAACAGGCACGAGTTTCACCCCCTTCACGGGCATGCCGTTCCAGAAGATATTACGGAAAACGATATCCAGCTAATCAAGCAAAATAATATTAATGCTATCCGTACCAGCCATTACCCGAATAGTAAATGGTTTTATGATCTCTGTGATCATTACGGAATCTATATTATGGATGAAGCAGACCTGGAGACACACGGCTTGCGCCATAAAATACCGGGTAACCGCCCCGAATGGGAAAAGCCCTGTATTGAGCGCCTGCAAGGCATGATCTCCGCACATCGGAACCATCCCAGTATTATAGCCTGGTCACTGGGCAATGAATCCGGTCATGGAGACATTATCCAGACCATGAAAAAAGCCGCCCTGGACCTTGACACCACCCGCCCGATCCATTATGAAGGTGATCACGTTCTAGACACATCTGACTTTTTCAGCATGATGTATGCCACACCCCGGCAGGTTGAAAAAGTGGGCCTTGGTCACGTAGTTAAAGCAGGCTTCTTCGAACAAAACAAACCCCTGGGCAGCCTGGTCAGAAGCAAACAGTACCGCGACAAACCTTTTCTGCTCTGCGAATATGCCCATGCCATGGGTAACAGCCTGGGAAACTTCTATCAGTACATGGAGTTGTTCGAAAAGTATCCCCGCTGCATCGGCGGTTTCATCTGGGATTTTGCCGACCAAAGCATCTTAAAAACTACTGAAGAAGGCCAGAATTGGTGGACTTACGGTGGAGATTTCGGTGATACACCGAACGATGGCTTCTTCTGTGGGAATGGAATCTTCTTCGCTGACCGCACTGCCCAGCCAGCCCTCTTTGAAGTAAAAAAGATATACCAAAATGTTAAAGTTCATGCAGTTGATATTGAAAAGGGCCTTTTTGAAGTGGAGAATAAACACAGCTTTTTAAAGACAGACTTTACTGTCCTCAAATGGTTCCTGACAGCAGACGGAGAAATAATTGAAAGCGGGACCCTGGAGCCACCTGCCGTCATGCCAATGGAAAAATCCCGTTTAGTAATACCGTTTACAATGCCCCAAGATCAAGAAAAAGGACCAGAATACCACCTGCTTGTAACTTTTTCCCTGCGGGACGATCAGCCCTGGGCAACCGCCGGGCACCTGATGGCCTGGGACCAGTTTGCCATCACCAGGGAAAAATCAAAATCTTCATCCTCAACAAAAAATAAGTATCGTACCCCGGGAGGAAAGCTAACGATATTTGAAAATATCAGTACTATTGAAGTTAAGGGCCTTGATTTTAACCTGACAGTTGAAAAAGAAAAAGGGGAGTTGACTTCGCTTGTTTACGAAAATGATGAACAGCTTACCGCACCTCTTAAACCTAACTTCTGGCGGGTCACTACCTGTAACGATTACGGCCTGGGCAACTTCTTTCCACTCTTTAAAAGGAAAAGCCACTGGAAAGATGCTGCTAAAGACAGGAAAACCCTGGATATTTACTGGCAAAAAAATGACGAGGACGAAGTTATCATTAAAGTTAGTTCAAAAGTAAAAGGTGGTCTAAAACCACTCCTGATTACCTATATCGTGCAGAGCGACGGTGTAATTACAGTAAAAAGTGAGTTTACACCGGCCAGGGATTTAGACCGCTTCGGAATGCAGTTGGAAATACCCGGACGTTATAATCATCTAACCTGGTTCGGTCGCGGTCCGCATGAAACCATGGAAGATCGCAAAAAAGGTGGCATCATCGGCATTCATTCTCTACCGGTTGAACAAGCCTGCCACAATTACCTCTACCCACAGGAAAACGGCAATCGCACCGATGTCAGGTGGTTAACCCTTACAGATAATGAGGATAAGGGCCTTTTATTCAAAGATTCGTCAGGGACAATGCTAAACTTCAGCGCCTGGCCATATACAATGGCAGATCTTGCCAAAGCCAACCATATTCACGAACTGCCACAACGTGATAATATTACCCTGAACATCGACTACCGGCAAAAAGGTGCCGGTGGCGATTTGCCAGGTTTTATTGCCCTGCACGATGAGTATAAGCTGAAAAAGAAAACTGCCTTCTCCTACAGCTACACAATTAGCCGGGTCAAACCGATCCCGTTAGTGGGTACGCCGACTAAAATATAATCAGTAGATTTCTTTTGCCTGGCAGCCTGCGCCAGGCTGCGTAACATAGAAATTGGGTAAATATATCAGGGCTTTAGCCGCTTGCTCAAGGATGCGGTGTTTGAGCTCCGGCAGTCCTGCTTCTTCCACCAGGGCAATGACACAACCCCCGAAGCCGGCTCCGGTCATCCGCGCACCCCAGACTCCCGGGGTTGCCCAGGCAGTTTCAGCCAGCAGGTCCAGTTCTCTGCAGCTTACTTCGTATAGATCGCGCAAGCCTGTATGAGAATCGATCATTAACTGCCCCACCTTACTTAGATCACCGGCTCGAAAGGCCTTGACTGTCTCAATAACCCGCTGATTTTCTTCCACCACAAAACGGCTGCGCCGGTAAAGCACATCAGTTAGGAAAGACCGGGCACTTTCAATTTCAATGCAGCTGACATCCCGCAGAGATGACTTTTTTTGCCCCATTTTCCGGTTAATTAAGGTTAGGGCTTCCCTGCACTCTTCCCGCCGCCGGTTATACTCTGTACTGCTCAAGCTTCTTTTAACCCTGCTGTCGATAATGGCAAGGACCTGTCCGGATAAATTCAGAGGAATATGTTCATGATCCAGGGAGCGGCAGTCGATAAAAATAGCATGACCGGTAATGGCCAGGGCAGAGGCAAATTGATCCATAATCCCGCACTGCACTCCAACGTATCTATTTTCTGCTTTTTGCGATAGCAGGGCCAACTTTAGCGCTTCAACCTCCAGCCTGTTCAGTTTAGAAATAGCTGCGGCAGTAGCTACTTCCAGGGCTGCTGACGAACTTAAGCCCGAACCAATCGGAATATCCCCATAGAAAACTAAGTCAGCACCTTTTACCTGGTACCCATCTTCAAGGAAAGCCCAAAATACCCCAGCCGGATAATTCCACCACTGCTTCCCATCACCTGGCTTAAGTTCACTTAATGACAAGGAGACTTCTTCGCCCAGGTCAACAGCCTTGATCCTGATCAGATCATCGCTGCGCAGCACCGCTTTCATGGTAATACCCATTTCAGTAGCCAGGGGCAAAACAAATCCTTCATTGTAGTCCGTATGTTCTCCGATCAGGTTAACCCGGCCCGGAGCAAACACCTTAATTCGCAATTTTTATCACACCACTTAAGCTTAAATAATCGATACGGCCCTATTTTCCCAAAACAGCACGATCTTCTTCACCTTTTAAGTGGGCTGATTCGGCAAGTACTTTCTTTTCATTATAGAGGTATAGGAAGACCAGGCTCAGCAGGCAAAAACCAACCCCGGCAAAAGCAGTGAGCCTGATTCCCAGGTCATCACCAATATCCCTGCCAAAGACCAGGAGCGAAGTAAAAACCAGCATGGCAATCATCTGTCCCAGCTTCATCATGAAGTTTCGGGCGCCGAAAAAAATTGCCTCCCGGTGGCTACCTGTCCGTAGAGAATCATTTTCGGCAATGTCTGCCACTATGGCATTGGGCAGGATACCATAAGCAGCCAGCGGAAAGAAGGCCAGGGCTACCAGCAGGTAACCCTGCACTGGAAGGGTCAGGGGAATCCAGTCCTGCCCTGACTGTGAAGTAAGTAAAAGCGACATGGCAAAAAGAACCAGCGAAAAAATCAGAACCGGTTTTTTCCCGACCCGTTTTGCTACCAGGTTAACCAATGGGTAACAGATAAAGGATCCTCCCATCAACAGGATAAAAAGGAAAGAATAAAAGTCCTCCGGCTGGCGCAGCAGTACAGTAACATAATAAATCAAACCTGTCTGGAGCAGGGTCATGAAAACCCAGTAAATCAGATCGGACACTGTAAAAATAACAAATTGACGGTTGCTAAAGGTAAGCTTAAGAGATTCTTTCAAGGGAACCGAGGTGGGCACCCCAGAACTATACTTGTTCTCATCAACCAGGAACACGGGAATATAAAGAAGAACCAGAGCCAGCAGACCAAGCGCTCCAAATGTAATTTGCACTGCTTCTACCCGCGATATGGCAAGTGCATCTTCGAAAATTCCAAATAGAATTGGGGCCTGGGCTGCTACAACCATCCCCATGAAGTAGGTTACAGAAATATAAGTGCAGAGGTTTAACCTTTCCTGCGGATTATGGCCAAGTTCTGCTATTAAAGCCGTATAAGGAACGTTATATGCAGTAAAGGCAATATAGAATAAAAGCACAGTTACAGTAAGCCAGGCCAGGTTTGCCGGGCTGGAGCTATCATGGGGTGGAAAGAAAACAAGGAACATGAGAATGACCATGGGTAGACCGCTTATAGCCATGAAGGCAATGCGCCTGCCGATCCGTGCAGTAGAACGATCGGACAGGCTGGCGATCCAGGGATCGGTAACGGCATCTAAAAAGCGCCCTCCCATGGTGATTAGCCCGATAACAGAAATAAAGCCTAAAAAATAATATTCAGGAATAAGCCGGGGCAGCTGCGCCCCACCCGGGGGCAGGTAAAAATAGACCAGGTAGTTGATAATAATCCCGATTACTAAAGCCCACCCGAATTGTCCAACAGCATATGCTATAGCCCTGTTTAAAGGCAAAGATGGTTTCATAAACGTCCTCCTTGATCATAATTAAACAACTTTAGTCTAAACAACAGGCAAAGCATACAGATAGTTTACACCAGATCAGCTGCGAATACGATACAAAAACTAGAATATATGCAAATTAATAAGGAAATAAGTGCAATAGCATTTGTAACAAACTCCGACTTGTGTTATACTTTATGTATAATGGAAACTAGCGAGAATCCCCAAAAAGAAAGTCCCATGTTGAAAAATAAATATTTTTGGTGATTGTACAGCTGCTGATTACAAAAAATCGGCTGCTGCTTAAGTGATCCCACTTACTCTATTTTGCATGCAGCCGAAATATGAAAGGGAAGTGTTATTTATCTGTGGAATAGCAGGAATGTGGAATGGAGTTAACCAGGAAGAACTACGCTCAATGTTGAATGTTATGGTGCACCGTGGTCCGGATGCAGCCGGGGAATTGGAGTTTGAAAATGTGCCCGGTATGTTTGGCCACCGCCGCCTGAGTATAATGGATCCCGAAGGCGGTAACCAGCCAATCAATAATGAAGATGAAACTATGTCAATCATCGCCAACGGTGAAATCTATAATTTTCCCAAACTCTACAAGTCATTATCAGAGACTCATAACATCAGGACTACCAGCGATACTGAAACAGTGCTGCACCTTTATGAAGATATCGGTCCAAAGCTGGTTGACAAACTGGAAGGCATGTATGCTTTTGCCATAGCTGATGGTGAAAACCTGTTTGTGGCCAGGGACTCGATCGGCATTAAACCGCTTTACTATACTGAAACTGAAAAAGGCTTTTCTTTTGCTTCCGAGCTAAAGCCCCTGGCGGCATTATCAAATGATGTTCATGAATTTCCACCGGGGACTTACTATGATTCCCGCAGCGGTTTCAAGCAATTCTATTCAGTACCGAACATCGCCGTCGAAGATGAGCCGCTTGATGTTTTAACAACCAAACTGCGCAGAACCCTGGAAAGAGTTGTGGAATCGCACTTGATGAGCGATGTTCCGCTTGGTGTTTTTCTTTCGGGCGGACTGGACAGCAGCATTACCACTGCCCTTTCCAGGCAAATAATTGGCAAACCGATCCACTCTTTCTCAGTCGGTGTCGAAGGCAGTCCAGATCTTGAAGCGGCCAGGATGCTCAGCCGTTATCTCGATACAATCCATCATGAGCACCTGATAACTGTTAATGAAGTAATGGAAAAGCTGCCCGAGATTATTTACTATCTTGAATCATATGATCAGGACCTGGTCCGCAGCGCTATCCCAACTTACTTCACGGCCAGGCTGGCCCGTGAACATGTTAAGGTAGTTCTAAGCGGTGAAGGTGCTGATGAACTATTTGCCGGGTACAGCTACTACAAAGATTTAGACATTAGTGATGAAGTAATGCAGGACGAGCTGCGCCGCTCTGTTTCAACCCTGCACAATATCAACCTGCAGCGCGCAGACCGCCTGACCATGGCTCATTCAATTGAAGCCAGGGTACCCTTTTTAGATCGCGAAGCAATTGAGATGAGTATGAAGATACCGGCCAGGTATAAATTATACGGAAATCCACCTATCGAAAAGTGGATCCTGCGCCGGGCAGTGGAAGACCTGCTGCCAAAAGATATTACCTGGCGTAAAAAAGAGCAGTTTGATGAGGGCAGCGGTATTGTTGATTTCATCGGACAGGCTATAGAAGCAAAGTTCAGCCCGGCGGAAGCAAAGCGCCACCGGGACCAATATCCGGAAGTGGACCTGCGGTCAACTGAAGAGTGCTTCTATCATAAATTGTTCATGGATGTCTTTGACCATCCCGAGGCAATCATGAATAACATTGGCCGCTGGGCTGAGAGGCC
>Ga0207421_10007775_pt1 | contig 11320 bp, 5 predicted proteins | sample SodLakKL_010_SED_4_FD_187542 | JGI IMG/M metagenome (GOLD analysis project Ga0207421, IMG submission 187542) | Alkaline sediment microbial communities from Lake Tanatar, Kulunda Steppe, Russia - 8KL_010_SED (SPAdes) (version 2) | ecosystem: Environmental > Aquatic > Non-marine Saline and...
TGTCGCCCGTACTCTGGTAGTAGTGCCAGACGTTGAAAGGCACGGCGGCATTGATATGGTATTGCAGGTGGGTCTCATCGGGCAACCAGCGGCCTGATTTTGGGTTCAGGTGAAGTTTCTGCGTCTCTTCGCGGCCATTGGATCCGCTCTGCCAAGGGTAAAGGGCACCACGGTAGCCTTGCTCCCTGGCCCGCTCAAAAGCTTCGGGAAGCCGGCGGTAGCGGTACATCAACAGGGAACGTGATAATTGCGGATAGTGAAGGTCGAGGAAAGGCTGGATGTACAGCTCGTCCCAGAAGATATGTCCGCGGTAGCCTTCGCCGTGCCAGCCCCTTGCGGGGATCCCCACGTCGTAATCGATGCTGTTGCGCGACACCGTCTGGTAAAGATGGAATATGTGCAGCCGGACCACCATCTGGTCTTCATCAGTGGAGTCCACCAGCATGTCATTGTAATTCCAGATCCGCTTCCAGGCCAGTTTTTGCAGGCGGGCGATATCCGCGAACTGTTTCAGGCGCTCCATTTGCGTGCGCGCTTCGGTCAAGGGATCGCTCATTGCCACATCCCGCGAAGTGTGCAGCGAAGCGAGCTTTTCGATGCGTATCGGCTCCAGCTTCCTGCAATCCAAACTATAATCGCCTGCAATGGCATCCTTCAGCTGAACTACCTTCTGTTTTAACTCCAGTTTCTCCTGGTGGATGTAGAAATCCGTCCGGATGGCCTGTGTCATGCGGATATCCGACTGTTTTGTGCGACAAGACAAATACAGGCTTTTATGGGAAAGTTTGTCCTTTTCCGTGATTTCCAGGTGGTCCTGGTTCAGGTCGCTATATCGCGCCACGTTGTTGTTGATGAGGTGGCCGTCGATTCCCGAACGGATGGTCATCTTGCCTTCCCAGTTTTCCGGGATGAGAGTCCATTCCAGTCCAGCCACATGGTAATCATCCATACTGACCAACCGCCGGCTGATGATGGTGGTGATGCGGTCTTCCTTGTCCCTGAAGCGCATCTTCCTTTCCAGGATGCCTTCCTGCATGTTCAGCGAGGTGATGAAGCCCAGCACCTCCATGTCATCCATTGAAAACCAGGGACCATTGCCGATCCTGAACGTGAGCCAGAGCCAGTTGGGCCAGTTTACAAAGTCCTCATTCTCAATGACCCTGTCTCTCACCGTGGATTTCATCCGGTTGTAACCACCTGCCAGGTAGGTTCCCGGGTAGTTGAAGTCGTTGTCCTTTTCCATTTCCAGGGCGCCCCGGACGACAAAATACCCATTTCCCAGTGCACACAAAGCCTCCTGCAGGGGATGCGCATCGCGGTCCCACTTTTCGTATTCCACATGCCAGTTTTGATCTTGTTGATGCTTTTTTTCAGACATAGATGTCGCGGGTTATATTCGATTTGTGGTTTTTATTAGATGTCGAAATGTCAAAATGTCGAAATGTCTAAAAGTCCGGGCATGCGATGTGTTTGGGATCATTGATTGGTCTATGTGCTCCTGTCAATTTTATCCGGAATAAACCCACTAAATTCTTGACCTTTTGACCTTTCGACTTTTAGACATTTCATCCTTTTGTCCCTTATTTCATTATTTCTTCAAAAAACGCCCGTACCTGGAACACGTTTTTCAGGCTATAGGACGCTTCCGTTTCCTGTCCGTGGTTTTCCACGAGGATGCCCAGTCCAAAGTCCTTGATGGCGCGGAAGGCATCTTCATCGGTCACATCGTCCCCGATATAAACCGGGATCACCTCGTCATCCTTATCGAGTCCAAGGGATTCATAGATCCAAAGCACGGCCTTGCCCTTATGCCAGTCGATATCGGGTTTGATTTCCACTACCATCTTGCCTTCCCCTGTTTTCAAACCCGTATACTTTTCCAGCATCTTATCAACAAGCTTGAAAACAAAAGGCACATCATCCTGGCTGGCATTGCGATAGTGCAGGGCGATGGCATAGCGCTTCCGGTCGATTTGCACTCCCTCAGCCTGGCCATCAAGCAGGTCATGCAGGTCTTGCTCGACCTTATCCAGCTTGTTGACGATCTCTTTCGATTGTTCGTGTTCCATGTACAGGCCGTCCGGCCCTTCGGTGACGTAACCGTGGCTGCCGGAGTAGATGAGCTCATCCAACCGGATGAAGTTCCTGACGTCTTCTTTGTCGCGGCCGGTGACAATGGCCACGGCATAATGTTTGGCCAGTTCCTTCAGGGTTTCCCGCATCTCGTCACTGATCTTCGCATCTTCCGGACGCTGCACGATGGGTGTCAGCGTGCCATCGTAATCCAGGAAAAATGCAGGCTTTTTCTTTTTGAGCAGGTCGATCGCCGTAGCATCTTCAGAAAAGACCATGGGTCTGGATGGCCTGAAATAGCCGGCGATCTCTTCATCATCGAAGAGGTCCAGCTCATCAAAATCCTCTATGGTGATGTCAGCACCGTGTGTACGCAGCGTGTCTTCGTTGTTGAAGCGGGCCACCCCCACCACAAGTCCGAAGAAGCCCCGCTGACCGGCTTCCACGCCAGAGATTGCATCTTCAAAGATGACGCATCGTTCGGGCCTCGCGTCCAGCTCTCGTGCCGCCTCAAGAAAGATGTCCGGTTCAGGTTTCCCAGCCAGCCCACGTTCCACCGATACGGCACCGTCCACGCGGGTATCAAAATAGCGCGACAAGCCAACCTGGTCGATGATGGTCTTGCAGTTTTTACTGGATGACACGATTGCCATCGGGATGTTCTTCGACCGGCAAGCCTTCAGACAGTCCACCGCATCGGCATAGGTTTCCACCCCTTCAGTTTTCACCAGCTGGTGAAACTTCTCATTCTTTTTATTGCCCAATGCACAAACAGTATCGAAGCCGGGATGGTCATTCTCGCTGCCATATGGCAATTCGATGTCGCGCGACTCCAGGAAGGACTGCACGCCCTCGTACCTAGGCTTCCCGTCAATGTAATCGAGGTAGTCCAGCTCATCCATCTCATCGCTGCTGCCACGGGATTTCAGGAATTCGTCAAAGAGGCTTTTCCAGGCCTGCATGTGGGTGTTGCGTGTACGGGTAATCACGCCGTCAAGGTCAAAAATGATGGCATCGATCTCTTTCGCTTGCAGTGCTCCTTTTATCTCATTCATGATGATGCATTTTAGTTAAATTACACCACCAAGATAACATAATTTATGCCATTTTGTTGGAAAAAACTGGCTGCCAGGGTAGTGATATCAAAACGACCGTTTTTGAGATGCATACATGCAGCTTGGGTGGGGTAAAACATGCTGCACGATGTGGAGAATCATCCACAAGTGGCTGTTCGCTGTTAGCTGTTGGCCATTAGCTATTGGCCATTGGCGGTTTTGGCTGGTTGGTTATGTGTACTGGTGCTTGGTGATATTCGGCTGGTAGATGACCTTTGGGAGAAGTTTGCCTCACGCAGGTTCGGAACACGCTTAACTATGGAAAACGACCGTTCTAAATATTTGGAAAACGATTCCTTGTTTTTTGTTTTAACTTATAGTATTTTTAAAGAAAATTTCACCGCAATGATATCCGAAGATGAAAAGCACAATCAGGTCAATGACAACCTGCAGCAATACGGCAAGCCCACTTCCTTTGATGAGGTATGGCGGTTATTCCAGGAAACGGACAAACAATTCAAGGAGACGGACAAAAAAATCAAAGAGGCTTTTGATTTATTTACTTGTCAATGGGGGCGGCTGATTGAGTCGCTGGTGGATGGCGATTTGCCACGGATTCTTCAGGAACGGGGCATCCTGGTCAGCCGCACCATTCAGCGCGTGGAAGGCGGTGCGCCGGGCAAAAAATATGAGTTTGACATCATTGCTGTTGACGGGGACGTTTCCGTCGTGGTAGAGGTGAAAACCACTTTGCGCCCGCAGGATGTAACCAGGTTTTTATACAAAATGCAACATTTTCGGGAATGGATGCCTGAATTTTCCAAAAAAGAGACGCTTGGTGCCGTGGCTTACCTGCAGTCCAGTGCAGGAAGCGAAAGCATGGCGCAAAACAAGGGGCTATTTACAATTCGTGCCACGGGAAGCAGCGCATACCTTACAAATGCAGGCAACTTCAAACCGAAATGCTTTTAATGTGACTTAAAAATCCACGTCCTTTGGGCGTGGTGATGTTCTGGCGGGGCTTTGCCCGAAAGCCTGTGCGGCAAAAACAAATCGCGGTGCGAAGCAAAAACGGGATAAAAGCCACCTCCCCTGGTGTTTGATATTCCGATTTTAGCGAATTTTTTACTCCGGAGCGTTACCGCAGCTTCTGCAGGATCTTCAAGGGTTCCACCAGGAGGCCCGGCTCGTATTTCACAAAGTATTCGAGCTCCTCTATGGCTTTTTCAAACATATACAGGTTCAAGAGGTTGTCCCGTTCCGTGGGGTCTTCCGGAATGAGTCCGGCGGGTTGCACATGTTCCAGGTAAGCTTGCATGAAGGTGGTGGTCACCCGTTGATACCACTGCTCGATCAGGGTGCGCAGGTAAAAGGTATCCACGGGCACAAACTCCTTGCGTTGATAATATCCCCGGTAGATGGCGTAGTGCAGGGAGCTCAACATGGAAGCCACATCTTTCAGTGGACTGTATTTGATCCTGCGCACGCTGAATGAGCGCTCCAGCTCACCCTCGAAGTTGATAATCTTAAAATCCTTACCCGTATAAAGCACCTTGTCCAGCTTGTAGTTGCCATGAATGCGGATCTTCTTTGCTGCCATCTTCTTTTCTTCAAGCCAGTGGCGCACGTGGTCAAGGAAGCGCGACTCGCTGTCCAGCATCTCCTGCAGCAGCTTCTGATGTTTTTCGGCCACCTGGGGTTTGACCTTCCGAATGGACTGGAAAGACCGTTTGACATAAGTGCGCATCGCCTGGTACAACGACTTCTGATAGAGGAGCGAGAAATCCTCCGGGGCAAAGCCTTCCACGTCTTCCAGGGAAGCCAGTGCCTCGTGCATCTCCGCCGTGCGGCGCCCCAGGAGGGCAATCATCTCAAGAAAAAACGGGTCGATGTGTTCCAGGAGAGCATCCTCGTGTAGCTGTCCGGCTTTGTCGTAGTCTTCCTTTTCCGCCAGGGTCTTGTCGAAAAAACTTTCAATGGCAGTCTGGGTCAAGCTCCAGGCATTGCCCACGTTCGGGATCAGTTCCATCAGCATCGCGATCGATGTATCTTCCAATCCAGGGTTTCGATAGTCGATGCGTCCAAGATATTGTGGAATATGGGGAAACTTCGCGTGGCGCGTCAGGCTCTTCATCACCTCCACATCAGGGTTCATTCCCTCCTGCGGACTGCGGTAGAGCTTCAGGAAAAAGCGGTCACCATAAATAATGGAAGCATTGTTCTCCCGCGAGGCCACCAGGTGTGGGGTGAGATGCGCATCCCTTTCCAGGGCCTTTTTGAGCAGACGCCCCGACTTGGCCCTTAGCCTGCCGTTCATTCCCGGCAAACCAGCACGCTTTTCTATAAGGGTGAAAAGACTGTCCTGGATGGTCTTGTCGGCCGAACCGTCATAGATGATGCCCCGCTCCTCACCGTAGGCCACCGGGGCCACCGCCACATGGGGGTGATTAGACTGGATGTCTCCGGCTTTGTTGTTTAGTGCCAGCGACACCGGCATCATATAAGTGTCTTTCTTCCCTTCTATCAGATCCAGTTCGATGATGAACACATAGGGCGCGTGATGCTTTTCGGCCATCCGCACCACATCGATGATGTTGATGTCCTTAAGCTTGCGGGTATCTCCACGAAACCATTGCACGTGTACCAGGTAATTGTAAATCCGCTCCTTGATGATGTGCTGCAGGTCGGTATCCATCCGGTCCCATTCACCTTCCCGCAATACCAGCGGCTTCTCCAGGCTGATTCTCTTCGTGGAATATACATCCTGCCCTGCCTTATGCAGCTCAAACCAGAAATAGTTCTTAAACTGCATGGAGAAAGGCCAGGGTTGTTCGCCAATTACGGGAAATGGGTTGCGGCTGAAGGCCTCCACCGGTGTAGCTCCGGCATAATCAGAAAGGTCCAGTTCCGCGTGCTGCGAATAGCGTGACAGGTTGACCACCACCAGGATGTCTTCATCCTCATACGAACGAATGTAGGCTAATATCCGTGGGTTGTTGGTGTTTACAAACTTCAGGCTGCCTCGTCCAAAAGCCTTATACTGACTGCGCTTGGCAATAACTCGACGATGCCACCAAAGGAATGAAGAGGGGTTCTTCTCCTGGTTCTCCACGTTGACAGAGGTATAGTGGTAGTCCGGGTTGATCACCAGCGGCAAAAAGAGGCGCTGAGGATCAGTTTTTGAAAAGCCGGCATTTTTATCGGGCGACCATTGCATAGGGGTCCGCACGCCATCCCTATCACCCAGGTAATAATTGTCTCCCATCCCGATCTCGTCACCATAATAAATGATGGGCGTGCCGGGCAGGGAAAGCAGCAACATGTTGAGCAACTCGATGCTCCGCGCATCTCCACCCAGAAGGGGGAACAGGCGGCGACGTATGCCGACGTTCACACGTTTCCGGGGCTCTTTCGCAAAAGCCCGGTACATGTAATCCCGCTCTTCATCCGAAACCATCTCCAGGGTTAGCTCATCGTGGTTGCGCAGGAAAATCGCCCACTGGCAGTTGTCAGGGATCTCGGGTGTTTGCTCCAGGATATCCACCACAGGGAAGCGGTCTTCCATCCGCAAAGCCATATAAAGGCGAGGCATCACAGGAAAGTGAAAGGCCATGTGACACTCATCCCCATCGCCAAAATAGGCAATGGCATCATTGGGCCACTGGTTGGCCTCTGCTAGCAGTAAGCGGTCTCCATGGCGTTCATCCACGTATTTTCGCAGCTTTTTTAAGAACACGTGTGTTTCCGGAAGGTTCTCGCAGTTGGTCCCCTCTGCCTGGTATAGATAGGGAACGGCATCCAGGCGGAAGCCATCTACCCCGATTTTGAACCAGAAGTCGAGCACCTTAAATATTTCCTGCTGCACGCGTGGATTTTCATAGTTCAGGTCGGGCTGGTGCGAATAAAAGCGGTGCCAGTAATAGGCCCCCGCGATGTGGTCATAGGTCCAGTTGGAGACTTCAAAATCCTGGAAGATGATGCGGGCATCCCGGTATTTGTCGGGCGTGTCGCTCCAGACATAGTAATCGCGGTAAGCGCTTCCGGGCTTGGCCCGTCGCGCACGCTGAAACCACTTGTGTTCCATCGAGGTGTGGTTCAAAACCAGCTCGGTGATGATGCGCAGGTCGCGGCTGTGTGCCTCACGGACAAATCGTTTGAAATCGGCCAGGGTGCCGTATTCCGGGTTGATATCCGTGAAGTCAGCGATGTCATAGCCCCCGTCTTTGAGCGGCGAGGGATAAAAAGGCAAGAGCCAGATGGTATTCACTCCCAGGCTTTTGATATAATCAAGCTTTCTGATAAGCCCCTTGAAGTCACCAATGCCATCTCCGCTGCTGTCATAAAACGACCGCACATGCAACTGATAGATGATGGCGTCCTTGTACCATAGGGGATCATTTAGTGCATTCATAAGGGCAGATTGGTTTTAAGTAACAATGAAGATCTGGAAGTAATGCCACAAAGGTAATCATTATGATATTTCCCGCTCCATCCTTCATGGGCATGGTTTAACCATTCCGTCTTCATGCACTGGCAGCCGCAATCCCGGGGTATACATTCTGACACACATGAAAAACAGCAGAGCTCACAAGAGCAATGGGTTTCGCTCCAGTGCCAGCTGCCCGTCCTCACGTACCAGCAACGAAACCCCTGTTGCATGCAAACTGACATTTGTTGCTGGCAGCCCGTCTTCCTGTGCGTTCAGCCACATTGTAAAATTACACAGTTCAGGTATACACACGTGCAAAACTTAAGAATTAAAAGCGTATTTTTGCCCCTATTTTTTTCACAAGAAAACATACATGCAACAGATACGCAACATCGCCATCATCGCGCACGTTGATCACGGCAAAACCACGCTGGTTGACCGCATTCTTCACCAGGTAAAGCTATTCCGCGACAACCAGGACATGGGGGATCTCATCCTCGACAGCAATGACCTCGAGCGCGAGCGGGGCATCACCATCCTGGCAAAGAATGTCTCCGTCCGCTACAAGGAAGCCAAAATCAACATCATCGACACCCCGGGTCACGCCGATTTTGGCGGTGAGGTGGAGCGCGTGCTGAACATGGCCGACGGAGTTCTGCTGGTCGTGGATGCTTTTGAAGGCCCCATGCCCCAGACCCGCTTTGTGCTTGAGAAAGCCATCAAGCTCAACAAAAAACCCATTGTGATCGTCAACAAGGTAGATAAGCCCAATTGCGACCCGGACATGGCGCAGGAGGCGGTATTTGATTTGATGTTTTCATTGGGGGCCAACGAAGACCAGCTGGACTTTCCCACGGTGTTTGGCTCGGCCAAACAGGGTTGGATGTCGGATGACTGGCAAAAGCCTACCGAAGACGTGAGCCACCTGCTGGATGTCATCATCAAACACGTGCCCCCACCGGTCACGCCAGATGGCAACCTGCAGATGATGATCTCTTCGCTCGATTATTCGTCCTATACCGGTCGTATCGCGGTAGGACGCATCCTGCGCGGATCGCTGCAGGCCGGTATGAACATCTCGCTGGTGAAGAGAGATGGGCGGGTGCAGAAATCCAAAGTGAAGGAACTGTTTGTGTTTGAAGGCCTGGGCAAGGAGCGCATCAAGCACGCCATCCACGCTGGAGAGATCTGCGCCGTGCTGGGACCCGAAGGCTTTGACATCGGTGACACCATTGCCGACTTTGAAGACCCGGAAACCCTCGTGCCCACAGCTGTAGATGAACCCACGATCAGCATGTTGTTCACGATCAACAATTCTCCTTTTTTCGGGAAGGAGGGAAAATATGTGACCTCCAGGCATTTGCGTGACAGACTCTTTTTGGAAACTGAAAAAAATCTGGCATTAAGGGTAGAAGAATCTGCCTCACCGGATGCCTATGTCGTCTATGGAAGGGGCATCCTGCACCTGGCCATCCTGGTGGAAAACATGCGCCGCGAAGGATATGAGCTGCAACTGGGACAACCCAGGGTGATCATGAAAGAAATTGACGGCGTCCGTTGTGAGCCCATCGAAGAGCTGACCGTAAACGTATTGTCAGACTTCTCGGGCAAGGTCATTGAGTTGGTCTCGGCGCGCAAGGGAGAACTGGTGAGCATGCAGAACAAAGACGACAGGACCCATTTGGTGTTTAATATTGCCGCTCGGGGTCTGACCGGCCTGCAGAACAACCTGATGACAGTCACTGAGGGTGAAGCCGTCATGGCGCATCGCTTCACAGGCTTCGGGCCGTGGCGGGGAGAGATCGGAGGCCGTCGCAACGGATCCCTCATCGCCATGGAGGCCGGCACGGCCATTGCCTACTCCATCAACAGGCTGCAGGACCGGGGCACCTTTTTCATTCACCCGAATGAGAAAGTGTATACCGGCCAGATCATTGGTCAGAATTCCCGGCAGGATGACCTGGTGGTGAATGTGATCCACACAAAGAAACTTTCCAACGTAAGGGCAGCCGGTGCGGATGAAAAACTGGGCATTGCACCGGCTGTAAAATTTTCCCTGGAAGAAGCAATGGAATATATTGCTGAAGATGAATACATCGAAGTCACCCCGACATCCATTCGCCTGAGAAAAATCCTGCTCAATGAATATGAGCGCAAGCGTGCAGACAAATCCGGCATACAGTTGGAATAGCAACAATTCACCAGCATTTCAGAGAGGGAAAAACAGTGCGATGCCAACTAATACGTACGCACCAATTCATCGGTTGCACAAATATCATTACATTGACGCTTCTAAACTTTTGTTTAACTTTGCAGTTTTATGTGCCAGACTGCAACAAATGTGTATTTTTGCATGTGCTATGATTGGCAATATGGGAAAGGCACCATATTTTTTGTTTGCCTGAAAAATGCGTTCCATGGGAAAAGAAGTTAAAATCGGTCAAAAAAGCGTTGAACCCACAAGAATGAAGTTACCTAAAGAAAGAGAGAACGATTATTCACGGGATGTCATGAAAAAGCGCGCGGAGTATCTCTCCGGCCTGAGCGATTATCCAATTGAGCATCTGACTGCGGGATCCGTTGATCCGGAGCTTACCCGTGGAAACATTGAGAGCATCATTGGCTTTGCCCAGGTTCCCGTGGGCGTCGTTGGTCCGTTGCGCATCAACGGGGAGCATGCCAGTGGTGATTTTTACATACCGCTGGGCACTACCGAGGGGGCGCTGATTGCTTCCTACAACCGCGGAGCGCGTGCAATCAGCCTCTCAGGAGGCGTCAATGTGGTGGTGACCGACGATGGCATCCAGCGGGCGCCCTATTTTGTTTTGGAGAATGTGTTTCAAGCCAAGGAGTTTATCCAATGGGTTCAACAGAATTTTACTGCATTGCAGGAGGTGGCATCCAGCACGACCCGCCATGGCAAACTGGAAAGCCACCAAAGCTTCATACATGGCAGGACGGTATACCTTCGTTTACGATTCTCTACGGGCGATGCCATGGGAATGAACATGATCACCAAGGCTTCCCACGAGATCTGCCATTACATCATCGCCAACTTTCCGGTCAAAGAATATGCCATAGAAAGCAACATGGCGGTTGACAAAAAGCCGGCACATATTAATTCCATTACAGGACGCGGAAAGACGGTCACGGCCGAGATTTTCATGAAAAAAGCGGTCATCAGCAGGTTCCTGCGCACGACCGCCAAGGGCATAGACGACGCGTATCGCCGCCAGGTAGCCGGTGGTCAGATGGCCGGCATCGTGGGTTCCAACGGTCACATCGCCAACGGATTGGCCGCCCTTTTCCTGGCCTGCGGCCAGGACCTCGCCAATGTGAGTGAATCCTGCATGGGCTATATCTATACAGAGGCCCTGGGAGAAGACCTCTATGTCTCCCTCAAGTTGCCTTCGCTTATCATCGGCACCATCGGTGGCGGGGTCTCCCTTCCCACCCAGCGCGAATGCCTGGAGATCATCGGTTGTTATGGTAAAGGAAAGGCAAAGAAATTTGCAGAGGTAGCCACCGCCACACTCATAGCCGGCGAGATATCCCTCGCAGCCTCGGTGGTAGCCGGCGATTTCGTGACTGCACACGAAAAATATGGCAGGAATAAGCCCGGAAAATAACAGGGAAAGTGCCCCGACATGTCCTTCCGAAGTTTTGAAGTTGCCCAAGGTGCTTCAGATGCGCCGTGACATGGCAACCTCTTAACCAGTCAAATCGCCGCTGGCAACACTATAACCCTTACAGCCCCTTAAAA
>Ga0207421_10007776_pt1 | contig 11320 bp, 7 predicted proteins | sample SodLakKL_010_SED_4_FD_187542 | JGI IMG/M metagenome (GOLD analysis project Ga0207421, IMG submission 187542) | Alkaline sediment microbial communities from Lake Tanatar, Kulunda Steppe, Russia - 8KL_010_SED (SPAdes) (version 2) | ecosystem: Environmental > Aquatic > Non-marine Saline and...
CCAAAGCCTGTCTGCAGAGTAGGTGCTTTTGTTTTCAAAACCCGCAATAGCAACCAGTTCCCTGTTTTCAGGGGGTGAAGGCATCCGATCCCAGTCAATTTGCTCCGCTTGGGGCCCGAGCGGAGGGGGCGGCTCCGAATATTGCCTGTTCTGGGACGCGCATCCGGCTAAGCCGACAACCAGAATACATACAAGTAACATGAGGGTGTTCCGGCAAATACATTTTGCGATCATGTCAATTTCCTTAAAAGTTTTACGTTTAATCAATTTTCAGCAAAGGCAGATCCGTCCCCTGCATACGGAAATAGGGGTGCTGCTGGCCGCTTGTAAGCCGCGGCACCTGCCTGGACACATACTGGAATATTTCATTTAAAGACACATACCCATCCCCGTCATAATCTCCCTGGCCGCGCATGGCCTGAACCATTGCATAAGTAAACGCGCCATGACCGCTGAATTCGGGATCCAGTTTAAAATCGTCGGACTCTAAAGAAACTTCCCCGGCCTTGGAAGCGGACAAAATAAACAATCCGCTGGCTGCTCTGATGGCGCGGGCCAGATCCTCACCGCTGCCCACATTCCGGGTCCCCACTTCAAGGGCACCGGCATGGCACGTATCCATGGCAACAATGATCCTATCAACGTTGCCGGACAAAATTCTGACCGATTCTTCAAAGTCAGACATCCGCAAACCGGTGGACAAAAGATTGTCAAAGTCGGCATCCGACGGCATGAAGTAATATGATCCGGACTGCCGATGCTGAACCCCGTGTCCGGCCATGAAAATAAAAATAATATCGTCGGGCGCGGCCTGGCCCAGGTGCCTGCTGATTGCATCAATAATGCTGTTGCGGGAAACCGCTTCGTTGACAAGCGTCTTGAAGTGAACTTCCGAAAAGGACCTGCCCTCATGGGATTTGAACAATTTTTCAAGCTTCAGGGCATCCTGATCGGCATACCGCAGGCTGATTGAAGAACTGGTGTATTTGGAAACCCCTATGGCCAGCCCCCATAAAACCGGTTTTCTGTCCGGTGCGGAAGCGCGAAGAGCATTTTGCGGGGACAGTGCCCACTCGGTTTCCCCCCTGGCCACTTCAAGGGCTTTCCGGGAAATGTTTCCGTGGATGTCAGCCGCTTCAACGGAAATCCGGGTGGTCGAATCATCCAGTGCAAGCTCGTGTAAAAAATGCCCCGTATCCGACAATAATACATCCTGGTCATTGACACGTACAAACAGGATATCGCTTTCGTCCTTGACAATCCCTTCTACAATGGTGTTTTTTGTCTCCGGCTTGACGGCTATTTGAAACCCACGGGTCACATTAGGCCGAAGCAGGGTCAGCTCAGGCGGATCCGTGTCCCGGCCGCGTTCCAGGGTCAGATCCTTGGTTGCCATCTTTCCAGTCGAATTGACGGCCATGATTAAAAACCGATTTTCACCCGGATCAAGGACGACCTGGTGTTTAAAACGCCCCTCCTGGTCGTGCGCCACTTTTTCACCATTGATTCGAACTTCGGCGATACCGCCGGGATCGATCGCCATCCCCTCGATATTCATGTCCTTTTGCCTGGCAACAGGAATAAACCCCCGTGTGGCTGGAGGATTTAAAATGATTAACTCAGGCCCCTCCCCCGGGGATGCAACATCATGCGTTTTTGATTCCGAATCCACGCGGGATGGATCCGCCTGTGCAACCACTGTTTCAGACTCAGCAGCAGTCCCGACCCCTTCGGCCAGCGCCGGCGCCGGCTTTTTAGTCAGAGATGCCGTGTATTCTGCCAGTTTTTCCGCATCCTGGCCTGGGAGCTTTTCAGGAAGCTTGTCTATCACTATCCGGGCAATATCGCCGGACATCTTCTGATAATTCGAGTGAGACGCTTCCCGTGCTGACCGGCTGGCACTCGTAAAAGACAGGCTGTTCATATCAATGGTTCTGCCGGTGGCCGTATTGACCACCCGGTAAGCGACGGAGGTCTGGGCCTTGTTCATCTGCATATTCAGCACTTCTTCCTGGTGAACATCGGTAGCCGCCCTGGCGCTGACAATAAAAGCAGCGTCATTTAACCCCGCAGCCTTTCTCAGCTCAGGCATGCTGCCCGCACGCGCCGCCTCTATGTCTTCTTTTGTCAATCCGTCCATGGCCGACAAATCATCAGACGTCATGACATCAAAGTTCTTGTCAAGCAACGCCCTTGCCATAAGCATTTCTGTTTCCTTGATTAACCCGGAGCCAGCCCCCCCACTTTTTTCCTGGACCACATTGATCAGCACTTTCGTTGCTGAGGCATGTGCCGTGGCTGCCGCAATAAGCAGCACCACCAGAACCATGCTTAAAAAAACGGGCCTTTTCATCTGACACCTCCCTGCGGCACGAAGCCGGATATAAAATAATGTGTCCTGAAAACCATATGACGATCTTTTTTCTGAGTTGCATCAATCCGTTTACCGGATTGCATAAGCCGTTTGCTTGTAATAGATATCCCCGTGTTTCAAAGACTCAAGCCTTTTCAGAACATCTGCCATTCTATCCGGATTTTCTGCATCCAGCACCAGGAAAGGCGCTTTCTCGCTGAAATCGGAGCCAAGCAGGTCAAAAGGGCTTCCGGATATCAGCGCAATCAAAGTGTCTGTGCCGGTGGGCCCGGTCACCTGAAGATCAAAGCCGGCTTTTTCACCCGGTATGTCATATTGGCGCCCCGGCCGGACAAACTGGCTTGAACTGAAATGATTCGGGAACACCTGGATCAGTTCTTTTGCCGTGGTGTATACAAAAACCAAGGCATAACAAGGTTCTGCAGCTTTGAAGTGAAAATGCATGGGCTGTCCGATGCGATACTCCGTTCTATCTGTCCACAACCTGAATCCATCGACATGTTTCGGGCTCCCAATCGCCTGAATCCTGTTCAGCAACATCTCCGATTGACCGGTTTTCGTATCAGGAGAGACCGAAGCCGCTTCTTGAGATAAGACTTCCTGAACGGCAACCTCGCCGGCAGAGACTGGCGCAGAAAATTCCTCCGGGGGTGACGCAGCACCCGGATCGCCAACCGCTGCTGTATCCGGCACATCCCTTGACGATTCGCCCGGGGAAAAAACCATAATGGCAAAAACCGTCGCCAAAAGCACCGCAGCAACCGCGGAGAGCTTGACCTTATGTGTTTTTATAAAACCCGTTTTCCGCCCCTGCGCCATAGATGAATCCTGCCGGACACCGGGTATCCGGGAAGGCTCTTCGGTACCCGACGGATCCACCAATGTCGCGTCATCCACGATGGTCGCATCGTCATGCAAGCCGTTTTGACCGTCCACGATTGTGGCGTCGTCGTCAGTGGTTTCAGCCGCCGCCACTCTGCCGCTTTGGCAGTCACGGAGATCCTTGAGGAGCGCGGCCCCATCCGGATACCGTTTTTCAGGCGTTTTTTCCAGAAGGCGCATGATCATACTGCCAAGCGCCTTCGGAATAACGGGCATACCCGTCTCGGGTCTTGCCGGTATTTCATGGGCCTGGGCATAGTATAATGCCGTGACGTCTTTTTCCTGGAAGGGGTGTTTTCCGGTTATCATCTCATAAAACACCAGGCCCAGACTATACAGATCACTTCTGGCATCAACAGATTCCCCCTTGATCTGCTCCGGGCTCATATACCGGGGAGAACCAAGAACCGTATTGGCGGCAGTGAGATCAGTGTCGCCGAGCTCCTTTGAAATGCCAAAGTCGGCAATAACCACCCTGCCCCGATCATCGAACATGATATTGGCCGGCTTAATGTCCCGGTGATACACATTATGCTGGTGGGCATAATGCAGCGCATCGGTCATTTTGATCATCAAGTCCAGGGCCTCGGACATCTCAAAGGCCCCACGCGCCTTTATACACTCCTTAAGGGTTTCGCCATCGATAAATGGCATGATAATATAGTCGAAATCGTCGTTGCTGCCGAAATCATAAATATCTATAATACCATGATGATCGAGGCTTGCCGCCAACTTGGCCTCACGGTAGAACCGGATCTTGAAGTCTTCGTTTTTGACCAGTTCCTGGTGGATGATCTTGATGGCCACTTTCCGTCCAAGGGCACGGTGAACACCCAGAAATATCTTTCCCATACCCCCTGACTGGATAAGATCTTTAATCTCGTATTTATCCCCCAGTGCTTTTTTAATCAGTGCCTGGCTGTCATCCATGGTTTCCCTCTAACCCGTGACGGGTAAAATCGTTTGCTTCCTGTTATTATAATATTATAAAATCTAATTATTGCAGCTTTGCCAATGCGCGCTGATGGTAATCATTCTCCGCAAGCGGCATTACATCCAGAACCGCACGCCATTTTTCAAGTGCCCGCTGGCGCTGGCCAAGGCCTTCATATACCAATCCTTCCTGGTATAGCCGCCTGGCCTTTGATTCCACATGCAAAAAAACCTCGTTCATAATACTTTGGGTATCCCGGTAATCCGGAGACACCTCCGCCACTTTCTGCAGGGCGCTTAAAACCCCGGTAAAATCATCGGCTTCATACAGTTTTATCGCCGTCTCGTAGTCTTCCTTGATTTCTTCCGCCAGAAGGCTTCTGAGCTGAACAATGGCAGGCCTCGTGTGCGCGGTTTCAGCCGTTTCAATATCCATGGCCAGGACAGCCTCCCACTCCCTGAGGGCCTTTCGGTAATTTTTCTGGTCATAATGCGATTGGCCCTGATCAAAATGCTGTTTCAGACGCTTCATTTTTTCCGCCCGTTGCGCTTCTTCCTGCTGCCGGGTCAACTGCCGGGTCCTGAGGCCATTCTTGATTTCCGCCTTGAGCCTTACAACATCCGGGTTGTCAGGGTCCAGGAAAACAGCCTCTTCGATTATTTCAAGGGCTTGATCATAATCATTGCCTGCCATGGACTGTCTGGCCCGGGCGGAAATAGCATTCACCCGCTGCTGCCGCTGACGCTCTTCTTCAAGTGCCTTGCGCCGCCTTTCTTCTGCCGCAGCCATCTTTTCCCGGGTCTCGGCGAGATAGGAACGGGCGGCCTGATTTTGGGGATCCACTTCCAAGACAGCCTGAAAACGTACCAGGGCCTGGCTGAAATTGCCCGTTTCGAGATGATTCCGGCCGTTTTGAATATAAGCGCTTATCCTTTCCCGGGTCTCCAGGTCATGAACGGTTTCCGCTTCATCCGATTCAGCGGTCAATCGGGGCTCCCTTTCATCCGGCAGGTCCTTATCAGGGCCAGCCATTATAATGAAAACTGCCAGCAGCAGTAGCAGCGCACCCCCGGCGAGGCCGGCGGCAATTTTGTGCGTCTGAAGCAATACCGCTATTTTTCCCGGGAAACCGTCACCGGATGAATCCGTTGCCGGGGACAAGGGGGCGACAACTGTCCGGTCGTCATATTCCGGGCTGGCGATGACAACCGTCCGGTCATCGTCCTCGTCCGATTCCGCCCCGCGGGTAACGGCAGGTTGCCAGTGGACTTCCACCCGAAAATCGCCGATCTGGATGACGTCTCCGTCTTCCAAAATTTGCTCTTTGACTTTGGCATCGTTGACAATCGTTCCGTTCTGACTGTTCAGATCCTCAATATGCCACCGATGGTCCTTGAAATATATCCGGCAATGTTTCTTGGAAATGCGCCTGCTTTCAAGCACAAGATCGCAATCCGCATTGCGGCCGGCGATAATTTCATCCTCGGTCGTTAAGTGCCTTTCAAAAAAAGATTCGACGTTTTCAAAAATTTTTAATTTCAGCAAGTTAACGTTTCCTCTGAATTTCATCCAAATGTTTCAATGCGTTATTGTATTGCTCGCTGTTTTTATCCCTGGAAAGCTGGAGCACCATCTGAAACTCCGATGCGGCCTGGTTATAGCGCATGTACTTGTAATGGAGCATGGCGTTTTGATAATGTTTTCTTACCATTTCAGCCAGCTCCTTTTCGGCGTTCAAAAACCAGATCCGGGCATCCGCGTGCTCCGGGTTAAAACTCAAAGCGCGCTCCCATTCATTGACGGCCCTTAAAATATTGCCCGTATCATAAAAAAACATGCCCTGGCGAAAATGCCGGTCAGCACTTGCCCTGTCCTCATCTGAGACGATGATCCCGGAAACCTCCGGCAGGGAAGATAAGGCCCCCGGCTCAGCGGATGGCGTTAATGGGGGCAAATCCGGCGTCTCCGGGCCCGGCCGGGTGACAGAAAGCGGCTGATCCCCGCCATCTTCTCTTCCCGTAAACAGGATAAGCAGCAGCAAAAGGCTTACGGCCACCACCCCTGCCACCGCTGAAATTTTTTTGTCAGGTTTAAACGAAAAGGGCGCTTTTGTCTCCTTTGACATGTTCAGGGCAAAGACGGTTTCCCCTATTTGAAATTCACTATTGGATTTTTTCAGGGTTGTTCCGGCAATCGGCTTCCCCTTGATTAATACCGGATTCGCCGGACTCAGGCTTTCTATGGCAACACTTGCTGTGCCGGTTTTCAGCAGGGCGTGTCTGCGGGAAACCGACTTGTCCGATTGATCAACACATATGTCGCATTGATCGGATCGGCCAATGACATATTCCCGGTTTGATGCCAACTCAATGGTCTTGCCCGAATCCTTTCCCTTTACAATTACCAGGCGCAGCGGATCGGCATGCGGGGATCCGTTTTTATCGGTCATTATCCTTTTTCCTCAAAAACAATTAAAACAGTGGCGTTATCCACGTTCTGATGCATGCGCCGGACCTGGTAGCGCTTTCCGCCAAGCTCTGTTTCCACTGCGCTCTCATCAGGATCTTCAATAAGTTGGGTCACGGTTAAAATGATATCACTGTCAAACGCTTCAATAATATGCATGCCCGCCCGGCACTCACTCAAGCCCAAGTCCCGGGCAAATGTATCTGAAATTTGAGCCAGGGTGTAGCCTTCAATATCTACAATGCACCATGAGCCCGGGAGGTCTTCTAAGGGCCGGTTTTCTGTCGTAAATGACGGGCCATTGTCATCCGGTTCCATTTCACCTTGTGCGGATTTGATTTCCGGCGGCCGGGTTTGCTCATAGTCGGGCGGCTTCTTAATGGAATCAACCGAACCATTGGCGGATGTTTTTCGAAGCAGCAGGCGATTGACAATGCGTTTCAGGTTTTCGAGCTCCTCATAAGGGGCTTGAAACCCGACATGGTCCCGCCCTTCCTTGACTGAAAGCTCAACTTCTTCGTAAAGCGCTTTAAGGGGACTTAAAAAACTTCTAAGCAGCAGATAAGACATTATTATGGACAGCCCGAAAAGCATGACAAGCAGAAAAACCGCTGTTCCACCGATGCCGGCGCTCCGCGCCGAACCGGCATTTCCCGCGGAAAAGCCGATGATGGCGGCACCCAGGGTCTCGTCCCGGTAAGTAATGGGATTGAAAATAAGGGTTTCCCCCCCTGCCCGGTTGTCAACGCGCAACCGGGCGTTTCTTAACGCCTGGTTCAGCCCGTCCCAATTGAAAAAGTCCCCCTGCTGTTCATGCGGTGCGATTATCCTGCCGCCGGGATCAATCACAAATGCGTATAAGACCCCATCCTCCCCCATAACCGGCGCCGTCCTGACACGTCCATGCTCGGTTGCCTCCAAAAAAGGCCGGTTCATTTCAGCCAGGTACCGGCTTAAAAGTATCCCGTTTTTGAAGCGCTCCTCTTGATAGACGGATTCAGCGCTTCTTTTAAGGGGGACATAAACAATCAAAAGACTCAAAAGCATAACCAGTGCGATCACGACAAAAAAGCTGGCCTTGATGTTCCTGTTAAGCATCAAGCCAACAAAATCACTGGAAAAAGGGCCTTTCCCGGAAGGGACCGGTTCATCTTTTGCCGCTGTTTCATCTTTTGCCGCTGTTTGGATGGTAAACGGCTCCAGCTCAACCTGAAAAGCGCTGCCGAAAGCTTTTTCAGATATTTTCCCGCCCTGGCAATAAACACCGTTGGCACTGCCATTATCAACAATTCGAAATGCATCGTTATCAATGATCAGGGTCGCATGCTTTTTGGATATGGTCTTGCTGTCTAAAACGATGTCGGCCGACGGATCCCTACCTATAACGTATGTGCCGTTTTCCAGGTGCATGGTTTTATGCAACCGGCCGCTTTGCAATATTTCAATATTGACAGTCATTGATGCCCAATTGTGAAGTTAAATATCATCCAGTAACAAACTGAATCAGATACGGCCCGAATATAACAATAAATATAATGGGAAAAATAAAAAGCATCATGGGCAGCAAAAGTTTTTGAGACGCCTGGGCGCCGAGCCTTTCCGCCCTCAAAAACCTTTCGGAACGCATCCGTTCAGCCTGGGACTTCAGCACGGTGGAAATGCTTGATCCCATCTTTTCAGCCTGGATCAGGGTTGAGACAAAGGAATCCAGCTCCATCAGGTCCACCCGTTCCGCCATTATCTTCAGCGCCTCGTTCCTGGAACGGCCAAACTTTATGTTTTTGTCCATCAAGTAAAGCTCAACGACAAAAGGGTCCTTGTCATTGCGATAAATATCGCAAATTCTTTGTACGGCAACATTAAACGCAAGCCCGGCCTCTACGGACAGGGAAAGCATATCCACGATATCCGGCATGCTTAACCTTATTTTTTCCTGCCGCTGTTTCTTTTTCTCATAAAGCCACAGATATGGATACCCCAATCCGAGCACGCCGAGTAAAAATATCAGGATATAGCTGTTTAAAAGCATAATGCCCAGCATGCCAAACAGCACCATTATTGTTGCCTGGAAACCGATCATGTCATCGGGCGTTACCTGTTCCTCCATGCCGGCAGTGACGATATGCTTTTTCATCTTCGATTTATAGTTTGAAAGCGGAACCCTTTTGATAATCGGGGTCAACATCCGGTAAAACGGCTTGAACATCAAAACGAAGCGGGATTCCTCGGCAATGACAAAATCATCGTCCGCTTTTACCCCGCCGCCCGGCATCGTCCTTGGGAGCATTTTGTAAACCAGGCCCGACACGCCCGCGAAGAACAATACAAATCCAGTAAATTTTATCAATCCTGCGTCCATACAAACCTTGACTTTCAATGACGAAATAAAACGTGGGGCACTAATTATCCATGGTCACCCTGAAAACTTCCGCGATGGTTGTGACCCCCGCAGCCAGCTTGCGCAGCGCCGCCTCCCTAAGCGTAACCATGCCGTCTGCTATTGCGACTTCCTTGATCGCTTTGGCCGGCGCCTTGTTTAATATCAGATCGACGATCCGTTCATTGACCTGCATTAACTCGTATATTCCCAATCGCCCATTATATCCAGTGCCTGAACACTTTTCACATCCGACAGCCATATAAAAAACCATTTTTTCCGCGTCCATCGCCATAACTTTCAAAATGTCCATTTCCGGCTCATACACCTGCTTGCAATTTTCACACAACCGTCTCATGAGCCGCTGGGCGACAACGGTCATTTGGGCCGAAGCGACCAGGTAAGGCGGTATCCCCATGTTGACCAGGCGATTGATCGTTCCGGGCGCATCGTTGGTATGGAGTGTGCTCAGCACCAGGTGGCCGGTCATGGCCGCTTTGAGCGCGATATCGGCCGTCTGCGCATCCCTTATTTCACCGACCATTATAATATCCGGATCCTGGCGCATGAAAGCACGCAATGCCTCATCAAAGGTCAACCCGATTTCAGAGGTGCAGTTGACCTGGGTAAGCCCTTCCAGGTTATATTCCACGGGATCTTCCGCGGTGACAATGTTTACATAATCCGTATTTAAGGCGTTCAGGACCGCATAAAGGGTCGTGGACTTACCGCTTCCCGTGGGCCCCGTAACCATGATCAAGCCGGTTGAATTGCCGATAGCGCTTTCAAGCAGGCCGTCTTCCCTGGGGTCCATGCCGAGATCCCTGAGGGTCAGCTGCTTCTTGTCTCTTTCCAGAACGCGCATGACGATTTTCTCACCATACAAAGACGGCAGACTTGAAACGCGAATGTCAACCGCCCGGTCCTTAATAATCCCGAAACGAATGCTCCCGTCCTGGGGCATGGCCGTGTTGGTCATTTCCATACCGCCCAGCATCTTCAGCCGGGGCACCATGCCTTCTTTAAAAATTGAAGGCAGCTTCCAGGCCGTTTGCATCACCCCGTCCTTGCGGTAGCGGATTCGAAAATCGTTTTCCCTGGGCTCCATGTGCAGATCGCTGGCACCGTTTTTGATTAATGTGTTCATAACATACTGAAACAGGCGGACCAGGTGCGCATCATTGACCAGGGCCATCTCTTTGGCCTGTGCGGTTTTAAGCCGGTTTAACGACTGAAGGGCGCTATCAATCAGTGCTGCCGGCTTTTCAAGCAAGGGCTCCACGACATCCGTGCGGCCATTGTAATATTTGTCAATGGCCGCACGGATGGCCGGGCCATTGCAGGAGTAAGGTTTAATGCGGCAGCCGGTAATCGCCGACAGGCGATGAATGCAGCGCTGATCCCCGGGTATAGCCATCGCCATGTGGAGATACGCTTTTTCGTGTTTAACCGGAAATACGTTCTCTTCGCGGGCAATCGCACCTGGAAGCAACAACGTTGCATGGTCGATAAATTTGCCTTCAAAGGAAACGAATGAGGGGTCAAGCCCCTGGATGCCGGTGACATCCTCGAGCACGCTATTGGCAAGGGCCGCGTCCACGATGCCCTTTTCAATCAATTGGTCGGATATCAAAGTCGTCTCCAAATCCGGAACCGCACCAATCTTTATACCCCGTGCCTGGAAAGACTTGAACAACCGCTTGTTAAACTCGACTATGGTGTCATTTTTCAAGTTCTGCATCACCCCGGTCTTGCTTGCAGTGCATGAAGCCCATAAACGCCCATAAAAAATGGGTGCTGCTTAATAATTTCCGACATTCAGTGTATAACCGTTATTGAAAAAATAGGTGAAATCCCCGGAATACTGATCCCCCCTGAGCTGCAGGGCATTGACCAAAAACCACAGTTCAAGATCATCATTCCACTCCCGCCGCTCATCCTCACCGGGAGGGATGCCCTTGATCCGGTCAATTTCATATCCATTGCGATAGAGAATCACCGTCGGCAGCATTTCCAGCTTGAACCGGCCGGGGTCGTCCCTTAACCGCCATTCAAATAGGGCGAATTTAGCCCGCCCCCTGTAGTCTGCGGCCAACCATTCAATTCTTCTTTTCATGTCAGCGGACTGCCAGAACTGGCTGTTGTGAAACATTACTATGGCTGCACCGGGATAGTCTGCTATCTCCTCCTGAAAGTTATTGTGATTGACCGGAATCATATCGGGTACCGGATCAACCGGCGGCCTTGCACAGGATACCATTACTAAAACGATGGTGACAGCTGTGAT
>Ga0207421_10007777_pt1 | contig 11318 bp, 9 predicted proteins | sample SodLakKL_010_SED_4_FD_187542 | JGI IMG/M metagenome (GOLD analysis project Ga0207421, IMG submission 187542) | Alkaline sediment microbial communities from Lake Tanatar, Kulunda Steppe, Russia - 8KL_010_SED (SPAdes) (version 2) | ecosystem: Environmental > Aquatic > Non-marine Saline and...
AGGGCCAGCTCTCCGCCGAGCTCGTCAAAGTATTCATAATATACCTGGTCCCGGCCGTTTAATATGGCCGCTTTATTTAATCGCTGGGTTTCGGTCATTTCCTTTCAATCCCCCTTTTTTATCATTTAGCTTGCAGGTGCCATATCCTCCTGGCTGTTGTCCAGCGAGCATAGGATTTCGCCTTCTGCTTCGCTGTTATCCGCCAGGGTCAGGGTGTCCATAAGTGCCCGCGCTGAAACTTCTTGGACTGTCTCGTCCCGTCCGCTGGGTTGCTGCTGCACGTTCGTGTTGATAACCCTGGGCATCAGCACGGTCAGCTTCCCGTGCTCTGCACAGGGGTCGGTGTCAAATACCAGCTTGAGACCGTATTCGTTCGAGCCGCAATCATCTGGTCCGGTCGCTGCTCCCCAAAGTTTTTCCAGCATATCGGTGTCCTCATAAAACATCGATAAGGATAGGGTCGTCTCCCTGTCTCCCGCTGGTACCCTGGCTGGATAGCGGTTGCCGATATGCCGTCCTTGATCCGCTGCTATGTTATTGTTGATGGTCAGGGTTAGCTCCTTGACTTTTGCGCTGATAGCGGTGTCTCCGCCTTCGCCGGTTAGGAATGCTGTAACCTCGTGAAAAGCCAGCGGGTATTCTACGGGGAAGAGCAGGGTCCCTGTCTCCAGCGCGGCCTTAGCGTCCTTTTGCGCGACGATGTTGACCGTCGCTATGCAAAGCGCGTCGCCGACGTTGATCTCTATGCTGTTGATTGTGCAGCCGCTGAAAACGTGCTCAAAAATGTCCTTCCCTACTCTTGAGCAGAAGCTTGGCAATATCACGTTCTCGGTCCCGTAAATCTCATGCAGGTTCCGCCCGTTGCCTCCGCCGGTTGCTGTGTAAACGTAGGTCCCCAGGGCCCACCTCAAAAACCAGCCGATGGTCCTGATATCCAGCCCGTAGACAATGTTTCCTTCTGGCGCGTAAAACCCTGGCCGGTATAGCCGGGCTGTTCTCCTGGCGCCCCCGTCGTAAATAATGTTGGTGTCTGATGGCGGGTCGAGGGAACTGCTGGCTATATCCAGATGCGTCACCGCGCTTGGTGCCGGCGTTTGGCCAAAAGTTTCCTCTTCCGCAATCCCGCAATAACGTCTGATTCCTCCTACTCCGTTACTCATGTGATCGCCTCCTGTCCTTTAAGGGTTTTTCTCCATAATCACGAAATGTACCTGGACTATGGCGGTTGCCGCGAATAGTGTTTCGTTCTGCAGGTCCGGCCCGCCCATCTCAAAATTTCCGCTCCGCACATCCTGTACGTATTTCCTGTTGCCCAGGCAGCGGTCTTTCAGCACTTCGCTGCGGGCCTTTGCCGCCAGCTCCGTTGCCTTCTTGTACCCCTGCTCCGGCTCGTCATTTTTAACAATCCCCAAAATGAGCACGTCGATTACCCATTTTTCGGCGTAGCTCCTTTGGGTGTGGTCGCAGCTGGCTGTCATGCCCCGGACCCATACCGCGGGTGTTACGGGTGCCGGCCTGCTGCGGTCCCCGCGCACAACAGTCTCTACTCCCTGGAGTGCCCCTTCTTCCCCGGTCGCGTTTGTTATCAGGTCGACGATCCCGGTCATGATACCGTCGAGGGCCTCGTCAAGCTTGATAAGTTCTGGCATTTATGCTGCCCCCATTTCGCTTATGGCTCTTTGGACAAACTCCTGGGTCCGCCCTTCGGCGCTGCTTATGGCCCGGTCCGCATATGGGTTGGGCTTCTGGCCCTGGACTGATTTCAAAAACCAGGTCCTGCCCTGCCATTCGAATGCCAGAAATTGCGCATTGACCGGAACGATAGGCCGCCCTGCCGGTCCGTGGACTCCTGTCCCCTCGTGGACATATAGTGCATAATGCACGTTGGTAAAAATCCGCCAGTTGTATTCGTCCATCTTTTCCGTGTGAAAGCTGCCGGCGAGCCGTCCGTGGACCGTTGGGGCCTCCCGGCCGATATGCCCCCATACTTCCTGGGCTAAAAGCTCGGTGGCCCGGCTGTAAACCTGCTTGGTCAGGTCCAGGAATTTGTGCAGGTCCTCTTCTTTCCATTCCATTGTATAGTCGCCTGGCATTTTTAGTCCTCCTCGCTGCTTGCCCCGGTTGCCACGATGAATCCGAATCGGCGCCTTAGCCCGTCAAGTTTGGCCGGGTAACGCCGCAGGCTGCTTTTGATCGAGGCTGTGAACAGGTGCTCTTCCGGTGCGTTAATGGCAAAATCATCGACGCGGATAATAGGGGTTGTCCGGCGCAAAACTGCGTAGCCTACGTGGTTTGCCATCATCCGCAGCGCGATCCCGTGAATCCCTGGTGGTATCTCTTTGCCATCGGCCTCTGCCTCCGCTGCGTAATCCCGGTTCCGGTCATGGTCGATCAGGTCCTTGATTTCTACCAACCGCGTTTCGATCCATGTCTCGAGTTTCTCGGCAGCGGTCTGGGCCCCTGCTTCCCCCTCTGTATCACTTTCCATTCCCAGGTCGGTGGGCCTGATCCCGGTGCTTTGGATCACATCTTTAACCGTGCTGTAATATTCCTCAGCCATTCCTTTCACCTACCTTTGCCCGGTCCTTGTTGTGAATCCGCTTGTGGAAGCGCAAACCGCTTTCGTTTTTGGCGATAAAGCTGCAGTCCGGGTGGTCACACCTGACGCCCGGCTCGAAAATGTGCAATGCCTGGCACGCCTTGATTTCCGCATACCCCGTTTTACCGATCTTGACGGTCCGCTCCTGTTGGGGCCGAAAAACGTAGCCGCCCCTCCATACATCATCTCTGCTTGTGTTGACCACGGTGATTTTGGTATCCATAAGTTACACCTCAATGCGCTTTATTTCTAATAACTGGCATGCCTTGATTTCTGCATAACCCCGGCGGTTTTGGTTGACCCGGACCGGCGATCGGGGCATGAAAAGTAACCCGGCCCGCTCGATAGGGTTCTTGTCGGTGTTAGTTACCATTACCTCTTCCCCGCCCCTGTAGTGCTCCGGCAGTATTTGTGAAGTGCCGAGGCGCGCTGCCTTTGCCGGTTCCCGGGGTGTATATGTTTCCAAAAATTCTGTTATGGCCTCCGCTGCCCGTTTGGCTGCTTTGCCGTCGCGGTATGGATATACGGCTGCGACCGCTTTTTCCCTTTTGGCCTTTTGGACCTCGGGGTCCTCCAGCGCCTCCTTGATCGTCTCCACCAGCTCTTCCGGTTCATCGCAATTGAGCCCTACGTCGGCGTGCTCCCAGAACCGCAGGCCGTGCTCTACCTCCCGCCGGTACCAGGGTGCGTTCAGCACCACCACGGGCCGGTCGGTGCTGGCGAATTCGTAAAGGGTGCTCATCTGGTCGTTTATATACAGGTCCGCCCGCTCCATAACCTCGTTGAAATCGTAAACCGTCTCTATCCCGAGCCGGTCGTATTCTGCCTTTAGAAGATCGATTATTCTCGGGTGCCCGTGGCCCAAAACTTCCCAGCGGCCGAGGCTGTTCATCCTGGCCAGGTCCTGCATGGCCTTTTTGAAATGCGGCCAAGAGCTTTTGGCCTCCGGGGCCGTCCCGGCATCAAAGTGGAAACTGATAGCGATCACGGGCTTTTCTCCCCGCTGCTTGATCTTTCCTTGCCTGGTCCGCAGGTGCCACGGGTCCAGCTTGGGGCAGCCGATAACTTTATGCTGGGCCTCCGGGTATGCCTCCTGGTTAAGCTGGCTGGCGTATTCGTTGGGGTCCAGGTATAGCACAACCTTTTCCCGGTCAGCCGCTCCTGGTCCGCTACGTCGGGTCCCTTGATTCCCCTTATATGATTGTCCTGCCCCGTGGTTGATTAGAATAATGTCCCGCCCCTGGGGCTTGGTCCCCCAATATCCGCCCACTACCAGCGGCCGGTCTCCCGGCTGGTATATCTCCAGCGGCAGGTCCAGCACGGTCGCTTGTAGCTCTCCGTTGTTGACATAAAACTTGCCCCGGTGCTTTTCCGGTATCGCTTCCCAGATGGGCCGCTGGTGGTCCAGGTAGTGCTTGGCTACCGTATAAAAATCGACCCTTTTTTCTAAAGGTTGCTGTTCTTTTATGATTGCCATAACCTGGTTTCTTGCCGGCGCGTCCACATAGCGTTTTTTCAGCTGCCGGTTCGGGTTATCTTTTTCCTTGTAGCTCTCCCAGGTGTCAGCCCTGGGGTGCCATAGGTGGCATGCCTTTGCTTCCAGCCTGGTCCCGGGGCCTATCGCCTTTGTGACCGCTTCCGCAAATGCGGTATCCTCCCCGCCCCAGCCGACAAATCTTTCGTCAAACCCGTTTACCGCGTTGAAGGTTTCCCGCCTTATAATTTGAAATCCCCCGGTTAAAATGTGCCGCAGGTCCTTTGTCTCTTCGATGTCTTCTCCCGCGGGCTTAACATTCGCCTCGGGGCTGCTCTTTAATATTTGCTCCGTTCCTTTTTGGTTAACCCGGCTGTGCTCGGCGTGCGGGATCACCAGCGCGTAATCCTTGAGTGCTGCTACCGCGGCCGTAATGTCTTCCTTCTCCATTACCAGATCGACGTCCGCAATCAGGTATATATCCCCGGTGGCTTTGGCCGCTGCCCGGTTGACCGCTTTTGCTTTGTTAAATTCCCCTTTGGTTGCCCCGTCCCCTTCCACGATGAGCTCCGCTTCTGGCAGGATTTTCTTGTAGCGCCTATGATTCCAATCCCATATCCGGGTGAATTCCGGGTTTGTGGGCCTAAACGGCACCAAAATACTTAGCTTTTCTGGCTTCTTTTCGAATAAAAAATGTGGACAATTTTGCCTGATATTTGGTATTTCGAATATCCTGTCCAGGTAATCGTATCGGGTCAGGTTTTCTATGGTAGCTCCTGTCCTTTGGGCTACGGCTACCTGTGGCTGGAATCCTGCTTCGAGTATCGCTTCTAACATCGGTCCGAAAGTTTTGCGCGGGTCCTTAAAATGGTTAAAATGAACCTCTATAAATAATTTCATCTGGGGATTTTGCTTGAGGGTTTCTTTGGCCCCCTCTATAACCTGAACCTCATGCCCCTCTACGTCCATACGTAGCGAATTTATTTTGTTTATTCCCTGCTCCTTCACAAAAGTGTCCAGGGTCCGGGTCGGGACCTCTATGGTCCGCCCGCTACTCCTTTTTTCCCATGCTCTTTCTATCGCCTCTGTAGTTCCCTGGTATTCTCCCAGCCGTCCCCAATTTGAGGCGTAGGCCAACTTCATTGCTGCGGTTCCGTTCTGGTTGGAGATTGCCAGCTGGTATGTTTTTATCCTGGTCCTGTAGCCGTTGGCCTTTTTGCTGGCCTCCAGCGCCGCCACATTTTCCGGGACCGGCTCGATCGCGTGAACCTTGCCTTTGGTCCCTACCAGCTTGGCTGCCTGCAGCGCGTAATATCCCAGGTTGGCGCCGATATCTACATGGACCCAACCGGGTCTTATAGCGTCCCGGAATATCCGGGTCGCTTCCTCTTCCCTGATCCCCCTCTCGATCAGCTGCTTGGACAGCCCGGGGTCGTCCGGGTATAAATATATTTTGCTCCCCTGTATTTCGTGTAACACCATTTTCCGCTCGGTCATGGTATCCCTCTTTATTTAAGCCGTTCAGGGGCCGGTGGCCCCGGCCCCTGGTTGGCCGTTATTTTTTACTGATTAGCTGCCCGGTGTTTCCCCTTCTATGAATGCTGTCACGGCAGCGTTCTCGTCCTCATAATCCGCATCGCCTTCGAGCGTTAAGACGAAATCGGTCCTCCGGCTCTTGGGTATCCGGTCGCGCTCGATGGTAACCTCCTGGAAAATGCCCCAGGCCATATTGTCCGGGTGCTGTAGCATGGCAATCCTCCCGGCTCCGCCATCGGTTCCTACCGCCTTGCTCCGTTCCATCATAGGCACATACTGGATAGCCAGCCCTTTATAAGGTATGGCCTGCCCCTGGGTCCAGCCCCGATCCCCGAGTTCCGTTGACCTGGCTTTAAGCAGGTTCCGGTAAGCGTTCTCGGTGGCCCAATCCACGTAAATCCTCCACTCTGCCCGGTTCTGCAGGTATTGCTTGGGTACCGCGGTTAGCATGGCCTCGAACATATTCTCGGGCCAGTTGTCGCCATTGGGATCAAAGTCCTGGCTGGCGCCAACCCCGTAAATTTTGTTGGCTGCCCGCTTGGCCCAGCCGTCGATCAGCGAAAGGACCGCGTCTTCTGCCCAATCGATGTCGGTGTTACCCAGGACAAACCATTCCTCCATATCCCTTCCGGCTGCTTCGCCGAACAAGTCGATCAGGGTGTCTTCAAAATTCCCCCGCTCGATATTCCGGCGCAGCGCGGCGTCCTTGATCCCGGTGATCGCCTGCAGCTCCTTAGCGTTAAGCTTGTTGGTCCAGAAGCTGGGCTTAACGTGTTCTCCTTCTGATAGATCGCGGCTGCCTCCATCCCCGTCAAGTCCCGCTTTTAATATCCGGCCGACAAACCCTACCCGGTCGATATCTACCTGGTGCGATTCCATTGCTATGAACCGTGCATCCCCCAGGATCATGGTGCGGTGCTGCATTGCTTGCACGAAACGATCAAATTTTGCGGGCTGTAGGATTCCTTCGTCCAGGTCTCCTATGGTGATTGCCTTGAAGGCCGAATCCAGCCGTGCGAGTAAATCCGCGTTGCTCATTAATTTTGTACTCATTTAGTGCCGCCTCCTTCCTCTCTTTTAAATTTTTTAGGTATTCCTTCGCTTACGGCCGTACATATCCCGGCCCTCTTTTTCCGCGGCCTTATCCCCTTCGCTTGATTCTCCCCCGTCCTGGCCTTTAAGGGCTCTGGACCGGGTCCCGCCTAAGCGGTTGGTTAGGGCATCGAGCTTTTCGTTTACCTCTGTTTTGAAGGTTTCCAGCTCATCATCCTTCTCGTCCTCCTGGTTCCCCTGCTCTTGCCCACCATCGGTGCCCTGATCCTGGTCGGTCTCCTGGTTTTGGTCGTCGGGGTTACCTTCCTGGGCCCCTTCGTCCTCCCCCTTGATGCTTGTTTCGATCGCTGTTAGCTTAGTGTCCAGCTCCTGAAACGCTTCCTTGACCGCCCCTGCGATCATTTCCTTGATTTCGTTCTCGTTCATGTCTTCGCCTCCTTTCTGGCCGGTTAGGGCCGCGGTTTTGCTCCGCTTTTGTTCTTCGGCCTCCGCCTCCTTCACCAACTCCAGCAAAGTTTCTGCTGCGGTTCGTAATTTTTCCACTGTGGCTTTTGCGAAGCGGCGCCCCTCTTTTTCGGCCGGTTCATTCGGGTTTGCCGATAATCCTATGGCCGCTTTAAGCCGCCCCAGGAAGGTGCTGTCCTTTTCCTCTGGCTCCGGCTCTTCCTCCCGTGCCTTGAGTGCAAAAAACTTGGCCTTTGGTACCGCGGGTTTGTTCACCACGGAAACATAAACCGGGACCCAATCGTCCCCCAGGTCCCGCAGCAAAGTCTTTTTCAGCGCTGCTGTTACCGTCGGGCCGTCGGTGCTTTTCCCCGCCATGACTGTCTCTTGGAATGCCTTCAGCGCTGCCCTCTTCATTCCCATAACGGAATGGCCTGTCAGTTCCTTCTTCTCGACCGCATTCCATGTCGGTTCGTCCAGCCGGTTGCCTAAAATCCAGGTCCCCTCGGGTAAAAACATCTCTTCCCCGTCCAGCGCCTTGACCGTCATTTCCTTTGGGGTTACGTAGCTCTCTACCGGGACCCCTACCGCGTTCAGGGTATGCTGCAGGTCCACGTTCTGGTATAACTCCATCCATTCGTGTGCTACGTCCTCTATCTTTTCTTTGGTTACCGTCTCCCCGTCGTGGTCCGGCTCTCCCGGCACCAGCACGGCGGCGTAAGCGATCCGCTTGGCCGTGTTTTTCATTACGATTGGCCCGGTTAGCTCCGCCCCGCTTTCATTACTCTTTGCAGAACCCTCCGGCGCCTCTTCCTGCTTTTCCCCCGGCCACTTGCCCAGGGCCTGGTAGTGCAGCCAGGAGCATAACGCCTCGGGGTTTTCGATCCCGGGGCTGCCTTTGGTCGCTTCTACGCAGCCGGCCCAGGTCCCCCCGGCCCAACTGTCGAAGCCTTCGATCAGGGTGCTGACGTCCTTTAGGGCCATCTCTGGGTTGGCCTCCAAGAGGCGCTTGGTTACATAAACCTCCCTGACCGGCTGGGGCTCTCCGAAAACAAAATCGCCGTCAACTTCGGCATAAGCTATCTCATACATTTCCCCTCCTGCGTAGTCTTTGATAACTACCGCGTCGTCAAATGTATAAATAACTCCGAAATCGGCGGCCTCGTATTCCCCGTCGGTGCGCGTTCCTGCAAAAATGGTGTGTAGTTTGTCCCTGATCCGCTCGAGCCGCGCCTCATAAGATTCGGCTGCTGCTCTTTGTCCCATTCATTTTCACCTCCTTTTTAGTCGCTTGTTTCCTTCAGTAGTGCGCTAACGCCTATATGGTTGTCTTTTTACATTTTTGAAAAGTCTATTTAAATTGATAATATCTTTTAACATGCGCCCCCTCCGTTTCGCTGCCTTTAGCTAATAGTAAAACTATTTATAAATTTTGTCAATAGTATTACATTTTTCTACGTGTAAAGCGCTCCGTATTCCTCCATCAGTTCATGGGGTTCTTCCCCCGCGGCGATCCGTTCCTTAACCTCCTGGTTAACGCGCTCCCGTTCCTCTTCGGTTAACTCGTTTCGCTTCAACCTCCGGCGCTCCGCATAAAGTGCGGATAGGTGTGCCTCCATAGTAAAGTCCAAAAATACGCCCCCCTTCTTTTTGAGCACCATCCTCCGCTCGTATTTGCCCACCACTTCCGAAAAACGGGCTTTGTGGTAGAGCCATAAAACCTCTTCTTCATAGAAGCTGTTGTTGGTCGATTCCGCTGCGAATATCCGGCTCCGCCTAACCTTTGCTTCGAGCATAAAATCCCCGAACCCGGATGCCTCATCAAAGTTGGTTGAAAAGCTGTCTAACCCTTTCGGCTGAAAAACATTCATCTCGCGGCCTTCCACTCTGACTGTGGCCCTGCCCGTTTGCCCCCGGTAAACCTTTACGGTTTTGTTGATCCCCTGCTGCTTCAGCATATTCTGGGTCCGCAGGTATTCCCGCATAACAATCTCGTCCATCTGTGCTGGTGTTACCCCATAAAATCTTGTAAATTCGCCAATTTGCCGATCAATTCCTGCTTGGTTCATAATATTCCTGTCGGTCAGATTTTTCACGGTATTCCCTTTGGTCAGGCCCAGGCGCTCCAGGGCCCGGGACATCGAAAGCCCCCCGGGCGAGTTTGAGCTCCCCGTCCACTGGCCCATCGCGGCCCGCGACGCCTCTCTGGCCGCTTTAGGGTTCGGCATACCCTGAAAAGCGGCGCTGTAGCTCTCTTTCAGGGTCTCTCGCCAGATGGACTCTGTCTCATCGCTTCGTTTTAGTCGCTTAATGTTCTCCAGCTTGCCTTTCAAGGTCTGGCGGCATTGCTTGAAATTGCCTTTTTGCCGTTCGTTCATAGCCTGCATATCCCGCATAAGCTCCCGGGCTTTTTGCTCTCCCAGGTGTTCTTTGACCGTTTCGGGGTCCACCTCAAGGTCCTCATAAAAGTTTTTCATCTCGAGTTCCTCTTCGTCTACCTCGTCCTCTTCTATTATTTCGAGCTCGCTTTCGTAAAACCAGGAAGAGCCCGTTGGTGGTCCGTATCCTTGCGGCATTATAAACGGCACGCTCCGGCAGCGGCAGTTGATCCATTCTTCTATAGGTCCTCCCCTGTCCCCCGGGTATTTCAGGCCGTTGGAAAAACCGTCCTTGACGCGTGTAATTTGGCCGTGCATTCCTGGCGGCCCGGCGGTGTGGTCCGCTGCGCTCTCCGGCGGGACCCGGCTGCGGTCGTCATCGCCTCCCCACCACTGCTCAAAATCAACATGTTGCTCCATCTGCACGTGCCGCATATGGTTTTGGCTGCTGTTGATCTCGGTCCTGGCGACCCGTTCCAGTTCGTGTTCTTTCATTCCTTCAAATTCTGCTTCGAGCCGCTGGGCTGCTTCGTCTATTCCCAGCCCCTGCTCGTATGAATCTGCCAGGTTGGTTTTTACGTCCCCGGTCATGCGCTCCAGGGTGCTTTCGCTGGCCTCAAAAGAGGTGGCGCGGATGTATCCGGAAGTGACGTGGTCAACCTGGTCGAATTTGGCCTGGACTCCCTGGCGCACCAGCTCATCGGTTACGTCCTTGCCGCCCTGGTTGGCTGCCTCCAGTGCCGCGTCGGCTACGGTTTCCTTGAACGGGTCGTGTAGTTTCTGTAGCTCTGTTAAAAGTGCTGCCTGGGCTGCATCGCCCGAAGGTATGCGGCCGGCGGCCTGCAGGCCGCGCACGGTTTCGGCTGCCGCGCCATCGAACATGCCCCGCAAGCGGTTGGTCAGCCGTGCCTCGGCTGCTTTAGTCCACGCGGTTTGTGCCTTTAACGCTCTCCAAAAACCGGAAGCTTTCTCGATCTCCCGCGAAATCGCTATCAGCTCCATCGGCATATTTCATCGCCACCTTTGTTATTTTTTCCTGCAGGGATTTCATGATCTGCTGGGTCTGGTCGTCCCCCATATTTTCTGTTAAAGGCTGCCCCTGCACGAATCTCTGGTCCAGCAGCGGGTCGTCCGGGTCGTCCTCAACCCCAAACCGCTGCCCGAAAATACGGATAACGTCGCGTATCCGCAGGGCCCCCATATCGAACATGTTCTTGATCATCTCTATATCGTGTTTCTCGTCAGCGGTATCGATTTCCCTGAATTTGAAGGTCCAGTCCGGTGCCGCGAAACCGTCGTCATGCCAAATAATGTGCTGGTTGATCATGGCCTCCAGGATTTCCTGCCTGGGGTTGATGACCGAGCTCTTGTAAATCTCGGTTGATTCGGTTGCCGTGCTTCCTCCCAAGGACCCTGTCTCGGCAATCCCCAGCCGGTATGGCGGCACCCCGTGCGCGCTGATAACCTCATCGCGGTTGTCTTTGCGATATAGCCGGAAGCTGGCATCCTTAACGTCCACGGCCAGCGGCTTGAATTCGATATTAACCTCCCCTCCGGTGGTGCCGTCGATAGTTGGCACGGCCAGCACCAGGGTCGCGTGCGGGTTGGCCGCCAGCTCCTTGAAGTGCCCCTCGATGGTGGTTTCCAGCGTGGTTTTATTCGTCTCGGGGTCGATCTCCCCGGGGTCGTAATCCCCGGTAATAAAAACGGCGTAGGCGGGCACTCCGAAATTATCGAAAAAGGCGATATTGTAATCGCGCCTGGCCGTGTCCCCGTGGACCGCTCCCAGGGCCGGGATAATATCGACCACTCCGTAATAATCGCTGCGCTGGGT
>Ga0207421_10007778_pt1 | contig 11318 bp, 6 predicted proteins | sample SodLakKL_010_SED_4_FD_187542 | JGI IMG/M metagenome (GOLD analysis project Ga0207421, IMG submission 187542) | Alkaline sediment microbial communities from Lake Tanatar, Kulunda Steppe, Russia - 8KL_010_SED (SPAdes) (version 2) | ecosystem: Environmental > Aquatic > Non-marine Saline and...
GTGGCGGCTCGCCCACCTCACCGACGGGGCCACGGGCGCCGACCTCGCGGCGCTGTGCAACACCGCCATCCTCGACGCGCAGGATCATCACCTTGACGCCGCTGACCTTATCGCAGCCGCTGACCGCCGACCCCGCACCAGCGCACAGCCGGGCAGCTACCTCTGATGCCATATCCCGGCCGCCTGGGACGGAACTAACGACAGCGCTACGCCCAAGACCCGGCTCGGGGCTTGGTCGTTCCCATCACTTCGTCTAGGCTCGACCACCTATAGGAAAGGAATGAGTCATGCCCGATCTTGATAGCCTCTCACGAGAGGCACGACGCCTTCTTGACGCCTTGCCTGACGATGGCGCTCCGATAGGTAACATCGGACTCCGCCGTAGCCTTGGCTGGACTGATCAGCACTACAAGGCCGTCCGTGAAGAGCTCATCGCTGCGGGGTGCGCTGTCGCGAAGCGCGGTGGCACAGGTGGGAGTGTCCAGCGGCTCGAGTTGTCCGAGGACGCGGGCGTGCCAGCCACCTCGCCGGAGGTGAATAGCGAGCGCCAGCTCTATGAGCCGTTCCAGTCGGCGCTCGCGGCGGAGTGGGCCAGTCTGGAGCCATACGAGCAGTACCTAGCGACTGTCACCGCCTTGCAGGGGCGGCGCGCGACCGGTCGACTGTCTCGGCCTGACCTTACCTTCGTTGGCTATCTTCCCCATAGGGTTCTGCCTTGGGGTCGACTCGACGTCGTCACGTTCGAGATCAAGAGAGGAGAGCGAGACCAAGCGGACGTCTCGGCCGTCTACCAGACGCTCGCTTACAAGCGATTCTCGCATCGTGCCTACCTTGCCGTGGCCGACCGCTTCCACCGGCCTGGACAGGAAGTGAGAAGTCTCGCTCCTATCGAGGCGGCCTGCCGCGAAGTCGATGTCGGCCTCATCGTCTTCAGCGACCCACGCGACGTCGAGACGTGGGACGTGCGTTACGAGCCACCTGAGCACGAGCCGCATAACACGTCAGTGGATGAGTTCTTGGCCGAGCAACTCCCAGAGCACATCGACACGATACGCGGTTGGTTCTTCAATGACGCCGATTAGATCGATGAGTACCCGTCGACTATGACCGAGACGCAGCTTGCTCCCGAGCCTCCCATTGCTGCGCGGCCTTCGGCATGAGGCGACGTAGACCACGACCGCCGGCAGTGCATTGCCGTCAGATAGAGGGACTTCACCTTGCCGAAGGCTGAGTGGCCTGCCGATCAGCGACTGTCTCTGAACGTCCACGGAGCTGCGGCCCGAATAGGCTGCCTTGCGAGGCTGGATGATCTCGCACTTCGCCGATCACGGCGGGCCTAAGAGTCGGGTTAGGTCCTGCCGGTTGGAATAACGAAGTCGTCGGACCACATAGGGATGGCGGCGAGGTTGAGGCCGCCAAGGCAGTTGGGGGGCGGTGTTGTCGTCGAGGTTGGCGATGCCACGCCAGTGCTCGACGCGTTCTTGGACGGCGTCGATGACGCATGCGCCGCGGTTCCGCTCGGGGTCGAAGGCACAGGGGCGGCCGCGGCGGCGCCGGTTCGCCATCCGGTCGTCGCCGTCACGGTGTGACCAACGGCACGTCGCGGCGACGCAGCGGCGCCCGATTGCCGCGTGAACTGTCACCGTTGTCAGCGATCACCCGATCAGGGCGGCTGCGTGGTCGGCCGGGGCCGCACCGCGGGACGGAGATGCCCTACAGGGCGCGGACGGACCGGGGCCGCCCGCGGTGTGGCCGCCGGTAAGAGGCAGTGCCAACGGCCAGAGCTTGCGGTCCACGGCGCAGTAGATCGTGGTGGGGCAGCCAGCACGGGAGCGGCCCGGCTCCTGCTCATGCCGCGACGAACCGCCCCCGGCCCAACAGGCAGGGCCTAGTCGATGAAGGGCCCGTTGTACACCGGCGTCTCGCGGTAGGGCTCGCCGGCCATCACCAGGAACCGGGTGCCCGGGGCGGCGTCGGTGACCGTCAGGTCGGCGCCGGGACCAAGCAGGGCGAGCTGTGGTGGGACCGCGCGCCGCCGGTTCGTGCCGAACGCGGCCTGCCCGTCGAGCAGGTAGGCGAACGCCTGGAACTCCGACGGGATCGGCGTGGTGACCTGTCCACCCTCGGGCAGCGCGACATCAAGGATGAGCGCGGGCGTGCCGAGCTCGACGGGCGAGCCCTCCCCCACCAGCACCCGCACGGTGGCGTCACCCTGTCGGTGCTCGGGGATCTGCTCGCGGTCGAGCGTCATGGCGAAGGGCTCGGCCTGCTTGTCGGCACGCGCCAGGTTCACCCAGAACAGCACGCCGCGGAACTCCTCGTCGCCGCCCCCGTCGTCGACGACGTCCGAGCCCAGGGCCTCGGCGTGCCACACCCCGCGACCTGCGCGCAGCCACAACAGCGAGCCCTCGTCGAGCCGCGCATGCTCGGTCGCCCCACCCGGCCCCGTCGTGTGGCCGGTGCTGACCGCGCCATGCACCGCGTACCACAGGTTGTCGAAGCCCCGGTGGGGATGCCGGGTGTCCTTGCCCGCCATGTCCGACGGCCGGAACCGGCCCTCGTGGACGAGGACATACGGGTCGGTGAGCTGGTAGGGCAGGTTCGGGTGAGGCACCGGCTCGAGGACCGGGATCCCCATGATGTTGCGGTGCCCTGGATCCTCCACGGCAACGACCTCGCGAGCCGACGCCTGCGTGTCAGTGCTCACGGACTGCCCTCCCTATCGCGAGTCCGACGGCGCGGTGCGTCCGCCACGATACGCGAGCGCGCCGCCACCCACCCCGCCCATCGAGGCCCAGGGCACCCGATCACGACGGGACGGCCAACACCTGCGCTCAGCGCTCGGTCAGCGTGACGTTCATGCCAGGGTTCGGCGCCTCGAAGATGTCCACGGTCGCGTCCCAGCCGAACCCCTCCAGCTCGACGGTTGGTCCGCCGGTGACCTCGACGTCCTCCTCGTCGACGACGGCGTCCCAGCCCTCGTCCTCGAGGCCGACGATGTAGGCGACAGCGTCGTCGACGTTGCCGTCGTGGGCGAGCATCCCTTGGATGGTGAAGGTGCCGTCCTCCTCGAGGCTGAGCATGTTGGCCACGCTCACCTCCTCGGGGACGGGCCACTCCTCGGGCCACTCGTCGGGAAGCGACTCGGTGTCCATGCCGACCGTGCCGTCCTCGGTCTCGACCTCGGTGGACATGCCGTCCTCGGTCTCCTCGCTGCGCACGGTCGTCTCGGCGCCGTCCTCATCCTCGACGGTCACCTCGATGTCGCTGTCACCTCCGTCGTCTGCCGTCGTGTCGTCGCCGTCCGCGCCGCAGGCTGCGAGGAGCAGCAGGGGTACGGTGAGCAGAAGGAGTCGCATGCGCATGAGCGGACCTCACAGGTCGTTGCGGTCAAGGGGGCGCGCGGCGGCCACGACGAGTGGCGTGCAGGTCCGCGTCGATGCTGCACGCAGCGGCGCTGGGTTCCCGGGTGGGGTGTGGGCCCGCAGCCACACGATCGACAGTCGTGCGCTTGCGTGCGGCGTACCCCTCATCGAGGGCCGAAAACCGTCTTGTCGTCTCGAGGTGGGGACCGCGCCTCCGTCGCCTCCCACAGGGTTGCCCCGTCAGGCGGGCGCGCCGCAGTGCGGCCCCACACGAGGCGCAACGGAAGTCGCTACCCGTGGTCCGGATGGGTTGGGGCGGGTCATGCCCGCCGACACCCCGTCGCACCCGCGTTCTGCGCCGCCCCGAGACGATCACTCGACCACGAGGACTCTCGTGATGACAGCGGACCCCACTCTCTGGGCCAAGGCGGCCCAGAGGGCGTGCTCTCGAGCGCCAAGGGCTGCCGGCCAGCGATCGACAAGAGCGACTACCGCGTGCAGCGCTCCAGCATGCACCTCCCACGCCAGCCCCTAGCGCCCGTTCCGCTGCTGACGCGCGCGAGCCTCGAGCTCACGAGGCGACCTCATTCGCCCCGCCTGCCTCGGAACCGTGCCCGCGGCGCAGCATCCCACTCGCGGTGCGTTCAAGCCCACCACGCCGGACAAGCTCGGCCAGGGATGCCTCAAGGGTGCTGCGACTCGATACACGGAGCCGCTGCACGCCGAACAGGTTGCCCACTGCGCTGATCAGGGTGTCCTCGTCAATAGCCTGCGCATCCTCGACGAGCCGCAGCATGGCCTCGCGGATCTCGGCAGGATGAACTTGGTCGAGGTTCCGCGCCATCTCGCCCTCGTGACTCTCCGTGCGAACGCTCGGCGAGGTATGGGCGGGATCACTCGACCACAACCACTCGCCGTCCCTCGTGATGCGTCCCTGCCGCTTCAACGTCACGGCAGCATCGTCAACGGCTTGTCGAACACGGCGAGTCAAGTTCCGGTCGTAGGCCCACGCGATGCGGCGAGCAACCAAGTCAACGTGGACGGGCTGCTCGACCTGCACGGTTCGCAAGACCATGGAGGCCACCTCACGAAAGGCTCCAGGATCACTGGGGTGTGACCACTCCGACTGGGGGAGCTCCACAGTCCGGTAGGGCGTCGCCCAGGGCGCCTCCTCGGGACGCTGCTCAGGCTGCACCATGACGAGGTCAGGCGGACGCGGCTCGTGAGCCATGCCAGACGAGGGCGGCGGACCGGAACGATCCTCGATGGCCTCTTCAATCGCCACGCGGAGCCGCTCAACCTCACGCTCGCGCTGCTGATACCACGACGGGCCCCAGATGCGGTGGAGCCGCCACCCCAGTCCCTCCAGCACCTGCGCCCGCAGACGGTCGCGATCGCGCGCGACGCGCGTCGAGTGATAGGCCGCCCCGTCGCACTCGATCCCAAGGGCGAAGCGGTCTGGCTCGTTCGGGTCTCGCACGCCCAGGTCGATGCGGTAGCCGACAGAACCGACCTGCGGGACGACCTCGTAGCCGATCCGCCGCACTGCATCCAGCACTGACTGCTCGAAGGGGGACTCGACGTCACCCTCTGACGCCTCCAGGTCCAGTCCAAGGGCCCTGGTGCCCTGCTGCGCGTATTCCAGGTAGCGCTTGAGGTCCGGCACGCCCCGATAGGTTGCCTCACGCGCATTCAATTGACTAGGTGCGAACGAGCAGACCACCTCGACTCGCTTCCGAGCGCGCGTGATCGCCACGTTGAGGCGCCGGTGACCGTGGACCCCGCTGAGGGGCCCGAATTGCGCAGTGAACTTGCCATGCTCATCGGGCCCGTACCCGACGCTGAAGATCATGATGTCGCGTTCGTCCCCTTGAACACTCTCCAGGTTCTTGACGAAGAACCCCTGGAGCCGGTCGCTGGTGAAGAAGTCCTCGAGCTGCGGCTCGTCCCGTCGCAGCTGGTCGATGCGATGCTCGATCGCTTCTGCCTGTGCGACGCTGAAGGCCACCACACCGACCGTTTCCCGCGCTGACTCGGGCTGCTCGAGGATGCGCGCTGCGTGCTCGCGCACGCGCGCAGCCACAGCCTCGGCCTCACGCGGATTGTCTCGCGGTCCCCCACGGCGATACACGCCGTCGACGACGTAGAGCTGCACGCCCAGGTCTTCGGCGGTCGCACGCGCCCCAGGAAACGTGTAGAGCGCTTGGTTGTCTTCAGCGTAGTATTGATAGTTGCTAAACGTTATCAAGTCCTCATGCTGACTGCGGTAATGCCAGCGCAGAGGCAGGGACGGCATGCCCGCCGCGCCCTTGCTCTGGGTGATGATGGACTCGAACTCATCCAGCTGCTCTTCCTGCCACTCGTCGCTATCGCTGTCAGCTGCTCCGCGGTCGAAGAAGTGGGTTGGCGGCAGCTGCTTGTCATCACCGGTGACGATCAACTGCTCCCCGCGGTAGATGCAGTTGATGGCGTCCTCAGGGCGGACCTGGGAGGCCTCATCGAAGACAACGGTGTCGAACCTGATGTCGCGGGGCAGGAACTGACTCACGGTCAGAGGGCTCATCATGAAGCACGGCTTGAGGGCGAGCGCGACATCCTGCGTCTTCTCCAGCAGGCTGCGGATGGGCATGTGCTTGCGCTTCTTCGTTGCCTCACGAGCGATGATGCTGGCTGCCCCGAGCTCACTCCGAGGTCGTCGCTGATTGCAGGCCCGCACGGTGCGTTCGCGCGCCGAGTCGAGCAGGGTCCGATCCAAGCGCCGGAAGGTGAGGACCCAGTCGTCGAGATCGTCCGCGCCAAGGCCCAAGATGCCGGGTTCTTGTGCAGCGAGCGCTTCTGTCCAGGCGAGCCACATGGCTCGCTCCAGGGCCTCGGCGAGCTGGTCGGGAGAGACTGCTTGCTCCTCTGCCTGGTCCAGTTGCCGCGTCCACCCACGTTCGGCCAGGGCCCTCCGGGCGCTGCGATAGCTGCGCCACTCGCGGATCTCGTGCGATCGGTCTCTCAGCGTCCGTGCTTGCTCGAGAGCGCCCTGGAGACTGGACGCCAGCAGGTCTCGCAGGTTCTGTCCCGCTTCGGGCGCAAAGGCTTGGACCAGCTGATCCCAGAGGCCGTCAACCTGCGCGAGCGCCTCGTCAACCTCTTGGGCGCGGTGGACTGGCTGGGTTCCGTGCAGCGCAGCGACGGCGGAGTCCGGTAGGGGTCCCCCGTGGAGTGCAACGAGCTGTGCGCTCCATTGAAGGCCGTGCTTGAGGAGGTCAGCCTGTGACTCCAATCCCTTGGCCTGCGTGCCTAAGTCGCTGCGATCCGCTGCCTCGCGCGCACTGATCTGCTGAGCGACGGCGTCGAGGGTGGCACGATGCGCCAGATCATCCTTGGCGACGCCCAGCGTCACCGGCTTGCGTCTAGAGCGCCGAACATGCTCGAGTGCGTCCTCGACCGTCGCGGCCACCTCGCGCGCGGACCTGGCCCATGCTGCGACCTCGGAGAGGCTGAGCGGGTTCAGACTGGTCCGGTCGTCGAGCAGCGATTCGCTGGCCGCTCGCAGGGCAGCGAGGGACTCGCGGGCATGGGCTGCTCTGGCGCCCAGCAGGTGATCGTCGGGGGCGGATCCAGCAAGCTGCGCCGCCACGTGGTGTGCGTCGTAGTCGTTCCCGAGCTGCTCACGCGCCCGAGAGAGCCGCTCGAGTGCTTGGCGCGCTTCGGCGATCTGCGTCGTCGTGTCGTCTTGGTACGGACCCAACAGTGACGCGTGACGCTGTTGTGCTGCTCGTAGTCGCGCGTCGGCGTCCTGCCAAGCGCGCGCCTCCTCGAGGCGCGCCCGAACATCCGGGGTCGCGCGGCCGGTCCGCGCCACGCGGCTCAAGGTGCGCTTGTCATTGCGGAAGTCGCTGGACAGCTTGCGCAGGCCAACATGCACCTCTGCAAAGCGGGTGGACAGGCCAAGAAGGTCCAAGTCCAGCACTTCGGGGGTGAAGACAGGCTCGAGCGCTTCAGCGAGTCGCTGCACCTCGACCTGCAGCGGCTCGATCTCGTCCAGCGCTTGCTCGACGCGCGTCATCGTGGCCGGGAGCGCCCAGCCGGCCTCCGGTCGTGGTGCGGCATCGGCTCCCTCCGCCACGCTCAGCACCGTGTCGAGCCAACCGAGGCCGCGGCTTCTCGACGGGAGGCCGAGAGCCGGCTCGATGCTCTCCATCGCTTGTCGCAGTGCCAGGGCCACCTGCTCGACCTGGTCGGCCGACTCCTGGACCGAGCGCGCCTGCCCGATCACGACCGAGTCTGGCCACCGGAGTCTTGGGTTCAGTGCTTCGGCACGCTCAAGCGCCTCGACGAGCGCCTCATGACGGGCACCATCAAGTGATGCTCCCGCATCCTCATGAGCGGCCGCCAAGGCCCTCCGCGCTCTCTCGTGTCGATCCTGGAGCTCTGCCAGCTCCTCGACCCGTGCGATCAGCCGTGCATGGTCATCGCGCTGCCACCAGTCCGGTTCGGTCCACGGCTGGTCCTCCGTATGCGAGACCACGGCCGTGAGCGCCTTGGTGTCGGAAGGCCTCGTCGGCGCTGGCAGGCCCGCGGTTCGTGCAAGATCCGACGCGTGCCCCTCGAGTCGCTGCAACGCCTCCGCTGCGGCTCCCGCAGTGCGCTGCAGGAGGTCTTGATCCGGGCCATCTGACCGAACGTGAGCCCACACGAAGGCGTCAGGATCCACTGCCGGCTGCCACCGCCGGGCCATCCGGTCGAACTGCTCGTGAAGGTCTGCGACTTGATCCGCCGACAGCTCAGCGTTGACGCCCTCTGGTGGCGGCAGTCGGGGGACGTCGTGCAGCTGAGCCAAGCGTCCCAGCACCCAGTGGAGCGAGCGGTCCAGCGGCTGCCGCTTGCGATTCATCGCCTCTGCGTAATGAGTGAGCCGTTCGCGCAGGTCCCGCGCCTTCGCCGTGTCGGACGCCGCAGTAGTGCCGGTCTCGGGGACCCGTCCTCGAATGGAGCGGCCCAGCTCGGTGGCCACGTCTCGGCGCCTGGTCTTGTGATCGTGCAGTTGGAGGAGGAACTCATCCAGACCACAGCCGGCAAGCCGGTCCGCCACCACGTCCAAGGCAGCGGACTTCTCCGACACGAACAGCACACGCTTGCCTTGTGCCATCAGCTCGGCAATCAGATTGGCGATCGTTTGGCTCTTCCCGGTGCCCGGTGGGCCATCCATCACGATCGAAGCGCCAGAGGCAGCCGCGGCGATGGCCCGCCGCTGGCTCGCGTCAGCGTCGAGGACCAGATGTGCCTCCTCCGGCGGAGCCTCGTCGTCCACCTGCTGCTCGCTGGGCAACGCCGCATCGTGCGTCAGTTCCTCGCCCGCACCAGGGACAGCGAGGGTCTGGACGAGTGGATGCGCTGCGATCGCATCGATGTTCTCGAGCAGATCTCGATGCATCGCCTCCTTGTGGAAGGTCGCACGCATCAGGACCGCTGATCGGTCGATCCGCCATCCTCGAGACCTGGTGGCGGCGGAGATGGCCTCGATGGCGGCGTCAATGGAGGCGGGCTCGTCGGGGTCGACCTCCGGCGTCTCCAGCTCGATGCCGAACTCTTGCTGGAGCACGACGCGGAGAGCGGGGTTGATCACCACCTCCTCACCAGCACTGCTGAGGCGGTAGTCCTCCCTTGGAGAGGGGCGTTGCAGCCAGACCGGCACGTAGACCAGCGGTGAGCGGTTCCAGTCGCCTTCGCGCTTCGTCTCCTCTGGTCGACGCCACTGCAGCATCCCCACTGCGACATACAGGGTCTGCAAACCGCGGTCCAGGTAGTCCGCCTCTGTTTGACGTGCCATCGCGCGCAGCGTGAGGCGCAGATCTCCGGCGTCGGTGCGGTCACTCACCAAGGCATGGGCCGGCGCGCGTTCGACGAGCTCGGAGAGCGGACGAGACTCCTCGGCTTCTCTCTGCTCGGCACGACCTTCCCTGGAGTCGACATCCGGCAGTTGGTGCTGTGCAGCCTCGCCGGCGCGCGCAGGATTCGCAGGGATGTAGATCTTCGGTGGGATGGATGAGCTGCGCACAAGATCAACGAGATCCAGCGGCTCGGGCGCGATCATCCGCAGGGAGGAGCGCTTCGATCCCTTGTAGAACAGCGTCGCGTTGCGTCCCGAGAGGTCGATCAGGTCCGCTGCCCACTGTTGGATCTGACGGGTGGTGCGCCCTTCGAGGTCCTCCACGGTCCTGCCTTCCCGCGTTCGTGGCCTTGCGGCGACATTGCCGAGAGTGACCGCGCTTGAGAGTGACGGCCAACCGTGACCGATTGCGCGGACGACGCCGTCTCGCTCGCCTATGACCGCGGAGTCTAGAACAAAGCCGGTGTTGCCCGACACCCGGCCCGTAGCGGACGTCACGGCACGGTCCCTTTGCGCCGCCGCCCGGAGCGCGAGCCGACGCCACGTCGCCAGCACCATGCCGGCGGGCGTGTGCCGCTCGTCGCTCCGTGCGCGGCTTCGGAGACGGTGCTGTCAGCGCTGCTGTGCCCCGGCCCGCGGGCGCGAGAGTGGCATCGAGCGGCACGATGCAGCGTCGCGAATGGCCGCCCCGTGCTCCGCCCTGATGGGCCGTGCCTCGAGCGCGGGATGGCGACTGCGGCGCCCACGCAAGGCCGCTCGCGACATCCGAGGCCTCGGCTACCCGTGCGGTCGCAACGGCCGGCCCGCCTCGAACACAACCAGGGCTCGAGATGGCCAGAGGCGGCCGCAACCGAAGCGGCGGACCCGCGAGCTGCTGGGACCGCGATCGCCTGTCGGTAGGCCTCGGCGAACGTCGCCATCACCACCTCGCCGTGCTCGTCGAGGACATCGGCGTCCGGCCGCCGGGCTCGCCCGCGCACCGGGTGCCCGCGGTCGGGCAGGCTCGGCTCACGGTCGCCCCGAACCCCTACAGCCCGCCGGTGCAGTCCCGAGGGCGGGCCGGGCGCGTCGGCCGGCTGGCCGAGCTCGAGGAGCTCGCGTTGCGGGCGGACACGATGTTGGTGCTCCTCGACGGGTCGTGTCGTGAACAGGTCACGCTCGAGGTCGTCCGCTTCCCGTCGCCGCCCGAGCACCAGGAACCGACCCTGGAGGACCCACATCTCGTGATCTTCTCCTCGACCGTCCCCGCCAGCGTCGGTGGGGCCCTGGCCGCCGGCGACGGTCTCATCTGCCGTGTCGGGCCAGGTCCCTGCGGGCGGGTGTGAACTCCTCTATCGGCCTCACCCGCCAGGACCGTCGGGCTGAGGCTGCACGTGCTGCTGGGGTGCCGCGGACCTCGACCACGTCACGCAGACGCCCGGCCGGCAAGCGAGCGAGCGACCAGGTTGCCCAAGGCCCGCTCCATCCTTCCCGGCGGAAGTCGGACAGCGCGCGTTGACTGATGGGCGTTGACCCTGCGTCAGCCGCTTCAGGCAGGCGAGAGCGCCGCGCGACGCCTCCCTGCTCCACGACGCCAACGAGGAAGCGGATCCCCACCCAGCGAACGTGGTGACGTCCCTGGGGCGCATCGACGGCGCCGACCAGCGCTCTCGGCGCGGCCTGCGCTATGCCGTTCCCCGCGGCGCTCGGGCCGCTGCTCGCTGGCTGCGAGGACCCTGCGACACCGCCTGGGACGAGTCGGTGCACGCTGGGTGTGAGCATCGTGGGCGGGGGCGCGCTCGGGGACCGTCGCTACTCCGCGGCGTCGCCGATCGCGGCGGGGCGTGGCGGAGTGGCGGCGGTCTGGGGGCGGCGCAGGGTGCGGATCAGCGCCACGGCGATGACGGTCAGGACCGCGAGCACCGCGAGGATGGGCGCGGCGCCGGCGAGGACCACCAGCAGCGTGCCGGTGACGGCGAGGAACGCCGCGACCGCCTCGTCCCAGTAGCCGGCCAGCACGCCATCGCCAGCGCGGGCAGCCACCGCCGCGTCGTCGGGAGGCACCAGGTCGACGGTCACCTCCGAGGAGCGAG
>Ga0207421_10007781_pt1 | contig 11316 bp, 12 predicted proteins | sample SodLakKL_010_SED_4_FD_187542 | JGI IMG/M metagenome (GOLD analysis project Ga0207421, IMG submission 187542) | Alkaline sediment microbial communities from Lake Tanatar, Kulunda Steppe, Russia - 8KL_010_SED (SPAdes) (version 2) | ecosystem: Environmental > Aquatic > Non-marine Saline and...
GAGTTCATCGGGCCAGCAGCCCGCCTACACAGCTCAGCGAGTGCCGGAAGATCCACGCGTGGTCGACCTCGCGGCCGGCACGTTCGAGGTGTGGCCAACGCTGACGCGTACCGTGGAAGGCGAGGTCGTCGAGGGCGGGACGAGGAGCCGTCGGCGAGTACTCGTCACCGCCGCTGCTGCCGAGCGGTTGCAGGTCCAGAGACACCGACTCACCGAAGGGTGTCGGATGCTCGGAGATGCATGGACCGTGAACGACCTGGCCTGGCCCTCAGGTAGCTACGCCCTTCGACCCCGAACGCCGTCAACAACGCCCTCAGGCGACCCCGACGATGACCCTCCGGAAGGAGAGATGCGACAACTGCGGTAGCGTGCGGCCGTCCCGGGCGGGTAGCTCAGATGGCGAGAGCGCCTCGTTTACACCGAGGAGGTCGGGGGTTCGAGCCCCTCCCCGCCCACGCCGGCACGAAGCCGTGGTGCCGTGAGCCGTCCTCCCGAGGCTCTGATGCGAAGCCCTCGGCACCCCCGTCGCGCACCGCGTTGCACCACCGGTGTTGCCGAACCCGTCGGCATCGTCCCCCGTGGCGGTCGCCGAACTCCCGGAGGCTCCCGTGTCCAGCATCCCTGCTCCGCTGGCCCGCATCGTCGATGCCGGCCTCGAGGCGACCGTCGTGTTGTCGTTCAGCCGTATCGGCTACGAGGTCCGCTCACACCTCGAAGGTTGGCCGGATGCCGACGAGCTCGACGGCACGGGCCGCCGGGTGGTGGTCACCGGGGCCAACTCGGGGCTCGGGTACGCCACGGCCCGGTCGCTGCTCGCCGCCGGGGCGAACGTGCTGGTGTCGGTGCGCTCGGAGGAGAAGGGCGAACAGACGATCCGTGAACTCAGCCGCGACCTCGGTCGCGACCTGACCGATGTTGCCGCGTTCGACGTGCTCGACCTCGCGGACCTGAGCTCCGTCCGGGAGTTCGCCGCCCGACGGGTGGCGGAGGACGCACCCCTCGACGTCCTCGTCCACAACGCGGGCGCACTGTTCGACGAGCGTGCGGAGACCGTCGACGGGTTGGAACGCACCTACCAGATCCACGTCGTCGCACCGTTGCTGTTGACCGCGCTGGTGCTGCCCAAGCTGGTCGAGGGCACACCCGGACGGGTCGTCACGGTCACCTCGGGCGGGATGTACTCGGAGAAGCTCGTCACCGATCGCATCGACTCACCGGATTCGTACCGCGGCACGGTCGCCTACGCCCGGGCCAAGCGCGCGCAGGTGGCACTCACCCGCGAGTGGGCGCGACGCTTCGGTGGCTACGACCTCGACTTCCAGGTCGCGCACCCGGGCTGGGCGCTCACGCCGGGGGTCGAATCCTCACTGCCCGGCTTCCGCAAGCTGACCGGCCCCATCCTGCGTGACCCGACCCAGGGTTCGGACACGATCGTCTTCCTCGCTCTGGCCGACGAGTTGGCGGGTCCGGGACGGTTGTGGCACGACCGGCGCCCGCGCGGCGAGCACCGGGTGCCCTGGACCGTCCCCGAACGCGGCGAGGCGGGCGAGCTGTGGGCGCGGGTCTGTCGCGATGCCGGGGTCGAGCCCAGGGTCTGAGGACCCGCCGCCGAGCGCTGCCAGGGCCCGACGCTCGCCGCGGCCGTCCGGACACGTCGCTCGGGCCGAACCCTGCGGTACCCCTCAACCCCTCTCGTCGATCCGGAGTTCTCACGTGGCCGCCTCCCCCGTTCACCTCATCATCGGCGCAAGCGGCGCCATCGGCAGCGCGACCGCCCGTCGCCTCGCCGACGACGGCGCGACCCTCGTACTCGCCGGACGCGACGAAACCGCCCTCGATGCGCTGGCTTCCGACACCGGCGGCAAGGCACGCGTCGTCGACGCCCGCGAGATCGACCAGGTCCGTGCTCTGGTCGACGAGGTCGTGGAGGAGTACGGCCGGCTCGACGGCGTCGCGAACCTCGCCGGCTCCGTACTGCTCAAGCCCGCCCACCTGACCTCCGAACAGGAGTGGCTCGACACGATCGCGACGAACCTGACCTCGGCGTTCGCGGTGGTACGGGCGGCCGCGCCGGCGATGCGCAAGACCGGTGGCTCGATCGTGCTGGCTTCCTCCGCGGCCGCCCAGACCGGCATCGCCAACCACGAGGCCATCGCCGCCGCCAAGGGTGGGGTGATCTCGCTGATGCGCTCCGCCGCGGCGACCTACGGCGCCAAGGGTGTCCGGGTCAACGCCGTCGCGCCGGGCCTGGTCGCCTCGAAGATGACCGAGAAGCTGGTGTCGAACGAGCAGCAGGCCGAGGCCAGCCGTCAGATGCACGTGCTCGGTCGTCTCGGCGAGGGCGACGACGTGGCCGCCGCGGTCGCCTGGTTGCTCGATCCGGCGACCTCCTGGGTGACCGGCCAGGTCATCGGGGTCGACGGCGGTCTCGGGCACATCCGCACGCGCGCCCGCGGCTAGCGCCGGCGGGTGGGCGGACAGGTCCAGGCGCTAGGTTGTGGCCATGGACATCGTTTCGCTCATCCGGTTCGAACAGCTCGTGGGTGAAGCCCTCGATGCGGTCCCCGACGGGCTGTGGGAGCACTTCGACAACGTCGTGGTGCTGGTCGAGGACCGCGACGAGCAGGAGCCGGAACTGCTCGGCATCTACGAGGGCATCCCGCTGACCGAGCGTGAGGACTACGGCGGGGCGATGCCCGACGTGATCCGGATCTTCCGCATCCCCATCTGCGAGATGTGCGAGGACGAGCAGGACCTGATCGACGAGGTCTACGTCACCGTCGTCCACGAGTTCGCCCACCACCTCGGCATCGACGACGACCGGTTGCACGAACTCGGTTGGGCGTAGCAGCGAAGGCGGACGCCCACGCGTGCCCCGGGGCCGGACCCCTTCGAGGACCCGACCCCGCTCGGCTCACAACGTCGCGAGGTGCTCGAGGCTGACATGCACCACGGTGCGTTCCGCGTCCTGTAGCGCGACGATGTCCCCGGCGGCCTGCGCGCGTTTCAGGCGCGAGAACCCGTAGTCCTGACCGGGCACCTCGGCGTCCTCCGGGTCGTCGCCCACCGCCACCAGGAACGTGCCGTTGTTCGGGCCACCCTTGTGCAACTGTCCGGTCGAGTGGAGGTAGCGCGGTCCGACCCCGACGGTGACCGGGACCCCGGTCCGTGCCCGCAACCGGTCGGCCGCGGCGTGCATCGTGGCCTCGTCGTCGCTGTCGGGCTCGACGTAGCCGAGCACCACCAGGTGCTCCCCTGCGCTGAGCGCGTCGACCGCCTCGGTGGCATCCTCGGTGGGCGGCAGGTCCGCGCCGGTGTCGAGCACCTCCTTGACCGCCAGCTTCGCGGACTGCACGTTGGGCTGGTCGAACGGGTTGATGCCGAGCAACGCACCGCAGACGGCCGTGGCGACCTCGAACCGCGCGACCTCGCCGGTGAGTTGGTCGATGCCGGTCCAGGGCATCTGCACGACCGGGACCCCGAGGTCGATGAGGGTCCTGACCTCGTCGTGCTCCCCGATGGCGACCACGAGCCGGTCGTCGCCGAACGTCGCGTTCCCGAGGTGCTCGCCGACCACCGGGAGCAGCCCGACCCCGTGCTTGCCGGTCGATTCGGCGACCAACTGCTCGATCCACAGCCCGAACGAGCGGATCTCGTCGGGCAGCAGCACGGTGAACTTGTCCCGACCCGCGCGGGCCGCGGCCGCCATGACCGCACCGAGCACGAACGGTTCGTTGACCGCCTCGTCCTCGGAGCGGGCCGCCGCCAGCTGCTCGCGTGCCGCCGCGAGGTGCCGGGGAAGGTCCATGCCGAGCAACGCCGCCGGCAGCAATCCGAAGGGCGTCAGGGCCGAGAACCGTCCCCCGACGTCGGGCTGGCCGTGGACGACGTCCCGGAACCCCTCGTCGGCAGCACGGGCGTCGAGTGGGGACCCCGGATCGGTGATCGGCAGCACGAACCGTCCGGCCGACGCGCCGTGGGCGTCCACCAGCCGCTCGTGGAAGCGGGCCAGGTGGGACATCGTCTCGGTCGTCCCACCGGACTTCGACGCCGGGATCACCAACGTCGCGGTCCACGGCAGCTCACGCTCGACCGCCAGCACCGCCGCCGGGTCGGTGGAGTCCAACACCCGCAGACGCGGCCATCCCGGGGCCGATCCGGAGGTCGCATCGAGCACCGACGGGTACAGCGACGATCCCCCCATGCCGACCAGCAGCACGTCGGTGATGCCGTCGTCGCGGACCGATGCCGCGAGGTGGGTCAGTTCCGGGATCGACTCCTCGGCGCGCTCGGGGGCGTCCAGCCACCCGAGCCGATCGGCGAGCTCGGTCGGGTCGTCGCCCCAGACCGTCCAATCCCGGGCGTTGATGCGCGACACGAGCGCGAGCGCCTCCCGGGTCGCATCGGCGGCGGCATCGGACAGCGGACCAAGACTCACGGAGGGCTCCATTCTCGGCGGCGGGGATCGCCCGGGGCTCGATGGGTTCCTCGGGGTGGTCTCGTCGAGACCCGCCGGGGTCGGTCGATGCAGCCGGACACCGCCGAGCCTAGACAGCCGAGCGGTAGCCTCGACCGGGAACCCGGCGAACCAACCGTCGAACACCGACCCACCGCGACCGACACCGAAGGCCCCAGCGTGAGCGACCAACCCACCCCGGATCCGCAGCCCGACCCCCAGAAGCCGAACAAACAGGTGCAGGTGGTCGTCCCCGACGACCTCAAGCACGGGGAGTACGCGAACTTCCTGGTCGTCTCCCACTCGGCCCACGAATTCACGCTCGACTTCTGCCAGCTGTTGCCTGCCGCCGAGCAGGGCAAGGTCAACGCCGAGGTGGTCTCCCGCGTGCGCATCGCGCCGACGATGGTCGGGCGGGTGCTCAACGCGTTGAACACCAACCTGTCGGGCTACGAGGAGCGGTTCGGCCAGGTCAAGGCACTGGGCTGACGTGACCATCACCCTGCCCACGGGCATCACCCCCGGCGGCCGCTTCGACGAGTGGCGGCCCCCCCGACCCGCGTACGTGGTCTGCGACGTCGACGGCACGCTGATCGGGCCGTCGGCCCTGTCGAGTCCCGAGGTCGCGGCCGCCTTCGACCGGGCGCTGCGGGCCGGTCTCCGGGTCGGTTACGCGACCGGCCGCGCCCGCGACGGGGTCGCGCTCCTGCACGAGCAGCTCGGTGCCTCGGGGCCCCACGTGCTGCACAACGGCGCGGAGATCCGGCTCGATGGTGCGACCATCAAGGCCTGGAACCTGACGCCGGCGCAGGTGGACGGTCTGCTCGGTATCGCCCGTGGACGCGACGACACCTACGTGGAGATCTACCTCGAGTCCGGGTTCCTGGCCTCGTCCGCGGACGAACGCGCCCGCCCGCACTGGGAGATCCTCGGCCGCGAACCGACCGGGGTGATCTCCGCCTCGACCCAGTTGAACGGCAGCGCGGTCATGAAGGCCACCTTCGCGATCTTCGATCGTTCCATCGTGGACGAGATCGAGGCCGAGATCGCCGCGATCGGCCTCCTGCCCGGCACGGCCGGCTCGCCCCGGACCCCGGACCTCGTCTACGTCAACGCCACCCACCCGGAGGCCGACAAGGGACGGGCCATCACCCACGCGGCCGCCGAACTCGGCATCGATCTGGACCAGGTGGTCGCCATCGGCGATGCCGGCAACGACCTGTCGATGCTGTCGGTGGTCGGGACCGCGGTCGCCATGGGGCAGGCGCCGGCGACGATCAAGGCGGCAGCCCACCTGGTCGTACCCGATGTCGAGACCCACGGGGTCGCGGTCGCGCTCGACGCGGCGGTGGCCTGGCGGCAGGCGTAGGTGCGGCGTCCACTGCCGGTCGAGCGCCGTGTCCCGCTGACCTCCCGCCTGTCGCCCGACCATCCCGCCTACCCGGCGATCATCGCGGCGCACGAGGACGCGATGTCGCGGGAGCAACCGGGGTACGTCGATCCGCTGAGCGGCTACTTCGTGTTCACGGCGGCCGCACACTGGGACCGGGGGACCTGCTGTGCATCGGGTTGTCGTCACTGCCCGTACGCCGCCGGACCGCGCGAGATCGGCGGGGCCGAACTCCGGGCTCAGGCCGAGCCGGGGACCGAGTAGTTGGGGGCCTCGTGGACGACGTCGACGTCGTGGACGTGAGACTCCCGGGCACCGGCCGCGGACTGCTTGACGAACCGGGCGCGCTCCTGCAGGGCGGCCAGGTCCGTGGCGCCGATGTAGCCCATGCCCGAACGCACCCCGCCCTCGAGTTGCCCGGTGACCTCGCCCACGGTGCCCCGGTAGGGCAGCAGGCCCGACACACCCTCGGGCACCAGCTTGGTCGGCTCACGCGCCTCGGCCGCGCTGCCCGACGACTTCTCCGCCTGGAAGTAGCGGTCGGCGGACCCGGCGCGCATCGCGTCGATCGAACCCATCCCCCGGTACTCCTTGTACCGACGCCCCCCCACGAGCACGAGCTCCCCCGGCGACTCATCGGTGCCGGCGAGCAGGTTGCCGACCATCACGGCGGTCGCACCGGCAGCCAGGGCCTTGACCACGTCGCCCGAGTAGCGCACCCCGCCGTCGGCGATGGTGGCGACCCCGCACTCCCGGCCGGCGCGTGCGGCCTCCATGACCGCGGTGAACTGCGGCATCCCGACCCCCGTCACCACGCGGGTGGTGCAGATCGAGCCCGGCCCGACGCCGACCTTCACGACATCGGCGCCGTGGTCGGCGCACGCCCGCACCCCGTCGCCGGTCGCGACGTTGCCGACCATCAGCGGCACGTCCGGGTGCCGGTCCTTCAGCTTGGCAGCGAACTCGAGGATGCCTGCGGAGTGGCCGTGCGCCGAATCGATCGCGAGCAGGTCCACGCCCGCGGCGACGAGCGCTTCGGCACGTGCCTCGCCGTCGGGCCCGACCCCCACCGCGGCCGCGCAGATCAACCGACCGCGCAGGTCCTTCGCGGCGTACGGGTACTTCCGGAGCTTCTCGATGTCCTTGAAGGTGAACATCCCGGTCAGCCGGCCATCATCGGGATCGACGATCGGGAGCTTCTCCACCCGTGCGTCCTGCATCCGGTCCCGCGCCTGGTCGAGGGTGGTGCCGGGGATCGCCGTGACCAGACCCACGGTGGTCATGTACCCGCTGACCGGTGCGCCGGGTTCGGCCCCCAGGCGCAGGTCGCGGTTGGTCACGATGCCCACCAGACGCCCCTCGGCATCGACCACCGGGAACCCGGACACCTTGTAGCGGGCCATCAGCTCGAACGCGGAGTCGACCGGGTCGTCGGCGCGGAGCGTCACGGGATCGAGGATGAAGCCGGATTCGGATCGCTTGACCGACTCCACCATGGCGGCCTGCACGTCGATCGGCGCGTTCTTGTGGATGACGCCGAGCCCCCCCTGACGGGCCAGGGCGACGGCCATCTCGTCCTCGGTGACCTTGTCCATGGCGGCCGACAGCAAGGGCAGGTTGAGCAGGATGTTGGCGTGCAGACGGGCGCTGAGGTCCACGTCGCGAGGCAACACGGCCGACGCCTGGGGCGTGAGCAGCACATCGTCGTAGCTGAAGGCTTCCGTGATCTCGGACACCGCGCAGGTCCTCGTCGTGATGGGTGCCGACACGGTACCGGCGTGACCCCCACCGCCACCCGCGCCGTGCGTCCGCGCCGAACCCGGGCGATGCGTACCGCCCGCGAGCTCCGTGCCCGACCCTGGCTCGCCGTGCTGGCGAGCCTGGTCCTGATCGGTTGTACGGACCCGCCCGCGCCGGAGCCGACCGCCGTCGGCGGGGCGATGCTCGAGATCGACGGTCGGCGTATCGAACTCGAGGTCGTTTCCTGCGGGCTGATCGGGGGACGGTTCACCGAAACACCGCCGCCGACCGGTAGTGAGCGGACGCTGTTGGCCTCGGGCGAGAGCGCGACCGACGGGCCCGTCGCGGTCTCGGTGCGCCGCACCCGGGACGAGGTCGCACCGCAACAGGTGCAGACCGTGGAGATCACGTTGGGCGACCCGGAGGAGTTCGTCCGGGCGCTGGTGCTCTACCGCGGTCTCGACGAGGACACCGGCACCTGGAGCGAGATCGATCCCGACGCCACGGATGCCCGGGTCACCGTGCCGGGTCCGCTGTTGGAATTGGACGGGGCCTCGCTGCGCGCCGAGGGATCCGCCTCGCTGCCAGAGGACGGCCGGCGGGTGCTGGTGCGGCTCGAAGCCCGATGCCCCCTCGAGATCGACGGAGCCCCCGGTATCGCCTGACGACGTCCCGCCCCGGCGGGGCGCCTGCCCGGCTCAGAGCGCGCCGATGTCGGCCAGTGCCTTCTTCCAGGCGTCCTGGTCACGGGCTTCCGGGACCGGGTTGCGGTCGGTGTAGACGATCTTGCCGGACTTGTCGACGATGAAGGTGCCGCGCGTGGCGATCCCCAGCTGCTCCTCGAACACGCCGTAGGTACGCGACACGTCGCCGTGCGGCCAGAAGTCCGACAGCAACGGGAACTCGAAACCCTGCTCGTGCGCCCACTTCGCGTGGGTCGGCACCGAGTCGACGGAGATGGCCAACGTCTCCACCTCGTCGTTGCGGAAGGTCTCGATCGAGTCGCGGATGGCGCACATCTCGCCCTCGCAGACACCCGTGAACGACATCGGGTAGAAGACGATCACGACGTTCTTCTTGCCCTGGTAGTCCGACAGCCGGACCGGCTGCCGGGTCTGGTCCGTCAGTTCGAAATCGGGTGCCTGCTCGCCGATGACCACGCTCACTCGTGACTCCTGTGTCCGGGAACCGGCCGGTTGGTCCGTGCCGGTGATCGAGCGGGAAGGCTAGCGCCCGTCTGCGCGCCGCTCGTCCGCCTCCTCGTGTCTCCGTAGCTGCTGCAGGATCGGGATGGCGGCGAGTTTGGCATCGGGGAGCTCGTCCCACACGATGCGCGCCGACGGCCGCGGGCCCGGTCGTTGGACCTCGACGAGCTCATCGGGCGTGACGATCAGGTCGACGGCGATGTCGTGGCCGGTCGACGGGATCGCTGCGGCCGGAAGCAGCTGCTCGGGGTGCACCGTGGTCGCCACCAGGGTGTGCGGACCGATCAGGCCGGCCTCGGAGGCGATCGCGAACTCGAGGTCGCTGAAGCCACCGCCCTTGCCGAGCCGGGTGCCGTCGCGCGACACGGCGACGCAGCCGGTCACCACGAGATCGACCGGTTCCAGCTCACCCAGCGCCACGGTGCGAGCCGAGGCACTGGCCCCGTTGATCGACGAGGCACGACGCGGGGTGTCGGCGAGGTGGTCCGGGTCGAGCAGGAAGAACGGGTCGGCCTGCGCCAGCCGGGGCACCGCCATGTAGACGAGCTTGCCGTCCTCGAGCGCGCGGGACCGCACGGGCCACTGCGGGCTGTCGGGATTGGCCTTCAGGGTGCGGGCCCGCCCCCAGGCATCGGTCGCACGGAGACGCTCGGCCGCGGCCTCGGCACCGACGAAGTTGGGGATGCGGTTCCGGGGGCCGGGGAACCTGCGGATCCCGGTCACCTCGAGGCGCGACCAGACCTCGTCGCGAAGGGCCGCCTTCGCAGCCAGCAGATCGCGGGGGCCGCCGGCATCGTGGTCGTGGCGGCGACTCACCCGGTTGCGCCCGTGCCGGGTCGGGTCTCGTCGCCCTGGGCTCCCGCCACCTCGGCGTGCAGCGGGACCAGCCGGGCCGAACGGTCCTCCGCCAGGGCCGCCTGCAGGCCCCGGTGGCTGCGCAGTTCCTCGACCCGGTCGAGTTGGCGCTCCAACTGGGTCCGTCGGGTCGTCGACAGCGCGTCGTAGGCCTTCTGCGTGGTCTCCAGACCACGCCCGAGCTTGTCCAGCCCGTCGGTGAACGCTCCCCACTGCTTCGCGAAGCCGCCGAGCAACTGCAGGATCTCGTCGCTCGTGCGTTCCAGGGCGAAACTCTCGACCGTCTGCCGGATGACGGCCAGGACCGCGAACAGCGTGGTCGGCGAGCACAGCACCACCTTGCGCGCCAACGCGTCGTCGAGCAACGACGGGTCGTGCTCGTGCACGAAGCCGTAGACCTGTTCGTTGGGTATGAACAGCAGCACACAGTCGAGCGTGCCGTCCTCCGCATCGATGTAGCCCCGGCCGTCCAACTCCTTGACCCGGTCGCGCACCGAGCGCAGGAAGGCCGTCCGCTCCGCCTCCCGATCGGCCTCGGAGGTGGCCTCGAGCATCGACAGGTAGCGGCCGAGCGGGAACTTCACGTCCATGTGCACGACCTGGTCGCCCGGGAGCAGGAAGGTGATGTCGGGTCGGGTTCCCGACCGCGTGGTGACCTGCGTGCGGTAGTTGACCCCCTCGACGAACCCGGCGGCCCGCAGCACGTCGCCGGCCATCCGCTCCCCCCACTGCCCCCGGGTCTGCGAGGCACTGAGCGCCTCGCGCAGAGCGCCGGTGGTGCGGGTCAGCTCCCCGTGTTGCCTCGCGACGCCCTCGAGTTGCTCCCGCACCTGACCGAACTGGGTGGAGCGTTCGGATTCCAGGCGGTGCACGAGCGTGGTCACCTCGCCGAGCGTGCGCCCCATCCGGTCGAGTTCCGCGCCGATGAGTTCGTTGCGGGTGTCGAGGTGGGCCGAGCCGGCCCGGGCGTGGACCGCCAGTTGCTCGCCGGCGACGGCACTGAGCCGGTCGACCACACGCTGGAGCTCGTCCTGCTGCTCGTGCACGGCGGCGCGGGACGACGACCGCGCGACCACCAGCCCGATGGCCGTACCGACGACGGCCGCGAGCAGCACCGACACGGTGATCGTGGCGAGATCCATGGCAGGTCCTGTCAGCGGCGGCGGGCAGCCAGCGGCGGTGGGCGACGCCGCACTCTACGAGCAGCCTGCGACAGCCGGCGGTCGGGGCCTCAGTCCTCCTCGTTGTCGTCCGGCACCTCACCGAGTTCCCGGAACTCGTCCTCGAGCGGGGGGAAGGGTTCGTACTCGATGAGCTCGGCGTCCTCCGGGTCCCACTCCGGCTCGAGGCGAACCGGTTGGACGGCGCTGGAGGGGAACCGCTCCAGCGGACCCGTCGGTGCGGCGTCCCAGGTTCCGAGGGTGAGCGGCGTCTGGAGGTACAGCGCGATCAGTTCCGCGGTCGCCGTGATCGATTCGACGTGGGTGCGTTCGTGCCCGTGGGTGGCGTCGACCCCGAAGCCGATCAGGGCCGCACGCGTTTCCACCCCCGCTTCCAGCGCCGAGGCGACGTCGGAGCGGTAGTAGCGGAAGATGTCGCGGTGCGACTCGATGCCGTGGGCCTCGGCCAGCTGGCACAGGCGACGCACGAGGTGGTAGTCGAACGGGCCG
>Ga0207421_10007783_pt1 | contig 11314 bp, 9 predicted proteins | sample SodLakKL_010_SED_4_FD_187542 | JGI IMG/M metagenome (GOLD analysis project Ga0207421, IMG submission 187542) | Alkaline sediment microbial communities from Lake Tanatar, Kulunda Steppe, Russia - 8KL_010_SED (SPAdes) (version 2) | ecosystem: Environmental > Aquatic > Non-marine Saline and...
AGCAGTTCGGCGTGCCGTTCCAGCGCTTTGAAATCACGCCGGAGACCAAGGCCGAGCAGGAAGCCCGGGAAGTGGCGGTGCTGCGTGAGCATGACGTGGATCTGGTGGTGCTGGCCCGTTACATGCAGGTGGTGACGCCCACCCTGATTGATGCCTTTCCCCAGCAGATGATCAACATTCACCACTCATTTCTGCCCGCCTTCGCCGGGGCACGGCCCTACCATGCCGCCCATGCCCGGGGGGTGAAAATCATCGGGGCCACCAGCCACTACGTCACCGAAGACCTGGACGCCGGCCCGATCATTGAGCAGGACGTCACCCGCATCAGTCATCGCGACTCGGTGGGGGAACTGGTTCGCAAGGGCCAGGACCTGGAAAAGCTCGTGCTGGCCCGGGGCGTCTGGGCCCACCTTCAGCACCAGACGCTGGTCTACCGGAACCGCACCATCGTTTTCAGTTAGCCGCCGGGGCCGGATCACAGTCCGGTATCCGGCCGGCGTCCTGAGCCTGTTCGTAGTAATACAGGGCCCGCGGCATGCGGGACCGCAGATCCTCAATGCGAGTGTCCCGGGAGGGATGGGTGGACAGGAACTCCGGCGGCTGCGCTCCGCCGGCTTCGGCCATGTTCTCCCACAGCTTGACGCTCTCCTCGGGGTCAAACCCGGAACGGGCCATCAATTCCAGGCCGATGGCATCCGCCTCGGATTCATGACTGCGACTGAACGGCAGGATGATGCCCACCTGGGCACCCACCCCCAGTATGGCCAGCTGCTCCCGGCGACGGGGGTCATCGCCGGCGGCAATCTGCAGCGCCCCCAACCCCAACACCGTGGCGAACTCCGTGGACATGCGCTCGTTGGCGTGACGGGCCATCACATGGCCCATTTCATGACCGATCACCGTCGCCAGCTGGGCCTGATTTTCGGCAACATCCAGCAGCCCGGTATATACGCCCATCTTGCCGCCGGGCAGGGCAAAGGCGTTCACCTGGTCACTCTCGAACACCGTGACCTCCCATTCCTCCTTATCCCGGTATTCATCGGGAATCTGGGGGATGAGCGCATCGGTGACGCACTGCACATACTCCACCTGCTCGCTGCGGCTGAGCACCGGCTCCTCCTCACGAATCTGGGAATAAGCCTGAATGCCCATGCTGCGCATCTGCGCCTCGGGGAACAGATGGAGCTGCTGACGGCCGGTGGGGGACGTGGCGCAGGCGGCAACCAGTAGCGCAAGCACCAAAATGGGCAACATGCGACAGAGTCGCACCATCTTGGTGCGGTGACGACTGCCACCGGGCGGCACGGATGGACCCCTGTGACGGAGCCGGACGGCTCGGTGAGCCATGATTGACCTCCTGGCCGGGACGACCGGCTTCATTATCGCCGCCCCCGGGGCAATCACCAAGCCCGCTGGCGCGTTTCCTGCAACGATCCGTGGAGTCACCATCGCCGGGAGGGTGAAATGCCAGGCCATTTCCACGGCTATCAGAATCATCCGTTCCACGACGAGATGCTGTCCTGTCCGGTCACTCCCCGACCGGCGGCACGGCCACTCTTTGACACGCTTCAGGGCATGGACCGGGGCGCCATCAGCGACCGAAGCCGGGCACTGGAGGCGGCCATCGACGCCATGGGCATCACCTTCACCGTCTACAGCGAAGGCCAGAACATCGACCGGCACTGGCCCCTGGATCTGGTGCCCCGGATTATCGAACTCGGTGAGTGGCAGCAGATTCACGAAGGACTCTGCCAACGGGTCACCGCCCTGAATCATTTCATCGACGACCTCTACGGCGAGCAGGCCGCTGTCCGCGACGGCATCCTGCCCGCCGAGCTGCTGGCCGGTTCACGCAACTTCCGGGAGCCCTGCCGGGGCGTTCGGCCCGCCTATGGCGTCTGGGCACACATCTGCGGCAGCGATCTGGTGCGGGACGAGCACGGCATCGTGCGGGTTCTCGAGGACAATCTGCGGGTGCCGAGCGGCGTCTCTTACATGCTCGAGAACCGCCATGTGATGAAACGCATCTTCCCCGAACTGTTCGCCAACCAGACCATCCTGCCGGTGGATGACTACTGCAGCCAGCTGCTGGACACCCTCGGCAGCCTGGCCCCGGCGGATGTGGCCAGCCCGGAGATCGTGGTGCTGACCCCGGGAATCTACAACTCCGCCTACTTCGAGCACAGCTATCTGGCCCAGCAGATGGGCGCCGAGCTGGTGGAGGGGCGGGATTTGTTCGTGGACACCGACGATTGCCTTTACATGCGAACCATCGCCGGGCCGGCCCGGGTGGACGTGGTCTACCGGCGCATCGATGACGATTTTCTGGATCCGGAGGTCTTCCGGCCGGATTCGACCCTGGGCGTGGCCGGGCTGATGCGGGCCTGGCGGGCTGGCAATGTGGCCATCGCCAATGCCCCAGGGGCCGGCGTCGCCGACGACAAGGTCATCTATGCCTTCATGCCGGAGCTGATTCGCTATTACCTCGGCGAGTCGCCGCGCCTGGCCAACGTTCCCACCTGGCGCTGCCTGTACCCCGACGAATGCGATTACGTGCTGGATCATCTCGACGAAATGGTGGTCAAGCCCGCCAACGAGTCCGGCGGCTACGGCATGCTGGTGGGGCCGCGCTCCAGCAACGAGATGCGCCGTCAGTTCGCCAAGCTGATCCGCAGCGATCCCCGCAACTACATCGCCCAGCCCACCCTGGGGCTGTCCACGGTGCCGACCCTGGTGGAGGACCGCTTCGAGCCCCGCCACGTGGACCTGCGGCCCTTCGTGCTGCATGGCCGACGACAGCACGTCACCATGGGGGGACTGAGCCGGGTGGCCCTGCCCCGGGGCTCGCTGGTGGTGAACTCCTCCCAGGGCGGTGGCAGCAAGGACACCTGGGTGGTGGATGCCGGAGGTGGGTCATGATGCTCTCCCGGGTGGGCGAACAGCTCTACTGGATGTCCCGGTACCTGGAGCGCATGGACAACACCGCCCGACTGATCAAGGCCACCACCCAGCAGATGCTGGATGCCCGCCACCCGGCGGACTGGCGGGCGCCGGTGGACATCCTCGGCGCGGGCACGCTGTTCGACGGCCGGGAACTGGCCGCCCACGAATCCACGGTCATGGCCTTTCTGATCGATGACGCCCATCAGCCCGGATCGATCCGCGCCTGCGTGCGCGCCGCCCGGGAAAACGCCCGAACCGTGCGCGAACTGCTGCCCACCGATGTCTGGGAAGGCATCAACGAGCTCCACGGGGTGATGCGGGACGATTTCGGTACCAACACCCGGCGCCGCCGGCGACTGGACTTCCTGCGCCACCTAATTGCCACCAACCAACGCATTAACGGCATCATCGAAGGTACCCTTTCCCACGGGCCGCCCTACCATTTCATCCTGCTGGCGCGGCTGCTGGAGCGCGCCGACATGACCAGCCGCATCCTGGATAAGCACACCACCGGCGAGGTCGATAACGGCGGCTCGCCGGACGGCTGGATGAACACCCTGCATGCCCTGGACGGCTATCTCATGTACCGTCAGAGCCTTGGGGTGGGTCTTGATCCGCGCTCGGTGGTCCGCTTTCTGATGCTGGACCCCGCCTTCCCCCGCTCGGTGCGCTTCTGCCTGCGACACATGGGGGATGCCCTGCTGGCACTGCCAAGATCCGCGCCAGTGCTGGCCGAGGTACAACGACTGGATCGCCGTCATGTCGAGGCCGAGCCCCATCGACTGGCCCTTGGCGCCCTGCACGACTACATCGATCAGCTGCAGACCGAGCTGGCCGACATCCACGGGCTGATTGCCCGGCATTACTTCCCGGAGCCTCTGACTTGCTGACCTATGCCTGCACCTGTGGCAACCGGCTTTTTTTCGGCAACACCCGCTGCCTGACCTGCGACCGCCCGCTGGGTTTTCTCCCCCGGCAGCGGCTGCTGACTCCGCTGGAGTCGGATCGACGCAGCACCCTGCGCGCCGTGGCCGCCGCCGGTTCACCGGCGGTCCGGCACTGCGCCAACCACGAGGCCGCCGGCTGTGACTGGCTGGTGGACGCGGACGATCCCAATGATCTGTGCCTCGCCTGTCGGCTCACCGCGGTCATCCCCGACCTTAATGGTCCCCAGCATCGCCTCTACTGGCAACGCCTGGAGTCCGCCAAGCGCTATCTGCTCTGTGACCTGGTGCGACTGGGCCTGCCGATTGCGGATCGCCATCAAGACCCCCATCGGGGCCTGGTCATCGACTTTCTCGCCGATCAGACCACCCCCAGCGGCGTGGAGCAGATCACCACCGGCCACCAGGGGGGCCGCATCACCATCAACATTGCCGAGGCGGATGATGTCCATCGGGAAGCCCAGCGGGTGCTGCTGGGCGAGACCTATCGCACCCTGCTGGGTCATCTGCGACACGAGAGCGGCCACTATTACTGGATGCGCCTGATCGAGTCGGATCCGGCCCAGCTTGAGGCATTTCGGCAGCGGTTCGGGGACGAGCGCCGCGACTATGCCACCGCCATGGATGAGTATTATCAGCGTGGCGCCTGCCCGGACTGGGCGAGCCGCCACATCAGCGCCTACGCCAGCGCCCATCCCTGGGAAGACTGGGCGGAAACCTGGGCCCATTACCTGCACATCACCGATGCGCTGGAGACCGCCCGGGATTTCGGCATCCTCGCGGCGCCGGAGCAGCCGGACCTGGGCGACGAGCTATCCCGCTGGAACGAACTCAGCCAGGCGCTGAACGCTCTGTCCCGAAGCGTCGGGGTGCAGGATCCCTACCCCTTTACCCTCAATGAGACCGTGGCCGAGAAACTGGCCCTGATTCACTCGCTGATGCCGTCCCCCGGCAACTCCGGCAGGGTCTCGAACACCCGATCCAGCCCCTCCCCCCAGGCCTGACGCAGCGACAGCCAGTAGGGGTCCTCGGCATCCAGGCGGCGCTGGCCCGCCGCGCTCAGCTGACCCCGGGCGACCACCAGCAAATCCACCGGTGGGCCCACCGACAGGTTGCTGCGCATGGTGGAATCCAGGGAGACCAGTGCACAGAGCCCGGCCCGATGAAGCGGCAGTGACGGCCGAATCATTCGATCGAGGATGGGCTTGCCGTACTTGGTCTCCCCGATCTGAATGAACGGCTGCTCGCCAGCCACCGTAATGAAGTTGCCCTGGGGATAAACCAGGTGGATGGCCGGGTCCTGATCGCCAATCTGGCCGCCGAGAATGAAAGTGGCATCCAGCGCCACCTGGCTGCGCTCGCCCGCGGCCACGGCGGCGGCTTGCTGGCAGCCGACGCTCACCCCGCCCAGATAACCCGCCGCCGCGTCCAGGGTGTCCAACCGGGCCAGACTGTCCGCCGCGCCCTCGTCGATGTCCCGCTGCAGGGCGCGCAGCACCGCCTGGGTGGTGGCCAGATTGCCCGCCGACAGCATCACCAGCAGGCGCTCCCCCGGCCACTCGAAGACATGCATCTTGCGGTAAGTGCTGATGTCGTCCACCGCCGCATGGGTTCGCGAGTCCGAGGCGAACACCAGCCCCTCGTCCACCTGCGCGGCCAGGCAATACGTCATGGTAGCGTCGGCATCAATCCCGTCATTGTTGAAAGTGTAGTACGCCCGGCGGGTCGCGGATACACCGCGGGCTTCGCCAACACTGGGGTCAGACCGACAAATCCGTATAATGGACGCTTTTCCCCAACGGTTTCGGAGAGACCTAAATGGCCGAGCGCCTGCAGCGACTGCACCAAGCCATGGCGGAGCGCATCCTTCTGCTGGATTGCGGCATGGGCACCATGATCCAGAGCTATGAGTTGGAGGAGCCGGATTTTCGTGGCGAGCGTTTCGCGGACCATGACAAGGCCCTGAATGGCAACAACGATCTGCTGGTGCTCACCCGCCCGGATATCATCGATCAGATTCACCGGGCCAACCTCGCCGCCGGCTCGGACATCATCGAGACCAATACCTTTTCGGCCACCACCATCGCCCAGGCCGACTACGGCCTGGAGCACGTGGCCCGGGAGATCAACGTCGAGGCGGCAAAGATCGCCCGCGCGGCCTGCGACGCCTTCGAGACCGAGGATCCGGCGCGTCCCCGGCTGGTGGCTGGAGCTCTGGGGCCCACCAACCGCACCGCCTCCATCTCGCCGGACGTCAACGACCCCGGCAAGCGCAATGTCACCTTTGACGAACTGGTGGTGGCCTACCGCGAAGCCGCTGAAGGGCTGATTGAGGGCGGCTCGGACCTGCTGCTCATCGAAACCATCTTCGACACCCTGAACGCCCGCGCCTGCATCTACGCGCTGGAGTGTCTGTTCGAGGATTGGGGCGAGCGCTGGCCGGTGATGATCTCCGGGACCATCACCGACGCCTCCGGCCGGACCCTGTCGGGCCAGACCACCGAGGCATTCTGGAACTCCGTACGCCACGCCAATCCGGTGTCGGTGGGGCTGAACTGCGCCCTGGGCGCCGATCTGATGCGACCCTTCGTCAAGGAAATCAGCCGGGTGGCGGATGCGCCGGTCACCATTTATCCCAATGCCGGCCTGCCCAACGAGTTCGGCGAATACGACCACTCCGCCGAATTCATGGCCGAGATCATGCGGGAGTTTGCCGAAAGCGGCTTCGTCAACATCGTCGGCGGCTGCTGTGGCACCACCCCGGAGCACATCAAGGCGCTGGCCGAGGTCGTGGACGGCCTGCCACCCCGGCAGATCCCCACCCCCGAGCGGGCCATGCGGCTGTCCGGGCTCGAGCCCTGCAACATCGGGGACGACTCGCTGTTCGTGAACATCGGTGAGCGCACCAACGTCACCGGCTCGGCCCGCTTCAAACGGCTGATCATGGAAGGCGATTACGACACCGCCCTGGAGGTGGCTCGGGACCAGGTAGACGGCGGCGGCCAGATCATCGACGTCAACATGGACGAAGGCATGCTGGATGCCGTCGAGGCCATGGAAAACTACCTCAAGCTGGTGGCCTCCGAGCCCGACATCGCCCGGGTGCCGGTGATGGTGGACTCCTCCAAGTGGGAGGCCATGGTGGCGGGCCTGAAGTGCATTCAGGGCAAGTCCATCGTCAATTCCATTTCCCTCAAGGAAGGCGAGGAACCATTCCTGGAGCAGGGCCGCGAACTCAAGCGGCACGGGGCCGCGGTGGTGGTCATGGCCTTTGACGAAGAGGGCCAGGCGGACACCTACGAGCGTCGCATCCAGATCTGCGAGCGGGCCTACCGGCTGCTCACCGAGCAGATCGACTTTCCGCCGGAAGACATCATCTTCGACCCCAACATATTTCCGGTGGCCACCGGGATCGCCGAACATGACCGTTACGCCGTGGACTTCATCGAGGCCACCCGCTGGATCAAGGAGAATCTGCCCTACGCCAAGGTGAGCGGTGGGCTGTCCAACATGTCCTTCTCCTTCCGTGGCAACAACGCCGTGCGCGAGGCGATGCACTCGGTGTTTCTGTATCACTCCATTCGGGCGGGCCTGGACATGGCCATCGTCAACGCCGGTCAGCTGGAGGTCTACGACGACATCGATCCGGAACTGCGGGAGCACGTCGAGGACGTGGTGCTGGCCCGCCGGGAGGACGCCACCGAACGGCTGCTGGACCTGGCCGAGAGCTACAAGGGCCAGGGCGGCAAAAAGAAGGAAGAGGATCTGGCCTGGAGGGAGCAACCCGTCGCCAAGCGGCTGGAGCACGCGCTGGTCAAAGGCATCGCCGACTACACCGACGAGGACGTGGAAGAAGCCCGGCAGCAGTTCAATCGGCCCATCGAGGTGATCGAGGGGCCGCTGATGGACGGCATGAACGTGGTGGGCGACCTGTTCGGCGAGGGCAAGATGTTCCTGCCCCAGGTGGTGAAGTCCGCCCGGGTCATGAAAAAGGCGGTGGCCTACCTGCTGCCCTACATCGAAGAAGAAAAAGCCGCCAGCGGCAACACCGATGACGAGCCCGCCGGCCGCATCCTGATGGCCACGGTCAAGGGTGACGTCCACGACATTGGCAAGAACATCGTCGGCGTGGTGCTCCAGTGCAACAACTTCGAGGTCACGGACATGGGCGTCATGGTGCCCGCCGAACAGATCCTCGAGACCGCCGTCGAGAAAAACGTCGATGTCATCGGCCTGTCCGGGCTGATCACGCCATCCCTGGACGAAATGGTCAACGTCGCCAAGGAGATGCAGCGCCGCGGCATGACCACGCCCCTGCTGATCGGCGGGGCGACCACATCGCGGGTGCACACGGCGGTGAAGATCGATCCGAACTACGACGGCGATGTCATTTACGTCAAGGACGCCTCGCGGGCGGTGGGCGTGGCCAGCAACCTGGTCAGCGAGACCCGCTACGAGCCCTTTGTCGCCGACCTGCGCACCGAATACGAGCGGGTGCGCACCCAGCACGCCGGCCGCCAGAAGCGCCACAAATGGCTGGACATCGCCGCGGCCCGGGACAATCGCACACCCATCGAATGGGCCGGCTGGGAGCCGGTGCGACCCAACCGCCCGGGCATTCATGTCATCGAGCCGGCGCTGGACGAGCTGGTGGATTACATCGACTGGACTCCGTTCTTCCACGCCTGGGAACTGGCCGGCTCCTATCCGAAGATCCTCGACGACGAAATCGTCGGCGAAGAAGCCCGCACGCTCCACGCCGATGCCCTGGAGATGCTGGAGCAACTGGTGCGGGAGCGATGGCTCACCGCCCGCGGTGTCTACGGCCTGTTCCCGGCCAACGCCGTGGCAGACGACACCGAGCTCTACACCGGCGAGGATCGCCGCGAGGTGCTGATGCGGCTGCATCATCTGCGCCAGCAGAATGAAAAGCCCCGGGGTCGTCCCAACCAGTGCCTGGCGGACTTCGTCGCGCCCCGGGAAACCGGGCTGGCGGACTGGATGGGCGCCTTTGCGGTCACCACGGGCATTGGCATCGACGAGCCCGTGGCCCGCTTTGAAGCCGATCACGACGACTACAACTCGATCATGGTCAAGGCGCTGGCGGACCGGCTGGCGGAGGCATTCGCCGAGATGCTGCACGCCCGGGTGCGCCAGCAGGACTGGGGCTATCACCCGGATGAAAACCTGGACAACGCCGCCCTGATCGACGAGCAGTACCGCGGGATCCGTCCCGCCCCCGGCTATCCCGCCTGCCCGGATCACACCGAGAAGGATCGGCTCTGGGAGCTGCTGGACGTAGAAAAGCGCATCGGGCTGCGGCTGACCGAAAGCCGGGCCATGTACCCCACCGCGGCGGTCTCCGGCTGGTATTTCGGGCATCCGGACAGCCGCTACTTCGGCCTGGGGCGCATCTACCGCGACCAGGTGGAGGACTACGCGGCCCGCAAGGGCATGACGGTGGCCGAAGTGGAGCGCTGGCTGTCCCCCAACCTGGGCTATGAACCGTCCTGAAGTCGAGTTGCGCCGGCTGACAACTTCGGCAGACTGGGTGGCACTGAAACCTGGCAGAGAGAGACCCGGATGAAACAACGATTACTTCAGACCGCGGCGCTGGCGGCCGCGATGCTGTTTGCCCCGCTGGCTCTGGCCCAGCAGGATGACGCCCTCATGGATCCGGCAACGGATCCGGCAACGGATCCGGGCGCCGCGCCCGAGGCCGAGATTCGTGCCGAGCACCAGGACTGGGTGGTTCGCTGCCAGCCGGCACCGGAGGATGCCTTCGGCGCCGGCGAGAGTTGCGAAATGTACCAGCAGGTCAGCGAGCAGGAGACCGGGCAGACGGTACTGGAGACGGTGATCGGCTTCCCGCCCGGCGCTGATCAGCCGGTGGCGCTTTTCAACCTGCCCCTGGGCATGCTGCTGCCGCCGGGGGTTCAGCTGCAGGTGAATGACAACGAGCCGATCCGCTTTGCGGTGCAACTCTGCGTGCAGAGTGGCTGTCGAGCGGATATCGTGCTGGAGCCCGAGCTGGTCGAGCAGATGCGCGCGGGCAGTCAGGCAACCCTGACCATCGCCGATCCCCAGGGCCAGGGCGTGGAACTTCCCCTCTCGCTGATGGGCTTCAGCGCGTCCCTGGACGACGTGGAGGCCAGCGTCAATTAATCCCGCGTCCGGCGCGACCACCAACAATGATCGAAAACACTGGATGGAGGCCAACGACCCCATGGAGCTCATCACCAATCCCGGCGACGGCATTCACCTCTCGGATGCCCTCAATGACCATCTGCGCAGCAAGCTGGAGCCCGTGGAGCGCAAGCACGGAGAGCGACTGACGCGGATCGAAGCCCACTTCAAGGACGAGAATGCCAACAAGGGCGGCCGGGACATTCACTGCCTGCTGGAGGCCCATCCCCGGGGCAGTGACCCCATTGTTGCCGAGGCCCTCGCCGAAGACGCCTACACCGCGGCCCATCAGGCCGCCGGCAAACTGGAACGAGCCCTGTCCAGCCACTTCGGCAAGCAGGACCGGGTTCGGCCCCACTAGCGACAGACACAAAAAACCGGGCGGGAGCCAGTGTTCGCTGGCTCCGCAGCCCGGTGGCGATGACCGCGGGATCAGGCGGCGGACTGTAGCCGGCGATTCACCTCATCCCAGTTGACCACGTCCCAGAACGCTTCGACGTAATCCGGGCGACGGTTCTGGTAGCGCAGATAATAGGCGTGCTCCCAGACATCCAGGCCCAGCACCGGCGTCCCCTGCTCCTCGGCCACATCCATGATCGGATTGTCCTGATTGGGGGTCGAGGTGACCTTGAGGCCCGCCGGCGTGTGGATCAGCCAGGCCCAACCGGAACCGAACCGCCCCAGGGCCGCGTTGGTAAAGGTCTCGCGGAAGCTGTCAAAGGATCCGAAGGCGGCGTTGATGGCATCGGCCACGGCACCGTCCGGGGCGCCTCCGCCGTTCGGGGACAGCATCTGCCAGAACATGGAATGGTTGTAGTGACCTCCGCCGTTGTTGCGGACACCCACCGGCAGCGCCGAGACTCCGGTCAGCAGATCTTCCAGGGCCTTGCCCTCGTGATCCGTGCCACTGACCGCGTCGTTCAGCTTGGTGACATAGGTGTTGTGGTGCTTGGTGTGATGGATCTCCATGGTCTGGGCGTCGATGGCGCGATCCAGCGCGTTGTAGTCATAGGGCAGATCCGGCAATGAGAATGCCATGGGTTCCTCCTTGGTGAATGATGGGACAAATACCGGGCAAACCGTACTCTCTCGGTCCTCTTTTGGCCATAGCGCCGGTAAGTTCGGCACTGGTCAACACCCCTTGCGATCGGCAATACTCTCGCCAAGTTCCTGAAGCTCACTGGAGATCCCAATGCCCGCGCGACGCTGGTTGGCCCTGATTGTCCCCTCACTGCTACTGG
>Ga0207421_10007785_pt1 | contig 11314 bp, 8 predicted proteins | sample SodLakKL_010_SED_4_FD_187542 | JGI IMG/M metagenome (GOLD analysis project Ga0207421, IMG submission 187542) | Alkaline sediment microbial communities from Lake Tanatar, Kulunda Steppe, Russia - 8KL_010_SED (SPAdes) (version 2) | ecosystem: Environmental > Aquatic > Non-marine Saline and...
AAGATATTATCTCAAAAAAACCGTACTTTTGAATAATAAGAAATAGGATATTTTAACCTTTTTGAAAGCAACCGAGGACGATTTATGACTACCGAGAATCCACTGCATAAAACAAAAATTTCTTTTAATACCGGCTCGGGCGAGGCGCATCTTTTCAGCCTCAAAAAACTGGAAGAGCTTGGGTATGGTAACATTAGCAAGCTGCCTTTCACCATTAAAATACTTCTTGAAGCAGTTCTAAGAGAGTTTGACGGGTATGCCATAACGGAAGATGACGTGAAAGTTTTAGCCGAGTACAACGCCAAGGCACCGGAAGGTGAAGTGCCCTTTAAACCATCCCGGGTGGTTCTGCAGGATTTCACAGGTGTGCCCGCTGTGGTTGACCTGGCAGCTCTTCGCTCTGCCATGAAGCGTATGGGCGGTAATCCGCAATCCATCAACCCGCAGGTTCCGGTTGATCTGGTGATTGACCACTCCGTTCAGGTCGATATGTTTGGACAAGACGCGGCTCTGATGTTTAACGTGGAAAAAGAGATGGAGCGTAACCGTGAGCGATACGAATTTTTAAAGTGGGGTAAAGAGGCGTTTGATAACTTCCGCGTAGTTCCTCCGGGACGCGGAATTGTTCACCAGGTGAACCTCGAATATCTTGCCAAAGGTGTTTTCACAAGAAAAGAGAAGGATGGTACAACCGTTGCCTATCCGGATACACTTGTTGGAACCGATTCACATACCACAATGATTAACGGCCTCGGTATTTTGGGCTGGGGTGTTGGCGGAATTGAAGCGGAAGCAGCCATGCTTGGGCAGCCGATCTACATGCTGGTTCCCGAAGTGGTGGGTGTAAAACTGACCGGGAAGCTGAGGGAGGGAATTACAGCTACCGATTTAACCCTGACCGTAACAGAAATGCTGCGACGGCACGGTGTGGTAAGCAAATTTGTGGAGTTCTTCGGTACGGGTTTGAGCAACATGAGTCTGCCCGATCGCGCTACGATTGCAAATATGTCTCCCGAATATGGAGCAACCATGGGTTTCTTCCCTATTGATAAGGAGGCGCTGCGATACATGAGCCGTACCGGCCGTACGGACGAGCAGGTGAAACTGGTTGAGGCATATATGAAAGAGCAGGGGCTTTTCAGAACTGATGATACTCCCGATCCGGACTTTACCGAAGTGCTCGAAATGGATCTTGGTGATGTGGAAACATCTCTTGCCGGTCCTAAGCGTCCGCAGGATCGCATCACGCTTCCAAATATGAAGAGGACATTTGAGGCATCACTCACCAGCAACGACCCAACCATGGGATTCAATCTCACCCAGGAGATGCTGGCCAATAAAGGTGTTTTCAAAAATGGCCAAACCATCGACATGAAGCATGGTGATGTGGTGATCGCGGCTATTACAAGCTGTACCAACACATCCAACCCAAGCGTAATGCTGGGTGCCGGTATCATTGCGAAGAAAGCAGTAGAGAAAGGAATGAAAGTTCCTCCCTATGTGAAGACATCACTGGCTCCCGGTTCACGCGTGGTGACCGAATATTTGAATGAAGCCGGATTGACAGATTACATGAATCAGCTCGGTTTTAACCTGGTGGGGTACGGCTGTACAACCTGTATCGGTAACTCAGGCCCGCTTCCGCAGGCAGTTGAAGATGCGGTAAAAGAGGGTGATCTGATTGTTGCCGGCGTACTATCCGGAAACAGAAACTTTGAAGGAAGGATTCACCCATACGTGAAGGCCAACTACCTCGCCTCACCGCCGCTTGTTGTAGCCTACGCTCTTGCAGGAACCGTGGATATTGATCTCTCGAAAGAGCCATTAGGAAAAGACAGAGACGGCAATGACGTGTACCTGAAAGATGTATGGCCAACATCTGCAGAAATTACGGAGTTTTTGGATGAGGCCATTCGCCCTGAACTGTTTGATAAAATGTACAGCGACATCTTTGAATCCGAAACATGGGACAAAATTCCTGTTGGAGGAGGAGAAATCTATGACTGGAAACCGGAGTCAACATATATCCAGGAACCTCCATTCTTCATGGATATGGGAGTAACCCCTGACCCTATCAAACCGATTAAAGGAGCTAAAGTTCTTGTGAAAGTGGGTGATTCCATTACTACAGATCACATTTCTCCGGCCGGGAATATTGATGAGGACAGCCCTGCAGGAGAGTATTTGATTGAAAATGGAGTTGAGAAGGCCGATTTTAACTCCTACGGCTCTCGCCGGGGTAACGACCGGGTGATGACCCGTGGCACATTTGCCAACGTTCGATTCAAGAACCAGCTTGCCCCCGGAACAGAGGGGGGATTTACCAAGTACCACCCGACCGGCGAAGTAACCACGATTTTTGATGCCGCCGAACGGTACAAAGAAGACGGAACACCGCTCGTTGCCCTGGTGGGTAAAGAGTACGGAACCGGCTCTTCCAGAGACTGGGCTGCGAAAGGCACGATTCTTCTGGGTGTTGAGGCTGTAATTGCAACTTCCTATGAGAGAATTCACCGATCCAACCTGGTTGGCATGGGTGTTCTGCCGCTGCAATTTGCTGATGGTGAATCCCACGAAAGCCTGGGGCTGGACGGATCCGAATCATTTAATATTTTGGTTGATGACAACCTGAAACCCAGACAAATTGTAAAGGCTGAGGCTACCAAAGCCGATGGCGAGGTTGTGAAATTCGACACGGTATGCAGAATTGATACGCCTGTCGAAATAGACTACTATCGAAACGGCGGTATACTGCATAAGGTGCTTCGCGATTACATGGAAGAGGATAAAAAACAAAGATCATGATCAACTGATCAATAAAATAAAACCTTCGGAGTACTAACCTTCGAAGGTTTTTTTATTTACTTGAGTAAAATAATGGAATTATTGAATTGAGAAATAATTTAATAGATTCATGATATATATACATAAAGAGAAACTGCATATAGAAACAAACATGTTGCCAGAGTGATTATGGAAGATAAAGCGTCGAACGAGGAAGAAAGTAGAAATCTTCATGAAAATCTGCAGAAAGAGAACCTTTCGCTGCTTCTTGATACAATAGAAGGGATCAACAATACAAACGAGTTTAAAACAGTGCTTTATCAAAGCATGGAAGCCACACGGCTTGTGATGCGCTCTGAAGCCAGTTCACTTCTGCTTACAGATGATGAAAATGAAGAGATCTTTATCAGCGTACCAACAGGTCCGGCAAAAGATGATGTAGTTGGCAAAAGCATACCGCTGTATAAAGGGATTGCAGGTTGGGTATTGGAGCATAAAAAACCCTATCTGACCAATGATGTCACCCAATCAGAGCACTTTTATGGCGATCTGACGAAAAATTTCACCACCCGTAACCTGATATGTGTACCTCTTATCAATAAACAAAATGAGGTTATTGGGGTTATTCAAGCGCTTAATAAACGAAAAGAAGAGGATTATAAATCTGTTGAGATTCCGGTTTTCCAGGCGCTGGCCTCACACATCACTATAGCTATCGAGCGCACCAGAAAAATAGAGACCATGCGTGATATGATTCAGCAAAAGGACGTTATGATTGCTGAAATTCATCACAGGGTTAAAAATAACCTGCAGGCACTGTCGGGCCAGATCGACGTGGAGCTGATGGAGCTTGACGATGAGCATGCCAAAGCGGTATTGAAGAAAGTGGTGTTGAGGATGAAGTCGATGGCCAAACTTCATGATATGCTCTGTGAGAAAAAAGTGAACCATAAGATTGACCTGCGTTCCTATCTAAAAGAGCTGGTTGACCGTATTGAAGAGACTATGAGTTTCCTGCTGCACGATATGGAAATTGAGGTGTCTGATAAAAATATCATGTTATCCCAGGAGAAGGCGCTTCTTTGTGGGCTCATCCTCAATGAGCTGTTGATCAATGTATACAAGCATGCCTTCTTTGAGGATCAGGATAAAGTGGGCCATATTAAAGTGAATCTTGCCAATGATGAGGGGCTGGTGATCCTGAGTGTAGCTGATAATGGCATCGGGCTTCCCGATGATTTCACGCTCCAGGCTAAAAGCTCGATCGGCATGTGGATTGTGCATGAACTACTTCAAAAATTGAATGCTGAAATGGCGGTTCTGAATGACCCGGGAGCACGGTTTACGATTACCTTTCAGCAATAGTTGATATTGGAGAGCTAACTGACAGGTGGCCAAGAAGACACCAAGACACAAAGCTTCACGAAGTGTAGGGTGTTGAAAATTATACCTTCTTGGTCATTGGTGTCATCGTGCCCTCGTGGCAAAAAATGTGTAAAGGCTTTATTTATTTTATGTTTTCTGTCAACTCCTAAACAGGAGTCAGAACTAAATTTGCCAACTGTCAACTGTCAACTGTCAACTACTCAAAATCGACGCTGATTCCGTTTCTGTTCTGAATGTTGGGTTATTATTTAAATCACCCACCTGCCCAATCCTCTCATCGTAAAGATTTTGGCCAAAAGATGGGAAAGGCCTGTCTTGATCAAAAGAGACACACCCATCTTATAGAACAGTCCGGAGGTCCTCTTCCTGCCAAGGTGCATATTCATCTCGGCTCGTTTTGCAACCTGCTCCGCAATTTTCCTATGTTCGTTTGAGTATTTCTCTAAACGGTTATCGGCCTTCTCTCCTGATGAAACCAAATCTGTTAATGTTTGAGCACAATGGTACGCACCTATCCAGCCCAGGTTCATTCCTTGTCCGCCGATTGGACTCACGACATGGGCAGCATCGCCGGCCAGAAGCACCCTGCCGGAATAGAGCCTGGAAGCCAGCAGATGTTGTACGCCAAAACTGCTCATCATGTAATTTTCGCATTGATCCAGGCTGTGACCCAGACGGTGTGAGATTAATTCAACCAACACCTCTTTTTCCGGAGTTTCAATTGGGTTATCGGTTTTTGCAACCCATCGCCGATGGCCATTTGGCAGGGGGAAGCACTCAATCAAACCCTCTTCATGCAGATAAACGGCAGCATCAGTGCCAAATGAGGTATTGTCGCTGAAATCACCCATGATGTAGGTATCAGGGTAGGGGCCGCCTTCAAACGGGATTTGGATGGCATCCCTGATAAAACTGTTTTTCCCATCACAACCAACAACATATTTTGAAACGATCCGGTGTTCCTCATTTTGATGGTGATATGTAAGCTCAACACGACCATCCTCTTCGATAAGCGATGTCACTTCAGCTCCGCGCAGGAGTGAATCAGGGTCTAATGCGTGTATCCACTTCTCCAGAATCTGTTCTGTTTTCCATTGGGGTATGGAAAGGATAAACCGGTAGGGCGGCGGACAACGCTCAAAGGTAATTTCACCCACCTTTTCCTGGTTCCAGAAAGCAATACCCTTCTCAATTTTGAGTCCGTCTTCAAGAAAAGGATCAACTATACCGGCCTCATCGAAAAGCTCCAGTGAAACCGGATGAATACCGAGTGATTTAGAGTGGAGATCAATCGATGATTTCTTCTCCAGAACCCTGCAGTTTAAACCTCTCTGCAAAAGGATCCCCGCCAGGTATAAACCCACCGGTCCTCCTCCCACAATTGTGATGTCGGTTTGAGATTCAATCATCTGTCACGATTTTCATATATAGCCAATAACCTGAAAGGAAACATGCGTTTCACACTCCATTTTTGGGGCAACTGCTGAGCCAATTCAGGCTTTCTGTAACTTCTTTGGATGGAGATTTTTCCGTCTTTAACAATATAGCTGTTTCTGAAGATGAGCGGCGCAATCATAGAGAAAGAGATATAGCCCAGATCGCTTCGCTCGATGTCGCTGAAGATGACGAGTTCCCGGGTTAGTTTTTCAGCATCACTGCAAACTGACCGCAGCTGCGGACCGGTTAAGTGGTGAATCAGGTGGTTGGATATCACGATATCAAACCGGTGCACCTCCTCTACAAGCTTTTCTGAAAGTACAGCACGAAATGAAACCGAATCGGGCCAGTCGAGTGATGAGAGATACTCCATGGAACGTGAATCAGGGTCTATTCCGGTAAATTCGACTTCATATCCATCCATCTCGCAATGTTTATGGAGTAGCCTGATGATGTCGCCTCCTCCACACCCAATATCCAGTATGGAAGATCTGCCCTGTTTCTTGGCCAGAATGGGTTTGATATGATTTTTGTAGATAGAACTCCAGCCGGATAGCAGCCGGTTTATGGTGGTAAACTGGCGATAGGTATTTTGCAGCAGTTCCGCATCACAATCGGGCCTGTCCATCCACTCTGTAAGATTATCGTTACGCTGTGAGAGGAACAAGGGCATCAGATCTGTTTGGTTGAAAGGAGTTGGGTGAAAGCATTGGCTTACAGCCGGGTCAGTAGTGCTGATTCAAGCGTCAGGCCCGGGCCAAAGGCCATTGCCAGTGTGCGATTTTCTGCCTGATCGCATTTCGTATTCAGAAGCTCTTTCAAAACAAAAAGAACCGTGGCACTGCTCATGTTGCCGTAATCTGAAAGAACCTTTCTGGAAGCTCCCAGCGTAGTTTCGGGAAGTGAAAGCGTGCTGACTACCTTGTCTAAAATGGCACGTCCGCCGGGATGAACACCCCAGAGATCGATCTCATCAACCGAGAGATTGAACTTTTTTAAAACCGGGTTGAGAAAGTCTTCAAGACCTTCGCTTAAAAGCTGCGGGATATAGGTCGACAATACCATATTAAAACCATTGTCACCGATTGACCATGCCATATCTTCTTCACCTTTTTCGGTAATGGAAGAGGCAAAACCATCGATTTGATAGGAGGTTTGATCGGGTACCCGGTTACTCACGATGGCACCGGCGCCACCGTCCGAGAATACGGATGAGGATAACAGGTCGTCCATCTTGGAATTGGCCTGAAAGTGGAGCGTGCAAAGTTCAACAGAAACAACCATGACGTTGGCATCCGGATTGGATCTGCAAATTTGATTGGCCAGTTTAAGCGCAGGTATGGCCGCATAGCAACCCATGAAACCGAGATGGTATCGTTCAGTAGCCGGACTCAGTTTAAGTGATTTTATAATATCATAATCAGGTCCCGGTGCATAAAATCCGGTACATGATACTGTAATTATATGCGTGATTTCAGAGGGTTGAAACGGGGATTCCGCTATCAGTTTTTCTGCAATTTCGACAAAGAGTTTCCGGCCTTCCCGGATATAAATTTCATTTCGGTTTTTGGTGCCGGGCGTTGCACCATGTCCATTAAAAAATAGTGAGTGATCACCTGTTTTTCGAAAATCATCTACCACCGAGTGTCGGGTATTAATTCCGGATCGAGCATAGAGGTGATGAATAATCCGCCTGTCCTGATCACTGCCCGGTACAATTTCTTTCATCCGGTCGCGCAGCTCATCCTGTGTGTACACATAGGGTGGAACAGCTGTTGCAATGTGATGGATGAAAGAAGGCATAGTGAGATAAATTAAGATCGAGATGTTTTAGCTATCAATTGTATTATTCAAAATATCGTTCGATAACCGGTAGAAGTACCCATTTCCCATCAACTTGGCGGAAGTGACTCCTCATCCAATTTCGGCAGGGTTTCTTTTCCGATTAATTTCATATAGCTTTGTAATTAACGTAATAAATTTTTTCCTGTTGAAAAGAAATTATTTACGCCTGTATTTGTGAAACCTGTAGCTTCACAAAAGCTGAAAAGAAACCGTTTAAGGCATAAATTTCATAGCAGAATGCCCTATTTTTCTATGACACTCCAATAGGTTCCATTGGCGTTCAATCTATTTTTTGATAAATTTTAGTAGAGAGAAAATAAATCATGTAATGTCATGATACGTCGTAACACTACCATAATTACACTTTGTGCAGCTTTCCTTTTTACTTCCCTGATTCCGCAAATTATGGAGGCTCAGACTTTCTCGGGTGCTGGAATTGTGGATATGTCGGATACGCTTGATCGGGAGAAAGATCCGGATAAAGAAATCATTCTGAAACCAGTTGTTGAAGAGTATCTCTATTATGATTCATATCACGATAATTTTACCCTTCAGAACGGTCTCTTTTTGGGTCCTTCACATGGGGGAATAGAAACGACAATTCGTTATTCCGGAAGCGACCTGTTTGCCAGCTTGTTTTTTGGTGCCTTGAGCGCAAGCAGGTCGGGTTCGCCGGTGCAAGAGACATTTACAATTGGCGGAATCTCTTTTGGAAGTGAGTATCTATTGTCCGGTAATCGCAGGGTTGTAGATCAAAGTGGACCTGAATTCTACATGAGACTGAGCCCGGGTATTGGCATAGCCGGCAGAGGGGTGTTTACAGATTATGAACCTGATTTTTACCTGGGTGTTTTCACTTCTGCGATTCTGGGAGCCAACCTGCGAATTTCTGATCGCACATCCTTTTTTATGCATGGAGGGGGGAGGGTGATCTGGTTTCCGGGCCTTGATGAAATCGGTTTTATGGGCGTGCCGGTCATCTCAATCGGAATTCAATTTACGACATCTCCTCAGCTACCGATGGTCAGGTATTAGCAAGCTGCAAGAGGCAGGATTAGCTGGATTTTATATCGCAAAAAAGTTAGCTCACGGGTTTACGGAACATAGTATCCGGAATTCGGGTAGATCTAAACTAAGTTGGAATTAACCCCTGCTTCGTGCAAAAGAACACTTCTAAGGGCAGGCGCAAAGAGCGCTAACAAACGCAAAGGGGTAAATTGGCTTCCCAAACCCCAAACCCTAAGCGCTGAAGGCGCGCAAGAATTCTGCGATTCTACAGTTCTACAGTTTCAGTTCACCCATCCAAAATCTCCGCATCAATCCCGCGACTTTGATCCAAATCCGGCCTCATATTGATTGTCTTCATACTTTTCACGCTCCCATCGCCCTTGTTTTCTTGTGGAAACGGATATTGTGCAGAATTCCGGCAACGGTTAAACCGGCAATCAATCCTACCCACAGCCCCGGTGCTCCATAATCAGCGATGAACCCGAGATAGTAGGCAACGGGAATGCCTACCAGCCAGTAGGCCACCAGGTTTACGTACATTGGCACTTTGGTGTCTTTGAGTCCGCGAAGGGCGCCGAAACCGCTCACCTGCAGCCCATCTGAAAGCTGGAAGATAGCAGCCATTAACAGCAGCTGTACAGCAACTTCAATTACCTCCTGGTCGGTTGTATAGATGGAGGCAATCATTTCCGGAAACAGATAGATAAACAGAGCTGTGCACGCCATGATACAGGAGGCCACACCTACACCCACAAAACCGCGAAATCGTGCTTCAGAAGGACGGTTTCTTCCAACGGATTGACCAACCCGGGCTGAAATAGCCACAGAAAGCCCAAAAGGGATCATAAACGCCATGGATGCAAAGTTAATGGCTACCTGATGGCCCGCTATGGCTAAAGTGCTGATGGTACTTACCAATAAGCTGACTACAGCAAACATGGATACCTCCATGGTAGAACTGACTCCTATAGGCACTCCTATTCGAAGCAGTTCACCCAGGTATTTTTTCTCAGGCCATCGAAACTTCCCGAAGATATCGAACCGTTTGTAGGCTTCAAATCCCATGGTAAACCAGAGCATAGCAATAAACATCACGGTAAATACTATTGCAGAGGCATAGCCTGTACCGATGGCTCCAAGCTGGGGGAACCCGAGCTTGCCGAACATTAATACGTAATTGGCCGGAATATTGACTAACAAACCAATGCCTGCAATAAACATGGCCGGCCGGGTTACACTTAGGCCTTCATTGAAATAACGCAAAGCTCCGAATGCATATGCCGGAAAAATACCCCAGGAGATAGCTTTGAGATAACCGTTGGCAATCGGTACAATCTCTTCGGTAACGCCAATTAAAGGGAATGCAAAATCGAGATTTCGAAGCAGGATAAAGCTGGGAACTGCCAGGATTTGACTCAGCCAGAGGACCTGTCGGGCATTTTTACCGATCTGCTTAAACTTGCGACCACCCACATTTTGAGCCACGATTGGGGTTACGGCCATCATGCAGCCAAGGCAGAGCACCACAAAGGGAAGTAGTATGCTCGATCCTACCGCAACAGCTGCAAGATCTTCAGGTGAAAGACGGCCGGCCATCACCGTGTCAACAAAACTCATGCTCATTTGGAGCAGTTGAGCAATAATAACGGGTATACCGATTTTGAGAAGGCTCGAAACCTCCTGTTTAATACTATTATTATATGTGGGTTGTGTGGGATCCATCAGAAATTGTGAAGGGCAGATGGTACGAAGATTTAGGCTGACTTGTTACCGGAAATATCTGTTTAAGGCAGGTTGAGTTAAATCTGCCGGGCAGCTAGTTGAGATCCGATTTTTCAGTCATATATTTTAGAGGCAACAATTCGGAAAATCCACTCAACTTTTAGTACTTTTTAAGATGAAGATTTAAAAAAAGATACAAGCAGATAAAAAGCTAAACAAAGGAGAACGTATGGCCAAGCGTGTATTGATCATGAGCGGTGGTGGTGCAAAGGGAGCCTTTCAGGCCGGAGTTATTGAGCAGCTCAGCAAAAACGGATGGAAACCTGACGCAGTTGCCGGGATAAGCGTAGGGGCTTTGAATGGGATAATGGTGGCAACGGGTAAATCGGATGATCTTGGTTCTGTTTGGAGAGATCTTCGCGAAGAGGAGATTCTTAAAAGGCGCCGGTTTGACCGGAAAGTGAGTAATTTTATACTGCATAAAATCGGTATCAGAAAACCTCCACTGGGTTTTTTTGATAATTCACCGCTCAGAGAAAAACTGCGAAAATCTATAGGAAACCGGTTTATAACAGATTTTTATTGTGGCACCGTAAACATTTCAACAGGTGCTTACCAGGAGCACAAAGGCCTTCGTGGAATGGTGCCATGGAATATGCTTGAACAAGTGCTTGCCAGTACAGCTATCCCGGTGGTTTTTGATCCGATTGAGTTGAATGGCGACCTGCATGTGGATGGGGGTATTCGCCATGTGAACCCGATTGGCCAGGTCTTAAAAGATCACAGCCCGGACGAAGTGATCTTGATTATAACCCGAAAGTTCAGGGAATTTGGGGAACCCCGAACGGTGAAAGATATTGTGGATATTTCCGTTCAGACACTCAATATCATTCTTGAGGAGATCTTTATGAAAGATTTACGGGAATTTACCCGGATTAACCGGCTCGTAAGGCAGGCTGATGAACAGGGGGCTGTATTGAAGAAAAGCAACGGCAAACCGTATAAAGTATACAAAGCCACTCTCTATCAACCCAATGAATCTCTCGGAAGCAGCCTCAACTTCTCAGCAGAACAGGCCAGGAAAAACATCAAAATTGGCCTTGAAGCTGAGGGAATTGAGCTATAAATCTGC
>Ga0207421_10007786_pt1 | contig 11310 bp, 11 predicted proteins | sample SodLakKL_010_SED_4_FD_187542 | JGI IMG/M metagenome (GOLD analysis project Ga0207421, IMG submission 187542) | Alkaline sediment microbial communities from Lake Tanatar, Kulunda Steppe, Russia - 8KL_010_SED (SPAdes) (version 2) | ecosystem: Environmental > Aquatic > Non-marine Saline and...
TGTGGCTCGCCACCTTCCTGCTGTGGATAGTTTTCTTCCATTTATCTTTCACCTGTTAGGGTAATAGTATGTTAATATAAATAATTTATTAAGATTACCAACAGGTCGGTGCTTACCAAAAAAGATCAGAGGGAAGAGGTTTTTTTATATCTGTTGATCACTGTGGTTCTAGAACCAACCCATAGATCCAGCGGTCGCATTGGCCAGGATAGCTAATCCGAGTAAACACGCTGCGGCTATCAAAACTAGTTTCATGGTCTGCTCTTCGGATAGATCATCCACCTTGAACAGAGCGAAGCTGGTTATGATGGCTGGTAAGAACACTCCGATAGCAGCTATCAATACACCAGCAGCATCAAGATTCCTTCTCAGATTAGCTGAATCTTGATCATCCACTTCAATAAATCCACTGGAAGCCACTAAGATCGCTCCGACCAGCATTATCACAACACCGATCAACAAAGCCATGCCCATCGCTTTGTTTATGCCTTCTGAGGAAAACATAGATGGTGATGGAGGCTGTTGTGGATATGGTTGCTGCCACTGATCTTGAGGTTGCTGCCACTGTTCCTGCGGTTGTTCGCCTTCGTTTTGAGGAGGTTGCTGCTGCCACTGTTGAGGCTGCTCACCTTCCTGCTGAGGATAGTCCTCTTCCATATTTTATTCACCTATAAGGGTAAAAGGATAGAGGATATAAATATCTTGTTTAGTAATATGATTCCTATTCCACCCATGCACTCCCCCCACAACATTTAAATCATCAAGCCCCTAGTTAACATCATGTGCCTTGCAGTACCGGGAAAGATATTGGAGATCGAAGGAGATAACGCGGTGATCGATTTCGGAGGTATCAATCGAAAAGCGAACGTTTCACTGGTTGATGTATCTGTTGATGATTATGTGATAGTTCACGCAGGCTACGCGATACAGAAACTATCTCCTGAAGAGGCTCAAGAGACCATATCCGCTTGGAATGAGATACTCGAATCTCAACCGTCTTGATTTTTTTAGAACCTGGATTTTAGCACGACTATACCGTCTTCGGTAGTTATGGTCACCGGTTGACGTCCGGCGGTATGATCGGTACCTCGCATCTTCAGCACTTCTAGATACTTTCTTCTCGTTCCCTCCTCTTCGAGCATGGTGAGCAGTATAACGCTGTCAACGGCATAACTTATCTGCGCTGGATACTGCTCTCCTGGGTTGATCTCACCGGTGAGCACGGTGACCGCCTGCCAGTTTTTCAATAGATTGGTCAGTTCGAACAGGAATAATCGGTATTCTTCTTCGAAAAAGGCCCCGACCACTGTGATCGGATCTATCACGATCCTTTGAGGCATGTTCTCCGCTATCTTATCGTCGATGAAATCAAGTAGTTCTTCGTAGCCTTCTCTCTGTAGTAGAAGTCCCATATCCTCGTACTTTACTTCGTTCCCGAAGTATTCTTTTTTGATGAAATCGAATTGACTAGCGTATCTAAGCATCCATTGAGTAGGTTCGCTGAGGGTGGTAAAGAACAGTCCCTGCTCTCCCCTCTCCGCACCTTCCATCAAGAACTTCATACCAAAGGTGGTCTTTCCTGTACCTGCGGTCCCTGCCACGAGTACGACTGAAGGAAAGGGAAATCCGCCTTTGATCATCTCGTCCAGACCTCGAATACCGCTGGGAATCCGGCTAAATCCGTTACTCATTTTTCCACATCCTTTTTTAAATCTTCCAGATCTATCATGTAATCATAATGTTCCAGTAATATCTCACTCAACTCGGGGTGAGACTCTTTGTCTATGGTGACACCCCCCATCATATGCGGGTATTTTTCTATGTATGCCTTGAGTGATATAACGAACTCTTCTATCTGTTCGATGTTGTTGTAGTTCAACATAGTAGCGATATTATCTACAAGTAAGAAATCCACTCTATCCATAGAAACGAACCCTTTTCCTTTACCATCGTTGATCATCTCGAACGTCTTGAAAAGGTTCTCCACGTGGAAAGGCCCTTCTAAGAACTCGACCCTATCGCTGAGCTCCATCTTCACACCGGATTGATGGGTGACAGAATCTATGAACCATAGGTTTTCCTGACTGACTTTATGCATGTGCAGAAGGTAAGACATGTATTGGTGCGGTCTATCGAGAACGATGAAATATCCAGTGAGTTGTTCGATATCTAATAGACCTTTGAGCAGTAAAAGATTGGTCTTCCCTATCTGAGTGAAAGTAGTATTGAATACGAGGGTGGCTGAATTACGCAGTCCGCGGATTTCTTCCATGATCTTTTCTACAAATTGGAGATCTCTCTGGTTCATTTTGAGCCGCTCCGTGAATCTTTTTGTTCTAATCCCGAGATACGATTTATAGTTTGCCCTGCGATATCAAATCACTGGAGTGGTATGTCCACACCGTAGTACTCTGAGTACCAGGAAACGAACCTTTCTATACCCTCTTCTATGGAAACCTGTGGTTCGAACCCCAGCAGGTCTCTAGATTTGTCGATATCCGCATAGGTCTCTTTGACATCTCCCGGCTGCATGGGCAGCATTTTCTTTTCAGCTTTCTTACCGAGAACATCTTCCAAGACCTCGATGAAGTACATCAGCTCCACCGGTCGATGACTGCCTAGGTTGAATATCTCGAAGTCGAAAGGTTTGTCAAGGGCGGATATCACCCCGTCTACGATGTCGTCTATGTATGTAAAATCTCTTCTCAGATCTCCATGGTTATAGACTTCAATCGACTTACCTTCGACTATCCTGTGGGTGAACTTGAACAGTGCCATATCCGGTCTTCCCCAGGGCCCGTACACCGTAAAGAATCGCAGTCCAGAAATGGGAAAGCCGTACAGATCATGGTAAGAGTGAGCCATTACCTCGTTGGCTACCTTCGTGGCCGCATAGAATGAGATGGGTCTGGTGATGTCCGCATCCACACGGTACGGTATATCCTTATTCCCTCCATAAACGCTGGAAGAGGATGCGAACACGAAGTTGTCTATATCCGATTTTCTAGCTACCTCAAGCACACTGGTGAACCCTTCGAGGTTCGACCTCTGGTAGGTGAAAGGATCGTCGATGGAGTACCTGACCCCAGCTTGGGCTGCTAGGTGACATATCCTGTCCACCTCCCTGTTCTTGACCACCGTCAGTAACGTTTCATACTCACACACGTCGAGGTGGTGGAAGGAAAAATCTTCGTACTCCTCGAGTATGGAATTCCTCTCCCACTTCAGCCTCGGTGAATAGTATTCGTTCACATTATCTACACCTATGACTTTCTCTCCGTCCTCCAGCAGCTCACGAGCTACGTGGAATCCGATGAATCCAGCACTTCCGGTTACCAGTGTGACCATGGTCCCCTAAATGCACACACCTTATTAAAAATTAGGTGTGAGCTCAAGTTGATCTAAGGATCATCCAAACGATATCGAATCCCATGATCCCCCCCAACAGCATGCCGGTGGTCAGTCTTATCCCGTTGGTACTTTCACGGTCAAGTAACTCCTGAGTAAAACCGTCTATGCCTGTGGGTAAAGAGAAAAAAATCGTCAGGAAGAATAGGGTCATAGCGGAGGTTTCGATGTTAGTAAGTACCCCTATCACTGCTCCTATCAACAGACCTGTGTAAACCCCTGTGCACCTGGCACAGATAGGCAGAGTCCGTCCTAAGAACGATAGACACCTTTCTTCTTTACCGTGACAGATCCTCATAGCATATCTTCGAACTCTTTGATGAGCTCAGGATATTTCTTCTGCACACCTTCAAGTATGGCCATTATGCTGACTCGATCAAGCTCGATATCTGAGAGAGAATCGATCAACTTATCGAACGTTCCGTCGTCAAGGGTTGTAGCCTTTTCCTTGGCCATGTAATTACGCCATAATCTGTTCTCTAAGCGATCTCTCCATCTTTTTTCGTACTCCTGCAGGTACTCCTTGTCAAAGCGTCCTTCTTTAACACACTGGGCGGCGAATTCACCGGCTATCTTACCCTGTTTCAAACCGTTGACGATCCCTCCTCCGGTCATGGGGTCAACGACCCTAGAAGCGTCTCCAACCAACATCAGTCCGTCCACGGTGACCGTTTCCGGTGGATGGGTGACCGCCACCGCTCCTGCCACCATATCTACAGGCTCTCCCTTACTGAACTCTTCACGGGAGGCGATTAACTCGTCAAGGTAATCCTTGGGTGTTTTACTCCCATCTAGTGAGGACATATGTATGCCCAACCCCACATTGGCTGTTCTTGGTCCCTTAGGAAATACCCAAACGTATCCTCCGGGAGCTTCACTGCCCAGGTAAAAATGAGTGTAATCTTCATCGAATTCTATCCCTGTCATCCGGTACTGGAAACATGTCATGATGTCTTTTGGTGGGATAGCTTCATAAAGACCGGCCCATCGACCGACCTGGGATTCCCATCCGTCCGCTCCTATCACGAGGTCTGCACGGATCTCTAGCTCCTTCCCCATCCTTCTTGCCATGACACCTTTGAACTTTCCGTCTTCTTCGATCAATGAAACGGCGTACGTTTTCATCATGAAGTCGGCACCGGCCTCTACAGCCAATCTGGCCATGTCCTTATCGAACAGATCCCTCTCGCACACAACACCAACTTCGTCGCCGGCCATCTTCTCCGTGATCTGCAGCATGTGTCCCGAGGGTGAATAGATACGTGCTCCTTTGACCCTAGCCGCCGTCCAACGGTCGTAATCCTCTATCTCCAGCTCTTCCAGCCATGAGAGGGAAACCCCTTCACCGCATCTCACAGGTGAACCGATCTCCTGTCTTTTCTCTATGACCAATGTTTTTGCACCGTTCTTTGCAGCGTATCGAGCCGCTGTGCTTCCTGCAGGCCCTCCTCCGATGACCAGTACGTCGTATTCCAAACTTTCAGACATTCATTCACCTCCAAGGGACACCGCACCGACTGGACAGACCTTTTCACAGAGGCCACACGACGTGCAGTCGTCGTTCACTTCTACAGTGTACTCTTTCAAGAACATGGCGTTCACAGGGCAGGTTCCTACACACGCACCGCATCTCATGCAGGCGTCCAGATCTATGCATGGTTTACTCATTCCTCTTCCTCCATTCATCCAGCGGTATAGAGTACTTTTCTTCTATCTCTTTACGGTAGGTGGGACCCCCGTTATAAGCACAGAAGGGGATCACTCTTCCATCGGGTACGGCGTAGTGTATGACACATCGTTTTACACGTTCGATATCATAGTTGTAATCGTCCTGGAAGTGCATTCCACCGACGAACATGGTCCTCCACGAGAAGTCTCCGACTGATTTTTTGTCTCCCTTCTTCAGTAGATCGCTCATCAGCTGACCCATGGTTAGCCCACCGGGGAGTTCTTTGTCGGTCATGAATTCACCGAAGTATTTGTTGAAGTTTTTAACGAGACTCTTCCTCTTGCTGTCTTCGCTCTTCAACCTCCCACCGACTTTGAATGCGGTTTTATGGAAGAACGTGTCCCACTCTCCAGCCTTCTCCAACATCCTCCCCATCATGCCTTCCACGTCAACGTACTCGGTTATGGGTGTGACGTCCCCATCGTCATCTATGACCAGGTAGGTGGCCAGGCCACAGTGCGGGTGTGATGTGAAGGCGACCTTCGGGTCGTCCTTGAGCACAGATACCATCTGAGAGACCGGTGTTACGAAGGGAACTGGATAGAAGTCTTCCCGGGATAGATAATCTGTCTGTCCCTCTAGATCGATGGCCAGGTCGGAAAGGGTGTACCTTTGGTTTTCTCTCTCCTCCTGAGATATTCGACCGGTGAATGCCACCGGTTGATAGTTGACCCCCCTGATCACATCCCTGTTCTCTATAGCGAAGTTGAGTATATCTCCCACCTGATCGTCGTTTATCGTTTTTACTATCGTCGGTACCAGTACCGTGGCCAAAGGTCTTGGTTTTGTGGACCTGCAGTTCTCTATTGCCTTCATCTTAACATCCAGCAGAGGCTTTCCTCTGGCTTGCAGGTAATTATCCTCCTTCAATCCGTCGAACTGTAGGTACACGGTGTGTAGTCCGCTGTCCACACACTTTTGTGCGTACTTTGGGTTACCGGCGAGTTTGATACCGTTCGTGGCTATCTGAACCTGTGAGAATCCCATCTTCGAAGCGGCGTTGATCACCTTGAAAAAATCGGGGTAAACGGTGGGTTCTCCCCCTGAGAACTGTACCGCCGCAGTTGGTACGGGCTTTTGCTCCCTCAACGTTTTGAGCATATCGACCACTTGATCGTAAGATGGCTCGTAAACGTACCCTGATGCGTTGGCGTTGGCAAAACAGATGGGACACTGTAGATTGCAGCGGTTGGTAAGATCCAAGTTTGCAAGACACGTGTGACTGAGATGCAGGTTGCAGAGTCCGCAGTTGTCCGGACAACTATCCGCGTTCTTGATGGCAGGGTCCTCTACGCCGATGCCGTCGAAGGCCCATTTTTCCGCTTTCATGAAAATATCGACGTCGGACCAGTAAACACTTTGGAATTGACCGTGCTCACCGCATTTCTTATACATCACCACCTTTCCGTCCTCTTCTTTCAATTTAGCACGGATGACTTTTTTGCACTCTGGACACAAAGACTGAGTTATTTTAGGGAGTCCTTTACCCAAAGCTGAATCTTGTATTATCATGATTATCGGGTGAGTCAAGGATAGAACAAAGACTTAAATATTTTGTAGCGCATCGTGCTACAAATGCAGCCGAATCACAAAGATGAGGGACTTTCAGAGGAGTACTCCCTTGTTTCCGAAGGACTACAACAGTTCGGGTTCACAGATTATCAGGCTAGAACATATACGGGGTTGGTAGCCCATGGTGTAGCGGATGCCGAGACCATCGCCTCCACCGTGGATCTACCCCGCACCTCGGTTTACAAAGCACTGGACTCACTCCATGAGATGGGATACGTGATAATGACCGAAGGCAGACCAAGGGTCTATCGGCCGGCGGAACCCCTGGAGATCAAGGCCAGACTATCATCTAAACTGGATGAAGTTTTTGGCCGACTGAACACCCTGTACGAAGTGCTCTCCGAGAAGGGAGAGCCTCAGGTCGTTTACACCATCTATGGCAAAGAGAAGGTCATCGAAAAGATAAGCGAGTTCCTCAAGAAGACCGATGAAGAGATCATAATCTCCTCTCCGAGCTTTTCCGATATATTGTACGCACTGGAGCAGGAATTTCAATCACTGGGTAAGAGGAACGTCGAGGTGACCATAATAACCGAGCCAGGGGAGAAGGTCCTGCAATGGGCCGCGGTGGAGCGCAGGGAACGCCTGATCGCCACCGACATAATCAGCGATGGTAAAAGAGCACTGCTGGCTTCCCCTGGATTCGAAGCCTGCGGGTACACCAACAACCCGTCCATCGCATCACATCTGGTCAACTTTATGGACATCTTGATGCGAAGACGGTGATATATACAGTACATATGGTCATGTGATCGTAGATGTGCATACTTGCACACACATGCATACATATATTGAAAAAATATAAATATATGGTAGCGCTACGCCGTTTCTCATGAAATGGAAGGTGACAACGATAACCATCGTGCTCGTCGTTCTTATATCCATGACGACGAACGGACTGTTCACAGAGGATGTAAAAGCTGACTCTACAGAGGAGATATTTTCCAACGATGAAGGAGATATAATCGGTGAAGTAGGGAAAGTGACAGTAGAAAACACCGTGGATAACGGGTATTATACGGTGGTAGATTTTGAAGGGGAATACTTAGATCCAGTAGTGGTAGCATATATAATGACCCGGAATGGAGACAATTCAGTAGAAGTCAGGGTCAGGAATGTACAGAGTACTTCCTGTGAGATATTCATGCACACACCTCAGGGTGGAACGCATGAAGAAGAAGAGATCGGATACATGGTCATGGAAAAAGGTGTTCATACCATCAATGACGATTCTGGTGAGGGTATATTGGTCGAAGCTGGTAGTGTGGTCACCGACAATACACACTATGATGGAGAAGAATACTCAGGTGTCCGCGTGGATTTTTCCCCCGTATTTCATGAATACACTCTTCTCGACGATTATCCCGCATTGTTACACAGTCTTAACACCTACAATAACGAAGATTTCATGACGACCAGCGTCAGTGAACTAACAAAGGAATATTTCAAGATACAACAGGAGGCTGCAGGTAGTGATTCAGATGATCACATCGAGGAGATCGGATGGATCGCTCTGGAAGCCATAGAAGGTCTTTACAGCAATCCAACCACGATAAACGGGATGGGAGTAGAGGTTGTGGGAAATCGATACAAACATCATAATTTCGGCGTAGACAATCCAGCACGAGAACATATCGTTATAACTCTAGACACAGAGAATGCTGTGGTGATCTGTAAGGGAGCATCCACAATGGATGGGAACGGTTATTGGACAAGGGCGGCCGATGAATATTCATCTAATAAATTTTCAGTATATGCGGAAAGTACGGAGGAGGAAGAGGGTGAAAGAGTCCATGGACCCGAATATCTGAGTTATGTGGCATTCTATGGATCGACGGTGTTTAGGCAGATAGATTCCGACGGAGATGGTCTGGCAGACCAATTAGAGCTGAGGATCCAAAATGAGGAGATGTATCATCTTTATTTCAACGAGGGATATGACCACGAGGAAGATGATGATGACGATGATGATTGCGGTGGTGGTGACGATGACGACGACGATGATGGTGGTGGTTGGGGAGGAGGATGTCCTTATGTGTCTCCCTGGAACGGTAGAGAATATGTTAGAGACAACAACCTCCTCATAGCATCTGAGTATCAAAGAGGTATCGTCGAGGACCATTATGTGCTTGAAAAAGATCTAATTTCGGTGGACGGGCAACTTAGGTTAAAAGTGGAAGAATTCAAGAACACAAGGAATCACTTCGACCGAATCGGGCTGTACGCTATCAATCATCCTGAGGGATACCACATGGGAACCACGCCCGAAGGAAGGATGGTTTTCTATGATGAACCAATCCCTATAAAATCAGCACAGGATTTACCCGGTGGGACGGTGTTGTTAGGATCTAATCATGAGTCAACCCGGGTTAGAGATGGTTCCAGTATAAGCTTGGACTTCGAAGGTATGGGCATGGAAGAGATCAGAGACAAAGTCCTTATAATCAGAGGACAGGGTTACGAATCTCGTGATAACCTTGATAACTGGATCAACCTTCCACCCTCGTTAAAGTCAGGTATAGACGTGGGGATCACGGCTGAAGATATCTCCATAGAATGGAGTATGTTCGAAGATGCTGAAGTGTTCCCGCGGAATCATGCTTCAGATATAGTTCTGCCACTTTCTTACATCGTTGACGAGATATATCATCACAGACGAGATGGTTTAGATAGCTTCGAGATGATGATCTATAACGACGGAGATATATACCTAGAGTCTATAAGCATCGCAAACTCTCTACCCCGGAATCGAGTCTTGGTAAGGGAGGCAGAACTCATCCAAGCGACATTGGACGGTCATCATGGACGTAAGAATGTGACCGATGCACTGAGCGAGGATGGTACCCAGAGGGTTCAGCAGCTGCCGGGAGAGGACATACTGCTCACTTTTGAGGACCCTGGTGAGATTTCAGATACATCTGAAAGGAGCTATATGATCTACTCCAAGGGGTACTACCAATTGTACGAGGAGGATAGGGTTGCCATCAATAACGAAAATAGGTTGAATACCGATAACAATATACTTTCTCATGGTCCCTATGACGTACAGGAATGGAGGGTAGATGACGTCAATATACGCGGTCTTGTACATGAGTTTGAGTTAGATGTCTCTCTAAAAACAGAAACCAGCGGTTCCGGTGAGTACGAGATCAGTCTGAAGACCTATTGCGGCTCTCAACAGATAGACATCGAGCTTTACGATGAAGTAACTATCAGTGGTAACAGTTACACGACCCTTACCTTTACGAAAGAATATGATCTAGATAGCTCTGTGAACAATTACGACGACGGTTTGGATTGGGTACTCACAGTAGAGGGGGATGATCTCGGTGTCTATATCGAACAGGTATCGATAGAGTTTACCGAATCCCTGGATCCACATAACGCAGACACCGATGGTGACGGTCTCACCGACGGTGAAGAGGTGTTAGAATACGGTACCTGTCCCTTCCTACGTGATACCGATGGAGACGGGATTTCCGATTATCTAGAAGTGATGGAATATGGAACCGATCCCACAGATCCGGACACCTCTGGTAACGGTCTCAGTGATTACGAGGAGATCTATGAGTATGGAACCGATCCCCTAAGAAAGGATACTTCTGGTAACGGTCTCAGCGATTACGAGGAGATTCAGCACGGTACTGAACCCTTGAAGTGGGACACCTCCGGTGACGGCATATCCGATTATGATGCCATAAATGGCTATGAAACCACCTACTTCAGTCATGATGATGGTGAGATAGAAGAGCACACCGTATCGATAGACGGTGCGGATCCACACGAACCTTACAAAAATGTTGATGGAACCTGGAGAGATACCACAGGCGACGGTATACCCGATGTCCTCGCATCGGACCCGGGTAGGGTGTACAACAAAACCTTCGACGACCTGCCGTGGATAGAGAGCTTGCGAAAGTTCGAAGAGGTATTCAACGTTACCGTCGATGACGATAATGACGATGATCAGGAAAATCAGAAAAATCAGACAAAACGAAAGTACTACGATAACGCTTTCAATCCGCATACCAGGTACGGAGGTGTGCCTATAGTCGAGGACTTAGAGATCGAGGGCACCTATAGATCTCGGTCAACTGGTGCAGATGTGACCATCAAGGTTTACGATCCAACGGGTATACAATCTATAATGATAAAAAATTATCTCGATAGTGAACTAATTCATATCTCGCCATCAGACGTGAACTCTGAAGGTATCGTAGAGAAGACGGTAAGTCTGGACACTAGATGGACGTATTGGGTTAACGGATGGGATCTTGACATCGAGGTTGTCAACGGTGCTGGTAACGTATATGAAGAGAAAACTATCGAGGTAGATGGTATTTTCAGTTCATATGTGGATGTGATCGACAATATAGCGGGGACGATAATCAGCTTCGCAAACTGGATCTGGGATCAAGTCACGAGTGCTCTGAGTGATATCGCCTATGCGGTCAGTCAGTTGGCGGATGCCCTGGTGGATTGGGTCAAAGCTCAGATATCCACCATATTCAACGCAGTCGTAGATCCCATAATAAGCGGACTAACTAGTTGGGCTGAAGGTATAGAATATCACATGACCCAATTCTTCTCGGAACTCGCCA
>Ga0207421_10007790_pt1 | contig 11308 bp, 14 predicted proteins | sample SodLakKL_010_SED_4_FD_187542 | JGI IMG/M metagenome (GOLD analysis project Ga0207421, IMG submission 187542) | Alkaline sediment microbial communities from Lake Tanatar, Kulunda Steppe, Russia - 8KL_010_SED (SPAdes) (version 2) | ecosystem: Environmental > Aquatic > Non-marine Saline and...
GGTTTCATATACATCCATTGTACCGAAAACACCGCCCCAGGGCGGTGTTTTCGTGTGGATAAAGAGACTCTGTGGTACTATTGGTGCAACAAAGCCAATCTCTACAACAAAAGAGCCGGAGGTGGAAATGGTGATATTTTTGATTCTTTAGATGACAACCGGCAAAATAACCAAGAAGAAAAAAGCGAGTAAATGACTTACTCTGATAGCTTGAAATTTTTCGGTTAATGAATATAATAAAGTATTATAAAAAGTGATAGAAAATTATGGGTAAAATATCAGTAAATCGCCGCCGCTTCAGTATTAAAAAGGGACGAAGAAAAAGAGCAAAGGTGGCTAAATTGCAAGAAAAACTAAATCAAGTTAGCGACCAAGCCGAACAAAAAAAGATCAAAGCAAAGATCAAAGAGGTGGCTCCCTTTTATCCTCTATAAAGAGCGCGGTTCTAACAGCAACAGTTTGAAATTTCTCAAACACCAAAACACCCTTATCTTTTGAGGGTGTTTTGGTGTTGGTGTTAACGTTAACTTCCGGGAACTGTTGTGTTATAGTGATAGCAATGGATACTAAAGATATCTACCGTCAACTTCTGCCGGAAGCTCTCAAGATCGCCAGTGTTTCCACTGATCCCAAGTTCCGGGACGAGATATCCCGGATGGCAAAGTGGTGGACCGAGCAGTTCCGAAAGCACGGTTTTAAGGTTCAAACTTATACCGGCTACGGCAATCCGATAATCCTGGCGAGCTACCGGGTTGACCCCCAAGCCGAAACTCTGCTCATTTACGGACATTACGATGTTCAGCCGGCGGACCAAAGCGAGGGCTGGCAGGCCGACCCTTTTTCTCTTTATGAGGATAACAGCCGGTTATACGGCCGCGGAGTGGCCGACAATAAAGGGCAGGTGCTGATCCATGTTGCCACCGCTTTTGATCTGATCCAAAAAGAAAAGCTGGGCTACAATTTACTTTTTTTAATGGAAGGCGAAGAAGAGGTCGGTTCTCCCCGGTTGAATGATTTCTTAAGAGATCAGCGAAGCAAATTGCAAGCGGATGCCGCTCTAATATCAGACGGCGAGGTTTCGGAAAAGAAACCCGTTATAGAACTTGGTTTCCGCGGAGTAATTAACGGCACTATTGGGATAAAAACAGCCCATAACGATCTGCATTCCGGTTTATTTGGCCCGGCAGTACCTAACGCCTCTCATTCAGCCGCCCGATTAATAAGCAGAATGCATAGACCCAACGGAAAAGTGGCGGTCCCGCATTTTTATCAGGGAGCAAAAGCTCCGACCGGCGACCTCGGCCGCACCTCAAAACAAAAAATAACTGAATTTTTAAAACTGGCCGGGGTCAAAAAAATATATAACGAAAAAAGACTCTCTCCCGCTACCACCGTAGGGTCTAGGCCGGCTCTTGAAATAACCGGAGTACGATCGGGCTATACCGGCGAAGGATACCGCAACAGCATCCCGGCAACCGCCGAGATAAAATTCAATATCCGTTTAGTACCGGGCCAAAAGCCGGAGATCATCAAAAGAGCACTTAAAAAATGGATCCGCGAACAGCTGCCGGAAACCCAAAAAACCGAGCTGGAACTGACACCCCATATACCGGCCGTTAAGCTTGAATCTCAAAACACCTACATTAACCGAGCTGTTCAGGCATTATCAGAGGTAACCGGGCAGCAACCGGAATTTCAATACTCCGGAGGAACCTTGCCGATAGCAACTTATTTAAAACAAATCCCGAATTTGGCGCAAGTATATGTGCCGTTGGCCAACGATGACTGTCAAATGCATGGCGTAAATGAGAATTTGAACAAGAAGCAACTGGAAAGGGGACTGGAGTTCAGCTCCCGTTTTTTAAGCTCTGATCAATAATAATTCTTAAAATATGAAAAACTTAACTCCTTATCTTTATCAAGCTTTATTTCTGTTCATTTTCCTTCTGCTACCATTGACCGCCGGACAGATCGGATCGTGGTTAAGTATGGACGCAGTAAATAATTGGTATCCGGCATTAGAAAAGCCGCCTCTAACGCCGCCGGACTGGATCTTCGCTCCGGTCTGGATCACGCTCTATATTCTAATGGGAGTCGCGGCTTTTTTGATCTGGCGCCACAGTCGGGAACAGAGAAAAGTAAAATTTGCACTGTCGGTATTTATGCTCCATTTAGCAGTTAATGCCGGCTGGTCCGGGATTTTCTTTGGCTTGGCAAGTCCGGGCTGGGCCTTGATAGTGATCGCTGTACTTATAGCTATGGTCATCTGGTTGATCAAATTATTCTACCAAATTTCACCGGTTGCCGCCTATCTATTGATACCGTATCTGTTATGGTTGGGCTGGGCCTCCTACCTGAATGTCGGCATTTGGTTGCTTAATTAATTATGAATGATAACCGCCCACAGCAAAAAGTAGTCACTGACAAGATGCAGAACGAGTACCGCTATACCTTAACAGAACCGGAAGGTAGGAATTTTGATCCGTCATTCCGGCCGGAACTGACCCCTAAGGAGATGCTGGAACTGGGGGTGTTTGGCGGCAAGTATATGACCGATTGCCGGGAAGAATTTCCCGAGTCCTGGTTTAAAAAGGCCAAACTCAGTCCAAGTAGGCACGACCCGAAACTTAACTATTTTGGGCTATCTGCCGGGCAGTCGCTAAAAACCTGGCGAGAAAAGGGCTGGATAAACGAAAAGCACGACCCGCGAGGGTGGTTCCAGTGGTACTGTCGTTATTATCTGGGACGAAGACTAGAAGACGAGGATCAGAGACAGATCAAACGCTTTAGACAAATGAAAAGACATCTGGCTCAGATAATAAAAAACTGTCGCCCGGGAGACCTTAACTGCCGCCCCAAGCAAAGACAGGCATTGTTACAATGGGCTTATGATACTCGAGATCGCTAACAACTACCCGGATAAATGACAGTCTTGACATTAAGAGGGTAGGGAGTCGATCAAACAGGGGGGGGTAAAAGCGAGCTAACGAGGGTCCTCTTTCAACCAATCTTTGATCTTTTGAGTGTCTTCCCAGCGATCTTCGGACTTGAGTAATGTTATCGAGTAAGTTCGGTCCTCTATTTCAAAAAGGGCGGTATAAGTATGACCGGCCTCCGGCAGGTATCCGGTTTTTCCGCCCAGAAAATTATCCCATTCCATTCGGTTATTCAGATTCATAAAAGTCATTAATTGACCCTGCGGTCCGGGCAATCGGAAATTATCATCGCAGGTAATCGTCCAAATATCCGAATGATTATCGGAAATATAGCTTTTCAACCGGGAAATATCAGCAACCGTAGAAACATTTTCGGGGTCCAGACCGTGAGCATCGCGAAAAACCGTATTTTCCATTCCGATCTCTTGCGCCTTGTTATTCATCAACTCAACGAACTTGCCATCCGGCAATGATCGTGCCAATGCCTCGGAAGCATCGTTAGTGGACTGGATCAGGCTAACCTTCACCAGGTCTTCAATTCTAACCCGCGAACCCAAAAAAAGAGCCGGGCTGGAGCCGTAGGTGGCCAACATTTGACGATTTAATATTACTTCATCTTCCGGTACTAAATTCTCCCGCGCTACCACCGAGCTCATTAATTTAGTAAGTGATGCAATAGGGTATTGTCTATTACTTCCGACAGAAAGTATATTTTGAGATTCACCGTCCGGGTCAATTTCATTTACCATTACCGACTGAGCCGTAAGATCCTGCGTGCCTTTTAAGCCGTTTAGATACCAAATCAGATAATGCAATCTATTCCTAAGTTCGATCTCAAAATCGAGATCCCGGGGGTCTTCCAGTTCAATGTCGGTCTTCTCTTCGGCCTGTTCAATAACTTCTTCACTCAGATCTCCCTCCTGTGCCGTGGTTTCAGCTGCAACAAAAGAAATAAGTAAAAAGGTGCTTATCAATAAAAATAGATACGGTTTGGTTCTGCTCATCGCTTTTATGTTAGTCAAACTATCTGCTAATTTATACAATATTAACACAAGATCCGAACAATGAGCTACTTTACAAGTAAATGCTTGCATTCTCTAATTTCAAGCCGGTTGAAGGATTGCTTGATAGTTATTTAGGGTAGAAATAAGTCAAACCAGCAAAAACCCCTTGCATTTTGTTGCTTAATTATATACAATAGGAGCATCGATCAAATAAAAGATGGAAATTTTATATTATGGCAGCTACACAATCATCACAAACCAAAACATCGGGCAGTAAACCGGACGAAGAATTTGCAGTAATTGAGACCGGCGGTAAACAGTACCGGGTTTCGGTTGGAGATACCATTGCTATTGAAAAAATACCGGAACTGCAAACAGGTGACAGCGTTAAATTCGAAAAGGTACTATTAGTGGACGACGGCAAAAATACATCCATTGGTGAGCCCTACTTAAACGGAGCCTCGGTAGAAGGGGAGGTCTCGGAGGTAGGAAACAAGAAAACCGAAGTTATTAGATACCGCTCCAAAAAACGATACTACAAAAACCGGGGACACGGTCAACCGTTTATGAAGGTTAAAGTAACAGCGATAAAATAAACAAGCTGTCGAGTAAAACAACATCCGATCCGTCCTAGTTGATAGGCGGTTTTTTAATGGTCTTTAATGTCACTGAACCGATTCACCCCGGTAAGTGGTTCTTTCTATAAATTCAGTATTTGTTGCCCCGATTGAGCAGAGCGTAACGGAAGGTATCGGGGTCGGAGTATTCGACTTCGGTTCCGGAGGAAAAACCCCGACCCAGCGAACTAATTGCTACCGTTTCGGATACCTGCTCCTTTAGATAATCCGCTAACAATCGGGAAGTGTGTTCGCCCTGCGGAGTGTAATTAAAGGCCAGTATTACTTCTTTGATACCGGGGTCTTGCAGGATCCTGTCTTTTAACTCTCTCCAACGCAAATACGGTTTAGAGGTGAGCTCTTTATCATTCACCGGAACACTGCCGCCCAAGACAAAATATCTTCCCTGATAAGTAGCGGTTCGCTCGGCGCTTTCTTTATCTATCTCATTTTCAACCACCATCAAAATACCGGGATCGCGGTCTTTATCGCGGCAGATCTGACACCACTCACCGGAATCAAAGAATAAGCCCGAACAGAGCGGACAGTACCGGCCGGAACTTCGAACCTGCTGCAGCTCCCGGAGCAGGTCGGCAGATATGTTCTGATCCTCGGCCGCTAAAAAATAGGCCACTCGTCGGGCCTGCCGCGGTCCCAGACCGGGTAGCCGGGACAGTATTTCGGTTAAGCTTTCCAGGTTTCTCATTCTTCGGTTCCTAAATTGCTGAATTCTTCTTCCAATTGACTAAAGTCACTCTTTTCAACGCTAATAAATGATGATTTGTTCTTATCAAACGACAGCTCAACCACTCCGGTAGGTCCGTTACGGTGTTTTTCTATTACCAGCTCGGTTAAATGCGATCGACCGGCCTCCTCGTTGTCATCAGTCTGCCGGTGAATGAACATAACGACGTCGGCGTCCTGCTCGATGGAACCGCTGTCTCGCAAGTCAGACAGCCGCGGACGTCCTCCTCGCTGCTCAATAGCTCGCGAAAGCTGGGAAAGAGCTATCACCGGAATATCCAATTCACGGGCCAACTCCTTGAGTGATCGCGAAATTTCGGTAACCTGCTGGACCATGGAATCTGAGGCCCGGGAAACGGTAGGAACCATCAACTGCATATAATCAATTATCAGCATACCTAAGCCTCTTTCGCTTTTCAAACGGCGTGCTACCGACCGCATTTTCAGGATATTATTTCCCGGGGTGTCATCGATAAACAACGGTGCTCCGTTTAACTGATCCAAGGCATCGCGTATCTTATCGAACTCTTCTTCGGTGGAGATCTTGCCGGTACGGAGTTTCCAGCTATCAATTCGCGCTTGCGCCGCCAACATACGGTCAACCAACTGCTGAGCGCTCATTTCCAAGGAAAAGATCCCGACCGGAATTTGGTGTTCTACCGCGCTTTGACGGGCAATATCTAACGCCAGAGCGGTTTTACCGACCGACGGTCGGGCGGCTAAAATTACCAGATCGGATTTTTGAAAACCGGACAGTTTGTTATCCAAGGCGTTAAACCCGCTGGGGACTCCACGCAAATGGTCATCCGATTTGTGCAGGTGATCCAATCGTTCCCAGGCCTCTCCCAGTATCTCGCCCAACTCGACAAATTTATGGGTCTGGGAATCAGTGGTTATTTCATAGATCTTTTTTTCGGCCTTGTCCAAAACCTCCTCAATATCCTCATCCTCGGTAAAACCCAACTGTGAAATAAATTCCGAGGCTCTTATCAACCCTCTAAGCAAAGCTTTCTTGTGTACCAATTGTCCGTAGTAGGTAATATTGGCGGCCGAAGGTACTGTATCGACCAATTCTGTTAAATAGCTGCTGCCGCCGGCTTGTTCCAGCATCTGCTTTTCTTCTAATCGGGTAGACAGTGAGAGAAGATCGATCGGAGTATTGCGTGTCGCCAACTCCCTCATAGTCTCAAAAATTATACTATGACGGTGAGAATAGAAATCTTCCGTTTTTAAGAGATCTCCGATCTCATAAACCGCATCCGGCCGCAACATTACCGATCCCAAAAGGGCTTTCTCGGCATCCAGGCTATGCGGCGGTACTCTTCCCGGTCGGGTAGAAGAGGAGTCGGAACTGTTATTTTTTGACTGGCTCATATCTTCGATAAATACATCAACTTAAGGTTTACTTTATTTTACCATATACCGCCATCCGGTATCACGGTAAAAAAAAGACAAAAGGGTGGAAAAAATGTGGAAACTCATCAATTACATAAATATATCGCGGTTTTTGACGGCTATCTTATCAAACAGATCATCAAAATAGGTCTATTAACTCATAAACAGCTCACTGCAATAAATTACAACGATCCTAATTTTAGATAACAATATTAAATACCGCTATCCTGTAATATATGTTAAAATTACAGTGATAGCAACTCCGTTTTTCAAAAAGGTAAACTAATTGCAGCGAATATAATGCAGCAAATATAATTATTTTACATAAATGAATAATGAACAAGAGCCCGCTTTAATAAACGATGATCTTTATTTTCACCAAATACCTTCCCGAGTGGTACGAGATACTAAAATAAGATTAAACGTAAACCCCGAACCTGATGATCTGGAGGTTCGAATGGGTGCTTTTCGTGAAATGTTCGAACCACACACCCGGCAAGCGGTTATTTTGGCTTATCGTAAAGGTTACGCGATCGAGTTTGCAGGTTTTGACAAGCTGGATCCCGACTGCCAAGTGCTTTCGGGGTTTTTTTCTCTGAACAACTCGGCCGTCTCTAACCTAAGTTCTGCCGGATTTTATGTTAAAACCGATCGTGATCTGGCACATCAGGCAGGCAAAGAGCCGGGGTGGTACACTTATCTATATTTTTACCCTCGGTATAAAAATGAGCGTTACCTTATCAAATTATGGGGAGAAATGTCATCTTTGTTACCTGACGCCCGCCGTCCGCCGCCGGCAGCGGTAAGCATAGCTGAAAAATACAACGTTCAGAATTTATTTGCGCCGGAGCGAAAAAACACCAAAAAAGAACGTTTACTCCGGAAGCTGGAGTTGCTTGAACTATCAGACTCGGCTCGCGAGGAAATAGAGCAAGAGATCAAAAGTAATGCAGTTTGACGACCGGAGACCGGTTTGTCATAATGTATTAAAACAAGTTCGATAACAGCAGATCATTTTTTCAATTTTTTCTATAGATAAATAATTTTTTAATTAACATGTACCCATCATCGTATGACAACAAACCACGCTCTGCCGATATAGAGAACGCGCCAAACAACTCACGCGGCGGATTTAGTCTAAATTTAAACAACAAAACTTCAGTTCTGCTGCTGGTCATCATAAGCTCAATGGTGTTCTTCTTTTTGGGAACTTATACCGAACGTACTACCGGTAACCATCAAATGGTCAGCGAGGTAATAAATAAAGAGGAAGGAAAACCGGAGCAGGTTGATTTCTCGCTTTTCTGGGAGGCCTGGAAAATGGTAGATGAATATCACATCAGAGCCGATGAAGCGGACGCGGAAGCCCGGGTTTACGGAGCTATTCAAGGAATGCTAAATTCACTCAACGACCCCTACACTGTTTTTATGGAGGCCGAAGAAACCGAAGAATTTTCTCAAAGTATCGAAGGTAGATTTGAAGGAGTGGGAATGGAGGTTGGCATCAGAGAAGAAATACTAACCGTTATCTCTCCGCTAAAAAACTCACCGGCCGAGGAAGCCGGTGTCAGATCCGGTGACAAGATCATAACAGTGGACGGAAAAAGTACCGAGGACATGTCATTAAATCAGGCGGTCAGCCGGATCCGAGGCGAAAGAGGAACCGAAGTTACTCTGGAAATAATACGCCAAGGAGAAGATGAGCCATTGGAAATATCTATCATTAGATCTGAGATAGATATGCCGATATTGAGCACCGAACAAAAAGATAATGGAATATTTGTTATAAAAATACATACTTTTACCGGCAATGTTATGAACAAATTCGAACAGGCGGTGAAGGAATTCCAAGATTCTAATTCGGATAAGATGATAATTGACTTAAGAGGTAATGCCGGTGGTTTATTGGGAGCCTCGGTGGAAGTTCTTAGTCATCTGTTACCTCAAGGTTCAGTTTTGTTACAAGAAGATCACAGCGGCCAACAGGGAGAAGTTTACCGCAGTAAAGGATACGGTTCTATAGACACCAATGAGGTACCGATAGCGGTTCTGGTGGATCGTGGCAGCGCCTCAGCGTCCGAGATATTAGCCGGCGCGCTACAAGACCATCAAGCGGCCACCGTAATAGGGGAAACCACCTTCGGTAAGGGATCCATTCAAAAGGTAGAGAACATGTCCGGCGGAGCATCGTTGAAGGTAACGGTAGCAGAGTGGCTAACCCCGGAAGGAAGATCTTTTGAGAAAGAGGGGATCGAACCGAACATCAAGGTGGAACGCACCGTGGAAGATATTGACGCCGACCGTGATCCCCAAATGGATCGTGCGGTTGAATATTTACTACAGCAGTGATCGCTTGATGTAATGCAGAGCCTTGCCCGGATCAAGCGGGTCTAATATTTGGCATAATAGCGATTATGTATTAAAATGTAGTAACAAAGCTTATCGGAAATGATAAGCTCTGGTTAGTAGTTAAGAATAAATTGATCATGAAAGTAATATTAAACCAAGATGATGCCGGTTTAGGCCACAAAGATCAGGTGGTTGAAGTAGCCGAAGGATACGCTCTAAATTTTTTATTACCTCAAGGAATTGCTCGCGAGGCATCGAAAAAGAATTTGGAGGAATTAGAAGCCAAAAAAGCACAAGAAGAAGCTAAACGTCAGGAAATTGAAGCCCAGCTGGAGGAATCCTTGAGTACCATTAAAGGTGTTACTTTGGAACTGGCTCGCAAGGCCAACGAAAAAGGTCATCTCTATGCCGCTGTTTCACCGGAGGAAATAGCTACTGAAATAAAAAATAAACACGGAGTTGAGGTTACGGAACAATATATCGAACCTAAGGATCCCGTCAAAGAAGTGGGAACCTACCAGATGCAAATAACAGTAGGCGATAAAAAGGCGGAATTCCAGCTGAATATTACCGCCGAGCAAACAGAACCGAAAGAATAAAATTTAAGTTGAATTCTTGGCTCATATAAAAAATAACCCTCGGACAATTTCCGAAGGTTATTTTTTATTACACAACCCAAACGTCTTAAATTATTCTACACTGATCATTTTTCTGCTCACAGTACGGTTATCAAACCTGAGGTGACGTTTTTCGCTGATCTTTACTCTACCATTTTCCAAAGCAAATAGAGTATGGTCCTTGCCCATACCAACATTTTGTCCGGCTCGATAGCGAGTACCACGCTGTCGCACCAACACACATCCGGGCCACGTCTGTTGGCCGTCATTCATTTTCAAACCCAAATACTTGGGATTGGAATCTCTTCCGTTTTTTGATGCTCCTCCTGTTTTCTTAGTCGACATAATAGTTTATAATATTTCTAACTTCGTAATATTAACATCTCCCGCGATATTATGCAAGAAGGTGGTCCATTTTACATCAAACCGGTCTTGATCTTGATGATCTGTTTACTGCTCACTTTATTGGCCTTTGGTTTGGGCCGCTTGTCCGCAACCATTAACAGCCAGGAGCCGGTGGTCATCGAATATCAATATCCGGAGAATGAGTTGACACCCGAGGATCTTCAGCACCGGATCTCGGACTCGGACGGCCAAGTGGTGGGGTCGGTTAATAGCGATGTTTATCATTTACCGTGGTGTTCCGGCGCTCAAAGAATAAGCGCCGAGAACCTTAAGATCTTCAACACCATAGGGGATGCGGAAAAGGCCGGATACCAACCGGCTCAAAACTGCCCCGGTTTAAATTAAACTTTAATATGCTTATAGTAGACATTGAAACATCAGGTACTAACCCGTTAAAACATTCGATCATTAGTTTAGGAGCATTTGATCTAAGAGATCCACAGCGTCATTTTTCCGACTTATGCCGTATTTGGGACGGTGCCCACATAATGGACGAAGCGTTGAATTACAACGGTTTTCACGAGACCGAAATAACAGACCAAACCAAACAATCCGAAGGACAGCTAATAGAGAGATTTTTAGAATGGGCTATGACCTCCGAGGACCATACGGTAGCGGGACAAAATCCCCATTTTGACTTCAACTTCATTCAACAAGCCTGCGCCCGGTCGGGACTGAACTTCCCGTTAGCCAAACGACTGATCGATCTGCATTCCATTTGTTATTTTCATATGATAAGAACCGGACGAGTAATACCGATAGAGAAGGGGAGAAGCAGTTTGGATTCTGATAAGATAATGGATTATGTCGGAATCCCGGCTGAACCCAAGCCTCATCAAGCATTAAACGGTGCCAAATGGGAAACCGAGGCGTTCCATAGACTATTTTTTGATCAGCCGTTATTTGAAGAATTTTCAAAATATCCGGTACCTTGGGTTGATAATATTTAAGAAAATAATTGATACCTGAACCTCAAATGTGATAATATAGAGCAAGATCGCAAAACCCACCAAGATCGGGTTAGCGATCAGATCTTTTTACAGCGGAATCCAGCCAAGCTCTAACCAAGCCCTAATTTTACCTTAAAACCTTTGAGGTTGTCATAGTCCAGTAAGGACCATCAACCATCGGGTATAAGTGCTTAATCAGTAAAATTAGAGCTCGGTTTACAGATAGGTTAGGCAGGGAGAATAGGGTTCGCAGATTGGTTTGGGGCCAAAAAGTAAAAAACGGGATGTAGC
>Ga0207421_10007791_pt1 | contig 11308 bp, 17 predicted proteins | sample SodLakKL_010_SED_4_FD_187542 | JGI IMG/M metagenome (GOLD analysis project Ga0207421, IMG submission 187542) | Alkaline sediment microbial communities from Lake Tanatar, Kulunda Steppe, Russia - 8KL_010_SED (SPAdes) (version 2) | ecosystem: Environmental > Aquatic > Non-marine Saline and...
CTACCCCAGCAGACCATCGGCGCAGGTTTCTGCGACTTTGTTCAGCAGTCTGATCTAATTCTTTAATTTTCCCCTTGCTTGAATCCATACGCTGTTTAAATTCTCTGTTTTTTGCTTTGATTGAATATACTAAAGCACCCAGATTAATTTTAGCCACCGCCTTTCTTCTGCTTTTGGTTTTTAGCAATTAGGCCCTGAAGTTTTTTTAGTTTTTCAATACCGTCTTCTGAATCAGGATCGGTATCATTCTCTATTCTGCTTCCAGTTTCAAGGCTATTATAACGATCTATAAGATCATTCCAATACGACTCTATAGAATCACTCTTAAAGACCCCCCCTGCATAAAACTGGTTAATGTATCCTTCTAATCTTTTTATCTCAGCTTTTTGCTTTTTTTCGTTAATCCTCTCCAGCAACATTTCTAATTCATCAGGATACACATCACAAAGGACTTCACCTTTTGACATGCCGGTATTCTCTGCTATAAACCATATCAGCCGGTCAAATTTTCGTTCTGCTTCTGTACGGGAGATAGTTGATTCCTCATCTGCTGTTGTGCTATCACTTTCAGAAACGGAAACTTCTCTGTCAACTTTTTTAAACCACTTACTTCACTTATAGCCTGGAATATTTCATATGCTTCATCTAAGGCCACATGTTCATCTATAAAATCAGGCTCCAGACCAGTACCTAAATTCAAGAGTTTTATGATTTCTTCTGAGGCGTTTCTCAGTATGCTGGGGATGATTTCTATTAGATCTATTGGCTCCATATTTTCTATAAATTCCTCTGGTTCTTCCCCTTGTTCTTCAAGATAATCCGGCAGGGCGTTTATGATATTATCAAGTGTGTCAGAAAGTTGCTTCCACTTCCCCAGGCCAGGCTTTTTAATAGTAATAGTCTTTTTCTTCTCTTCTTCGTTTTCAACAATAGTCAGCTTAACATACTTAATACGAGGAATTGCATTTGACATTAGACCACCCCTTCTATATAAAAAGAATAAGGCCCCCATATAAGGAGGCCGTTAAGTTTAAGTCTCTTCGCCGGTTATACTCTCATCACCAACAGTAAAGTAATTACCTTCTGAGTCCTCCAGAGCAACAAATTCAACATTGGCAATTCGGGTTCCATCTCTAGCATATCCGAAATTGATCGGTCCTGGTTTAGGATAACATTTGTGAACCGTCAGATCCTTGCTCGGGTCATCCTCTCCACCTTCAAGGGCTTCCAGCATTGCAATCGGTCTTATCTGCAGCTGGTCAGCATGATTGCTCAGGCGAATACCAACAGCCTTCGGAACAACCAGCTTCTTCTGGTCAGCCTCAGAGCCGTGCACAATCACCTCTCCCCAGGGGATTACCAGGGACAATGTATCAACATCGGTATACACAAGTGGGATGGTAACAGAGAGCGTATCTGCACTTATTGACTCATCCACTACTCCATCTTCCTCTGTCTCCATTTCATAAGTTTCGATTCCGTACTCAAGGGTCATTTCTCCCTGAGTTCGGCCGAGATAGTCGGCATCAGGGATGCCCTGCTCTCCAAAATAAGCCACCGCTGGACCTATATCAATCTTCTCAGTTGCAACAGTTTCTAATGTCATCTCTAACAACTCCTTTCCATGATTCCGAAGTTAATTCTCACATGCATGAAGTGTGCATTTTCATCATCCGGATCGTGCAGCGGTCCTTCTGGGGCAGCCACTGCTAAATTATAGTTTACATAATCTATCATCTCCCCCTCTACAGCCTGATCATAACCTGTCATTCCAAGCTTAGTAAGATTATTTGTAGTTTCATATCTTGAAAAAGGTTTGTCATCAAAAAGGTATACGATTCTCTTTGCCACAGGGCCTAAAAGCTCAATATTTGCATGACCTTCCTGGTAATTATCAGCATAAAAATTGATAACCAGCGTGCCGTTATGGGCTTTTGTATCCTCATCTCTGGGGTTTGATAGTACGAATATGGTGAAACACGGATTATCCATGCCAGTGCGTTTACGTGGACCCTTAACAGCCTGGATCGGCGGATCAAGAAGATCTAAAATGGAGCCCTCTTCAGGCTCCTCAGGTGTTCCTTCGCCGCAGTCTGCTATGATGCGGCCCATTGCTGGGGATAATATTTTGTTTACATCCATATGATTATCAGTCCGCCTCTCTTTCCAGCTGACGCAGATACTCAACAGCTGCCTCCTGGTCAAGGTCAAGTTTTTCAACACTCATATATTCAGCAAAGTAGCGCTCTATTAGTGGTTCAAACTTATCAATAGCACCCTGGATTACCCAGTATCCGCCTGTTGTTTCTACCCATACACCATAAGACATTCCGACTGATAAGTATCCTCGGTAATCATCCCCTTCAATGTCCAACACAGGCTGCTCATTCTGACTGGCCACAGCCCTAAGGGTTGCCGGGTCGGTATCAGGAGGATAATATTGCATAGTTCCGAAATTACAACTAATGCTATTTCTAAGATTCCCTGTATGATCTTCAAAAGGCGCATGATTCCTTGCATAATTGACCATAGCACGAAGTATGAACTCAAAAGCTTCTTTGAGTGCCCTCTCTTCTCTTTCCACAAAAGCAGAAAGACTCTGGAAGGCCTCTTCAACACCCTGAAGTTCGGCATCTACTTCCATTTATCTTTTCTCCTTATTTTTTCTTAAGATCAGCCACATAAGCAACGCCTGTAAATTTACCCGGGAAGACTACCTTATATTCTTTGTCGTTTTCATCAATAGCAATGTCACCTGCTTTAATTTTTGAAAAGTCATTTTCAAATGAAATGTTTTCCTCACCAAAAATCAACTCATAATCACTTTCATAGTCTGTTTGTAATGCAGTTGCCCGCTCTCTTCCAGCTTTAGGCAGGATATTTGCATCTTCAATATCAGCGACCTTTTCATTACTGCCCGGGACCCAATTATTGTTTTCATCATAATGCCCTTCTACTTCTCTATTTACTGTAACGTCTTGAGAAACAGGGGTTTCAGGAGTCCGCATATCAGTACACCTTCTTTACATCGACGGTCTGGATGGTGTCGTCTTCTGCCATATTTTCGTAGTGTTTTATTGCATTATCGAGGTCTTCATAAGTCATAGACAGTGAACCCATAGATAGAGATTTTAATTTCTCGGGGTTAGCACGAACAATATTAAGACAGAGAGCGGCGGCTCCATAAACGTCTTCCCCTGCATCAGAGAGGAATTCCTCCAGCTCCTGATCGGTGAATACATCTTCGTCTTTGTCCCATATCAGCTTCCTCAATTTTGTAATATTATCCATGCCTATTCACCGTCCTCTGCAAGCTCTGAAAGTCTTACTTTTATTGCCTCCAACACAGTTTTACGGTTCTCATTCGCCTTTTCTTCCTCAAGCCACAGGTTTAAAAGCACAACACTTGAAGTATCGTTGATTATATCAGCTGCTTCTTTTACGTTTACCTTAAGGAGTGCTCCCTCTTTGTCAGAATGCCCAGAATCAGGCTTTGTCTTTTTCTGCTCTGTTTTTTGTTTTACAGGAGCTCTTTCCTCGAGAATCTCAACCCGGTTCTTTTCGGATTTCCTCTCTGCCCATTCGGGATCACACCAGAATTCCGAACCTGCAGGCCGGTCTTTTCCATCATAGCCCATGTTCCACAGAGCTCTTACCTTTACGGTTTTATGCATATCATCACCACCTTATAAGAAAAGGGCACCCCGGTTAAGAGTGCCCTCTCCCATATTGTATTTTAAGTCATAATTACTCAGCCAGCGCATCGAAGATGACGATCTTCTCGGGGTTGAATATTGCAGGCCAGCACTCGGTTTTCATATAGTGCCAGTACTTGAGCGGATCGAACTCTTCATAGATATCGGTGTATATACCGGGCTCAAAGTTGTTCTCAGCAACTGGACCCATGGAGATATTACCAATGTCGGTGTCGATATCCGCGCCGGTGGTAGCTTCCTGAAGCAGTGCTACAATACCTTCAGGAATGAGATAGTCTTTTGTAGTCGGTCTACCCTGGCTATCTTCTAACCGAACAAATTCATCATAGGTCTCTATAGCCGGGTATCCGTGCTCCTCAAGGTACTCGTTGAGAGCCTGGGGTGATACCCTGGAACCCTCTCCGATCTCATCTCGTGTGGTCTCTGCACCAGTCATTTCAAGCAGCTGCGCCCGACGCATAATACCAACGTCAGGCATCTCGTCGTTAATGTCATAGTATTCATCGCAGAGCTTGATATAATCAGATAGTGGAGTCAGATCACTGTTATCCCAAGTGGTATCCCACTTAAGTCCGAAACCACTATCAGTAGCCTCGAAATTGTTATCATTGGGCACACCTACATCAACTTCAAGCTCAGCATCGGAATCATCAATTTCAATCACTCCGTCAGCTAACACCTGCCAGCGGAGCCATTCCCTTCTGGCCTGGGCAGAGCGGACATTGCGCGCACTCTCATCCAGTATACGGCGCAGGTTCTGCTTGAGTTCAGAATCATTTCTGGGATTGAATATCTTATTAAGCATAGACTGGTTAACCTGAAATTTCTGACCAAAGGGCGCTACACTACCGGCGACCTTTTTGACAGCCGGCCCACCGACGATAGGTGCTTCACCGTCAGCACGGGAGATCATACGAGCTATGGCCACGGTATTATCGAAGATATGATACACCCAGTCGTAGTCATATACGTTGTTAGTCGGCAGGAACCGCCCACCGATCCAATTTGCGGGCTCGTCAATTTCTTCGATGAACCCGTAGTAATCTATTCCAAAAGCATCTTCTATCATTTCAATCAGCTTATTTTTATCCATTGTTCAGTCCTCCTTTCAAAAGGTCATTACTCAAACGCTATCATTGGAAGGTCGTCTTCGGCCTTATCGTAGAAATTCTTCAGCCTATCCTTATAGACTGCACCATGCAGAATACCGCCTACAAGCTGATCTTCATGGCTCAGGTCAATATGCTGCAAGCACACGAATACTCCCTTCTCTGTACCATCCTTCTTCACAACATATTCCACATCACCGTAATCCTCGGAACCTGTGTCTTCGTTCAAGGTTTCAACGGTGATTATGTTGTCGTCGTAATCTATCTCCGTGATGGTGAGGTCATTGTCGCCCCGGTCCTGTGATTCAAAGTCCTCATCCAGAATATCCAGTTCGTCACCCACCTGGAAATTCCAGAGGTCTTCTGTATTCTCAACCTCTATCTCATCTGTCCCGTGGGTAATGGTATCAACCTCGCCCCATGTTACAGGGCCGTAGTGTTCTTCTCCTTCTTCCTTACCCATAACAGTCCCGGGAGGCAGCTCATCACCGGCAACAAGGTCCTGAGCAATTACTCGGACGCCGTCTATATATCGGGCATGTTTTGATTTAAGGATCGCATCAAACCACACTTTTTCAGTCTCTCGTGGTGAAAGAGTCATGTCTTATTCCTCCTTTTCTTTAGACTTATAACCTAGATCTGCGGCCATGCTTTTTGACCGCTCCTTTTTGTCCTCATCAGTCAGGTCTCCACCACCTGGGTTGGTAGGTCCGGATGACTTATTCTTTTTGTTGTCATCTTCACTGCCACCACTGTCATCATCTTCTCCAAAGTGTAGAGGCATCTCTTCCTTCATGCCTTCTACTAGGGATTCGGCAGTAAGAAGATTATCATCATCATCTTTTTTGGGATTTCCGTCCTCGTCCACCAGTACTACATTGCCATTATCATCGAGACCCAGCTGGTCCTTAAGGCCCTTCTTCTCAGCCTGGAAGACGATATAGTCCTCATCCTTCGCACCGGCTTTAGCGGCAGCCAGGCGGAGCTCGTACTCCTTGACGGTCTCGTTCCTCTGTTTCTCAAGGCTTTCAATCTGACCTTCGAACTCTCCCTTCACTTCATCGATCTGGTCGGGGTCTACCAGGTCCTCCATCTTCCCCCGGAGGTCTTTGAGTTCAGATTCGTAAGTGCTTCTTTCTCTGGCAAGTCGTTTTTGCACTATGTCATTGACCTCTTCCTGAGAGAGCATACCCTCAGTGTCGCCTTTGGCTTCCTTTATTTCATCGTTCCAGACATTTGTAATCTTATCTTTGAGCTCGTCTGTAAGCTCAAGATCTTCAACGTTTTTGAGAATACCCAACAGTTTGTCCATATGTTATACACTCCTTATGTCCGTTTTTCGGCCGCGTCGGCCATGGTCCGTTTATCGCCCGTCGGCTAACCAATTATTACATCATCAATGTTAAAGCACTTTCCAAGCCACATCCTCCACACAGTATAATGTTTCCTCCCTGAATTGTCTGTGTATCTTGTACGGTAAGTAAGAGGGAATAACTGCCTTAAGTACCAGCATAACCTATTCAACATGTTTTTTATCTTTTTTCCCAAGAAGACTCCCACCTGAATCTTTGATTCAGTGGGAGATGAATTGGGTAGGTTTTAATTAACAAGCAAAACATAAACCTTTTCCATACTTCATCAGTTCTGTTTTTTTAACATTAGAATTAACCGTATCACCATCTACATTTTCCATTCTAACCCATTTCCCATAATTAAACATGCCTTTAACCTTAAAAGATCCACCTTTGTATTTAACTAAATCTCCTGGTGATAAAGGATATTTGTGCCTTCTAATACTTACTCCATATCGTTTTCTGTTAGTTTGAACAGATCTGTTATTTCTACGGTTAATAATGGTATTAATGGGTCTACACTTTTTTTGGTCTTTACCACCAGCTATTATAAAAGCATCATTGTAATGAGTTTTTTCTAAACTTTGTTCTATTCTATTCTTTTTAGTAATGTGTCCAAAAGTATATCCGCAATTTAACTCATTAACTAACTTCCATCTAACTATATTCATAAATGCTGTAGATTTTAACGGTTCTTTTGCTTGCTCTTGTATTTTAGGAAAACCAAATTCTTCAGCAGTTTGATTGTCTTTTCTTTGGTTACAATCTACGCAACTAATTGCTAGATTGCTAACTCGATTACTACCACCACGAGATTTTGGTACTATATGTTCTATTTCTAATGGGGTATCTTTTTTCCCACAATACACACATTGATAATCATATTTTTCAAGAAGATAATTTCTTATATTATATCCTTGAAGGGTTCCTTTTTGGTATTCCACTCCACTAATTTCTGGATTCTGTATTTTTTGTTGATCAAATTTAGCTACCTCGATTATTATTTTAGTAATCGGCAATATCTCTTTTAACTTATCAATTAATCTGATATGGCTATTCATCTTGTGCTTAATTGATGGTGCTAACCAACCTTTTTCTTTTTTACGATTATCAAATCTAGGCTGGCGGTATCTAGTATTTCTATGCCTTCTGTTTCTGCGGTAGCTAGCTCTTTGCTCTAACTTTTTAGATATGTCAGTCCTTAATTCTAATACACCATTAATTAATTCTTCATCTTCATTGACTGCCGAAAACCCTACTTTCTTATATCCTGCATCAATACCTAAAGTTACATCTCTGGTATAAGAATTTTCCTTTTTTCTATCTACAATTTTGATAGTGAAAGGCTCTCTTTGTACTACTTCAGCCCTATCCTTGTCTAATAATTTTCTGGCTCTAGCTTGATTGGTAGGATCTAATGGTTTGCCATTCTTGTCTTGAACATAAACTTTTTCCATGTTGTCACTCCCTAACTATATTTTACGACCTGTAAAGGTCATCTCTGCTATAAGCAGGTTGGTTCTCTTCGTCAATGTTGGGACAGGCACTGACTATGATGATGTTGCATACCATCAGGATAACGGTATGTTTCGTCCACCATAGTTTCCAGAGCCTAGAGCTAGAGAAGTACTCTAGGGTGTATATCAAACACTCAGTCCCGAACGTAGCTCATCTGCCTTCACCTTCGAGAAGACATCGCTTAGACTAATCTCCTACTCTACTACGAAGCTTTTTCAAGCTCCATCTGAATCTTTAGTTTGATTCAGGTGGAGTAGTTGACCCTGATCTCTTGCTTATGGTGTATAACCATTCCATCAGCCAAAGGCTCTTCATCGCTCACAATATCAACCATCTTAACCTTATATGGTATCCCGCCAATTTTTACTACATCGGGTATGTTCAATAGGTTAACCTCCTAGATTTCAGCAACTGTTAACAGCAGCAATCACGCCGCATACTTCCTCTCCAATGTGCTCAATAATTCATCTTCCTCCAGCAGTACGCTCGTTAAGTAGCATAAACCCTGAACATGATCCTCGACCGCCTCACCAGCAGGGAATACCCCGGGACCCAGCCCATGATGATCATCCTCAGCATAATACTGACACTCTTCATCATATCCTCGAAACGCGGCCGAAGGCGGCCAATCAAGCGGGTGGCTGGCACTCAGGTTTCTCTTTGTACCCTTAACAATGATTGACTCCTTATGCCCCAGCTGTTCGCCCTTCCAATAAGCCCGGTTGGTTTCTGTCCTGGCCAATCTCAGAGCATTGTATTTGACACTACCCTTGCCAGTTATAGAGGGTCTGATATTGGTAGTCCATGCTGTGCCCGGCTTTTCAAGGTACTCTTCTACCCCTTTGGCAAACTCGACAGCGCTCCTGCCTTCATTGATTGACTGCTCAACCATCCCCTGGAGGTTTTGTCTGAGCACCCGCTCCTGGGTCCAAATGCGATCTGATAAAGTATTGCCGTCAAACCAGCGCTCATTCCATACAGTATCTCTTACACTTTGAGGAAGGCCTTCTCCATATCGAGGTATCAGTAGAAACGGGGACTCTGGATCTTCTATGGCACGTGACAAAAGCTCCCTTGGCTTCCCTTCGTATTGATCAAGCATTCCCCGGATATGCTTTCTGGCCGCGAAATCTTCAGCCTGTATTGCCAGACGAGCACTTTCTTCAAGTCCTTCAGTCAACCATTCCTCCACTTCATTTTCATACCAACCTGTAAGGGCTCTTATCTCCTGTTCAATTCTGTCCTGGTATCGCTCATCAAAAGTGCCGTCGGTCTTGGAATAATTCAGTACGATATGTTCAATGCGCCCCTTCACTCTCTCTAAGATTTGCCCGTGCTCTCTTTCCATCTGCTGTTCATTTTCAAGGTATTTTTTCCGGAAAAGCTTTTCGATGGTGTTGAATTCATTTTGGGAGGGCATCAGATTTCAACCTCCTCCCCAGCTTCGAGAACATCTTCTAGTTCTTCCTCCAACTCCTGGGCTACCCGTTCACCGTACACGTCCATTTCGGCCATTTCCCGCCGTATAAGCTCCTTCTCGTGTTTCGTGTCCTCAATGCCGATCTCCTGCATGGCCGTTTCCCTGGACTTCCAGTGGTTTCTGGTCTGTGTTTCAAGTATTTCGGTCTGCTCTTTTTCATCTTCAGGAAGACCTCCAGCAATTCGCACCTCAGCATTATAGTCGTAATATTCAAAATCAGTGCTGTAACCGTCCACCTCGGCCATTCGGAATATTTTTCTTATAAGGCTCTCCATGCCGCTTGCGAATAGAGCTGCCTTCTCGTTCGTCTTTCCGATGAATGGCTGGTATATGGTTCGGAGTGCAACTCCTGTTGGAGTGCCACCACCTGCCGTGCGTGAAAGCTCATTTTTCGGCGTGTTGGTGACGGTCGAGACTAGCTCCAGGTACTTGTCAACTGCATTCAAAAGCCCCTCAAAATTGGAGGGGGAGAATTCTCCAAGACTAGGAACCTGTCCATCTCTCCTGCCGGGAATGAAGTGTGTCTTCCCTGGTCCGCTTTCAAGCGGCTTCGGGTCACCATCTTTATCTGTTGGCGGTCCAGTTCCTAAAATAAATGCTGTCCTAAATGCCTCAGTATCTATTGCGTAACTCAAGTCCGTAATTGCTTTATTAAACGCATCTTGAATATCCTTAAGGTCGATAGTTATATCAGCTTCAGACCACGGTCCATCATCAGCTTTATTCTGTATCCACTCTATAGGAATAACACCGTAATTAGTCTCCCACCTGTCAATCTCTGTCCACTGATCTACATCAGAAGCCCCGATCGGTTTAGTATACTCCCTGATCTCGTTTGGCCAGAGTACCTGGGCAAAAACCTCTTTTTCACCTGTCTCTGGGTTAGAACGTATATATTTAATTGCAAAATACTCCATCTCTTCATGCTCTTCATTAGCCCATTTCGGATAACATATGTCAGGCCGGAGCACAGAAATCTTATATCCTGCTATTTGCTCATTATCATCGAGCACTGGGTAGGCTTTGAGTGCGAACTCTCCTTTTTTGCCCTGAATGCGGAGTGCTTTGAGGAAATTCTTACGTAATAGCTTGGATTCACGAAGAATATCATAAATAAAAGCCTCAGCTGCTTTCTTGTCGTCTTCCCCCTCTTCTTCATCCACATCACCTGGGAGGTCAACCTCTACAGCAAGCGGTTCTTTCGAAAGAAAGCGGACTGATGCATCTACCACCGGCCGGCAAAGATTACCTGTGAAAGCGAATTCTTTTTCGATAACTGCCTTGACATTGGTCGGAATCTTAACGTCCAGATCTCCTTCGTAATATTTCTCGTTTTCTTTGTAGCCCTCTATCCGCTCGTGATGGTCCTGGCTGTGCAGCCACTCCAGGAGTGATTTTTTTACCGCGTCAGCTGCTTCATTTCTTACTATTACCATTATCACTCACCTCCCCGGCTTAATCAGACATAATCTTGAGTATGAATCTCTTCTTCTTCGAACCGCATGTCATCCTCATGGGCATATCTAGCAACGTCGATACAATTATGAACAATAAGACCACCATTTACACTAAAATTATGGTGGTCTTCAACTTCCATATTATAAACATTTTGCTGGCCTATCTTCTTAATAGACTTAATCTTTGCGTAGTTGAGGCAGTCTTGGTTTGAGTCGATTGGAACAGGATTTCGAGCAACACTCTTGTTTAGAATACTTATTAACGGTGAATTCTTTTTCACAATAAGCACACTTCCTCACCTCATCATCGACGCCGCTATCTCTTCTCCATTTAGCTTTACAAGCATTTGAGCAAAAACGCTCATTACCGCTTAACGATTTGGTTTTATATTTATCCCCACATACTTCACAAGTTTTTGTTTTTGGTTTTCTGTTTTTCCATAATCTTTTGGCATGTTTACTATGCCACTTTCTTCCTTCCTCTGAGGCATGCCACTTTTTAGCATTTTCTATTCCTCTTTTATTAAACTTTTCTAGCCATTCGGTATCCTTGAAAGCCCTTTCTTTTCCATGCTTCCTGGAATGGGAACCATAAGAAATTAACTCTAGGTTGTCTAAGATATTATTGTCTTTATCGCCATCTTTATGATGTATATGATAACCTTCTGGTATTTCA
>Ga0207421_10007792_pt1 | contig 11307 bp, 12 predicted proteins | sample SodLakKL_010_SED_4_FD_187542 | JGI IMG/M metagenome (GOLD analysis project Ga0207421, IMG submission 187542) | Alkaline sediment microbial communities from Lake Tanatar, Kulunda Steppe, Russia - 8KL_010_SED (SPAdes) (version 2) | ecosystem: Environmental > Aquatic > Non-marine Saline and...
AGCAGGAAGCCTCGTCCACAAGCGGCGGGAGCCCCGCGCCAAGGGGTTTCCGCGCGCCGGTGAACCACCGCACCTACTCAGCGACCCACGCAGAACGAGCCCTCCCGGGCGGCCCCTCCTAGCCGCGCCCTACCTCCGATAGCCCGCACTTCCCGGCGGCCAGCCCGCGACCACTCCCTACACGAAACTCGTCGTACTTGCTTGAGACCGTTTCGATCTGCGGGGCGACACGGTGGTCGGGCCGCGCGAGACTCGCCAGGCGATTACCGCTAGCTCGCTGCTCCGGGGCATCTCGCGCGGAGTCCGGCGCTGTTGACCCGACTGCCGAGGGCCTGAACAAGCGCAGGAGGTTGATCACGTGCCGATGCCGAGGGGGTGAACGCGAATCAGCAAGCGGATCACAATCGCGCGCAGATGCGCCGCGGCACTCGGCCAGTTGTGACCCATGTGGGCCGCTCCTTCGGCGCGCGCGGTGACGGATCTCATGCGCAGGTCTGGGCTCCGTCGGCTGGCGGCGGTAGCTGTGCCCTTCGTGGTAGTGATGGCTGGGCCCCGAGCACGCTTGTGGCAGCAGCACCAGCACGGACCGCGAGGCCGACGGCGCGGTCGAGTGACGTCCCCTCGGCGAGGCCGGTCGCGAGGGCTCCACGGAACGCATCGCCCGCCGCGGTCGTGTCCCTCACCGTCACCCGCGGAGCGGCGATCCGCCGCGGCCCACGCGAGTCGGCGATGAGGGCCCCCTCGGCCCCGAGGGTGACGACGACTGCACCGGGGGGACCTCCAAGGCGCGTGCGGAGCCGCTCGGCACGCTCCTCCAGCGTGCCTCCGCCGGGTACAAGCTGCGCCAGTTCGATCGCGTTGGGAACGAGCAAGCCCACGAGGTTAAGCAGCTCGTCGTCGACTGGCCGGGCGGGTGCTGGGTCGAGCTGGACGATCCCGGTCGCAGCTTGCGCCGCGGCAAGGACGGTCTGAGCCGGGACCTCCTGCTGGAGAACGACGACTGCAGCCGCTCCGATCACGTCTCGTCTCACCGCGACGTCTGTGGCGGATAGACGCCCGCTCGCTCCGGGGGCGACCATAATTCGGTTCTCGCCGGTCCGGTCGACGGCGACCACCGCAGTGCCCGTCGGTGCCTCATGATCCACGATGAGCTCATCGAGCCCGATCCCGTCCGCCGCCAGGTCGGCGCGGACGGCGCCGCCGTCTGGGTCGTCACCGATCCGACCGATCAGCGTGACGCGGGCGCCGAGCCGGGCCGCCGCCACTGCCTGGTTCGCTCCCTTGCCGCCGCCGACGTGTGTGGCGGCGACGGCGAGGATGGTTTCCCCGTCGGCGGGATGGTGGCCGACCTCGAGGACGAGGTCGCGATGGATGCTGCCGACGACGACGACGTCCACGTTCGCTCCGGTCGATTGGGTCTAGGTGTCCACACGGGGGGACGGCAAGTCAGGCGGTTCCGAGCCAGCGCACCAGGCTGTCGAAGAGACGGGTGTAGCCGGGCCACTCGTCGCTGAAGCTTGGAGGCGCCCAGTGCGGCGCGCAGTCGCTGGTGAACACGGCGCTCCGGCCAGCGCCAACGCGACGGATGGCGACCAGCGGATCCTCACCGATCGTGGCGAGCAGCTCTCCCTCCTCGCGGAGGGTGACGCGGTTGTATCCGAGCAGGTGTGGCCAGGTTGTGTCGAGGTCGGCGAGGATCGGGTGGCCTTCTGCGACGACCCGGGGCTCGACCCCCTCGGGGCGTTCCACCCGGTCATCGACCAGGTTGCAGGCCACCGGGAGGATGTCGTCGATGGTCGTGCCTTGGAAGGCGGCCTTTCCGTCGATCCCGGTGAAGGACAGGTAGCCACCGACCATTAGCAGGCCACCGCCACCCTCGACCCAGCTCGACAGCGCATCCAGACGGTTGGGCCGACGCTCCGAGCGTTCGAAGACGGCGCTGGGGAGGAGGATGGAGTTCGCGCCGATGTCCGAAAGGATGACCACATCGAACTCAGCCAGGCCGTCGGCGTAGGGGAAGTGCTCCGGCACATCGTGCGCGGGGAGGTGGGTGACCTCGTGACCCGACGACTCGAGCGCGTCACGCAGGGGTCCGACTCCGACTACATAGCTCGAGAGGGTGAACTGGTCGACCCCCTTGATGTGGGTGGAGGTCGTGACCCAGGACTCACCGGCGATCAGGATGCGCATCATTGCTCCTTGTCGACGAGGTGCGCCGCTGCGGCGTCGAAGACCGCCGCGGGGTGCTGGTCGATCATGGCGTCAGCGACCGTCCGCTCGACGCCGTGTCGGACGAGGCGATCGAGGAACAGGTATGGCACATAGCCGAACCCGTTGCCGCCATGCCTGGTCCACATGCTCTTGAGGAACACGTCGTGGCTGAGGAGGACCTGTGGTCCGAACCCGGCGCGCACGAGCCGCGCGATGGCTGCGGCGTCCTCCTCTGGGCTGGGTGACTGGCCATCCTGGTCCGCGTAGTAGAAGCCCATGCCGACCATGTCGAACTCGAGCCATGCCCCGCGCGCCGCCAACGCCTCCTGATATTCGGGATCCCGATCTGAGGGGTTGACGTGACACAGGATCACCGCCTCCGGTCGGACCCCCTCCTCCATCACCATGTCCAGCACTTGGTGGCCGGGACGCTGCCACCCTGGGAGATGGACGACAAGCGGCAGCCCGGTCAGCACCTGTGCGCGTGCGGCGGCCCGCAGACAGCGCTGCTCAGCGGGCACGAAGTCTGCCGAAACACCGATTTCGCCGATGATGCCCGGCCGGATCCCGGTGTCGCCGGGCCCCTCAAGCAGGTCATTCAGCAGGTGGTCGGTGAGCTGCTCGACTGACGCCTCGGTCACCCATTGCGGGTGCGTGCTGGACAGGTACCAGCCAGCGCCCATCACGACGTTTAGCCCGGTGCGCCGGCTCACCTCGACGAGGCCGGCCGGGTCACGCCCCATGGTCTCATTGGTGGCCTCGACGACCGTCCGACCACCTACGTCCAGGAAGTGCCCGAGCTCCTCAACGACCCCGTCAACGTCGTCCAGGATGCAGTTGTCGAGTACGCAGAACGGATCTTCACGGAGGAGCCAGGCGATATCTGCCGAGACCTTCGAATCGCGGTAGCGCTGCTTCCAGGGCTCCGGTGGCCGCCAGTGTCCCGCGGTCGCGTCGACGAAGAGGTGCTCGTGGATCAAGGTCCGACCGAGTTCGCTCGAGGAGATCGGGCCCGTGACGGTGATCACGTTCGACATCAGCTGCCTGCCTTCCGACGGAGTCGTGCGAACCCACGCAGGTTGACCCAGACGGCCAGCAGCAGGATCACACCCGTGACGATCTGGGTGAAGAAGGGCGAGACCCCCATGAGGATCAGCCCGTTGGCCACCGTTGCGGTGATGAAGGTGCCCACGATGCTGCCGACGATCGTGCCCTTGCCGCCGAACAGGTCGGTTCCACCGAGCACGACGGCTGCGATGACCGTCAGTTCGAACGCCACGGCGGAGTTCGCGGAACCGGAGCCGAGCCGCCCAGCGATCATCATGCCCGCCACCCCAGCTGACATCCCGGAAATGACCAGTACCGCCATCTTGATACGACGGGTATCGACACCCGAGCGGCGGACTGACTCTTCGTTGGAACCGATGCCCGTCACGTACTGCCCGAACCGCATCCGTGAGAGCACCACAGCCCCCAGGATCGCAGCGCTCACCGCGATCAGGGCTGGCACGGAGATGCCGAACAGTTGGCCACGGCCGATGTTGATGAAGAACGTGTCCCTCGAGATGGGCACCGAGAAGCCCTCGGTGAGCAGCAGTGCGAACCCGCGCACAAATGACAGCGCGGCCAGGGTGACGATGAAGGAGGGCACCCCCTGGTACGCCGCGAACCAGCCGTTGACCGCACCGACGGTGGCACCGGCGGCCAGAGCCACCACGATGACGATGCTCGAGTCCCAACCGCCGTCGAGGAGCACCGCCGATAGCGCGCTCACGAAGGCAACGGTCGAGCCCACGGACAAGTCGATCTGTCCGGTCGTGATCACGAAGGTCATCGCTACGGCGACGACCAGGGTCGGTGCCATCTGGCGCAGGACGTTGAACACGTTGCCGGTGGTCATGAAAGTGTCGGTCATGAACCCGAAGAAGGCCGCGACGAGGATCGCGACCCCGACCATGGACACGGTGGCGATGTTGCGCCACAAGGCGTCGCTGAGTGGCTCTTTGGAGGACGGCGCCGTGAACTCCTGCGCCGATTCTGTGGTGACGCTGGAGGTTGTCATCATGCCGCATCCTCCTCGTCGTAGCTGCCAGTGATCAGGCCGACGAGGGTCTGGATGTCCAGTTGCTCGATGTCACGTTCCGCCACGGTGCGCCCCTCGTACATGACCTGGATCCGATGACACACCCGGAACAGGTCCTGGAGCCGGTGGGTGATCAGGATCACACCCACACCCGACTCCGCCACGCGACCGATCAGACCCAGCACCGATTCGACCTCGGCGACTGCGAGGGCGGCCGTGGGCTCGTCCATGATCAGGACCTTGGGGTCGAACGAGACCGCTCGAGCGATCGCGACACTCTGCCGTTGCCCGCCGGACAGATTGGCGATCGGCAACCGTGTCGAAGGGATCTTCACCTTGAGGTCCGCCAGAACTGAGCGTGCCTGGCGGTGCATCTCGTTGCGATCGATGAAGATGCCCCGCCGTGGCTCCCGACCGAGGAAGAGGTTGCTCGCGACATCCAGCGTGTCACAGAGCGCGAGATCCTGGTAGACCATGTCGATGTGCTTGGCCCGGGCCGCGGCGGGGGAACCGAAGCTGACCGATTCCCCCGCGACCCGGATGTCACCGCTATCGGGTAGGACCGCGCCTGCGAGCACCTTCATGAGGGTGCTCTTCCCCGCACCGTTGTCGCCCACGACCCCGAGCACCTCACCCGCGGCGAGCGTCAGATCGACGTTGTCGAGTGAACGGACGGGACCGAAAGCCTTCGAGATGTTTCGCATCTCGACCAAGGGTGTGGGTGTCGACATGGCTCAGCCGTCCAGGAAGTAGCGATAGTCGTCCACGTTGTCGGGCGTCACGATGAACGTGTCGATCGGAATCTCCGCCGGCACGCTCTCACCGTTGGCGAGGGCTACCGCTGCGCGCAAACCCTCATCGCCGAAGCGGAACGTGTCCTGCTGCACCACACCGACGACCCAGCCGGCCTCGATGCCCTCGAGCGCTGGTGCGGAGAGATCCCAGCCGACGACCTGGATACGGTCCTGCACGCCCTGACTGTCCACGGCGGACACTAGACCGATCAGCGCCGGCTCACCGGTGGCGTAGGTGTAGGCCATGTCCGGGTTCCCGGTGATGAGGTTCTCGGCGGCGGTCAGCGCGTCCTCCTGGACGTTGCGGCCGTCGACAACATTGGCGATGGTCATCCCACCGGCCGTGACCGCGTCCTCGAACCCGCGCTGACGAACGTTCTGGATGGTTGAGTTCAGCGCACCAACGATGCCGACCTGGCCGTCGCCGCCGGCCACCTCGAGGAGGAACTCGCCGATCTGTCGGCCAGCACCTTCGTTGTCCGTGCCAACCTGGGTGGACACCGCCGGCGAGTCGACGATGGCATCCACTGCTACGACCGGGACACCGGCCTCGGCTGCCCCTTCCATCGCCGGAATGATGCCCTCGGTGTCGATGGCCAGGACGATGAGCGCATCGACGCCGTCCTGGACGTAGCTCTCGATCGCGTTGTTCTGCTCGACCGGATCGTTGTTGGCGTTGAAGATCCGGAGCTCCGCGCCCAATTCGTCCGCCGCCTGCTGGGCACCTTCGTTAATCTGGTTGAAGAAGAGCGCCTGCAGGTTGATGGTCACCAGACCGATGACGAGATCGCCGTCTGGGGCCTCTGCCGCCTCGTCGTCGGCGTCGGCTTCGTCCTCGGTTTCGTCAACACTGGTGTCGTCGGTCTCGGGCTCCTCATCGTTGACGCCGGTGTCGCAAGCGACCGCGATCATGGCGAGAGCCGCGATCGAAGCCAGTACGCGCATAGATTTCCTCATGGACGTGCCTCCCTGGGTTCGTGATCATCGGGCCGAGGACCTCGGCCCGTCTTGTCGAGCAGTGCATCGACCTCCTCGCGTCTGGCCAGCCGAGAGCGGGCACCGGCACCGGTGGTCGATAGCGCGGCGGCTGCGTTGGCGGCACGCGCGGCCTCGAACACGTCGGCGCCTCCCTCAACTTCCGCGAGGTAGGCGCCGCAGAACGCGTCACCGGCTCCAGTCGTATCGACCACCTCGACGCTCAGCGCTTTCCCCGATCGTTCCTCGCCGCCAGCCACGGCCCACCATCCACGTGAGCCGTCGGTGAGCACGACTGCCGTACTGGTATCGCGGGCCAATGCCCGTGCGACGCCCTCGGCGTCCTGGCTCTCGACCAGATGAGCGAAGTGGCTGCGGCTGCACAGCAGATGATCGACGGTGCGTGCTGCCGCGTGGAGCCCGTCAAGCGACTCGCAGCCGTCGAGGTCTGACACGATGACCGGGCGGTCGCCGCCGGAGGGCAGCGCCACCTCAGCTGCCGGCCACCGGTACCCGTCGAGGTACAGCAGTCCAGCCCCGTCGACGGCCCGGTCGTAGGCCCGACGCAGGTCGGCGGAGTCGAGGTGGTCATCCTCACTGATGATGGCCCGTTGCCCGTCAGGGGCGACGAGCACAAGACAGTGCGTCGTCATTCGGTCCCCTGCGAGCCCGCTCACGTCAATGCCACGGTCGGCCAGTTCCCGCGCCAACCACCGACCGTCGGGGTCGTCCCCGACCGCGCCGACGAAGGCGACCTCAGCGCCGAAGGCGGCCGCCGCGGCGGCGGCGTTGGCGGCCATCCCACCGGCTTGACGCTCCATCGCCGTGGCCTGCACACGGGCCCCGTCTGCCGGTAGGCGCGGGACGCGGACCGAGAGGTCGACGTTGATGTAGCCGCAGCACACGATCATGGCTGCTCGTAGCCGGCCGAGAACGCCTGCTGCATGAACCTGGCGACTTTCGCGGTGTCGACGCGGCCCCACCAGCGGCCATTCTCCTTCAGTGACGAAGCGACGATGGCGCCTTCGCATGCTGAGAGCAGTTCCGAGGCGTTCGCTTCGGTCATGCCGGACCCGATGATGACCGGCAGGTGAGAGGCGGCCTTGATCCCCTCGACCTCGGCCAGTGGGGTCTGGTCGCCGGTGCGTGAGCCTGTCGCGATGAGCACGTCGGCGTCGAAGAACTCGACGTCTTCGGTCTGCTCCGCGAGGGTCCGGTCAGCGACGATGGAGTGGCTGCCGTGCTTGACGTGCACATCAGCGAAGACCTTGAGGCCCTCGGCCCGAAGGTTGGCCCGATAGCGCGACGCCTTCGAGGCCGCCCCGTCCATGAGACCTTCGTTGGCGACGTAGGCGTTCGCCCACTGGTTGGCCCGGACGAACCCGCCCTGGCCTGCCTGTGCGGCGGCGAGCGCGCACTCAACCCCATTCGCTAGGACGTTCACGCCGACCGGCAAACCTACCTCCGTGCGAACGCGGTCGGCCATGACCGCCATGGTCGCAGCCGTTTCGAAGCCGAGGTGCTCCGGCTTTGCGAAGGGCAGGTCCCACGCGTTCTCGACGATCAATCCGTGAACGCCGCCCTCGCGGTAGCGGCGGCCCTCCTCCACGGCGAACTGGTACACCTCGGACAGAGACTGCCCGCGGTACTGAGGCCCCCCGGGGAGCGGGAGAGAGTGGATAACCCCGATCACCACCCGCGGCGTGCCGAACAACGCCTCAAGAGCCGACGCCTTGGCGGGGAAGACCCCGAGCGGCTGCGGCACATCACACCTCCCATGAAGTAAGTTCGCTCGACCCTACTAACTTGTACCGACAAGTGTCAATGCTTGTAGTGACAAGTTTGAGCCGAGGACCGACATGGGGCAGCGCAGCCGCTCGCATTCGACACCGGCGTACGCGCGCGTAGCTGAGGCGCTGCGCACCGAGATCGCCGACGGGACGCTCACGGCCGGTGATCGGCTCCCGAGCGAGCACCAACTCATGGCGACCTATGGGGTGTCCAGGACGACCGTGCGACGGGCGCTCGCCCAGCTCGCCACCGCCAACCTGGTCCGCACGCACCAAGGACGCGGGACCTTCGTGGCACCCCAGGGGCTCAGCCACGGACTGGGAGACCTCACCAGTCTCACCCAGGTGATGCTCGACCGGGGCCTCACCCCGGGCATCTGTTGTGTCGACGTCAATCCCGATCCGGATCCGCCGCTGGACGCCAGGGAGTTCTTGCAGTCCGACCGCATCTGGCGCGCATCGAGGACCCGGACCGGGGACCACCGTCGGTTCTGCACCCAGGAGTCCTGGCTCCCCGACGAACTCGGTCGCCAGATCGACCCGAGGCAGCTGGAGGAGCGGCAGTCACTCTACGAGCTGCTTCGCGACGTCGCGGACGTCCCGCCTGCGGAAGCGACCGAGACGATCCGCGCCGAAGCGGCCGGCACGGACGAGGCGCAGCGGCTGGAGGTGCCGACTGGCAGCCCGTTGATTGTCATCTACCGTTGGACCCAGGATCGGCAGGGCCGCCCCATCGAGTACGCCAGATCGGCCTCACCCGGAGACCGCTACGAGTACGTGATCAAGCTCCAAGGTTGAGCCTGAGCTCAGTGGGCGCCTGACACCCAACTCCGCCCGACCGCGCTGTAGATCTCCGTCGCTCGCTCGATCTGGTCGAGCTCGCAACGCTCGTCACGCTGATGCGCGAGCGCTGCTTCGCCAGGCCCACATATCACGACGGGCGGGTGACCGAACGCCGGTGCGAGCACGGAGGCATCGGTGAAGTAGGTGGCCACGCCGGGCTCGGGGGAGACACCTTGCTCGGCAAGTACCCCAGCGACGAGCTCCACGAATCGATCGTCAACCGGGGTCTCCACGGCTGGGAGCGCCAACTCAACCTCGACGTCAACCGAGCCGCCGAGAAGCTCCTGCACCGCAGCAGTCACCTCCACCGGCTCCATTCCCGGCACGAGGCGAAGGTCGAGACTGGCCTCGGCCTCGTCCGGCACGACGTTGGTCTGGCTGCCCCCGGCAATCGTGCCCAGCGACCAGGTGGCCGTCCCGAGCTGCGGATGGGATCCCGCCAGTGCCAATGCTCCGAGGCTGTCCAGCGCGGCCACCAGCTTCGTGATGGCGTTGTCGCCCAGGTGCGGCGTCGAGGCATGCGCACCGCGTCCATGCGCCCGGATCCGGAGCCAGAGGACCCCCTTGTGCGCGACCACGAGACCGCAGCCGGTGGGCTCGCCCACGAGGACGGCGCTGACGGGGTCGGCCGCGGCGCCGGACGCGACGTGGCTGGCCGCGCCGAGGCACCCAGTCTCCTCACCCGCCGTGAAGAGCAAGCGCAATGAGCTCCGCCTCGCCCGATCCAGCGCCAGACGCTCGCCGGCGACGACCATCGCGGCGACACCAGCCTTCATGTCCACGCTGCCCCGTCCGTGCAGGGCACCACCGGCCACCTCGGCACCGAACGGGTCGTACTCCCAGTTCTCCCTCCCAACGGGAACAGTGTCGAGATGCCCAGTGAGGACCAGCGGCGGCCCATCACCGACCAGATCGGCCTGCAGATTCTCTCGCCCGTCAGAGAGCACCGTTCGATGCACCCGGAAGCCAGCACCTTCCAGACGGATACTGAGCAGGTCGCACGCTGAGGACTCCGCCTGTCCATCTGTCCGGAGCCGGATCAATTGCCCGGCCAGAGCTACAGCCTCATGCATCTCGAGCACCCTCCCCACTCAGCATGCCAGACGGGCCTCTCCCGCCGACGCCGATGTTGACAGATGTGGCTAGGGGGCTCCTGCCCCATATCGCACGGCCATCGTCCCACCGACGGGAGCAGTAGGAGAATGCGCGCTGGCCTGCAGACTGGACACCAGGAGGCCGGGCAGCCACTGCCGGGTCCCAGGGTCACCCCCAGTTCAGCAACCGAGATTGGACACTTCCTGGAGGTCAGCAGCCTCTCCGGCCCGACACTCCGCGCCCATCGAGAAGGACCCAAGCGCGCCGACCCAACCGGCCTTCGAGTCCACCGCCTTGCCTCTTGGCCGCCCTTCGTCGCCTTCGGGCCCTGGAGCTGACCACCATCGCGGGTCAACCTCGCACGTCCATCAAGCAACGCTCGCTGGAGAAGCCGCCGTCCACCGCGTACACGAGGCCGAGATCGAGCTCCTCCAGCAACGCGCAGAGATCGTCCGGCGGTCTTCGTGGAAGAAGCAGCGCTGAGGCCAAAGGTTCGTCGAAGTAGCGGCGGTAATCCAAGAGTTGGCCGATACCCATCCTGACCGCTGAGCGCTCTACCGTCGCCTTGGCTTCCAAGAGTGTGCGTGGCTGGAGCACGAAGGCATCGGCCCGGAGGGAGGCGCCGGTCGGCCGGTGGGGGATGTCGTATGCGCAGACCTCGAGGTCTCGACGCGTTGCCCAGGCGGCGAAGTTGTGCACTAGTTCGAGTTCCTCGCGGCGAACGAGGCGGTCGGCGGCTTGGATGGCCCGTCGATGGCTCCTTGCCTCGAGCTGCTCCAGTTGCGTGCGGGTCGGTCGGCCCGGCAATTCCTCGAGCGCAGTCGTGCCATCGAACGGCGTGGCCTTCCTGACGACGTCGCCCGGTAGACGGAAGACGTTGCCGAGCGGCAACAGGCGGAAGCCGATGATGCTGCGCAGCCGGGACCGACGATCGATGCCTGAGAAGGTGTAGAACGGCTGCTCAGGATCGAGTGCGAACTCGCCGATGTACATGACCCGGTTCTTGCCCGTGTACCGGAGCAACCGGAGCGAGTGACCGTCCTTGGCGTGGTCACGAACCTTGCGGTTCTCGCTGATGCCCGGTGCATCGAAGCGCTGGTCGCCGAGCTGCCCCATTCCTGAGAAGTGGAAGACATCCTGGTCATCCCAGCCGTCCTCGTAGCCGTACGTGGGTCCTCGCTCGGGGTCGTGGAAGAGCATGATTTCCGAGTTCATGGAGTCGGCGGCTGGGGCAGAGATGCCACGGCCGCCAGAACCACCGAACTCCTCGTTTAATTCGGTCCGGCTGGTCTCATCACCTGGTCGCAGCGACCATCGAGGCAAACGTTGTCCCCTCATCCGACTCCCCAAGCAGCATAGGTCGCAGCTGGGTCATCCCCTGCTTGGACGTCGCGCGAACACGCGTGCTGGCGGGACTTCAGCGCGCGTCGCAGGCTGCCGTTACGGTCGTAGGCCGTCGGTAGGCCGGCGATGTCGACGCTCAGGAGGGACGGGGATGGCCGATCCGAAGCTGGAG
>Ga0207421_10007794_pt1 | contig 11306 bp, 10 predicted proteins | sample SodLakKL_010_SED_4_FD_187542 | JGI IMG/M metagenome (GOLD analysis project Ga0207421, IMG submission 187542) | Alkaline sediment microbial communities from Lake Tanatar, Kulunda Steppe, Russia - 8KL_010_SED (SPAdes) (version 2) | ecosystem: Environmental > Aquatic > Non-marine Saline and...
GCCCGTGGTGCCCGATGGCACGGTGGATCTCGCCACGGGCAACCCCGATCCGGACCTCCTGCCGTCCCTGGAGGCCGCGATCCGGTCCCTGCCCACGGTCCAGCATCGCTATACCGACGACGTCCTCCTCCCGGAACTGCTGGCCGTCGCCACCGACGCGCTCACCGAGGACGGTCTGGACGCCGAGCACCTGCTGGTGGTCGGGGGCGGCCTCGACGGCATCGAGCGGGTCCTCGAGGTCTACCTGCGCCTCGGTGACCGGGTCGCGGTCGAGGACCCCGGCTACCCCGGATCCCTGGACCTGGTGCGCACGCTCGGGCTCGAACCCGTCAGCGTCGAGGTCGATGACCAGGGCCCGGTGCCGGCATCACTCGAGCAGGCACTGCAGGGCGGCGTGGCGGCGCTGCTCATCGTCCCCCGCGCGCAGAACCCGACCGGTGCGGCGATCACCAGCCAGCGGGCTGCCGAGCTGCGCAGCCTCCTCGACGCCTACCCCGAGGTCCTGGTCATCGAGGACGACCACGCAGCACCGATCGCGCAGGCGCCACTGGTCTCCCTGACCCGCGGACGCACCCGGTGGGCGGTGGTGCGCTCCGTCGCCAAGTGGCTCGGGCCGCAGCTGCGCGTCGCCGTACTGGTCGGCGACGAGGGCACCACCACCCGCGTGCTGGCGCGTCAGCGTCTCGGCACCGGCTGGGTCAGTCAACTGCTGCAGCACGTCGTGGCCGCGACCTGGCAGCAGGCCCGATCGGAGCAGACCCTGACACGGGTCGCGGACCTGTACGACACGCGTCGGCGAGCACTCACCACCGCCCTGGCCAACCACGGGATCACCGCGTTGGGCCCCACCGGGCTGAACCTGTGGATCGAGGTGGAGGAGGAGGTACCCGTGGTCCAGGGCCTGGCTGCGCGGGGATGGGCCGTCGCGGCAGGGGAGGCCTTCCGCCTGCGCTCACCTGCGGGGATCCGCATCACCACCGCCACCCTGGCCGCAGCCGACGCGCCGCGACTGGCCGCCGACCTCGCCGCGGTCCTCGACCGCCACGTCTCCGGCCGTCGTGGGTGAGGGCCTCGCCCGGCGCGAACGCGCCGATGCCGCGGACTGACTGCCCGAGAACTGACTGCCCCGAGGTCGGAGCTACCCTCACCCGTCGTGGCCACCGACGAGCAACCCACCCCGTCCCCGGCAACGCACCGGGAGGACCGTGTGGCGTCCGCAGCCCCGCCCGCCACCGGCCCGAACCGCCCGGGCGGAGCCGGCAGCTCACGACTGGCCGCGCTGTCCGATCGCCTGCGGGCCCACGGCGACGGCGTGCGAGCGGCTCCCCCACGGGGCCGCTGGCAGGCCAGTACGGCGCTGGTGCTCGCTCCCGGTGACCACGACGTCGAGGTCGCGATCATCGAACGCACCCACCGCGAGGACGACCGCTGGTCCGGGCAGCTGGCCTTCCCCGGCGGCCGGCGCGACGCGAACGATCCGGACCTGGCCACCACCGCGGCCCGCGAGGCCGCCGAGGAGGTGGGGCTGGAGCTCAGCAGCCCGCTGGCCCGGGTGGCCGAGCAGCGAGCGCGGGTACGCCCCGGCGTGGTGGCCTGCTACGCCTTCGCGGTCGCCGAGCGCCAGCCGCTGGTCCCGCAGCCGCAGGAGGTGGCCGCTGCGTGGTGGGTGCCCCTGTCCACCCTGTGCGATCCCCGCAACGCCACCTCGGTGCGTCATCGTGGCCTGTCGTTCAAGGCCATCGATGTGCAGGGTCACGCCCTGTGGGGGCTCACGTTGCTGCTGCTCGAGGGGTTCGCGGCACTGGTCGACATCGAGCTGGCCACGGGCTGACAGCCCGAGGCGTCAGCCGTCGACCTCGGGGGGACGGTGCGGCGACGCCTGGTCACCGTCAGGACCCGGGGGCGGCGCAGGACCCGGGGGCGGTGCCTGACCCGGGCCTGCGCCGGGAGTGCCCGCAGCAGGCGTGTCGACCGCCCCACCGAACCGGCGATCCCGTCCCTGGTAGGCGGCAACCGTCTCAGCGAGGACGTGGCGGTCGAAGTCCGGCCACAGCGTGTCGACGAAGATCAGCTCCGCGTAGGCCGCTTGCCACAGCAGGTAGTTGGAGATGCGCTGCTCACCACTGGTGCGCACCAGCAGGTCGACGTCGGGCATCTGAGGGTCGTAGAGCCGCCTCGCGAGGGCAGCCTCGTCGATCGCGGCCAGGCGTCCGGCTGCCACGTCCGCGGCAGCAGCAGCGGCGGCGTCGGCCAGCTCGGCCCGTCCGCCGTAGTTGAAGGCGATGCGCAGGGTGAGGCGGCGGTGGCGGGCGGTCTTGGCCTCCGTGTCCTCGATCAGGCGGACCAGGCGCTTCGGCACGGGACGGCTCCGCCGACCGATGAAGCGCACCCGCACCCGACGATCGTCGAGTTCATCGGCGCGACGCAGCAGGAGCGACTCGTTGAACCCCAGCAGGAAGCGGACCTCGCTGGGTGGACGTCGCCAGTTCTCCGTGGAGAAGGCGTACACCGTCAGGTCGCTGATCCCGAGCTCCAGGGCCCCCTCGACGGTGTCGAACAGCGCGGCCTCACCCGCCTCGTGGCCGGCGTTGCGGGACAGGCCCTGTCGGTTCGCCCACCTGCCGTTACCGTCCATGATCAGCGCGACATGACCGGGTAGCCGCCCGGGATCCAGACCGTGTGAGGTGACCAGATCAGTCCCCTCCACCCCGCTGCTCCTACTCGACCGCCATGACGGCGCGACCGTAGCGGCCGGACCCCGGCCACCGCCTACCCGTAGGCTGGCGCAGGTGATCCCCACGGTGCAGCGCTGCGCGGACTGCCGGACGACGTGGCGTCGACGGCAGGCGCGGTGGTGTGCGCGGTGTGGGAGTCCCCTGTCGGCTGCACGCGAGCACCCGCAACCACGCCAGCGGTGGCGGAGCAGGGCCACAGCCGGCACCGGCGTGGTCGTGCTGGCCGTCCTGCTCCTGACCGGTCTGCTGCTGGCTGCCCTGGGCACGGAGGCTCCGCGGCTGGACGCCTGGAGGGACGCACCGCCCGGCGAGGGGGAGGTGGACCTCACCGCAACCCCGGCAGGCCGGGACGCAGCGCGCGGGGATGCCGGTGCCGGGCCACGGGAGCCCGGCAGCACCGGGCTGTCGCTGACCGACCCACCCGCCGACGCACCGTGGCTGACCGAGGACGGCGAGCCCTGGCAGGGCGACCTCACCCTCGATCCCGATCGCCCCGCCGAGGACCCGTCGGGGACCACCGCACCCGCACCGATGGCCCTCGACGGCACGGGCTGGCGGATCGCGCTCAGCAGCGACATCGTCGCTGCCACCGGGGATGATGACGTGGTGGTCGCTGGCACCCGCGACGGGATCGTCCACGCCCTCGATGCCCGCACGGGAGCCCCGCGGTGGGTGAGCGAGCTGGGCACCGCATCGTCCCAGCTGCTACTGCACGACGAGGTGGTCGTGGTACGCCACGCCGGTGGGCAGGCCAGCGTCCTGGACCGTGACGACGGCACACGGCTGTGGCGACGCGCGCCCGGGCTCGAGGAGGACCGGGTCCTGGCGGTCGGGACGAACGAGGACGTGGTCCTGCTGGTGCTCGGGCTCCCCGACCGCCCCCGACTTCTGGCCGCGGAGGTGCACGACGGCAGCCGACGGTGGGAGCAGCTGCTGGCCGACGGGTGGGTCGCCGATCGCGACGGCGCCGTCACGGCCATCGGAGCGGTGGACGACGAGCTCACGGGCTTCGACCCGGCCTCAGGCGCGCCGCGGTGGGTGCTGGCCCTCGGTCCCGATGAACAGGCGGTGGAGCTGGTGGGTGAGGTGGTGCTGGTCCGCGGCAGCAACGGCTTCCGGTGGGTCGACGCGACCTCGGGTGAGGTCCGCTTCCTCTCCAACCGCCTGCTCGGGACGTGGCTGGCCCACCCCTCGGACGGCCTGGTGCTGGCCAGCGCCGGCGGGACCTCCCTGCTGCTGTCGACGACCGCCAACGGGGACGAGCGCTGGCGGACCTCGCTCCCGCGTCCCGGTGGACGACGCTCCTGCTGCATCGGGCTGGCACCCACCACCACCGGCGAGGTGCTGGTCACCGACCGCCGCGGCCCGGAGCCGATCGTGCGGGTACTGGAACAGCACGGCGGCGAGGTGGTCGCGGAGCTGAGCGCGCTGGAGGCGATCGCCGACCGACGCGTGCTGACGGTCACCAGCTCGAGCGCCGTGGTCGTCGGTCCCGCCGGGACCCTGGGCATCGACCGCGACGACCGCACACCACGCTGGCGTGTGCCGGAGCGCACGCGGCTGCTCAGCAGCGATCCCGTGCTCCTGGCCACGGAGCGCGGCGGCGACGGCCTCGGTCGGACACCCACCGCGAGCCTGCTCGCCCCGCCCTGAAGGTGCACCTGCGCGCCGATGCCCGGCCCCTGCACCGTCCGCGCGTCGGTCGCCCTCGACGGAACGCATCCCGCATGAACGTTCCACTCCGCGCACCGGCGGCGTAGGCTGCCCCGCGGCAGGGCGCGGCTCGGGAGGCTGGCCCGCCGGACCGGGAGTGCACCGTGGGGAGCAACGGGACCACCGCAGATGGCCACCTCGACCACGACGCGGTGGTGATCGGTGCCGGCCCCGCCGGCCTGGCCGCAGCCAAGGCCCTGCGCACACGTGGGCTGTCCTACCGCCACTTCGAGAAGGGCTCGATGGTCGGTGGCCTGTGGCGCATCGACAACGACAACGGCGCAGCCGCCGCCTACCACAGCCTGCACCTCAACAGCTCACGGCAGCGCACCCAGTTCCCCTCCCACCCGATGCCCGACGACTGGCCGGACTACCCCTCCCACGAGCTGGTCGCCCGCTACTTCCAGGGGTTCGCCGATGACCACGGGCTGACCGAGCGCATCACCTTCCGGGCTGCGGTCACCGAGGTCGCGCCACTGGACGCCGAGGTGGTGGGAGCCGGCGCGGGGTCCGGGGAGGCCACGCAGCCTGGGCGCCGACTGCCGGGTGCCCACGGCTGGCGGGTGACCACCGACACCGGCGAGCAGGTGACCGCCGCGGCGGTGGTGATCGCCAACGGACACCACGCCCTGCCCCGCGAACCGGAGCTGGCCGGCACCTTCACCGGCACGCGCTTCCACTCCCACACCTACACCGACCCGGCGGTCTTCACCGGCCAGCGGGTGCTGGTCGTCGGCGTCGGCAACTCCGGGATGGACATCGCCTGCGACGCCGCCCCCCTCGCCGCGCATGTGCTGCTGTCCACCCGCCACGGCGTCCACGTGCTGCCCAAGTACGCCTTCGGCCGGCCCATCGACCACCTGTCGCTGCCTGCCAGCGCCTACCTGCCCTTCCCCGTGGAGCGCCGCCTCTACGAGGCGATCACCCGCCTGGCGGTCGGCCGCCCTGAGGACCGCGGGCTGCCCCGCCCCGACCACCGTCTGCTGGAGGCCCATCCCACGGTGTCCTCACAGCTCTATGACCTCGTCGGCCACGGCGACATCGAGGTGGTCGGTGACATCGCCCGGCTCGAGGATGACCACGTGCGCTTCACCGACGGGCGCGTCGAGCCCGTCGACGTGCTGGTCACCGCGACGGGCTACGAGGTCGCCCTGCCCTTCGTCGCCGAGGAGGTGCTGGCGGTGCACGACAACGCACTGGACCTCTACCAGCGCGTCGTCCCACCCGACCGCCCCGGCCTCTACCTCGTCGGGTTCGTCCAGACCGTGGGGGCCAACATCGCCCTGATGGAGCACCAGTCCGAGTGGATCGGTGACCTGCTCACAGGCCGTTGCGTGCTGCCCGCCCGCGAGGCGATGCACGACTGGATCGCGCGCGACCGCGCGGCGATGGCGGCGCGCTACCAGCGGTCGGCGCGCCACACCCTGCAGGTGGACTACTGGCGCTACATCCGGGCGATCGGCGCCGAGCGTGCCCGCCGTGTCCACGCGCTGCCACGGGCCATCGCCCGCGGCCTCCAGCCGGTGCGCACGCTGCAAGGGCGCAGCGCATGACCGGCGCGAGGGGCGTCGGCGGCGCGGTACTGGTCACCGGTGCCCACGGGTTCATCGGCGCAGCGGTGGCAGCCCGGCTGACCGCCGAGGGCGTCGAGGTCCGTGGCGTCGACGCTGCCCGGTCCACCCGGCACCGTGCGACCGCCACCCCGGGCACGGCCGCCACCACCCACGGCAGCACCACCGATCCACACCCCTGGGCACACCTGCTCGAGGGGGTGGACACGGTGGTGCACACCGCCGCGATCGTGTCCAACGTCGCCCCCCGCCACCGCATGCACGCGGTCAACGTGGTCGGCACCCACCGGGTGCTCACCGCTGCGGCGCGTGCGGGCGTGCGCCGCTTCGTCCACCTCTCCTCGGTGGTGGTCCACGGCTTCGACCTGCCCGCCTGGGTCGACGAGTCCCACCCGGTGCAGGTCAACGGTGATGCCTACGTCGACACCAAGGTCGCCAGCGAGCACCTGGTGCTGGCCGCCCACGCCGCGGGCGACATCGAGGTGGTGGTGCTGCGTCCCGGCGACGTCTACGGACCGGGTTCACGACCCTGGGTGGTCCTGCCGCTGACCTACCTGGCCGCGGGGCAGGCCATCCTGCCGGCACGCGGGCGCGGGGTCTTCAGCCACACCTACCTCGACAACCTGGTGGACGGTGTCGTGGCTGCCATCGCGACACCGGCAGCGGCCGGTGGGGTGTTCCACCTCACCGACGGCGTCGCGACCACGTGTGCCGACTACTTCGGCCGGCTGGGCGCCCTGGTGGGAGCACGTCCACGGTGCCTGCCCTCCCCGGTGGCAACGGCCGTGGCCAGTGCCACGGGAGCAGGGCTGCGCGCCCTGCACCGTCAGAGCGAACTGTGCGCCGCCTCGATGCGGCTGCTGGCCCGTACCGGCTCGTACCGCATCCACCGGGCGGGTGCGGTCCTCGGCTACCGCCCGACCGTCGACCTCGACACGGGTATCGACCGCGTCGCCGCCTGGGCCAGCGACGTCGGGCTGGTGCCCCACGGAGCCGCACCCCACGGACCCGCGCCCCACGGAGCCGCACCCCACGGAGCCGCACCCCACGGAGCCGCACCCCACGGACCCGCGCCCCACGGACCCGCGCCCGCCGCGGCGCACCGGTAGGAGGACACCGTGCGCGCCGTCGTCGCGGACCTGACGGTCCCCCGCTACCTCGCCACCGCGGCCCGCGCACGGCTGCGTGACGACGCCGGCTGGCGGCGCGGTGGGCTCCTGCGCCTGGTCGACGACGCACCCACGCCGGCCCTCCCCGGCCCCCGCTGGGTGCGGCTACGCACGGAGCTGGCCGGGATCTGCGGCAGCGACGTCGGCTTGGCGCACGCACGGATCGCCATGACGCTGAGCGCCTACTACCCGGCACGTCGCACGATCCCCGGTCACGAACTCGTCGGGGTCGTCGAGGCCACCGGGCCGCAGGTGCGCAACCTCACCGAGGGTGACCGCGTCGCCCTCGACCCCGTGCTGTCCTGCGTCCACCGCGGCTTCGCGCCGGTGTGTGGCAGCTGTGCCCGCGGACGCCCCTACACCTGTGACCGCTTCGATCTGCCGGGCGCGACCGGCTGCACCGGGGTCGGCCAGGGGTTCGACGCCCGGCTCGGTGGCGGTTTCGGGGAGGTGCTGGTCGCCCATGAGGACCAGTGCGTCGCCATCGGCGATCTACCCTCCCGCCGGGCCGTGCTGCTCGAGCCTGCAGCCGTGGGACTCCACGCGGCGCTGCGCGGGGAGGTGCAGGGTGAGCGGGCCGTGGTGATCGGCCCGGGCACCATCGGGCTGCTGACCACGGCGGCGCTGCGTCGGCTGCACCCCTCGCTGCACGTGACGGTGGTCTCCCCCGACGACTTCGGCGACGAGCGTGCCCGTGGCGTCGGCGCCCACCGGGTGGTGCGAGGCGGCCAGGTGGCGGTCCACACCCTGGCCAGCCAGGACGGCGGGCGGGTGCTCCGCCCCGATCGCACCGCCCTGCCGATCCTCGAGCGCGGGGTCGATGTGGTCTACGACTGTGTCGGCAGACCCGCCACCATCGACCTGGCACTGCACCTGCTGCGGCCCGGTGGGACGCTGGTCCTGGTGGGTGCGGCCGGGCGCCAGCGGGTGGACTGGTCCCTGGTGTGGAACCGGGAGCTGACCGTGCGAGGCACGATCAACGCCGGACCGGAACCGGCCCTCGACGGACGACGGACCTGCCACGAGGCCGCGGACTGGCTGGCCGATGCGACCTACCCCGTGGACGGGATCGTGACCCACCTCGTGCCCCTGGCACGCTTCGGTGACGGGTTGGCGGCAGCGTCAGCGGGGCCCCGTGTCCGGGCCGGGAAGGTGGTGGTGCGCCCCGACAGCGGCGTGCCGGTGGTCGGCGCGCTCGATGTCCGGGTACCGGCTCCGGCTGGTCAGGGGCGCGGAACCGCCTCGTAGGCCCGGAACCGTCGGTCGAGGTGGTGCTCGACGAAGGCCCGCGCGTAGGAGGCCGCACGGGCCCGGGCTGCGGGGTGCTCGCGGGCCAGCACCGGCAGCGCCGACCACTGGCCCCCCTGGGCGAGCAGTGCGACCGCCTCGATCACCTCACGATCCACGGCCCGGGTCCCCGTCGGGGCACAGTCGGGGCACAGCAGTCCGCCGGCCTTGACGCTGAGGAAGACGTGCTCGCCGGGGGCGCGGCACACCGCGCAGGCGTCGGTGAACACGTGGAAGCCGATGATCGACGCCAGCCGCAGCAGGAAGGCGTCCACGAAGATCGCCGGGTCCTCAGGACCTGCGTCCAGTGCCTGCAGGCCGGCACGCAGCAGCAGGAACAACCCGTTGTCGCGCTCACCCTCCTGCGCCACGTGGTCGACCACCTCGACCATCACCGCGGCGGCCGCGGAGGTGGCGAACTCCGCGCGGACAGCGGCGTGGGGTGCCAGCAACTCCGCCTGGGTGATCGTGTCGAGGTTGCGACCCTCGTACAACTCCAGCTCGACATGGCTGTAGGCCTCCAGCCGACCTCCGAACCGGCTCCCGGGCCGTCGCACCCCCTTGGCCACCGCCCGCACCTTTCCCCGCCCCTGGGTGAGCAGGTGGATGATCCGGTCGGTCTCACCCAGCTTGTAGGTGCGCAGCACGATGCCCTGTTCGCGGTAGCTCGGCATCAGCCACCACCTCCGCCACCGGCTGCCGTCACAGCAGCGGCCACGGATAGGGGTGCGCCACCTCGGGGTGCGGGAAGCTGGCCCGCTCCAGCAACTCCACGCACCGTGCCGCGATCGCACCCACCTCCTGCTCGGTCAACAGCAGCGCGAGCCGCGCGGCCAGGTCACCGGCCAGGGACGCACGCAGGGCGTCCACGTCAGCCAGCAGCGCGGGCGGGACGGGCTCCCCGGCACGGTCCCAGGCCACGGTCCTGAGCTTGGGCTCGGTGTGGAAGCACACGCCGTGGTCGACCAGCCACACGCGCGGCGTACCCGTGTCCTCCAACAGCACGTGACCAGCCTTGCGGTCCGCGTTCTGCACCAGCGCATCGAACACGATCATGCGGTCGAGTTGGGCGGCCACGTCCTGCTCCCCGTCCTCGCGCAGGGTGAAGTAGTGCTGCTCACGATCGTGTGCCCGGAACGCCTGCACCGACCCGCGACCGAAGGGACCATCGGTGCGTACCACGGTGGTCGGGACCTGGTCCCACCCGAGCGCGAGCGAGACCTCGTAGGCCGCCACCTCGCGACGGTGCAAGGTGCCTGAGGGGAAGTCCCACAGGGGACGCTCACCGCGTTCGGGCTTGTAGACCACGAGGTCGTGCGGATCGAGGTCGTCGATGTCGGGTTCCCGCCCGAGGTCGCCCGCGAGCTGTTCGAGGCTCCGCGGATCACGGTCGGTGAGCCGCGCCAGCAGGGTGGCGTTGGACGCGTCGGCGAACCGCCCCACCACCTCGAGGGGTGCCGCGCGGAGGCGCTCGGTCGCAGCCGGTGGCCCGCTGCCCGTTGTCACCGGCTGAGGGAACCGTGCCCGTTGGTGGCCGGGCACACGTGGGAGCCATCGATGTCGGTCGGTCGGCCGCACAGCTCGCAGGTGGGACGTCCCTGCTCGACGACCTCCACGGCGTGGGCGGCCAGCCGGCGTGCCTGGTCGCGATCGAGCCAGATGGTGGCGGTGCGCGGCACGCCGTCATCGTCCTCGAGCAAGAGTTCGTTCACCTCGATGAGGAACCGCTCCTGCTCACTGTCCATGCCGAGCGACAGTTCCCCCACCCGCCACAGCGCCTCGAGCGGGACACGCAGCGCCATCGCCGCCCGATCCCAGTCGGTCACCGGGCTGTCATCCATACGGATGAGCAGTTGCGCCAGCAACTCGCCGATGCCGCGTGCCTGCCCCTTCTCCAGCAGGAACTCGACACGGTCCTCGCCCTCCTCGGCCTGGAGGAAGAAGGTGCGCTGTCCCGGTACCCCGGTGAAGCCCACGGTGACATGGTGCGGGGCGTGCATCTCGACATCGCTCACGAGCTCGCCTTGGCCTTGAGGGGTGGTCCTTGGGTGCCGGTGTCGTTCACCGTCAGCAGCACGGGATGACCCTGTGCGGGCAGGTGCAGGACGGTGATGGAGGCCGGTGAGATCACCAGCCGTTGGAAGGTGTCGAGGGGCATACCGAGGTGGTGGGCGACGACCGCCTTGATGACATCCGCGTGGCTGACGCACACGACCTGGGCGCCGCGGTGCTCGTCAGCCAGGGCCTCGGTGGCGTCGACGGCACGGGCCTGTGCGCCACGGATGGTCTCACCGCCGGGGAAGGACATCCGCGACGGGGTGGCCTGGACGACCTGCCAGAGCTTGCGTCGCCGCAGCTGCGACAGGGGCTTGTCGGTCCACTCACCGTAGTCCACCTCCCCCAGACCGCGACGGGTCCGCACCCGTAGCCCGTGCGCGCGTGCGACGATACGGGCGGTGTCCTGAGTGCGCTCGAGCGGAGAACTGTAGACCGCGGCGATGTCGGCGGTGGCGAGGCGCTCCGCGGCAGCCTCGGCCTGAGTGACACCCGCGTCATCGAGGTGCACCCCGGGCGTCCAGCCACCCAGCCGCTTGCCTGTCGCCGCGGTGGTGGCGTGGCGCACCAGCACCAGGGTCGTGCCGTCGTCGTTGGCCACGTGATCCCCTTCAGGGTCGCGGTCGGGGTCCGGCTCCGGGTCCGGCTGGGTCGCGGTCGGGGTCCGGCTCGGGGTCCGGCTCGGTCGCGGTCAGGGTCCAGCTCGGGGTCCGGCTCGGTCGCGGTCGGGGCCCAGCTCCGGGTCCGGCTCGGTCGCGGTCGGGGTCCAGGTCAGG
>Ga0207421_10007795_pt1 | contig 11306 bp, 8 predicted proteins | sample SodLakKL_010_SED_4_FD_187542 | JGI IMG/M metagenome (GOLD analysis project Ga0207421, IMG submission 187542) | Alkaline sediment microbial communities from Lake Tanatar, Kulunda Steppe, Russia - 8KL_010_SED (SPAdes) (version 2) | ecosystem: Environmental > Aquatic > Non-marine Saline and...
CAGTCGGCATCCTGCAGATTGTCGCGGGTTTCGCTTTGGCTCCCGGGATCGGGATAAGGGCAATCCTCTCCGGCCGCGGCCGGGTAGCGGTCAATGCAGTAAGAAATATCAGGTTCATTAATATACACCATCCCTTCACGGCAGATTTGCTCTTCATCGCTGCCGATCGCCGACCACAACGAGGAAGCAGACGACGAGGTCAGTTCATCAGAGGCACTGATCATCACGGTGGTCAACAGTATACCGCCGATTATCATTGCAGCACTTTTTCCGGCCCTTTTGAAAGTTCGGGTCATAATTAAAATATTGAATAAAGGTTCAAACCTCCCTCACTAATCACCTTGCCTGATACGGTTCGGCGACGCAGCGAAATCCCACCGCCCGGCCGGTAAAGGAAAGCGGAATAGTGGCATTCAATGCATAAACCCCGCCGTCCGATCCGCTGCCGTGGTAACCGCCGCGGATCATTCCTTGTACTTCGTCTTCCTGTTCAGACACCCAAAAGCGAGAATTATAGTGGTCGGAAGACGGATCATCACCGGTTTTGGTCGGCACCCCGGCACTATCGCTCTCTGTTACATAACCACTCTCCGGCAAAGATCGTCCGTTCCAAACCCCTTGGTTGACATCTTCCATTACCCATTCCCAAACATTACCGACCGCCGACAGCACCTCGGACGAAGAACGACAGGAGCTGTCCGACCGTACTGCCTGAGGAGACCCCTTCGACAAATAACAGGCCTCCTCTTGTGTTCGAAAATCGCCTGTACCCAAAGCCAAACGATACCACTCATAAGCCGAAGGTAGCCGTTTACCGGCGCGGCGACAGGCGGTCTCGGCCTGTTGACGAGTAATGAAACGCCACGGGATACGATCCGGCTCGGAAACAGCCCGGCATTGGTCATCGTTGATATTTTCTTCGCTGTGTCGCGCTGAAGACGGATCCTGATAAGTGCAATCGCCGGAAGATGCGGCCGGATAACTGTCGGCACAAAAGGACCCTTGGGGCGAACTGACATAAACCATTCCCTCGGGGCAAGCATCATCCGGTTGCGACCAACCGGCACCGGCCAGCAAAGAGCCGACCTCATCAGAAGCTCTGATAGTAACAGTAGACAGTAAGATCACCGCCGTCAACACCAGCGCGCCGGTAACCAAACTCACCCGGCCCCGCTCCCGGGATGAAGAGACGCAGTGTCGGCAGTGCTGATCTTCGGCCAAACCGCTATCAGCCGACCGATGATCCGATGCGTGATCGTTGATCTTTATTTCGTAAGACATAAGCTCCCCGTTTTATTCGCCGGATCCGCTCCGACCGGCGCCAATCGAGATAAAAATTCACCGCTAATAGAGCCATTAGCACAACCGACGCCACAGACAGAAACAGGAAAGCGCGTCGTTCGGCCTGACGTTCGGCAATAAGCTCCGCTTTGATCTCCTGCTCCAGTTCGGCCAAACTCTGTTCCCGGCTATCCAGTTGGTTGGCGCGCTCTTTGAGCTGCTCGGCCACCCGGTTATATTCATTTTCTTCCACTCCCACCGACACCCCCACCGAATCAGCGGCAGCCCGGCCCCAATCGGTAGACCAAACGGAATACTCCAGAAAGAAATTGTGGTAATAACCGAAAGACCCGGCAGCCACCAGAAATAGAAATATGGCGAGACGCAGTTTCCACATCAGTTTCATATTAGCATATTAGCCACCGGTCTTGCCAAAAATAATGGGGAAATAAAGTGTATAACTGTTAAGGTTTCGCTTAGGCGAACATCAGAAATACAGCTATCATAAAAATGATGGTGAATAAGAGAGCGGCCGCGGCCATCAACGTCAGTTTGGAGATCGGTCCGCTAACCTGATAAGCGGCTGAACGCGGCAGCGAATAACCGCCGGCGGTTCTAAGCTGACGACTGACATACCACCGAATGGCATAAAAACCGGCTCCCACCGCCGCCAAAAGCAGCAACAAAAGCGGTATCACCACCGGCAGCGGTATCACCCAGAACGAGGTGGCGGCCGATATGGTCCGCCGCCCCAGTTCGCCGTAAGAAAGATCCAGCTGTGCTTCATAACGACCAAAACTCCAGCCTTCGGGCTGCCAAGCAGCGGAGGTGAAGGAGCGATGATCGCCGGGGAAAATACCTTCTTGCCCGGCGTTAACCGGCAGACTAGCCACCGATGATCCCCAAATATTGGAGACCTCTACCACCCCGCTCGGCCGCGCCGCTACATTGCCCAAGTTCTCCACTATAACCGAAAAACTTACCTCCGGTTCGGCTTCGCCTCTCCAGCTCCGAACCAAAGCGGCCGGAGTGACCCCGTCACTGCCGGTATAAATATTGTTCTCGGAAGTAAACTGACGGATCCGGGCTTCTTCTTCGGCTCCGCCGGGAATTACCAGACGCAGCTGAGAAGCCACCTCCACACCGACCGCCGCTCCGGTCCGGCGAATTTCCGGCGGCTGGCGGGTTACAAAAAAACCGGCGTAATGGCCGCCGGGACCGGCATTCTCCGGAACATCAACCACAAAATTAAATTCTCCAGTCTCGCCCGGCTCCAGGGTCAAGGACTCTTGTTGCACTTCTATCCAACCGGCCAAGGTCATGCCGTTATCTTGCACCGGTTCGGGATCAAAACTGGGAGCTCCGCCGGCGCGCACCCCCACAATATCCCGGATCATCGGATAGAAAGTATTGGTTTGTTCACCGGCATTGGTCACCCGCAAACTGCCCTCCTCTGCCGTGCCGTGTTCGGCCTGAAGTTCCATGATCGCCGGACGCAGCTCCACCACTTCCGAGGCCGACAGTTGCTGATAGGAGATCAGGGTCGTCAGCAGTACCGCCGCCGCCACTAAGCCCGTAGTCCATTTAATGCCCGCCCGCAGTTCCGTTAAATTATAGCTCATAAAAATATTCGGTTGGGTTAATTTTATGGCGTTCATTATAGCATATTTTCCCCGGTTGCCAACCGATTTTTGGGACAATATTTGACCGCTTTTCCTTGAATAAAAACAAAACACACCCCGGAGGGTGTGTTTTGTTAGAGCTTGCCGACCACAGACCTTAGAAGGTCGGAGTGGCAACGTAAGTCAGAGTATTGGTGTAGTCATCACCGGCTGCCTGCAGTGAACTGATCTCCAGTCCGACACCGACTCGGGTCCATCCGGAATGTTCATTTTCATCGGTTACCGGTCCGTCATGACCGAAGAGTTCGCGGGGCTCCTGATGGAAGTTACCTACAAAATGATTAGGGTCAAAATCATTGTTGCCGTCATCGGGATGACGATCTTCCAACTGCTCATCAGCGGTTATCACACCGTAATGACCGTAAGTTTCCGGTTCATCAAGAGTAGCCGCCGGAGATGCCCATTCGGTAGGAGATACCGTTCCTTCTTCGCCGCTTTCAGTATTCTGAAAACGATGGATCCGTTCACCGGTAGAAGAAGTCAACTCCTGCGACTCCTGCAGGGTCACAATAAAGCCGTTGGAGGCGTTAGTGTTGACATGAAGTTCGTGACCCAGGAACACAAACTCGTCGTGTTCAATGGTCCCGAAGTCCAGCGAAGTGGGAGTGGATGCACCGGTAGTGTCAACACCGTTGACATCAACATCTGAATCCAATCCGGAAACCGAGAACTCAAAGATAGTGTCCACCGCGGCCTGCATCACCACATCGTCAATGATGGTCAGCCGGGTATCGCGGGACCAGGTTTGGGTCGGTTCATCGAAACCACCGGCTTCTTCTTGAGTCTGAGTGGTCACAACATAGGTCTCGGCATTTAATGTCCCATCATCTTCTGTTTCGTTAAACGCCGGGTTAACGATCTGGCTTCCGGGATCCTCCGGGTCACCAATGGTGATCCTGATCTCGGTGTCATTACCGGGATCGTCCTCAACCACTATCTGAATATAATCTTCTTCTACGGTTGCCGAACCGAAGGTTGCTTCGGTTCCGGCGGTAGTGGTTGCCTGAACCTCATTTTCACCGATTCCGCTGAGGTCAAAGGAAGTTTCTTCATCTTCATGGTCATGGAAGTTGATAGTAATATAGTCAATATCTTCAAAACCACTAGCTTCATCGGAGAAGGTGAACTCCACCTCGTGCATCGCCGGTACCTCCGGCGCCGAGTCCGAGATGGTGTGGCTCAGTTGAATGGGAGCCGGATCCGGAATGTCAGGGTCATTAGCTTGCAGACCGTTTATTCCGAATGACCAGCTCAGAATGGCCACCGCCAGGATCAGAGCCAGGTACTTACGTCCGGCCAAAGCCGGCAGAATAGTTAATTTTCTTGTCATTTCTTATATCTTAACTGTTAAGAACAACTGCTAATTAATGGTAGCGGGGGTAGTTCCCCCGGTCTCGAGAGCGGCTTTATAACGGCCGCCTACCGGGTCGGTTGTTATCGACCTACCTTTACCGGTCACGGACTGCCTTGAATTCAATGAAGAGGCCAGTCCGCAAGAGGTAAAGAACAACCGACTTGCCATATAGTATAATACATTTTGTACCGCCGCTTGTGGACAACCTTCAAAACAATCCGCTATCACCGTTAGATCAAAAGAAAATGCCGGCCGTCAAAAAAACTTTGAGCCGGTCTGATCGGGAGTTGTATTACGGTTAAAGCGCAACGAAACCGAAACAATTCAAGTACCAACAAGCAGCTACTCCAGAAGATCCTCGGAGGAAGGTTGTTCCAAATAGGCACGAAAACCGCGAGCGGCCGCCCGGCCCTGCGTCCAGTATAGACCAAGCAGTGAAAGCAAAATTAACAGGAGTAGCAACAAAACCAGAGCCCGCCGGTATTTGGCCAGCAAACCGGCCGAGGTGGCGGTCTCTCGATCGCCGCCTAAGGCCTGTTTCATATCGATCACTCCCTCCCGTACCGGAGCAGCCATCACGCGCCAGGATATCTTGCCGTCCCGGGCACTCTGCTCCAGCGCTATTGCCCGCCGAACATAAGACCGTACCGCCAGAAAGAGTACCACCAGAAAGAGCAACAGAGCACCCATCCCGATCGCCAGCGGCTGTAACGGCATGATCCAGAAGGTTACCCGGTCGGTGATGGTCCGGCCGGAGTCGCCGTAGCTAAGTTCCAGCTCGGCGGTATAACGCCCGATATCGGCAAAAGAAAGATCACCTTCCCAGCCATAGTTAAAACGACGGGTGCTGTCCGGCAGCACATTACCGAACTGACCGTCGGGGCTTAGCTCTATTACCCCCCTTTCTCTTCCCCACATATTATGAACAGTGATCCGGCCTCGCGGCCGCAGGTGAACATTGCCGGTATTTTGCAGCCGGATCAGAAACTCGGTCTGCGGTTTGGATAACCAGCCGGCAGTGGTGCGAAACTCCCTCAACCGCGCCCCTTCGTCGATGTCTCCGGCCACCCGGATCAGGAACATAGAGGTCAGCTGAGAAGAGACCCGCAGCTCGGAACCCTCACCGCGCGGACCGGCAGCGGTACTGAAAAGCAGCGCGGTATAATGCCCGCCGGGCGGAGCATCCTCCGGCACCCTGATAGTGAAAGTAATGTCCTTGCCGCTCTCCGGCGGAATGGTCACCTTATCACTCTCGGGCTCCAGCCAGGCGGCCGGCGAACCCTGCTCGGTCATTTCCTCATCAAGCGGACGAAAAGCGGCGATACCGGTCTCATCACCGCGGGTGGAAAGCTCGGCCGGAGTTATGCTTAAAGTCAAAGAATAAGGATTGTTATTGACCAGTTTGACCTCGCTGCGCCAGATACCGCCAGGCTCTACCGAAATATCAAGCAGTGAAGGAGTAATGGCCATAGAGAGTTGCTGCACCTCGGCCGCCTGACCTTCCGTTGCGGGAGGAAGATTCGGCGCCTGATTAACCGCCAACACCTCGGCCCCGCCGCCGATCATCAAAACAACCAAAACCGCCAGCCGACAAACCGGGCCTGTTTTGTTTTTTCCCTTGAGCAGTATTCTGTTGAATTGATAATGATTCATAAATCTCAACTGTCTCTGCCCCGCAGATCAATGGTATGAGGATCGGGTTCGTCATAATACTCCACCGGACCGCCGCCCTGATAAACCTGCGGCAGTCGTTCTCGGTGTTTTTGTTCGGCCCGTTGATGAACAATATTGATAAGATACAACAAAACCGCCAACAGAACCAGAAAAACGGCCGTTAGTTCCATCCAAGGCAGCACCCGGAAAAAGGCGGTGTCATCAACCCGATGGATCTCGCCGCGGCTGCCGTAAGAAAGAGCCAGCCGCGCCCGATGACGCCCCCAACCCAGATCCTCCTGCCAGTTTAGGGTAAAGACCTTCTCCGCACCGGGCTCCATTGTATGCTCGTCCCGATTAAACGGCAGAGCGCCCAGTTCTTTACCTTGACTGTCATAAACTATCAACTCACCCTGCGGAGTCAGTTCGGTGTCTCCGCGATTTTCCAACTCCACTTGCCAAGCGATCGGTGAACCGGATACTATTGATCCTTCAGTTCCGAAACCGGAAATATGGATCAGATCCTCGGCCTGATCCGCCACCTCCACCGAGAGAAATATCGCCTGATCGCGAGTTATCCGGTCGGCGGCCTCCGAACGCCGGGTACCGGGAGCAAAGGACAGATAAGCATGGTAAAGACCGGGTTCGGCCCGCGAGTCTACCTGCACTCCCACCGAAATATCCTTACTTGCACCCGGTTCCACCTCCACTCGCTCCGGCGGCAGTACCAACCAATCGGAAAGCGACTCCCGCTCCTTTTGCTCTTTTAACACCTCGGCCTCCCGATCAGCACCGGAGATATCCTGAGGGAAAACGAACAGGATCCGGCGGTGATCGGAGTTATTATGCAAAGTAACAGTTCTCTCGGCCACCTCTTCCGGTGCCAGCTCCAGATCCATAACCGGCGGCTCGATCTGCAAACCATCTTCCTCGGCCGACAACAGTCCGGTCGGCGGCAATACCGCCAACAGGCAGATAGCCGCCGCTGCTATTAACCAAAATGCCGGGTAAGATCTTAAATTCATAATATTAAAAAGACGGTACCGCCAGATAATTAAGGGTCATAACATAATCACCGGCCGGTTGAGTCGGACCGGTCTCAACGCTCATCACGGTGTCTACCTCATAATCGGTCACCGGAATACTGCTGAAACCGACCTCCGCCGGCTCTTCACTGAAAGCGGCAAAGGAATCCGCCGGTGCGAACCGCGCCGAGCCTCCTTTGAGGCTGTCGTCACCGACATGATAACCATAACAACTGGCTCGATCGGCGCAACCCTCGCTCCAAGAAACCGGTGTCGAATTGCTGCCGGCAATCGGTTGAAATTCATCGCCGCCGGCTGCCCGCAGAGAAGAACGGGTATACATCAACAACTGAAAACCGCCCGGCGCGCTGGTACTTACCTTCTTGCGATGAGCGGCATCCACTCTTTCCTCCAGCGGCAAACTGCCGTAAGAAACAAAACCGGGAGTAGTGGCTATATCGGTGGTTATTTCCGAGTTTATCTGTTGACCGCTGTTCACTCCGCTTACCGTAAAATCCAGCCGGGCCCCTTCGGTGGAGACGCTGGGGTAAGACTCCCCTTCACTTGCCGGCACCGGTTCACCGTTTTCGGCATCAACCAACCGGAAATAATAAGTGGTATGCGCCAAAGCTCCGGCCTGGCGAAGGGTAAATTCGTACTCAACAGCCGCCCCGGCCGGATGAGCAAAATCGGAAGTAGTGGTGCCGCTTTCATTATGAGTACCGCAACCGTCGCCGGTTCCGTCCTGACAGGGATCAGCATCACTCAACAGCGCCTGATCAATGATCTCGCCGTCCTGGCCGCCGCCTGTTGTATAACAAAAGCCGGACTCACCTTCCTCGCAGGAGCCGATCTCCTCCACCGGCGAAGAAGTGGAATTGAAGGAAGAATCGGCAGAGAACTCCAGCCGAAACTTGGTATTTTCCCCTTCTACTCCGGCCGCCTCCTCCACCACTGTACGGAGCTTAACCTCTTGGTCGTAAGAGATGTTGGCCGGAGCCGAGTTCTCCTCCGCCAGAGGATCTGTCGGAGTAGAGTTATGATGATCATCATACCAGCGCCAGCCGAGAGATTCCGGAGTAAAATCGGCTGTTGTAAGTACCGGCTGTTCGGTATAACTTCCATCCAGAGAGCTGCCGTCATCGGATATCATCTGAAAACAGTAGGAGGTGCCGGCTTCGGCCTGATGGTTTTCCAGCACCCAGTCATACTCCACCTGTTCACCCTCACTGATCTGGTAGGGGTTGGAGCTGCTGTCATTCTCGTGCTCTAAAGTACCGGCCCGATCGGAGCCGGTCAGCAATAGGTCCCCTTCGGTCGGCGGATCACCGGAAAGCGGTGTTCCGTCACTCGGCCCGACCGAAGCCCCCCGCCAGGGAGTACTGCTACCCTTTTTACCCACCTCCTGCCAGCTTTCATTATCGGGATCGGGACAGGAGGAACCCGAGCGCTCGACATACTGCAAACGGAACTTCTTCTGTTCAGCGGAAACATTTCCCAGATCTGACTTTAAACCCATCCGCAACCGCAGAACGTCTCCGGGCTTGGGCGGGTCGTCGCTTGAGGTTATGGCGGTATTTTCACCCAAACCGGACCAGTCGGTGTCGGGAGTTAATTGGTCGTTATTTTCATACCAGCGAAAACGTTCTTGGGACAGTACCGGATTGGAACTTACCACCTGCAACTCGGGACGATCGGAAGAATAAACTCCCAGCGAGGAACCGGTATCGGATAAACGAAACAGATAAGGTTCGGCTAGCGATCCGGCCTCGGTGGCCTGCAAAGACCACTCCAGTTCGGTATAGTGATCCGGTTCCAGTGTTAACTCCGGCGCCGGATTGGCATCATCCAACAGCCATCCGGGATGAAATTCCGAACCCGAAATACCGGAGAGACGAGCCGTAGTGGAAGTGCCGCCGGACGGAATATGCTCCGAACGACAGATCCGAAAAGAATACTCTTCTTCGGCAGTACTGCAATCGCCGTCCACCGGCACCTTTTGCCAGTCGTCCGGTCCGCCGGAACTTCGGCGGTACTCCAACTGCAGCTTGGCTGTTTCGCTAACATTGCCCTGGTTATCGGCCTGGATACGCAGACGAATATTTTCCCCGGGCAGCAAATAAACCGGCATATTTTCATCCCCGCGCCAAGAGGCCGAACCGGCCTCCGTTACCGTTACCGCCGAGAAAAGAACAATAACCGAAAACAGCAGTACCGCCGGGGATCTTCTTTTGAGACCTTTATGTGAATTTTCGCTTACAAAAAACATATAGTTACCTCTTTTAACTGCATTTATCATTCTCCGCCGTCATCTTCCCGAAACCGATAATTGACCTGACTAAGGCCGCGACGCACCCGCAGCTCGGCATGACTGTCATACTCCTGCAGTTCAGTACCATCGGAATAAACCAACCGAAAACAGTAATGCCTGCCGGACTCGGCGCCGTTATTCTCCAGGACCAGATCCCATTCCGCCACCTCGCCGCTATTTAGAGGCAACTCCCGATCGGCGGTAGGTAATTGTTCATTATAAGTAAAAGCTTGGGTTGAGTCGGACAATAAAGCATCGGCTAGATCGGTACCGTCCGCGATCTCGCCGTTTTCAAAACCGCGCCATACCTTATCCGAACCGGGGTCTCCCAGCGAGCTGAATTCCCGGCCGGCCATTTCCCGACAACTGTCGGCGGTTTTGGCGGCATACTGCAGTTCGAGTTCCAGTTCGTCTTCGGGGGCCAAACCGCCGGCGGTTACTTCGGCGCTTACCCGCAACCGAATAACTTCCTCGGGACGAATATTAGCGGCTGTTTCATTTTCCCCTCCCAACGGAAACGAGGGCCGGAGATCATCATTGTTCTCAAAGAAACGAAAAGCTCGCTGCTTCAACTCCAGCGCCAAAAAAGGATCCCACTCGGAACGCAAACGGGGATGATCACTGCCGTCTTCAATATACCAAGTTTCATCATCATAAGAAGCAGGCACCTCCATATCCCAGGCCTCCTCCAATCCGTCGGTTGAAGTATCGGTGTAGGTCGAGATCCGCTGCATAGCTTCAGTGGTAGTACCGGTACCTCCTTGAGATATATTGGGAGCATCAGCGACTTCGGTATCCCAGAAAGCATCACTAACCTCAACCTCGCCCGATGCCGCCAAGCCGCCGAGCTGATCATCGGAAGTTACCCCGGCAGCCGCATAACTTTTCTCCAGTTGTAACATATTTCCGTCTGCTGATTGAGCGCTGCCGATCAGACCGCCCACCCGGTCAAAGCCGGTAACCGCGCCGGTAAAGTAGGAATTACTGATCTTGCCGCCACCGGAATGTTGGCCCGCCAAGCCGCCGACATCTTCTCCACCCCGGATCGCTCCCCGAACCACCGCCAATTTTGAAAGCAATGTTCCGTCACTGCCGGCACCGACCAACCCGCCGGTCTTGTCGCCACCGGTAATATCCGGCTCTTTTAATACCAGGTTGCTTATCTCGGCTCCGCGGACCGAACCGAACAGACCAACCTCCTGCTCTTGAGGTCGATCAATAAACAGACCGGTTATTTGATGACCGGCACCGTCATACACACCGGAAAAGGAACTGGTACTGCTGGCGATCGGCTTCCAGCCGGCTCCTTGATCATAGAGATCAGAACCGGAAACAGCGGTAGCCGATGCATCAATGTCAGCGGTTTGGCGGTAGTGATCATCAGGATCCCAACTACCGCCGCTGCGATATTCACCGGATGCCACATAAGAGAGATCCTCCAGGGTGGCCACTTCCCAGGGATGATCCGGCGACCCATCCGGTTGCGGATCTTCCGCCTGCAACAGTAGAGCGCCGCTTGCCATACCGCTTAACACAAACAACAAAAAAAGCACTGTTTTTGACTTGCCGCCTGAACGGGTAGCTGTGTTGTTAACCGATTGAAATAACGACATGATCACAAAATAATAATGAAATGAACCAATACCGCCTTTAATTACTTTTTCGCCCTGTTAATGCTAACGTTATCTTTTATATAGTTATATCACAAGACCGGCACTAAATAATTTTAATGCCGAGCTAGACCGAGGTTTTGATCCGCTGCAGAATTTGAGCATAACCCTCACCCTTCTCTTCTTCGTCCGGCTCGTTATCTTCTTGTTCCTCTCCCTCTTGGTCGTTCTCTTGTCCGGTGTCGTCCTCTTGCTCTTTTTCTTCTTGGTCCGGCTCGTCTCCTTCTTGAGCATCTTCATCGTCTTCGCCGCCGGAGTTCTCGTCTGAGGAGTCATCTTCCGAAGATCCCTCATCGTCATCCGGTTGGTCCGGCTCGTCTTCATTTTGTT
>Ga0207421_10007796_pt1 | contig 11306 bp, 10 predicted proteins | sample SodLakKL_010_SED_4_FD_187542 | JGI IMG/M metagenome (GOLD analysis project Ga0207421, IMG submission 187542) | Alkaline sediment microbial communities from Lake Tanatar, Kulunda Steppe, Russia - 8KL_010_SED (SPAdes) (version 2) | ecosystem: Environmental > Aquatic > Non-marine Saline and...
GAAGGGCGACGAATTCGTATCGCTGTGCTTCTTCACGTCGTGTGACAAGGTAGAGAGCGCAGGCACTCCCTCCGGCAAGCGGTATCACCACGAGCAACACCTGTTCTGCGAGGAGCCTGAGTCCAAGCAACAATATACACGAGATGAGGCCAATTCGCGCCAGCGTAACGTCGGTATTATCACCCCCCAGTAAGCTGGATATACTTCCTTGATAACTCATCGATTCAATGCTTCCTCAGAGCCAATCGACCCAGTAGGTCGGCAGTCAGTATCGTCTCTGTCCAATCAGTCAACAAAGAGGAGCGAGATTTCCATCTATCCGCCAGTTCCAACATTTCGTTGGTCATTACATATTCGCAGAGAATGATTGTTATACTTCTCATACCACGGTGTACAAACTGCTTATTTTGGAGTGATTGTGCGTTCATAGTAGATATCGTAGGTTTCTATCGTTTCTTCCAACCGAAATTGAGAAATGACCTGGAATGATTGGTATCGAATCCTGCGTCTGGCCAAGATAGACCCAATCAGTGTTCGCTCCGAGTTCAAAGATATCCCAACGACTCTAGTTGGTCTTTGACAGCCTCGGTCTCCTCGTCAGTTTGTTGTGATGGTGCGTTTGTTCCTGTCTCAATGTGAGTCAGCATCTGGTCGAGTGCTTCGATTGCATATTCGTCTCGAGTTTGGAACCCGGTATCAGCAATGCGGTTGTCGATTCGTTCAGCCAATTCTGCGGGAAGTTGAACTACATTATCGCCGTTTTTCTTTGGTATGTCTCTTGTCATGGGTATCGTTATTTCAGTTATTGATTGAATTATGCATAGATGGCTTTCTGTCTGGAGGTGATTCCCAACTGTTCTAACTGCTCGACCGCGTATGTAGTTACATCTCGCTTATCGGAAAGCAATTGCTTACGTTGTTGTTCCCATTCTGCTGGCGCAGGAGGAGAATCAAGAAATTCTTTCACGTGTTCGAGCGCTGGCTGACCACTTGCAAACGATTTCAACAATCCATACTGTCGTTCTAACTCGACGAAGTTGCCCATGTCTCCGTCTTCGATCCGGGAACTCACTCGAACTGCAGGAGTTCCAAGGAGCGCAGCCTCCGTGGCCATTGTTCCGGAATCGCCGATATAGAGTTCAGCTGCTGCGAGCAAATCGTGTATGAGATGCGGTGGGATATCAAGCTCATATTTTGCGAGTGATGGCGGGAGTGATTGCTCGCTAGTGATATATACGTCCCCGTGCTGGGCAAGTAATGAAATCAGGTTATCTCGTGTTTTCGCGTCAAAGCCGTTTAGACCAACATCGTGGTATGCTCCCCAATCAACCAAACGTACCACAAACAGGCGATTGGTTGGGTCGACACCGTGTAATTTGAGCTTGTCTGGCTCATATGTAAACCGTTCAGGGTGTAGATATGCAAGTTCATGGTAGCCATCGTATCTACGCACCTCGCCCTGGGCATTTCCGTTATACGCAACGGGCACACATGTCACGTTGAGATTAGGAGTTGTCAATCGGTATGCAAGCTTTGAGGGGGTATCCATAAACGCAAGAGAGCGCGCACCTACCATTGGTGCGATATGTGAAATCTCAATTCCGCCGATTGATGTCAGTACATCTGGCTGAAATAGCCACGCTTCTCGAAGCAGCTTTGATTCATATTTTGCCTGGGAGAGTGCTGTCCCAGCAAGTGATTCTTGAGCTTCTGCAAGAACCGTATGCTCAATATCGAAGGTGGTAAGCAGGTCCGCTGTCATCTCTTTGTTCCGGACACAGACCCTTACAAGATGACCGTTCTCTCGCAACTCTTCGATGATATACCGATAAAAGTGTGCCTGCGCAGGGTGGTGAATACTGACCAGAAACCGGCACGCATCGGAACTCACAGTGATTCAGCCTCCATGGGCTTTTCGAAGGCGAGCATTTCAATTTGAGTCGCAATCTTCAGCGCTTGGATTGCATCTGCGGCATTGACAACTGCTTCTGTCCCATTTTCGACTGCATCAATAAAGGAACTCACCTCTCCTTTGAGTGGCTCGCCGTTCTCGACAATCGGTTGTTCGACGATAGTCTCCTGGCGATACCGTACATCACCATCAGTTTCAACATACTCTGGAAGTGAATGACGGTGAATTTCGATAGATTGGTCGATAAAATCCACGTTAACGCGACAAGAACGAGCAGTCACGGAGAGCTTTCGCACCTTCTGTTGGGTTAATCGACTCGCGGTTAGTGTGGTAACTGCTTCTCCCAGCCTGAACTGTACCGTCGCATGTTGGCGGTTATGCGCAAGAGCAGTGATATCATGGGGCTCTTTATCGAGTAGCGATAGCACGATGTCGATATCGTGAATCATCAAGTCCATAATAACGCTATCATCACCACCACGGTCAACGGGTGGGCCGAGTCGCTCGATATCGATCGCAATCACATCAAGGTCAGAAATGATATCCGACAGCACCTGTGTAGCCGGATTAAACCGCTCAATGTGACCTACCTGCAACACTAACCCATTTGCAGATGCCATGTTGCTTAACTCTTTTCCGCGTGGTATCTCATCGACGAAGGGCTTTTCAACCAGTACATGGGTCTCTGTTTCCAAGCAGCGCTTAACAACGTCATAGTGGTACTCAGTTGGGACGGCGACCGAAACCAGGTCTACGTTTTCGAGAAGTGTTTCTATGTCGTACGCTTTCGTGCCATACTCAGTCGAGACAGACCTTGCCACGTCGGCGTTTGCATCATAAACTCCTCCTAATGAGACCTTTGGCAGTTCGCTGTATATTCGCGCGTGGTTGCGACCCATGCTTCCAACGCCAATCACCCCAGCTGTTAACGGTCGTTTCTTGTGGGGAGAATCCGTCACACTTGATTGTCGCTGTATCACGACCGATACTGATGCAGAGATTCGTATTGTTATATTTTACTTGCCTCTGATAAGCTGCTCGTACTTTGGCACAAGGTCGTTCCTATAATGGAATCCGCAGGTATTCACAAACAAATGGCCCTACTACTCTCCGTGACGACTACAAGAACGATATATAGACAGATATGATGATTGCCAAAATCATTGTCTGTGGAGGCTTGCTATGAAATTAGTATATCGGAACGGTAGTGCCGTTGGAGATAGACAAGTGTACATTCTAATATAATAAAATCGGTATTTATAATATAAAAACTATTACACAAATTCGTTTTACTGGTATTCATTTTATCCAGTAGGTTTATTCCTGCTGAATTTGTTATCTGATTTAACCGCTGCTATGCTTTCTAAGTACGCACTCAATCTTGAGTATATAACAAGCCACTACCGAATAAATCTCTGTATACCAACAAAATAGAGATAATCTAATCTCTATCTGGTTCCGGTTCGTGTGTCATCTCTTTTTGATGGCCACTTTCGCTCACTTAATGTAGGTTAAATTAGTAGAATATACTAATGTAAATGATAGTATCCGCTCTACATCACACTATTTTACCACTGTGACAGTATTCGATAACAACATTAAGACTGTTACTTTTTAATACCACCTCAGTTGTTGAGCCAAGTACTATGAGTAGGTTGCTTTGATTCCGATGACCTGGGCTGCCTGTTCGACTATCTCCGGAACTTCCTCACGAAACCAGGTCCCGGTCATTCGGGTAGTCGGTCCTGAGATACTCAGACTACCAATCACTTTACCGTCCGCTGAGCAAATTGGTGCACCGACTGCTCTCATACCGATCGTTCGTTCTTCATCGTTGAACGCGTACCCCCGCTCAGCAATTTCATCTAGTTCTGACTCCAGTGTTTTCCTGTCTGTCAACGTATACGGCGTTTTGTCTCCCATCTCGAGTTCGCTAAGCAACGCATCTCGCTCGGAATCAGGAAGCTGTGACAGGTATGCTTTTCCCACTGCTGTCGCGTGAAGTGCGACTGTTGTGCCGATGTGTGAATCTGTTCTAATCGCCTGGTCCGCTGAGGATTGATAAATATACACTCCGGTGTTTCCCTCCCGGACCATCACCTGGCCACGCTCGCCCACTGCATCGACCATGTCATCGACTTCACGTTTTGCGACGTAATACAGGTCATGACGCTGTCGAGCTCTGTCCCCTAACCCCAGAAACCGTACACTCAATCCGTACTCCCCATCATTCGCGGTTACGTACCCCAGTTCGTGCAATGTCTGAAGGTGGTTGTGTACCGTACTTTTTGAATAACCAAGCTCCGTTGCCAATGTCGAAACCCCTGTTTGGCCATGCTGTGCAAGCTGTTCGAGTATAGCGAACGACTTTCTCGTCGCCCCAATTGTTCCCGATGTTTGCGTGTTATTCTTTCTCATATGCCATATTTCGGTGTCGGATATATAACTGTGACGCTCCTGTTCTTTATTACTGAACGTGTATTCTGCCTCACTGTATTAGGTGTGCTACCGTGGCACGAATTGGATGTATCTCCAGCTCAGCAAGTGCTGTCAGAGCAGGTTCAACCTGATTTGCTGGCAGTCCCTCTGCTAGTAGCCGTCGATTCCGCTTATGATACGATGACTTGGAGAGTGGCTTTCGGTAGTCCCCACGTGGATACGCACATTCCCCTGTCAGTTCTGTTCCGTCCGCCAGCTCAACCTTCACGCTTGCTCCCCAGGATTCCGGAAATGCCTTCTCAAATTGCCCGCTTGTTTCCAAACTAACTGTACCTGCTAGCGTTCTAACTGACTCATCCGTAATTTTTTCTTCTGTGAAAGAGTCAAGCGTTATCTCATCATCGAGAAGATATCGTGCGAGCACGTACGGTGTTGAGAATTTTGCCCCGGTTATTGTCTCCGGCTCCGTATGACTCATCTCAGTCGCATTTTCGAACGTTTTGACCCAAATACGTTCGATGTCAGCGACTAGCTCGGCATTCTTTCCTGTTTTTCTTTCTCCTGTTGCCATTGCATCACGCAGCGCGTCAAGAGGCGGATGAGTATACCGACACGATGGATATGGTTTCAGGTACTGTTCCGTGATTTCCCAGTGCTCTCCAAGAGTATCAAACGAGCTGGTAAACCCTCCTTCAAGCAGTTCGTCAAAGGGGTCGTACACCTGCTCTATTGCTGCCTGTGACCCCTGTAATCCAGCAAGCCCAGTGTGTGCCGCACTGACACCGGCCTGTGCCGAAAAGCCGGCTGTGAAATTTCGTGCAGGTGCCCCCTCAGCGTAGGGGTCATGCATCGACACGACTGCAAGATTCGCTGCGATTCGAAACGTTTCTTTGAGTTCAGTTGGCGTTGCCCCGCGACAGAGCGCGGTGATCAACGCTGGCCCGACAGTGGTCCAGGTAGAATGTGGGTTTCGGAGCAGCCACGGAACTGCCTCGTTGAGTTTGTCTTTCATCGCAAAGAGTGCTCGCTCTAAACGTACACAAATCTCGTATACCCGAATACAGTGGGCAACAAAAGTCTCTCCGTCAACTGCCTCTGTTTCAGCTACGGGGAGTCCGCTAGCCACAATACTGGCTCCAACGTGGCCACCTGTATTATGACCCTCTTCTATCTCCTGTGCAATCGCTGCTGCGGTATTGAGAAGGGCTGCCTGTTCTGGTTGCACCCGCCTTTTGCTTCCCAGTACTGATGCCTCCCCTCGCCCCAATTTGATCGCATCTGTGACTGATGCAATCGAGGGAATTGCCGAACCGGCTACTATTGCGGCACAGATATCAACGACCGTTTGCTGGCCGTGTGTTGTGATTTCATCCGGGACTGGTTGTTGCAGGAACTCATTGACTTGCCGTTCCCAGACTCTTGTGAACGAGTCGTCCATATTTGTACGATGTTGGCCACCCTCAAGAAATGATAGGGTGGCAAATACATCTCACTTCCTATCGCTGAGCGAGTGTACACAATACTCGCGGGGCTTCGAGCGCTCTCGCGGCCTCCCATAATGAATCTCCTCGCTCAGTCCCAATCACTGGTTCGGTTAGCCTTTTGAACTTTGATTCGATAGCTGCCTCCGAAAAGGGTCGATGTTCTCCACCACGGGCCGCGATGACAGTCTCCTCTTCTGTTCCCGACGCCGTTTTAATTGTGACGTGTGCACCTCGCTGTTCCGGTGCTTTTGCAGCCAGTGTTTCATCTACAACGACCGAAACCTGCTCGGCTAGCGCTTTCGTTTCAGGCGTGATGGCATCACCATCGAAGGCTGCTGGGCCAGTTTCTCCGGATACTAGCGCTGTTGCAACGGCAAACGGAATCGAAAACTTCGCCTGGAGCGCGTTCTCGGGTCTTTTTTCATCGAGCTGCGCTGCGGCAGGATAGGTACCAACGGTTACCGCTTCTATCTCTTCGATAGACAACTCTTCTTGGAGAGTGGCAACAGCATCGAGGACAGCGTGTGTGTAGCGACAAGCCGCATGGATTTTGAAGTACCCGCGCTCGATTTCCCAGCTTGAACCAAGATTTTCCACTAATACCTCAGCGTTAAACCCCTCACGTGTGGCTAAACTAAGATGGGATTCGATTCCGTTTGATAATCCAGTAAAGCCGGCTTCGGCCTGGTCTGCTGCGAGTAAAGAGGCGAGATTACTCATTCCTGCGTAGCCGTTCCTCACTGTTGCTCCTTCAGTTGCTGCCTCGAATCGAGTGTGCTGTGCGTAGTTCGCTGCAATAGTCATCGCACCAAGCGTTCGTTCAATGCCATAACCTCGATGGTGAGCAATTGACGCTGCACCACCGACGGCTCCCCACACACCGTGAGGATGATATCCTGATTGGAGCGGCTGCATTGCGCGAGCTACCCGTACAGCAACCTCATAGCCGGCGACGAACGACGTGAGGAAATCGGTTCCGTTCCCATATTCAGATTCTGCTTCAGCAAGCAATCCTGGCAGCACATGAATTGCTGGATGGCCTGCTGCAAACCGGTGACCTTCATCCAACTCTAGCACTGTTCCTGCTGCTCCGTTGCAAAATGCTGCGAGATGTGGGACTGTTTCAATTCCTTCAGTACCCAAGACCGTGGTTGTGCCTGTTGTTCGTTCAGCGTACAACTGAACGAGTGAGCGTACCGCTGGGTCTCTTGAACCTCCGACGATAGCACCGAGGGTATCCGCTATGACAAGTCTCCCTCTCTCAGCAACATCCGGTGGGATATCATCGAGTTCAAGCTCTGATACGAAGGATGCAAGTTCTTGTTCAGTCGTCATCGTTGGATATCTGCTTTGATGGAGATCGGGCGAGAGTTCTAGTTCGCTCACAGCCGTTATTCGGCGTAATATCGAATAAACGTTTTCCTTTTCTCCAGTTTAGTGACTACTTTTCAGAAAGTGATTCACGTGCGTGTGTTCCTGCTAATCGGCCAAGGCCAGTTGCTGTCGTCAATCCGTTACCTGAGAGATATCCATTCGCTCCATGTCCACTGATTCCGACGGCGCACCCACCACCTGCATATAACCCCGAAACAGCTGTTCCGTCAGTACGAAGCACTCGACCATTTTCGTCGACCACTAGCCCTCCTTGTGTGTGGAATAACGACCCGGTCACTTTCGCTCCATAAAATGGTCGTGATAAAACGTTCCGGCCGTCTTCTCGACACACTTCGTCAGGTTCCCCAGCTTCAACCGCCAAATTATACGATTGGACGGTTGATTCCGTTTTTACTGGGTCGCACCCCAACTCGGAAGCAAGCTCTTTCACTGTCTCAGCTTTCGTATAAGAGCCTAACTCGACGGCACGGTCAAAATCATCAAACTCTCCCTTGAGACGGTCAAAAATTCGCTTGTCGAAGATTTCGTATGCAATGCTCCCGGGTTGTCGAATGACATCCACTGCAAACTGCGAGTATCCTTTTGACTCATTTCCGAATCGTTCTCCGTTTTCATTGACCAGTATCCCTCCATTCATCACCACTGCGTATGTCGAGAGCGCTCCTGTCCCGTCGACAACGGTTGCGTGCCCCTGGTATGCATCCATACAAGCAAGTTCCCCACCAAATTGGGTTCCCCATCGGATTCCATCACCCGTATTCCCATCAGAACCATAATACAGAGCCTTTTCAATGTCATCTTCGCAGTGTGTTTTGACCATTTCTCTATTCCCAGCAAACCCATCCGTTGCTAGAACGACACGCTCCGCTGCAATTGCCTCTTGACGAACCGCTCCCGCAATAACGCCAGCAGGACTCCCATCTTCAGCAACTAATTTTGTAACAGGTGTATTTAGCAAAATCTCAGTGTTCGGTTGGGATTCGAGGCGTTCTCGCAACTCTTCTACCATATTCTCACCGTTGCGACCCGGTGGTGCGTGCATCCGATATTCGGAATGTTTCGGGTATTTAAAATCGTCGACAAGGTGCAAAGAGATGTCCCAGTCATCAATGAGCCAGTGAATCAACTCTACACTGTGTGCACACAGGTGTCTCACCATGCCCTCGTCAGCCTGATAGTCGTTTTTTTCGAGGATATCCTGTGCCATATTACCAGGTGTTTCTTCAATCCCTGCTTCTTTTTGGAGGCGTGTCCCTGCCGCAGGAATCATCCCTGTTGAAAGCGAGGTGTTTCCACCCAACCTATCACTTTTCTCAAGCAGCGTTACTGTCAAATCCTTGTTTTCACACGCTGCAAGTGCTGCGATAAGGCCGGTTCCGCCGCCTCCGACAATGAGAATATCCGTGCTTACATCGAATGTCACTTCATCGGCCGTGAGAACTTCCGAGTCTGCATCGTCTAGAGTACGCTGTTGCTGCGCTGGTGGGGCAGACATGTTCAAACCATTGTGAGGTGGGTGCCTAAATCTACCGGTCAAGCCAGCTATTGCCGTTTGTCGTTATTTTCCCTCAACAGCATTTATTACGTCATCGCGCAAAGATTTCACCATGGAAGACGCCAATCAGGCCCCAGACCCTCGTGCAACTGTAGAAGAGTTTTTCTCTCGGATGGAAGACGAACGCCGCTCAACCGTGGACGAACTGTTTGCTGATACCGTAACGATTACTGTGCCGGGTGAAACGTTTACAGGACCATCCGCAGCCACAGAATTTCTTGCATTCCTTGAACCACGCTATGAGTGGGCTGGGAAAGAGTTCGATCGTTGGCTAGTGAAAGGCGAGACGGTGATTAGCATTGGCACACTGTATGGCGTCGATAATGACGGTGAACGATTTGAGAATGTACGGTATGTCGATATTTATGAAGTTACAGACGACCTCATTACCCGACTGGATATCTACAATGACCTAGCTGCTGAGGGTGTGACAACGATATGAACTCATCCTCAGAAAAGACAGAGTTTGCGACGCAGACCTCCCACGAAGTAGGTCGCGTCGGAGTCTATTTTTCATTGCAAGATAACCTCGAACTTGTCAAACTGGCTGAGGAGCTAGGGTATGAGAGCGTCTGGGCAGCGGAAGGTCAGGGGAAGACAACCTTCGGGAAGGTTGAACGATGGGCGGCGCATACCAATTCTATTAAGCTTGCTACTGAAATTGTCAACATCTTTTCCCGAACTCCAGCGACAACTGCTCAGGCTGCCGCAACACTTGATGCCCATTCGAGTGGTCGGGCAATATTGGGTCTCGGCGTAGCTCATCCGGGAGTTGTTGAGGAGTTTCATGGAACAGACTTTGAGCAACCGCTCGCTCGCATGGACGAATATATCAAGCTCATTCGCTGTTATCTGCGGGGCGAACCTGGTGAGTTTACCGGGACATTTTATTCTCCAACACGAACCGAATTCTGGAATGCCTTCGAACCGGAGCGGGAGTCAATTCCAATTTACAACGGTGCGCTCGGTCCAGCAAATGTCCGACTCACAGGGCAGTACGCAGATGGGTGGCTTCCGAACCTATACCCCCAATCACAGTTTGAACAGGCACTGGAGTGGCTCGAGACGGGAGCAGCCCGTAGTGGTCGCGTCGCCAGCGATATCGATGTTGCAATGTATGTGTTGACGGCTGTCCATGAAGACGTTGCTGTTGCACGACGGGCTGCAAGTGAACACGTTGCCTACTATCTGCGAGAGATTCCAGGCTATTATGACCGAGTCGCAATAGAAAGTGGATTCAAAGATGACGTCACTGCCGTCCGTAAAGCCAGCAAACTCGAGTCTGGTGCAGAACAACTCAGTGATGAGCTTCTTGACCGGTTAGCCATTATTGGAACTCCCGAAACAGCACGAAAGGAACTTGATGACCTTCGAGACAGTGGCGTTGATTTACCCATTGTTCGTCCTCCTGCTCGCACTGACAGAGTGTGGGCTGAACGGACTCTCAATACCTTTGCTCGGAAGTAATGGAATGGTGAGGGTACCTCTCAGAAGAGAATAACTTCGATATCTTCTGCTTCGAGTTCTTCTTTGAATGCTGCTGAATCGGTTTCTATCGCTTCGAATGTATCATAATGCACTGGCAAGACGAGTGACGGTTCGAGAGTTCTTGCAAACTCGGCAGCCTCGTAACGGTCCATGGTATAATGCCCTCCGATTGGGGGGATAAATACGTCTGCTTGCTCACTTTTATGATGTTCGAGGAAATCGGTATCACCGGCGAAGAACACGGTATCGTTACCGATAGTTAGCAACAATCCAATTCCGTCTCCTTCTGCGTGGAATGGATTGCCTTCTTCGTCAGTATGTGGTCCATCTGGGTCATTATATGCTGGAATAGATTTGACTGTTATCTCGCCAATAGCTGTTGTCCCTTCGTGTGGAAGAGCTATCACTTCAGCTGAAAGTTCGTCCGTATCTACCAACTGGAATGCGCCGACGACGGCATCGTTGGATGCAACCGCTGCAATCCCTTCCGGGTCGTAATGGTCTGGATCATCGTGTGTGATGAGGATGATATCCCCATCGTGCGGTTCTTTTTCGAGTGACTCTGACCATGGGTCGATATAGCAGACTGTTCCGTCTTCGGTTTCAATGCGAACTGTTGTGTGGCCTAATCGGTCAAAATGAAGTGCGTTGTACTGCGTTGCCATAGCTGTTCTTTCGACTACCAGTGATATAACTGGTGGTGTTTCCTCTGGGGGCAACCTATCGCTCGAGGTCATCGGCTATTCGATAACTATAGAAGCACTCCATCCCGAGCTAATTTCAGTTTTGATGAGGAAGCAGATGCAACAAGCCAGGACTGAACTCTGTGCTGATGGACGGGGATGGGTACTTTGTATGGTCTCCCTTGGATGGTTTCTTTCTATGGGGGTACGTCTTATTTATCCGGTAATCCTTCCGCAACTGGTCGCAGAGTACCAAATTACGTATGGAACCGCAGGATTGTCTCTCAGTCTTCTTTGGGTATCATATGCCGCTGTCAACACACCCGCTGGAATGCTTGCAGATTATTTCG
>Ga0207421_10007797_pt1 | contig 11305 bp, 9 predicted proteins | sample SodLakKL_010_SED_4_FD_187542 | JGI IMG/M metagenome (GOLD analysis project Ga0207421, IMG submission 187542) | Alkaline sediment microbial communities from Lake Tanatar, Kulunda Steppe, Russia - 8KL_010_SED (SPAdes) (version 2) | ecosystem: Environmental > Aquatic > Non-marine Saline and...
AGTTTGACGAAACTTGAAAATTATATAATCTTTTGCATGGCAAAGATCATAAACAGAAGGATCAGCTGAAAAATTACTTTTGCCGGCGCATTTTATTCATGAGCTGATGCAGCCTGACCTGGTTGTTCAGCTGATTCAACCGCATCAGCAGCAGTTGATAATAGAGCAGTGAGATTGTTATCACCGAAAAAATTAAAACCTGTATCATCCGGGGAGAGAGGCCTGTTCCCCCAATCTCAATGACAACCGGGTGAATTGTCCGCCACCAGCGGATAGACATGAAAACCAGCGGCACATTAACAAAGGCAATAATGCCAAAAATTGCCGTAAGCCGGCTCTGGCTGTTTTTTTCCTCTCCCTTGAGTGTCTGGCTTAAAAAAAGATAATATTTTAATGGCCTTGTATCAATTAGAAAATAGATTTGGTGATAGCCCCCAGCTAGTACATGACTATAAAGCCCCTTTTTTATCAGAAAAAGTTGTCAATATAATAATTTCTTATTGCGAATATGTTAATAGAACTGTATGGTATTACAATTTATGACGACTCATTTTTCACCTTCTTACAGGATAGATGTATATCCTAAGGGTTTTAAACCTTTACTTATAGCAGAAAAGGGAGTTGTTTTATATAAAGGCGGGAATATATACTACTATTCCCTACAGAAAAAAAAATACAAATTTTTGATAAGGATTCCTATATCTTTGAAATGGCGTTTGTTTTCTAAAAGTCGTATATTAACCAGAATATTCAGATTGGAGCCCCGAGGTGTCGTAGTTGCTAACAAGATAATCTATTTTGGCTTAAAAGGGAAATTGTTCTCATTAAACTTGAGTGACCGAAAAAGTGTAATAAGCAAAAGTTTTCGTAAAAATATGAATTCACCTCTTTATTTGACACGAATCAAAAATTTGCATGGTTTTTCCGATGGGATAGCTTATGGGGAATATTTTTCTAATCCGCATAAAAAAAGTGTTAATATTTATTACAAACCAGATGGTTGTAGTTGGCAAATTGTATATACATTTCCCCAAGGCGTAATCAATCATGTTCATAATATGATTCCTGATTATAATAATAACACGCTTTGGGTTTTAACAGGTGACGATGATTCTTCCTCACGTTTTTGGAAAGCTAAAAATCATTTTCAATTTATGAAACCCTATAATAAGGGTTATCAAAAATTTAGAAGTTGTGTGATATTATCCTATAAACAAGGTTTGGTTTGGCCTACAGATTCTCCAGAGCAACGCAATTATGTTTATTGGATGAAATATATGCAAGAAGATTTTGAAAATAAAAATATCATCACATCTGCCGAAAGGTATCCTATAAATGGCCCGGTAGTAAATGCAGTGGTTTTAAATGAAAAAAAGGCTTTTGTTAGTACTACAGTTGAACCCAAATTTTCAAAATATAAGTTAAAATATTTGCTAAGTAAAAAAACTGCTGACGGTATAATAAGTCCCAATTGCATTGTATACAAAATTCAGTTAAATTATAATAATATACGAGTAGATAATATTGTTTCATTGAAAAAAGACATTTTACCAGGAGGATTGTTTTCTTTTGGAAACATTGATTTTCCTGTTATGTTATCCGACAATATTAATGGAGTGTTTATTTATGTTAACTCATGTTCACCTTATGATGGACGGATGATATATTTGCATGAAAAGGAGTAAAAAATGAAAGTTGTTCATATCAATACGACTTATAAATACGCAGCGCCAGGAAAAATTGCTAAAAGTATCCATGACTTTTTACAACATAAAGGTCATGTAAGCTATATTTTATATGGACGAAAAGATTCTTATGAAGATAACAATGTTAAAAGGATCGCTTCGAAGTTAAGTGTTTATTTTCACTTTGTTATCACTCGTCTATTTGGGAAACACGGCTTTGGTTCTACTTATAAAACGAAAAAAATAATCAAAATACTTTCCAAAATTTCTCCAGACGTAGTGCATTTGCATAATCTTCATGGATATTATATTAATATCAGAATCCTTTTCAATTATTTGGCTAGAAAAAAATATTTAGTAGTTTGGACATTACATGATTGTTGGCCTTTCACTGGACATTGTACACATTTCGAATACATTGATTGTAATAAATGGAAAAATATTTGTTATGATTGTCCTCAACATTTATTTTACCCAAAAAGCTTTGTAGATAGATCTCAACAAAACTTCCTCGAAAAACAACGTCTGTTTAATATGGTGGACAATATGGTGATTGTAACTCCATCTTATTGGTTACAACCACTAGTTAAACAAAGTTTCTTACATAACTATTCTTCCCGAGTTATTCCAAACGGTGTTAATACTAACGTGTTTAGACAATTAAGTATTGAAAAGCAAAATTACTACATTAAAAATTTATTTAAAAATAGTGTCTATACCGATAAATTTAAAATTCTTGGTGTCGCTAGCGGATGGGGATGGCGAAAAGGTTTTTATCACTTTCTAAAATTGTCCAATTTATTGAAAAAAGATGAAATTATTATCTTAGTTGGAGTTAATGAAGAACAAAAATCACTTTTGCCTCATAATATAGTTGGTATAGAACGAACTGAAAATGTTGAAGAGTTGGTGTCTCTCTATAATTTGGCTGATGTGTTTGTGAATTTAACAATGGAAGATAATTATCCTACAACCAACCTTGAATCGACTTGTTCAGGTACACCAGTCGTTTCGTATGACACTGGTGGAAGCCCTGAAAGTATAAGCGAAACTACTGGATATGTTGTAGAAAAAGAAAATATAGAACAGGTACGGTCCGCTATCGATATTATTAAATCACAAGGGAAAGAAACCTTTTCTTCACATTGTTTAACGAAATGCAAAAATCATTTTGATCAGCAATTAACAGTTAACAGGTATTACGATTTGTATAATGAATTATATTTACATTATCTAAATAATAATACATAATTGTCTAACGTAGTTGCGAGTTTTTGAGACACCAAAGTATTAAGCATCCTATGATTGTCTAAAATTTATTTGTAAGGGGTTTGAAATATGGATCAATTTCGAGTGGCTATAACTTCAGGGTATTGGTCTACAAACATAGGGAATTCTTTTTTCAACTTAGGAGCAAAACATGTTTTGGGGAATATATTAGGTCATGAAAATGTTTTATATTTAACTGATTTACAAGGACATCAGAACATCTTACAAAAAAGAAAAAGATGTCATAGTAATGCATTCGATTTATTTGCCAACACTAGTTTCGAAAGTCTTGTATTACTGGGGCCAATACTATCGGATAATTTCTTATCTTTATGGGAAGCTAAAATATCCACCCTCAAACAACAAGGGAAAAGTTATATGCTTCTTAGCTGTGGCACAATGAAGTTATCTGAAGAAAGTAAAAATAATATAAAAAAATTTTTAGTAAGTACCCTCCTTTGATAATTTCTACTAGAGACGAATTTACTTTTAAAACATTTGGAGAATATGCTTATCATAAATACAACGGGATTGATTTTGCATATTTTATCAATCAACTGTATACTCCCAATCGGTTTAATAAGCCCAAGGAAATTTTAGCTGTAAATTTCGATAAAATTTCTGAGCCCAAGATTTCAAATTCTGCCAAAAAAATTAAAAAGCCTTTGGAATTCATCGTAAATAATAAAAGTCTTTATTTGGAAAAAAAAGCACTTAATGAATTTGGTCTAAAAACAGACCGTTTAAGTGATGCTTTTGTATATGTGAAGTCTATTTTCACCAAAAGCAAACCAAAATTCATTGACAATTTCAAAATTGTTAGAACTGACCATCGATTTAATCCCTTAATAAAACATAAAGTTTATAAACATCCTAACTCTTTTGTCTCAGATATTCCATATAATTATATAGATATATACGCCAATGCTGATTTTGTTTTAACGGATAGGGTACATGCTGCAGTTATTTCACTAGTTTTTAGTACCCCCTGTATTTTTTTCGCGAAAACTCCTAGGAGCGGTCTTTTAGATCGGATGCTTGGTTGCATTCATGATTATGAAACGATGACGTTGTCGAGGAGCAAATTACAGAAAGAGCAAACGGAGCAAATAAATTTTTTACAACACGCTCTTAAAAACGGTAATCACTGATGCTAAACTTATTAAAAATATCTTTATAAACCTTGAAATCAATTTAAAAAATACTAAAGATAATATAATAAAATATAGTTGCTATTTCTATTAAAACACTTATTAAATAATAAATATCTATAGCACATAGTTCAAAAATACTCTTTATTTTCTGAGAGGCTATTAAAATGAATAAAAAGATTCTTCATATTTCACTACAAGGGAAAGTAACAGATGGTTGGAATTACCAAGATAATCTATTACCTAAATATCATAGTAAAGATGGTTATGATGTATCTATAATCACCTCACAATATGTCCATAGTACTGATGGAACTATTACTGTAGATGGCAGATCCGAATATGTAAATAATGACGGAGTTAAAATTATTCGATTAAAGGCTTTCAAACTAATTCCTGGGAATAACAACTTCCAACTATTCTTAGGTTTAAAAAAAATAATTACAAAAGAAAAACCGGATTATATTTTTCTTCATGGTTTTCAAGGATTAAACATTGGTTCCATAATAAATTATGTAAAAAATACCAATGGCATAAAATTGTTAGTTGACAATCATGCGGATTATTCAAACAGTGCTAGAACCAAAATCTCTTGGGCAATACATAAATTGTTGTGGAGAAAACAAGCTAAGAGGTTACTAAAATACACAAATAAATTTTATGGCGTTACTCCTGGAAGGGTTAGCTTTTTAAGCGAGTTATATGATTTGCCTGAACACAAGATTGGTTTATTACCGTTGGCAGCCGATGATGAACTAGTTGAGGCTGCTTTAAGTCCGAGTTTTAAAAATAAATACCAAAAACATTTTAAAGATAATAAAAATCAATTATTAATAGTAACGGGGGGGAAAATTGACCATCACAAACGACAAATTTTAACTTTAATGCAAGTTATCGATGAATTAGGAAAAGAGAATTATAATGTGAAGCTTGTAGTTTTTGGTCCGGCAATTGGAAGCATAAAGGAAAATATAAATAAATTATCTAAGAAAAAACATATAAATTATGTTGGATGGGTTTCTCCTAGGGAAAGTTATTTCTATTTGTCGATGGCTGATTTGGTTGTGTTTCCAGGTAGACACTCGGTCTTTTGGGAGATATGCGTTGCGCTTATGCGTCCAATGTTAGTCAAGCAGTGGCATGGTCATGAGAATATTGATTATAATGGGAATATAAAATATATTTATAACGATTCATTTGAAGAAATAAAATGGAATTTGAAAAATATTCTAAAGGACAATACTTTGCTTGAAATGAAGAGAGTCGCAGCTAATGTTCCTAATCATATTTTTTTATATTCTTATGTAGCGAAATCCACTATCGAGCAATTCAATAAATCTTAATCTTTTATTTTAACAGTTGTTTACCATCAGTATTAACAGCCTTATTATCTCTTGGATAATTGCATTATTCACTGTTCCTAAAATGTAAATCTCTCATACAGTAATGAGGAGTGGCCATAATATGAATGTTAGGTTTATCCACAAACTTTTTGCTCATTTGAAACATAATACGCTCTGGTTTATACTAATAGATAGATTTTTTCGGTTTTTTAGAAGGAAAAATAAAACCTTACAGAAGACATTTATCGGCAGAAAAATATTTTATAAATTTAAGAGTTTTTATTTCGGTTCTAGTGCACCTAAGTATGCCCAGAGAATTTGGATTAATCCCCAGAAGTGCCAAGTAGTAAGCAATAAATATACGAAAATGCACTTCAATCCAAAAAACACTTCCGGCAGAGTAATAAAATTTTGGCCAGATCAATCTATGGTTTATCCTCCTTATAGTCATGAAATTATTCATAATTGTGTTAAACACTGGGTACGCGGAATGACTTGGGAAGAAACCGGTGAGAAAGACAGAATGATTAGAGAATTGCAATCTAGACATAAATATAGCTTACCTCAATCAATTGTAAAAAGAAAAGTGAATAATCGGTGTAATAAGTTGGATGATATATATAATTTCGTTAAAAAACAAGGCTATCTAACAAGAGCACAATTGGTTCCCGATAATTTTAGAGAAGAAGGCAATTTTTTTGTTCACATTGGGCCTAATGGTGAATGCTTATTTGCAGGTGGTGGATATCATCGTTTCGCTATGTGTCTGATTCTAAAGCTGGAATTAGTGCCTGCACAAGTAGGGTGGGTACATAAAAAGGCAATTAAGAATAATATTTATTCAGCATTTAGTCAATATTAGTTAATAATGGATTGTTTTTCACTTTGCAAAACATGATTAGTATAAGTTGATTACTATTTGTTCCGTAAAGCGCTCAAAAATTTGATTTCACAAATAAAATTGGTTTTGATTATTTCATATTTTATGAAAAAGAGAGTTGTGGATATTATTAATGTCCTAATTATTTGCAAAGACTTTCCTTATAAAAATGAGAATGCCTTCGTTTTTGTTAAAGAACTAGTAGATCAATGGGTAGATTCTGGATACGATTGTTCTGTTTTGGCTCCCCAGAGTGTTACAAAAGTATTGTTTCGTGGAACGCCTTTAAAACCTCTAGTACATAAAGCAAAAACACAACAAGGGAAAGCATATGATGTGCATTCTACAAAATATCTCACTTTTTCAAATATACCGATTTTAAGCCGTTTAAATCAATTTTTTTTTCAGAGAAGTGTGCGAAAAGCTTATAATCAAGTGAATAAACATGTAGATTTTATATATGCTCATTTTTTGTTTGGCCCGGGGCAAGCAGCAAGACGTATACATAATAAGTATGGTGTTCCTTTTTTCATAGCCTTAGGAGAGAGCCGTTTTCCTCAAGCTTTTTTTCGAAACAAAACTAGTATTCAAAAAATCTTCGATGAAGCAAGAGGCATTATTTCTGTTTCGAATGAGATAAAAAGTAGAATTGTTGATGCAAAGTATAAATTGGATACTGATAAGTTATTGATTAAACCTAACGGTGTAAATTTTAGAAAGTTTTATCCAATGAATAAGCATGACGTTAGACAAAAGTTAAATATTAAACCCGACAGTTTTATAGTTATATTTGTTGGTGAATTTTCACAAAGAAAAGGCGCTGAACGTCTTGACAATGCACTTAAAGAAACATTTGAAGATATTAAAGCGATTTTCATTGGCAAAGGGCCTTACCAACCTACCTATGATAAAATTATCTACTCCGGACCAGTTAAGCATAAGAATCTCCCATATTATTTAAACGCTAGTGATGTATTTGTATTACCAACTATCAATGAAGGAAGCAGTAATGCCATCTTAGAAGCCATGGCTTGTGGATTGCCAATTATTTCTGCTGATAGAGATTTTAATGATGATATCCTAACGGAGGATTACTCCATAAAGATTAATCCTTTAAATATAAAAGATATTAGAGATGCCATTCAAAAATTATATCGTAATCCAATAGTTACTAGTAACATGGCTAATAGTGCTATAGCAAGTTCATCTCAGTTTTCACTTGCTAAGAGAGCTGAAAGCATAATTAGTTTTATAAAAGAAAAAAGTATTGATTGTGGCAGCTAATGAAATTAAATATCCATATGAAAGTTCGAGATATTGACACATCTATGAAGCTATTAGTTTAGCTGCACATGGTTTATAAAGCGTCTTACTTTATTTAAGTTCAACATAATATTGAGGTGTTGAAATGAGATTACTAACCCAAATTTTATTATCAACATATTTATTTTTATTGCCTTGGGATGGACTATTCTTAATTGAACTCAATTTTCCTTTCTCTCCGTCTTTTATACCTTTAGGCTTTGTTGCAGTTATATATGTTTTTCTTTTATTAAAAAAACGCAAAATATTAGTACCTCAGGTCCTGAAGCCATTAATACTATTATTTTTCTATATGCTTTTATCTCTCTTATGGACTCCTGCTCTGAATGAAGGCTTGAGTAATGGGATAAGGATCGTTAGTTATGTTGCAACGGCTATTATATTATACAACCTGAGCCATGCGTTTAAGATAAATGTTCAATACTTAATTATGGCTTTTTTACTCGGTGTTTTTTTAGTGGGTGTATATTCTTTCCAACAAGTGGGTTTTTCAATGCAAAGGTTTTCAATTGCAGGAGGCTTTAATCCATCATGGTATGCAGCGTTTTTGCTCTGGGGTGTTATTTTTGCAGATTTTTTATCTAAATTATTTAAAAGAAAACATAAGATATTTTTTATTAGTACCATATTATTTATGTTATTTTTGTTGTTGTTGACTCAAGGAAGAAATTCTATTCTGGCCTTGGTTGCAAGCTATATATTTGTTATTATAATCAATTTTATTATAAGAATCTTTACAAAAATTAAAAAACGAAGCTTTGTTGTAAATCTTGACCCAGTTAGATTAAAGACTCTATTTTCATTTTTCGGTGTTTTTACAATAATTATTTCATTTTATATTTTGTTTAACTACTTAAATCTTTGGGATAATATTGAACGTGTTTTTCTTATCACCGAATTGATTGATGGAGACCCTGATAGGGCAACAGCAGGACGGACAATAATATGGGATAATTATTTACAGCTTTTTGATAATAATATTATATTTGGCGAAGGAGTTCGTGCTCATGACGCTTTGGCCTATTCCAGCCCACATAATAACTATATAACATTGTTATATAATTTCGGTATATTAGGCTTTTTATTGTGGATGATATTTTTAGGTAAAGTTTTCAAGTTATCACTTATAATGGATAAAAATCGTACTTTTCTTTTTAGATGGTTCTTTTTTGCAACTTTGTTCTTGGGTATAGGTAATGATATTTTGTATTATAAATATTGGTGGATTGGTTTAACTATCTTAATTTTGGTTAGACAGAACAATTTTACACACAGCAATTTAGAAAATAGCAAGGATGATCTGAAAAAGTCCTTTGTTAATGGCTAAACGGCTGGTGCTAAATCTTTAAATTATGGTAAGTTATTATTCACAGCAGGGGGTATTATTGTGAACGTTTTGATTCATGGTGCTGTCAATGGAGACAATTTCGGGGACTGCCTTTTTGCCAACATCTTTTATAACTATTTAAAGAGTTGTAGAGATATCTCACCTTACTTTTGGCGAAATAAAAAATTTGGAATTAGTAATTTTTTAAGTCAAGAATTAGACTATGACCATACCGCTAATAGTGTGAAACTAAAAAATATGGATGCTCTGGTATATATGTCTGGAGGCTATTTTGGAGAACGTGAGAAGGGTATCCGTCATACGATTAGACGATTTTTAAGGTATGTTAAAATTGGTTTACTTTTTGCAGTTAGAAAAAAGCCAATATTTATCGTTGGCGTTGGGGTAGGACCTATATATAGCAAATTTCTTCGTTATTTTGTTGGCTATATATTCAAGAGATCAAACTTAATTATTGTTAGAGATTCAAAAAGTAAAAATTATATACAAAAATACAATTTCAAATGTAAGCCCATCGTAAGTGCTGATACTGCATTAGCTTTACATAAGAGTTATGGAGATGATAACTCAATGAATTCTTCGATATTTCACGGAATCAAAAATAAAACAATTTTTCTTCATGTTGACAGCACTTATGAAGTGCAAAAATTTTATTGTCAAAATATAATCCCAGAGGTTGAAAAAATTGTCAAAACTTTTAATTATGATTTAATATTGGGTTATGATGGTGGATCTGATAAAGATGTTAAACAAAGTACTATTTGGAACTATATTACAGTAAATAAAATAGCTTTTGATTACCAAAGCACTCGACAATTAGTTAATTTGTTGAAAAATGTTAATTTAATTATTACTCCCAAATTACACGTTGGTATTGTTGGAGCCCTTTTTTCAAAATCAGTAATCTCATTTCCCTTGCATCCTGAAAAAACTAAAAGATTTTACTACCAAATTAATGCAAGTGATAGGTGTATTCCTCTTTATGAAACTTCTAGAAGTAGTGTGAAAACTGTTTTAAATTATTTTCATAATAAGCCATTACACTTGCCTCAAAACATTATAAATAAAGCAGAAAAAAATATGTGTCTTTTGTCAAATGCCCTTTCTGAAATTATAAATGAGGAAGAAAGTGAGACTTACAATTGATTATTAGATTTTTATATAGCCTATTCTATTAGTATAAAAAGGAGGGCTAAATTGTAAGGATTTATACGTTATGCTATCCAGTCCGATTAAATACTATATTTCAAATTTCCCACCAGTCTTTTACATTCCAAAGTACATTACAATTCTTTAATCGAAATGTCAAAATACTTAATTTGCTATTATAGGCTGGTTAACATCAACAAAGATATAAATATGATATTGCTCAATTTTATGAGACAAAAATTTTTATATCGTAGTTTGAATTCTTAAAGCTAAAGCGAGGTCTTAATCACATGGCTGATTCAGAAAAAAAAATTAAAAAAATATTTAACTTATTTGATGCTAACAATCTTAATAATAAGGATATACAGATTACCGAATTTGAAAAAAACAAAGTTTACCTTATCAAAAATGGTTGCAGAAGGGTTGTTTTTAAGCAGAACTTCCAAAACAAGAATAAAATAAATAAAGAAATAAATTTTTATAATAGCATAAAAAGGTTTAAGCCGAAGCATTTCAAAATACCAGAAATGCTTGCACATAAAAGAGATGAATACATTATATTAGAATATATCGATGGAATAAGATATTGGAAAAATATTGAATGTTCAGTAATAGCAAATGTTATTAACGAGTTTCAGAACAGACTCAAAAACCATTTGAGTTACAAAAACATCGCAAAACAAAATATAAAGCCCCTTATTTCTGTTGTAAGCTTATCCTTATCCGTAAAAAAATTGAAACTATCAAATAAACTCAAGGTTTTTACCATACTTTTTAAATTATTTATGAAACAACATAAATTCCCTAATGTTTTATGTCATAATGATTTGTATGCTAATGCAATTTTTTCTAAGCAAAATAATTTATACATTATAGATTACGAAGCTTTAACTTTCAGCAAATATGCGAAATATTTAGATATAGTTCATTTGGCAATAGCAAGAGACTCTAAACATTTTTTCAGTTTGGACTATAATTTATTGAATAAGTATTTTAGTAAACAAATTATGGTTGAAAAACTGAGAAGAGTAGAAATTAGAGATTTATTACGATTTGCATTTATTTATAAACTATTAAGGTTAATTCACTCAAAAAATTGGACTACAGACGTGCAGAAAGACGCAAATTTGTTTTTGGTTCATACAATTTTAAATGAG
>Ga0207421_10007798_pt1 | contig 11305 bp, 9 predicted proteins | sample SodLakKL_010_SED_4_FD_187542 | JGI IMG/M metagenome (GOLD analysis project Ga0207421, IMG submission 187542) | Alkaline sediment microbial communities from Lake Tanatar, Kulunda Steppe, Russia - 8KL_010_SED (SPAdes) (version 2) | ecosystem: Environmental > Aquatic > Non-marine Saline and...
GCTCATTACCGGGCTGGTGGTGGCCAATACCCTGAAGCTGAACCAGATGCAGCGCAGGGAGGAAGTGGACATTCTGGCCCTGGTGGGAGCCAGCGGCAGGTATATCCAGTTTCCCCTGCTGGTGAGCGGGGCATTGCAGGGTTTCCTGGGAGGGGTGATTTCCCTGGGCCTGCTCAAGCTCCTGCATCTGACCCTGGAAGATGTGCTTTATTTTCCCCCGCTTTGGATCAGGATCGAATTTCTGCCCCTGCCCTATGCCCTGGCTGTTCCGGGGGTACTCACCCTGGTGGGCATTCTGAGCAGTTTCCTGGTGGTGAGAGGGAGGCTCAGGTAGGTTATGCAGGACTTGCCCCAGGTACTGAACCTGAAGCTGGCCGGGCACAGGCTGAAGCTCAAAAGACAGGCCGACCTGGAAACCCTGTGGTCAGGTCTGCAGGAGCCCTCCGGGGACGTGGACCAGGAGCGCATTCCCTACTGGTCCGAAATCTGGCCTTCCAGCGTGCTCCTGGCCGAACACCTGGACCGCAGCCGGACCCTTATCCGGGGAAGGCTCTGTCTGGAGGCGGGTTGCGGTCTGGGTGCGACAGCCATCCTGGCGGCCAGGCTGGGTGCCAGGATGGTGGCCGTGGATATGGAACCCGATGCCCTGGTCTTTGCCAGACAGAGCGCAGAGACCAACAACACGCCGCAGGTGCTCTGGACGGGCATGGACTGGAAGCGAAGCGGGCTCAAGAAACATTCATTCGAGTTTATCTGGGCCGCAGACGTCTTGTACGAGACCGGCCTTGCCCTGCCCCTGGGTGGTTTTCTCCTGGACTGCCTTGCTCCCGGGGGGCGCATCTGGATAGCGGACCAGAAAAGAAATGTATCCGGCAATGCCTGGGCCGGACTTTTAAGCCAGGGCTTAAAGGCCAGAGAACTTGAGGAGAGAAGGGTGAGCTGGTTCGGCCAGAAGGCCGGGGTGAGGCTGGTGGAGCTCGTGCGTGAATAAAATCCAGCGCAGGCTGTGCCCTCAATCCAGGCTAAAGATTTGAACACGGTTTTATTCTATAAACACGACGTTTTAAGCACGGGAGAAGGAAATGGGAGAAACCATACGTTTCGGAGTATCCCTGGACCTGGACCTTTTGTCCAGGTTTGACCGGCTCTGTTCCGAAAAAAGCTATCAGACCAGGTCCGAGGCCATCCGGGATCTGATCCGCAATGCCCTGGTGCAGCAGCAGTGGGAGGACGAGTCAGAGGAGAATGTGGGTGTGCTTTCCCTGGTCTACGACCATCACCAGAGTGATCTCACCAAGAAACTGACCCGCATCCAGCACGATGCCCTGGAGCTGGTGATAACCTCGCTGCACGTGCACCTGGACCATGACAACTGCCTGGAGGTGCTGATCATGCGGGGACCTGGCCGGGAGATCCGGCATACGGCCCAGAAGCTGTCCTCCACCAAGGGAGTCAAGCACGGCAACCTCAACATGGCCACTACAGGCAAGGATTTGCTCTAATGCAGGATGTTCAGAGCGGTATACCGGATTTTCCCCTGCCCATTGACCGGGTTGGCGTTAAAAATCTCAAGGTCCCCCTGCTTGTTCAGGACCGCCTGCACGGTCAGCAGCACACAGTGGCTGATGTGGATCTCTGCGTGGATCTGCCCGGGGAGTTCAAAGGCACACACATGAGCCGTTTCCTGGAGTCCCTGAGCCACTGGTCCAAGGTTTTGACCTACGAGAGCATCAAAGAGCTTCTGGCGGAGATTACCAGTCGTCTTGAGGCCCAGAAGGCGCTTCTTCGCTTTGACTTTCCCTATTTTTATTCCCGCAAGACCCCTGTAAGCGGCCACGAATTTCTCATGGACTACAAGTCTTTTCTGGCCGGGGAATTCTCCGGGGGAGAAATCAAAATGACCCAGGGCGTGGAAGTGCCGGTAATGACGGTCTGTCCATGTTCCCTGGCCATCAGCAAGCAGGGGGCCCACAGCCAGAGGGCCTACGTAAAGATCAAGTGCGGCTACAAGGGGCTCTTGTGGCTGGAGGAACTCATCGACACAGGAATGTGTGCCGGTTCTTCCCCGGTTTATCCGCTGCTCAAGAGAGAGGATGAAAAGTACGTTACCGATGAGGCCTTTGCCAATCCGACTTTTGTGGAGGATGTGGTGCGGTGTGCGGCTTTCAGTCTGAGCAGGCACCCCCGGATTCTCTGGTATGAAGTGGAGGTGGAAAGCTTTGAATCCATCCACAATCACAGCGCATATGCCACTATTACCGGCAGGGGAAGGCAGTAAAGTCCGGGGTTTGATTTTATTACCTGATACGTGTATTGGAAAATTGATTTTTCAGAAAATTCAATCAGGAGCATATATGGCCAAGAAAACGCAATCAGCCGAAGACCTGCGCAAGGAGGCCCTGCAGACAGCCATCACCACCATCGAGCGCAAGTATGGACAGGGTTCGGTCATGCGGCTCTCGGACGAGGCCCATCAGGCCATCCCTTCCATCCCCACCGGCTCCATAGGGCTGGATCTGGCCCTGGGCATCGGAGGCATTCCCCGGGGCAGGGTTTCGGAAATCTACGGTCCTGAATCCTCGGGCAAGACCACCCTGGCCCTGCATGTCATCGCCGAGGCCCAGAGAAAGGGAGGAGCAGCGGCCTTTATAGACGCCGAGCATGCCCTGGATGTAAACTATGCCAGACGCCTGGGAGTAAAGACCGAGGAACTGCTGGTTTCCCAGCCGGACTACGGGGAACAGGCCCTGGAGATCGCCGACCTGCTGGTGCGATCCGGCGGGCTGGACGTGATCGTTGTGGATTCAGTAGCCGCTCTCATTCCCCAGGCCGAGCTGGAGGGCAGCATGGGCGAAAGCCAGGTGGGCGGGCAGGCCAGGCTCATGTCCCACGCCATGCGCAAGCTCACCGGGACGATTCACCGCTCCAAAACCTCCCTTGTCTTCATCAACCAGATCCGCATGAAAATCGGCTCCATGGGATACGGCAGCCCGGAAACCACCAGCGGGGGCAATGCGCTGAAGTTTTACGCCTCTGTGCGCCTGGACATCCGCAAGATCCAGACCTTAAAGGACAAGGATGAAGTGGTGGGCAACCGGGTCAAGGTGAAAACCGTCAAGAACAAGGTGGCCCCGCCCTTCAGGGAGACCCAGTTCGACATCCTTTACGGCCAGGGCATCTCCAGGGTGGGAGAGCTCCTGGACATGGGGGTTGAACACGGAGTGGTGGACAAAAGCGGGGCCTGGTTCGCATTCGGCTCCGAGAGGCTGGGCCAGGGCCGGGAAAACGTACGGGCATTTCTGCAGGATAACGATGAGATCCGCATGAATATTGAAAACCAGCTTTTGACCCAGCTGGGAGTCCTGCAGCCTGAAGAGGAAGCCCGGCAAGAGCAGAGCGATGCGCAGGACAGGAGTTGACTGGTGCTGAGCGCAGCAGAGATCAGGGAAAAATTTCTCAGGTTTTTCCAGGAAAACGATCATACTGTGGTTCCCAGTTCTTCGCTTATACCTGCGGACGATCCCAGCCTTCTTTTTACCAATGCCGGCATGGTGCAGTTCAAAAAGGTGTTTCTGGGCCAGGAAAAAAGGGACTATACCCGGGCGGTTACCTCCCAGAAGTGCCTCAGGGTGGGCGGCAAGCACAACGACCTGGAAAACGTGGGACGCACCAGGAGGCACCATACCTTTTTCGAGATGCTGGGCAACTTTTCCTTCGGCGATTATTTCAAGGAAAGGGCCATAGACCTGGCCTGGACTTTCCTGACCCGGGAACTGGGGCTGGAGCGGGACAAGCTTTTTATTACCATATTTCAGGATGATGACGACGCTCACAGGCTGTGGCGGGAAGTGGCCGGGGTTCCCCCGGACAGGATTTACCGCCTGGGGGAAAAGGACAACTTCTGGTCCATGGGGGATACAGGCCCCTGCGGGCCGTGTTCGGAGGTGCTCTATGATCAGGGCCGGGCCATGGCCTGCGGCCCTGACTGCGCCATCGGGGTCTGCGACTGCGACCGCTACCTGGAGATCTGGAACCTGGTGTTCATGCAGTACGACAGGGACCAGGAAGGCAACCTGAACCCCCTGCCCCGGCCCAGTATAGACACAGGCATGGGCCTGGAGCGCATCAGCGCGGTCTGCCAGGGGGTGTATTCCAATTATGACACCGATCTTTTAAAAAGCCTGATAACGGATACAACACTAAAGTCCGGCAGGGAATACGGCCGGGACCGGGATGACGACGTGGCCCTGGCGGTAATAGCCGACCACTCCCGGTCCTCGGCCTTCATGATCGCCGACGGGATCCTGCCCTCCAACGAAGGGCGGGGTTATATACTGCGCCGTCTTATCCGCCGGGCCTTTCGCTTCGGCAGGCACCTGGGACTGACTGACCCCTTTCTGCACCAGACAGTGCAGGTGGTGGTCCAGGACATGTCCATGGCCTACCCCGAGCTGGAAAAAAGCCGGGATTTCATGGTCCGGGTCATCCGGCAGGAGGAGGAAAGGTTTTCCGAGACCCTGGAGAAAGGCCTTGCCCTGCTGGAAGAGGAGCTGAAGAAGCTTGGCTCTCTGCAGGTGAACACCGTTCCCGGGGAAACAGCCTTCAAGCTCTACGACACCTACGGGTTCCCCCTGGATATAGTAAACGATATCGCTGAGAAGCGCGGATTCAGTGTGGACGAAGCCGGTTTCCGGGAATGCATGCAGGATCAGAGGCAGCGGGCCAGGGCAGCCTGGAAGGGAACCGGGGATGCCGGGCCGGGAGAAGTTTTGAGCAGTCTGCAGGAGGAACTGCCCCAGACCAGTTTCGTGGGTTATGACCGCCTTCAGGAGCAGGGAGAGATAGTGCTCCTGGTGGACCAAAAGGGCCGCAGCAGGGAGGCTCTGACCCAGGGGGAACAGGGCTGGCTGGTGGCCTCCAGGACACCTTTTTATGCCGAATCCGGCGGTCAGGTGGGGGACCGGGGGCGCATTCAGGGAGCCCGGGGCCAGGCCATGGTCCGGGACACTCAGGACCAGGCCGCAGGTGTTGCGGCCCACCTGGTGGATATAAGCCGGGGAGAGCTGCACAAAGGCGACGTGGTGGATCTGATTGTTGACGAAGGACGCCGGGTGGCCACGGCCAGGAATCATACGGCGACTCATCTGCTGCACCTGGCCCTGCGACGCGTTCTGGGGGAGCACGTGCACCAGGCCGGATCCCTGGTGGATGAAAAAAGGCTCAGGTTCGACTTTACCCATATCCAGGCCCTGACGCATGACGAGCTGGAGCGCATCGAGGACGAGGTCAACGCTGCCATATTGTCCGATTACCAGGTACAGGTACGGGTAATGGACTACTCCCAGGCGGTGGAAGAGGGGGCCGTTGCCCTGTTCGGGGAAAAATACACGGACAAGGTCCGGGTGGTATCGGTGGGCAATATTTCCATGGAGCTCTGCGGGGGCACGCACCTGGATTCCACTGCCCAGGCCGGGACTTTCTGCCTGGTGAGCGAATCCGCTGTGGGCTCCGGGATGCGCAGGATTGAAGCCCTTACCGGCTGGGAGGCCCTGAACTACTGGAGGGGCATGCGTAAAAGCGTAAACTCTTTGCAGGATGCCCTGAGGGCTTCCCCGGACCAGCTTGTGGATAAGGTCCAGTCCCTGCAGGAGCAGCTGCGCGAGCTTTCAAAGGAAAACAAGGCCCTGGCACAGAGGCTTTCAGCTGAGCAGGGCAGGGATATTGCCTCGGAAAAGAAAATGGCGGGCCGGGTGCCCCTGATTGCCCGCAAGGTGGATGTGGGGGACGTGGATGGGCTCAGGGGGCTCATGGACGATATCCGCACCAAGCTGGATTCCGGTGTGGCCATGCTGGGTACCGAAAACAAGGGCAAGCCCCTGCTTCTTTTGTACGTGAGTAAAGACCTGCACGGGAGTTTCACTGCCCCGGAGCTTATCAGGGAAGTGGCCAAAGAGATCAAGGGCGGAGGCGGGGGACGTCCGGACCTGGCCCAGGCCGGGGGATCCGATGCCCGTGGACTGGACAGGGCCATAGAGCGCCTGGAGGAAATTCTGGCCGAGCGCACGGGTTAGTCCATATTATTCATAATATATTATTATCTGTTTCAGGCAGGATTCTTTGTCTGGAAAAACCGGGCGGTTTATATGGGAAAAATAATCCAGAAAAGAGTTTTAATCCCCGAAAGAGTTACTGAGATGACCGTTGAAGCCCCGATGATAGCTGCCAGGGCAAAACCGGGCAATTTCGTGGTGATGCGGCTGCACATGAAAGGAGAACGCATTCCCCTGACCATTGCGGATGCAGATCCGGAAAAAGGGCAGATTGTCATTGTATACCTGATAATGGGCAAGACCACGGCCCTTCTGGACACCATGAAAGAAGGGGACGTGATCCTGGATCTGTGCGGTCCTCTGGGACGGCCCACCAGCATCAAAAAGCAGGGCACAGTGGCCTGCGTGGGCGGAGGAACAGGCATTGCCGCCCTGCACCATATAGCCAAGGGTAATTTTCAGGCGGGAAACAAGGTTGTTTCCGTTATCGGAGCCAGGAGCAGGGATCTTTTGCTCTTCAAGCCGGAACTGGAAAAGATCTCCCACGAAGTCCTGGTATCCACCGATGACGGCAGCCTGGGGCACAAGGGTATGGTCACCGAGGTCCTCCAGGAGTACCTGGACCGGGACCCGGAGGTAAAAGAGGTCATCGGGGTGGGCCCGGTGCCCATGATGCGCTCAGTGGCCAAAGTTGCACAGCCTTACAACATCAGGACCCTGGTGAGCCTCAATTCCATAATGGTTGACGGGATCGGCATGTGCGGGTCCTGTCGGGTGAACGTGGGCGGGGAGATACGCTTTGCCTGCGTGGAAGGCCCGGAATTCGAGGCTTCACAGGTGGACTTCGACGAACTCATGATGCGCCTGCAGGCCTTCAGGTCCCAGGAAAAAGAATCCATGGAACTGTTCGAGAAAAAAGAGCTGTCTTGATTATGCCAGAAAAAGCCAAGAAAAAGATCAGGCCCAGGGTTTCCATGCCCATGCTGGACGCTGTTGAAAGGGGGGGGATGTTTTCCGAGGTGGCCCTGGGCTACAGTCTGGAACAGGCCGTTGCCGAGGCGGGGCGCTGCCTGCAGTGCAAGAAGCCCACCTGTATAAAGGGCTGTCCCGTGGACGTGGACTGTAAAAGCTTTATCCGCCTGTTGGGCCGCAAAGACCTGGAAGGGGCCTTTGCCAAAATCAAGGAGACCAACAGCCTGCCGGCCATCTGCGGCCGGGTCTGCCCCCAGGAGAACCAGTGTGAAAAGACCTGCAAACTGCGCCCCACAGGGCAGCCCATAGCCATAGGACGCCTGGAGAGATTCGTGGCGGACAACTACTACGCCCACACCTCGTGCGAGGAAGAGACCGGGGCTGAGGCCTGCGTTCCAGTTGATGAGAACCTCAGGGTGGCGGCAATCGGTTCCGGACCGAGCAGCCTGACCCTGGCCGGATACCTGGCCGCCAACGGGGTAAAGGTGAGTGTGTTTGAAGCTCTGCACTCCCCGGGGGGAGTTCTTCTCTACGGTATACCCGAATTCAGGCTGCCCAAGTCCGTGGTGCAAAGGGAGATAGATTCCCTGAAAAATCTGCAGGTGGATTTTTTGTGCAATTACGTGGGCGGAAAAAGCGTGACCCTGCCCGAACTGTTCCAGCAAGGGTACAAGGCGGTTTTTCTGGGAGTGGGCGCCGGCCTGCCCAGATTCATGAACCTGCCCGGGGAAAATCTCATCGGCATTTACTCTGCCAACGAGTACCTCACCAGGGTCAATCTCATGTTCGGTTACAAGTTCCCGGAATACGATACCCCCGTTCCCCCGGGCAGAAATGTGGTGGTCATCGGAGGGGGCAATGTGGCCATGGATTCGGCCAGGACCGCTCTCCGGCTGGGTGCAAAGAGGGTGCGGGTGGTTTACAGGCGCACCAAGGGGGAAATGCCGGCCCGGCAGGAAGAGCTGGAACATGCCCTGGAAGAGGGTATCGAACTGGAGATTCTTTCCTCCCCTCTGTCCTTTCACGGCGATGACCAGGGAGTGCTCAACAAAATGGTCCTGCAGCGCATGGAACTGGGCAGGCCTGATGAGTCCGGGCGCAGAAAACCCGTTCCCATAGAAGGCGATACTTTTACCCTGGATACAGATCTGGTCATTATGGCCGTGGGTACCGGAGCCAATATGGTTCTGACTCAGACCACCCCGGAACTGGAGCTCAACGAGCGGGGCTATGTATGGGCCGACCCTGAAACCGGGGAAACAAGCATGAATATGGTCTTTGCCGGGGGGGACATCGTTACCGGGGCCGCCACTGTTGTGGAAGCCATGGGTGCGGGCCGGCGCTCGGCCAGGGCAATCCTGCAGAGGCTCAAGGGATAATTTATGGGGCAGATCGCGGGGGTGAAATTCAGGGACCAGGGCCAGATTTACTATTTCCAGGCTTCTCCTTTTGTGGTGCAGCCCGGGGATGCGGTCATCGTCAAGACCCAGGAGGGCCTGGGCCTGGCCAGCGTGGTGCAGGTCAGGGACACCCTGCCGGAAGGCTTTGCCCTGGAGGACTTAAAGCCCATATTCAGACTTGCCAATGAAGAGGATTTCAAGGTTCAGGAAGAAAACAGGGAGCTTGGCCGGGAGGCCTTTGCCTATTGCAGAAAATGCCTTGCAGAGCACAACCTGGATATGAAGCTGGTGGACGTGGAAGTCTTTTTCGACCGCAGCAAAATAGTCTTTTATTTCACTGCTCCCGGCCGGGTGGATTTCAGGGACCTGGTCAAGGAACTGGTCAAGGTTTACCGTACCAGGATTGAGCTGCGCCAGATCGGAGTCAGGCACGAGACCCAGATGGTGGGTGCCCTGGGCAATTGCGGCCAGGTATGCTGCTGCCGGAGGTTCATGCGCCAGTTTGCCCCGGTGACCATCAAGATGGCCAAGGACCAGAACCTGTTTTTAAATCCGGCCAAAATCTCCGGGGTGTGCGGCAGGCTTCTTTGCTGTCTCAATTTTGAACAGCCCCACTACGCCCAGTTCCAGAAAAAGCTCCCCAAAATGGGCAAAAGGTACAAGTGCCGGGAAGGATACTTAAGGGTCATCCGGGCCAATCTTTTCCGGGAAAGCCTCACCGTCCTGGACGAGGAAGGCACGGAAAAGGAGATTCCCCTGCAGGACTGGCCCCAGATGCTGCAAAAGCAGGACAAGAAAAAGGAAGACAAGTAGCCGCAGCCCTTATTGAATATGACTTAAATCATGCAGGAGACATGCAAGTTGGACAGTTTTTTTGTTTCCACCCCCATATATTACGTCAATGCCAGACCGCACCTGGGCCATGCCTATACCACCATCGTGGCCGACAGCGTAAACCGCCTGCACCGTCTGCGGCAGAAAGACACCTTCTTTCTCACGGGCACGGACGAGCACGGGGACAAGATAGTGGAGGCGGCTGAAAAAAACGGCCTGGCTCCAAAGGACTACGCGGACAAAATAAGCAGCCTTTTCAAAGAGGCCTGGCCCTGGCTGGAAGTGGAAAACTCCGCCTTTATCCGCACCACTGACCCGGAACATGTCCAGTGCGTGCAGCGCTTTCTTAATACAGTCTACGAGAAAGGGGACATATATTTCGGGGAGTACGGGGGGCATTACTGCTTCGGGTGCGAGCGATTCTACACCGATAAAGAGCTAAGAGGCGGCCTGTGCCCGGATCACCTGGAAAAGCCCAGATATCTGCAGGAAAAAAACTATTTTTTCCGCATGACCGATTATCTGCCAGCACTCAAGGAACATATCCAGAACAACCCCGATTTTATTCAGCCCGAGAGGTATAGAAACGAGGTCCTGGGCATGCTTGGCGATGAACTCACGGATCTTTGCATTTCCAGGCCCAAGTCCAGGCTGACCTGGGGTATAGAGCTGCCCTTTGACAGCGATTACGTGACCTACGTCTGGTTCGACGCCCTGATAAACTATATCTCCGCCCTGGGCTGGCCCGACGGAGAGGCCTTCAGAAAATACTGGCCCGGGGCACATCACCTGGTAGCCAAGGATATTCTCAAGCCCCACGCCGTTTTCTGGCCCACCATGCTCATGTCCGCCGGGGTGGACCTGTACAAGGGGCTTCGGGTGCACGGGTACTGGACGGTGCAGGAGGCCAAGATGTCCAAGAGCCTGGGCAACGTGGTCCAGCCCATGGACATGGTGGAGAAATACGGCCTGGCACCCTTTCGCTATTTTCTCCTGCGGGAGATGCAGTTCGGGCTGGATGCCAGCTTTTCCGAAGAGGCCCTGGTGAACAGGCTCAACTCAGATCTGGCCAACGACCTGGGCAATTTGAGCAACCGCATCCTGGCCATGACCAATAAGTATTTCCAGGGCCTGGTGCCGGAAAAATCCGAGCTCTCCCCAGAGGACCAGGAGGTGGTGGATGCCGGGCTGACGGCCCTGGATGAGTACGTGCGCCTGTTCGGGGATTTTCAGTTCTCCAGGGGGCTTGGTGTGCTCTGGGCTTTCATCGGCAGGCTGAACAAATACGTGGATGCAAGCGCCCCCTGGGTGCTTTACAAAGAGGGGCGGACTGAGCGGCTGCAAAATGTCATGTATGTTCTGCTGGAGGGACTGCGCAAAATCGCCCTGCATCTGTGGCCGGTGATGCCATCCAGTTCCCGGGAACTTCTTGGTCAACTGGGCACCGATTTTGACCTGCACAGGGTCGAACTTGATCAGGAGGGCGGACACTGGACCGGGCTTACACCTGGAGTCAGGGTGGCTGAAAAATCCAATCTGTTTCCGCGCCGGGAGCTCGTGCTTAAGCAGGATCAAAAGCCCCGGGGCTCTGAAAAGAAACAAAGGGAGTCGGAAACAAGTTCCCGGGAGGAGCTGGTCAGCTTTGAGGATTTTAAAAAGCTTAATATGGTCACCGGCAGGGTTCTGCAGGCGGACAAGGTTCAGGGAGCGGACAAGCTGCTCAAGCTTGAGGTGGATATCGGCGAAAAAGAGCCTCGCTCTATAGTTGCCGGACTGGCCCGGCAATTTGATCCCGGGGACCTGCATGGGCGCGAGGTGGTGGTGCTGGCCAATCTGGCCCCCAGGAAAATCAGAGGGGTAACATCCCACGGCATGGTCCTGGCGGTGAGCCATGGACAAGACATGGTGCTTTTGACCACCACTGAAGGCACGGAGCCGGGCAGCCGGGTGAGTTGACCGGGTACACTTCATGCATAAGGTTTACGAGGTCATAAACGACCTTTACGATGCCCTGCACTACGTATGGGAGCATGATCGGACCCGGCAGAC
>Ga0207421_10007801_pt1 | contig 11303 bp, 4 predicted proteins | sample SodLakKL_010_SED_4_FD_187542 | JGI IMG/M metagenome (GOLD analysis project Ga0207421, IMG submission 187542) | Alkaline sediment microbial communities from Lake Tanatar, Kulunda Steppe, Russia - 8KL_010_SED (SPAdes) (version 2) | ecosystem: Environmental > Aquatic > Non-marine Saline and...
CCCAGCACGTTGAAGACTTCAAGTCGTACATCGACGGGTTCGCTCAATTCGTACACCACGTTGGTGGTCGGGTTGAACGGGTTCGGGTAGTTTTGTTTTAGTGAAATCACAGAGGGTGTTTCGCCCGGGTTTGGGTTTGGGTCTGTGATGGAAGTAAATTCACCTGAACCATTGAAAAATAACGACCCGTCATCTCCCGCGATCCAGATATTATCCTTATCAATTATCAGGATTGAGCGAAGCGTGCTCTCTGTTAAGGACGACGAACGTTCCTCCCAAACCATTCCGGCGTCGGTGGTTGTAAGCAGCGTTCCTGAGGCTCCAACAGCTAATCCTTCACCCGATTGGTGCAGCGCAATGTCAAAAAGATCAGCTTCCGTACTGCTGAGGATTTCCACCCAGCTTTCACCTGCATCTGTACTCCGAAGTATCGTACTGTTAATACCAGCGGCAAGGATTACCTCAACACCTGCATAAACTGCGTTTAAGTCTGCATCCGTAGGTATATCGAGACTGGTTATTTCTCCTGAGCGGTTAATGCGAACGGCCCGGCCCGACTCTCCCACGGCAATGGCTGTGTTCTCATTCAGTTTTGCAATCCCTGAGAGGGAACCTTCTACGTTTCCTGCTGTAATCAAATCAGTACCGTCATAAAACATTACGGCCCCATCTTTGCCGACAGCTACCAGGAATGTATCATCCAGCCAAACGGCACCAGCTACTTTTTCCGGAGTTTGAATGTCAAGGTCTTCGCTTGTTACGCCGAAATCAGTAGTTGAAAACACTCTGTTAACGCTCCCGATGTAAGGTCTGAAAACAAGGCCAGATCCGGATTCTCTGAATGCCGCATAATCGACCGCAGAATCCGGGTAGTATTCCCATACCCGGCTGTCTTCGGAAATTCGGAAGGTGTAATAGTCTCGGCATTCACCACCATAATAACACTCAAAAATACTGTACCCAAACGCCGCGATACCATCTTCTGTCTTTACGAGCTGCCGAGTATCAGGCGATAATGAGTTTCCGGACCCCTCGGCCGAATAAAAATCATAGGCTTCAGTCACCACACCGTTCTCGAATCCAACCACACCAAAGGAGAGAAACCCTAATCGCAGGTAAGAATTAGTATCCGGTATTCTGGTTACCGCATACGTCTCACCGGCGAATTCTAAGGTTGCTGTTAATTCCCATCCATTTCCCAAGTCCGCATATCGATAGACTATTGTTAGCCCCTCTCTCCCATCTACAGGCATTGCAATGGTGAAAAATATAAATTCCCCATCCCGTATGTCATAAAGCTCCAGGAAACGTGGTGGTTCAAAGGGGTGTAATGATAATTCTGACAAATCATCTGCAAGAGTGTAGATGGCAGAATTTCTCCCGATACCACCTGGATCGATTAAATAAACCATCCCATCATCATAACCACTATACCTGAATGAAACCTCGGAATCCGGTTGCTCAGTACTCCAGGTTTCTCCTGCATCCGAAGTATATGCGATCCAGCCGTTCGAACCGGCAACTACGGCGTGGCTATCCGAAATGGTTACTGCAGTTCTCCAGCTTGTTCCGGATTGTACAAAGGTTTCATTCCATGTTTCACCGGCATCGGTGCTTCGCCAGACTGATCCCCCATTTGTGGTTATAAAACCTGTTTCATCATCAAAAAAGCCGGTATTCACAAGCCCATCATCAAGGCTTAACGTTTCCAGCCATGTAGATCCGCGGTCGGTTGAGATATAAGCTTTATTGTTTGCAATAACCAAAGCTGATTCAGGGGAAAACGCATGCAAATCTCTTATGGTAAATGGCTCTTCCCCCACGTGCGTGTCTTTCATTCTGAAGATATTATCTTCATCCCGGTAGCCCCAGATTACCGCTGATGAAGTTCCGGCGACTACCCTTCCGCCAACTACAAAGGTCTCCGAATCGAAAGCTTGCCCGGCACTATAACCAACGTTCCACATTTTTGGTGTCAGAGAATCCCACTGGGCGTTAGCATTCCCATAAAATGAGTGGGAGAACACCAGCATTAAGACAAGAATCAGGGCCGTTTTTGCAGAGATAATTTTCATAGGGATAGTCGTAAAATGAATGTAATCCATTCATCAAAATAAACCATCAGCCTATAGATTCCTAACCCCCAGCACAGACCTGACAGGTTTTTGAAACCTGTCAGGTCTGCTAATTTAAAATTGTACAAACCTTAGTACCCTTTGTGCCATAGTGCCTGCCTGCCAGTATTGGCAGGGTTCAATACAAAAAAGGGAACCGAACTAACGTCCGACTCCCAATTCACAATTCACCATTCAAAATTCACAATTTAAACGGGTTACTTAACCAGCAGCATCTTATTCGTAAATGTCTGACCCGCAGTTTGCATTCTAACCAGATACACGCCGCTTGTGAGGCGTGAGCCGTCGAACTGCACGGTATGCGTTCCGACGCTCTGAGCACCATCATGCAGCACAGCCACGCTCTGGCCCAGCACGTTGAAGACTTCAAGGCGTACATCAGCGGGTTCGCTCAGCTCGTACTCCACGTTGGTGGTCGGGTTGAACGGGTTAGGATAGTTTTGTTTTAGTGAAATCACAGAAGGTGTTTCGCCCGGGTTTGGGTCTGTGATGGAAGTAAAGCCTCCGGAATCGTTAAAAAACAGGGTGCCGTCATCTCCGGCGATCCATATGTTTTCCATATCCACGATTAGAATCTCCCGCAGCGTACTTTCGGTCAGAGAGGTGTCCTCTTCCCACATTATTCCGCCGTCATTTGTTATCAGGACCGTGCCCGAAGCTCCAACCGCCAGCCCGTTACCGGATTCATGAAGTGCTATCCCATAAAGATCAGCATCCGTACTTGTTACAATCTCTGACCAGCTTTCTCCTGCATCGGTGCTGCGCAGAATTGTGCCGCCCGATCCGGAGGCAAGGATCACATCACCCTGCGCATTGACAGCGTTTAGATCGGCTTCAGTTGGTGTATCCAGACTCGTAATTTCTCCAGAGCGGTTTATGAGCACGGCCCGTCCCGTTTCTCCCACGGCAATGGCTTTGTCAGCATCGAGCATTGTAATACTGCTGATTGGTCCCCCGGCGTTTCCTGCTACGGTTAAATCGTCCCCGTCGTAAAACAATATGGCCCCGCTCTCCCCGACAGCTACCAGGAACGCATCATCCAGCCACGCGGCATCGACCACTTTGTGAGGGGTTTCTATATCCAGAGGTTCAGTGGTGGCAGCAAAATCATTAGTAAAAGACAAACCAGATCCACCAGTTTGCCAGACCCTCCAGAATACCAGGCCTGAGCCGGATTCTTTTAAGGCGACAAATCCGGCCTCCCCAATAGGCGATCTTAAAACCGTTCTCCATACCCTGCTGTTTTCCATCATACGAAAGGTATAATTAGAATCGCACATAACATTGTCTGCTGTGTATACTTTATATGCATAAGCCGCAATGCTGTCTTCAGTCTTTATTAGCTGCCGGATATCAGCAGCTATGGGCTGGCCGGAACTTTGGGTTGGTTTAAGTGCATAGGCTTCTGCCACAACTCCGTCTTCCAGACTTACAACGCCAAGTGCAGTTTGGTGTGGGAAACCCGAAATACCAAAACGCAGGTATGAATCACTATCCAGTATTCTGGCTACTCCTGTTGAGTTTCCCTCGTAATTGAAACTATCAATAAGTTCCCATCCGTTACCAGAATCCGCATACCGGTAGGCGTATAACATACTATCGTCACAACCGCCTAAATTTGTTAAATGGTAATACAGAATTACCTCCCCATCCCGTATATCAAAAAGCGCCTCGTATTGAGGGTCGATTCCAAAAGCAAACCCTGGCATCTCAGAGAAATCGGAGGGTAGGGTGTAGATAGCGGTAAGTCCGGAGGATACACCCAACAAGTAGACTGTTCCTTCATCATACCCAATATCCCTGTATGAAGGGTCCACGATTGGCCCGCTGTAACTTAAGGATTCCTGATGGTACATCTGGTCTTCAGTCCAGGTTTGTCCGGCATCCGTTGTATAAGCTATAAAGCCGTTATCGCCTGCTACTATCGCATTACTTTCAGAAATAGTAACGGCCGTTCGCCAGTATGTACCGGTCAATGCAAACACTTGAGTCCAGTTCTCTCCACCATCGGTGCTTTGCCAAATTCCCTCTCTTGTGGCTATATAGCCCTTACTTTCATCAAAAAAGCCTATGCTTACAGGTTCACCAGGCACAGATGCCGTTTCCTGCCAGGAGCTTCCCCGGTCGGTTGAAATATAAACTCCGCCTTCTTCTGCAATTACTATAGCGGAAACAGGAGAAAAAGCATGTAAGTCTACTATTTTCAGATTGTCTTCAGCAATGCGCGTCTGTTTTATTCTGAAGATGTTGTCCTCGTCCCGGAAGCCCCATAATACCGCTGAGGGTTCTCCGGCCACCACAAAAGTATCTGCATCAAAAGCATGACCGGAATTCAGATTCATGCCCGGGCTCATGGGCGATTGGGAATCCCACTGGGCGTTTACGCTCCAACTAAACAACAAGGAGAACATCAGGGTAAATACGAATACAAAGGCCGTTTTTGCAGAGATAACTTTCATAGGGATAGTCGTAAAATGAATGTAATCCATTCATCAAAATAAACCATCAGCCTATAGATTCCTAGCCCCCCAGCACAGACCTGACAGGTTTTTGAAACCTGTCAGGTCTGCTAATTTAAAATAGTACAAACCTTTTATGCCCTTCCTGCCAGTATTGGCAGGGTTCAAAAAAAAGGGAACCCGATCAACGACCGGATTCCCTTTTTAAAATCTGATGCAGCTACAAACAACAGCAAGGCTGTCACTGTAACATGAAACTGAATAATGTTATTTAACCAGCATCATCTTATTCGTAAATGTCTGACCCGCAGTTTGCATTCTAATCAGGTACACGCCGCTTGTGAGACGCGAGCCGTCGAACTGCACGGTATGCGTGCCAACGCTCTGTGCGCCATCATGCAGCAACGCCACGCGCTGACCCAGCACGTTGAAGACTTCGAGTCGTACGTCGGCAGGTTCGCTCAATTCGTACACCACATTGGTGGTCGGGTTGAACGGGTTCGGGTAGTTTTGGTGCAGTGCAAAACGCTGCGGCTGATCAATGCCTTCTTCGGTGATGTTTGTCGGGAGTCCGCCGTCCGGCAGCTCCACGAAGTTTGTGGTATAGATCACAAACTCGCCTGGCTCGAGCACCAGCTGCTCGTTGGTGGATTCAAATACTCTGGATTCCTGAGCGAAGTAGTCGTACCAAACGCCGGTGTTCTGCACATTGGCATCCACAGTGCGCTGAACCACGTCGAAGTTACCGATGATGGCAACGTTCATGTCGTCGTCGTTCAAATAAATACGTTTCACCGGTGAAGCCACCGAAAGGTTTACATCGCTTGTGCGAAACGCCTCGCTGCTTTGGCGAAGATGGATAAGCGCTCTCCAGGTGTTGTACAAATCGATACGCGGCTGATCCTGAAGATATTCATCCCACGGCACAGGCATTGGCGATGTACGGTTTGGCCCGGTTTCATCGAGCGGGTAGTCGTAACCAAGCTCACTGAACTGCCAGATCATTTTAGGTCCGGGAATGGTGAAGAAAAACGCCCCGGCCAGCTTCTGGCGATCGATAGCGGTTTCAAAATCGCGTACGTTGTAGCTTCCTGAGCTGTTACCGAACTGAAGGTTGCGGTACATCATGCGCTGCTCATCATGGCTTTCCATGTAGCCCACCAGATTCGGTGTATCCCAGCCGCGGTTCTCGTGAAACACGCCGGAGAAATTCGACTGATTGTTAGCGTGCCAGCCCATGGCTGCTTCGCTGTAGTTGTAGTTGTGGTTACCCCACAGCATCATGCCGTAACGGCCTTCATCCTGTCTCCACTCGGAAAGCTCTTTCTCCTCGCTGTTGGCCGCAAAATGCTCCAGAATAAGCCATACGTCCGGATCAACTTCCCATGCGGCATCAGCCATTCGCTTGAGGTTTCCAATACGCTGGGCATTGTACCCATTGTAATTCTGGTTGTTGAAATTGGTCGCAAAGCCTTTGGTAAGGTCAAAGCGGAAACCGTCTACGCGGAATTCTTCAATCCAGTGCTTGTTGGCGCGATCCATCCAGTACTTGATTTTCGGATGATTGTGGTTCAGGTGATTAAACACGTTGAACTCATGACCCGGACCTATAAACGGATTGTTGCTGTGGCCATACAGGCCAATAAGCGGAGAAAGGTCGGTAGCGTGATTGTACACCACGTCGAGCACAACGGCTATTCCGCGCATGTGCGCCTCGTCGATTAGTCGTTTGAGCTCGTTGGCAGGTCCGTAGGCTTTATCTACGGCAAGGTGAAAATTCGGGTTGTAGCCCCAGCTGATGTTGCCATCAAAGTTCTGAATCGGCATAAGCTCGAGTACGTTGATTCCCAGACGCTCGAGGTAGTCCAGCGAATCGGCCAGGTTGGCATAGGTACCGTCTTCCATCCAGTCGCGAATCAGAAGCTCGTACTTGATGATGTCGCGCGGATCAGGGCGCTCGTAGCCTTCACTCTGCCATACGTACTCATCAGGCGCGGTATTGAGGATTGATACAACGCCGCTCGTTTTGTCCTGCGGATATGCTTTCAGATTCGGATAAACTTCATTGCTGATGAAGCGGTCGTTCCACGGATCGAGCACTTTGGTGCTGTAAAGCTCACCAATGCGTCGCTCACCGTTTACCAGATACTGGAAACCGTACTCTTCGCCTGGCGTGAGGCCTTCAACCGTTACCCAGTACATCACGCTGTCTTCGTTAACCGTGTGGCGGTTCATGAAGTAGTCGGTGTCGATTTCCCACTCGGTATAATCACCAAGCGTATACATGAAGTCGATGTAAGGGGCAAAAACGGCCAGCGTAACCGAGGTCTGGTTTTCATGATAATTGATGCCATACTCAATTCCGGCAGGCGGTGCCAGCTCGGTTACTTCAGGATTTACGATGAAGTAAGTTTCGGAATCGCTTGTATTTCCTTCACCGTCCTCGATTTCGGCACGAAGGTCAAAACGGCCGGTTGAGCTAATCGCAAATTCGTAGATAAGTTCGGATGCATCTGCTGTTGATGCAACCTGTGTTCCGTCAATAAACAGACGCAGCTCGGCAATATCGTCGGTGTCGCTGAAACCGGTGATTCTGATCTCAAGATCATCACCTACGGAAGCGAAGGTCGGATTAAACGGATCATCAGACGGGCTGGTGAAGCGCACGCTCAATGGTTCGGTTGAAAGATCCACGAAGATATCTGCACCGCCGGTGTCTTTTCCTTCGAGGTAGCTTCCGCCAACGGGCTCAGCGCTTCTGAATACAAACGCCATCTGGAGAATATCTTCATTTTCCGGAACGCCGTAGTAATCACGGATATGATCGATATCGAGCTGATACAGATCGTCGCCAATGCGCTCAAGCAGGGTTTCGGGAGTATTCTGCCCCCAGTTGGTTTTCACGTAGCGCCAGCCGGACGGGCCGTCGCTCAGGTTGGTGATAACTCCGGTGTGGGCGTAGACATCACCGGTATATCCGGCAAGTCCGCCATTTCCCTGGGTGGCATCAAAAATAATGGATACAGGGCCGTCTTCAACCGGGAATTCCGGATTGGAGACGACAACCTGTGCCGAAAGATGCTGAGGAATCAGCAGAGCGGCGAATAGCAGTAAAATGGTGGTGTTGCGTAGTATTGATTGAAGCATTGTTCTCATATCAGTCTTAGGTAAGCAATAAAATACTGGAGTTTTTGGTGATGACAGCTAAACAGGCGCCATCATCTATCCGGCGGGAAAACCTGGCTTATTTGTCAATTAGCGCCTGGTCGGCCAGCTCTTTATTTGTTGATGAACGTATCACCATTTCCGGTGAAAATACGGTGTGCGATACTTTTGCATCGCGGTTTTCGATTCGTTTCAAGAGTTTTGAAACGGCCATAGTGCCCATTTCGCGCATAGGCTGGCGCATAGTGGTAAGTCCAAAAAATTCTGAAAACTGTATATCATCGAAGCCTACAATAGGCACGAACTGGTTCATGTCCTGCATGGCTTTCATGGCGCCTATCGACTGTATATCTGAGTTACAGAAGCAGGCGTCGGGCATGTCGCTCATACTGAGCAGCTTTACCATTGCTTCGTAGCCGTTTCGTTCGGTGAAGCCATCGCGGTCGGTATTGTCTCCCTCAACAATGAGGTCCTCATTCACAAATCGCCCTGCGTCTTCCAGCGCCCGCTTGTAGCCGGTAATGCGGTCTTTTACGGGTTTTGAAACGTTTTTAGCGGAAATCATGGCGATACGTTTGTATCCCTGATCGATGAGATACTGAGTTGCGTTGTAGGCGCCTTCCACGCTGTCCACGCTTACTGAGTCGAACTCAGGGCTGAAGTCATCTACTAACGTAACGGGCACGTTAAAATTTTTGAGACTCTTCCACTGGCTTTCCTTCAGGTGGGATGAAATAATGAGGTAGCCCTCGGCCATTCCCCTTTTGATGCTGTACTCAACCTGGTTGAAGATATCGTCGGCCAGCTTAATGTTATAGATATTGAGGTCGAAATCGGTTTCGCTGAGTTCGTCCTGGATGCCTTCAAGAACTTCCATAAAGAAGTAGTTGGAGATAACCGGAACAATTACAGAAATCAGCTTGCTCTTTTTGCGGGCAAGTCCCTGCGCCATGGCCTGCGGGTGATAACCCAGTCTTTTGGCAATGGTAAGGATTTTGGTTCTGGATTTCTCAGACACGCTCTTACTGTTGTTGAACACGCGTGAAACCGTGGCAATGCTTACGCCGGCCTCTTTGGCTATATCATAAATCGTAACTGACAATGCTCTGCACCTGTATTTTCAGATCGTTTGGGAAAGTAGGAATAATACAGGAGACCGCAATTGCGGCCTCCTGTTTGCGACGTAAAGTGCGCGATTATTCCTGATGTATCAAGTAATATTAATTACTTAACGAGCATCATAGACTTGCTGATCGTCATTCCGCCAGACTGAAGTCTGTACAGATATACGCCAGAAGAAAGACGGCTGGCATCGAACTGCACGGTATGTGTACCGGAGCTGAATGTGCCGTTTGCCAATGTTGCAACACGCTGACCAAGTACGTTGAATACGTCCAGACGAATGTCGGCGTTTTCAGGCAGAGTGAAGTTGATGTTAGTTGTTGGGTTGAACGGGTTAGGATAGTTCTGACCCAGAGCAATCTCACGAGGAGTATCGTAAATCGGCTCGTCGATATTCACGCCAGCACCGTAATCCGGTGGTGTCGGGAAGTCAAGAGCTTCATCGCTCCACACAACCATATCGAGGCTATAACCACCGGCAGGCCATACGGTAACGTTACCGAGTACGGCTTCAGGTGTGATGTAGCGGTAGTAGCGACGACCTGCATCGAAACCACCCGGGCCTGAAATTACTCGCTCGCCTAGTTCATTTTCGTAAGCAACATTAAAACCAAAATGGTTTTCAGTCGGTAGCAACAGCTCAAGCGTTAGCTCGAACATGTTCCCTTCACCAGTTGATTCGAAGCGGAGACGATCTCTTTGATCAGGATCTCCAAGACCTGGCTGTCCGTCGCCCACGCTCAGGTTCTGTGTAAGACCAAAAATCGGGGTTTCCACAACCAGGAATACTTCATCATCTTCCGGGTTAAACGGCTGATCAACGTTTTCGAGTGCAGCAGTCATATCGATCGTAAAAGTAACCGGGTACGTTTCTGAACCGGTACCATCTACAGTAATAAGCGCCTGCTCAGGTAAGCTGTTGAAGAAAGCTACTTCTCCACCGAAATCACCCTGTGCAATCTGGCTGGTTTCTGAACCGAATGTAAAGATACGGTCTCCGCCACCGGTAGAACCGGGCTCTTCCCATCCGTTACCACCTTCGAGGTTCGGAATGTAGTTTTCACTGTTCTCGTCGAAACGGCTTTCATCCCAGATAATGAAATACTTGAATGGGATAGCCTGGCCAATTTCACGGGTTAGCTCGAACGTGCTTCTCCAGAGGTCTGCACCTTCATCGTAGGTCATAGGTGTTGCAGAATCCCAACCATTAAATGCGCCCGGAACAGCTACCTGATCACCAACACCACGGTTGAAATAACCAAGGGCTTCGAGAAGAGATACGTTAGCCTGGAACTCAACGTTTGCAGTAACCAGATCTCCAGATGGTGGAGGTGTGCGGTCGAAGAAAGCCCAGATAATTGTTTCGTCTTCACCTTCTACAGGTGCATCGATGAAACGGTCATCACCTGATTCCCAAAACACTTCACTATCTACTTCAAGAACAAACTTATAAGGGATAGAAGCAGGCAGATCCGCGATTAGGTCATTGTCTACATAAATAGCACCTGAGAAGAAGACATTGCTGCTTCCGGTTGGGCGTGGCTCCTGCTCGAGGTAGCTGTCTTCAGCTGTTGCTCCCCAGTCTTCCGGGTTGCCGAAGAATTCAGGAAGCCCTCTTAAACCAACTCTGTTGTTCTCATCTTCAGGATCAAACTGACCAAGTGCAATTGGGTTTGCAACATTAACACGGAAAAACACGGCAGTTTGGCCTTCTACAGACTCAAACGGAGCCTGACGGCCGTCGTCGAAACCAGCAAAGTACTGAAGCTCGGTTTCGAAATCTTCTGTAGCTTCTGCAGGAACAACAAAGGTATAGTTGTCGCCATCGCCATCGAAGTTGAATTCCCACCCGTCGTTAAATCCTGCTCCGGCTCCCTCTTCGAGAGAGTGACCTACCCAGAACTTATAAACAAGCTCATCTCCGGGTGCCATCATCACGTCTATTTTCCAGTAGTCGCCATCAATGTTTTCACCAGAAATGGAAGTCGAACCCCAGTTGATATTCTGGCCAAAATAGCCTTCATCACTAAATTCTTCGCCATTCACGGCTCCCCTGATCTGGAGTACACCATCTGCGCTGAGGGTATCAGCAACAGTAGATGTATTAACCAGGAAGGTCACCTGAATGGGATCTTCTTGAGCAAATGCATAGTTGGCCGTTCCAAACACGAACAGCGCCAGCATAAGCAGCATTTTTGTATAGGTTTTCATAGTTACCTCTTTGTGTTGTTTGTTAATTACGGTTGCCCGTACTTGATGTTATTGTATAACAGTGTTTTACTTGAGTTGTATTACGTTTTGATGCTTAAGTTTTGCAATTATTTCAGAAGCTTACTTTGAGAGAGAAGCGGTTGGTGATGCCCAGGTATTTGTGCGACTGCATCGCGTAGCCGATGTTCAGCCCAAGCCCCTGATTCACCTC
>Ga0207421_10007804_pt1 | contig 11298 bp, 20 predicted proteins | sample SodLakKL_010_SED_4_FD_187542 | JGI IMG/M metagenome (GOLD analysis project Ga0207421, IMG submission 187542) | Alkaline sediment microbial communities from Lake Tanatar, Kulunda Steppe, Russia - 8KL_010_SED (SPAdes) (version 2) | ecosystem: Environmental > Aquatic > Non-marine Saline and...
ATAAAATCTCTCTCATTCGGTCTTATCAAAATCCATACAAAATCAGCAACCACAAACGCTATTAAATGCAATAATAACCACAACCAAGCATTTTCCCCTCTCTTATTAGCATCACTAAAAATCCAAAAAGCAAGTAGAACATACAACACTAAAACTATAAATGAAAACAAAACAGGTATCAAAAAAATCACCCAAACTTCATAGCATCAGTATTTCCATCATCCATCTCACAGAAAACCTCGAATTGACCTTCCTCAACATCCTCACACTTAATCATCTCATCTTTATACACGACATAGCTAAAGTATATCACTAATATACCTAATATAAGAGGTATAGCTAAAATAGAGAAAATGATTAAACCCACAAACGCAAACAAAATGCCTATTATAAACAATAATGTAGAAAAAAACTTCTTAATATAATGAACAATATCAATATCCATAATAACACCTAATCAATTCTCTTCTTAATCTCATGTCCAACAGAATGTATTTCACTAACAAATCTACCATCATCACCTTGCTGTTTCTTAACACCCATAACCTGTTTCATCAACTTCAACGCATCCCTAACATCACTCTCATCCTCATCTCTCAAATCCAAACATATAACATCCTTTCCATCAATAACACTATCATAAAAATCCAATTCAAAACTATCATCCTTTAAAACATTTTTAACATCATCCATAACATCAAAACAAACTACTCCATCACCCATAATTATCAATCCTCAATAATCATATCCATATCCTTTAATCTTACCATAATAATCATCAGTAGCATGTATCTTATTACCTCTTACCTCACCAACTCTATCTTCAAACTCCTTCAAAAACTCATCAACTGCATCTATACTATCTTTCTTATGCCTAACACTATTTTTCACATCAGTCAACACTCTAGCCAACTTACTCTCATCATTAAAGAAGAAACATATTTCTTCTCTACCTTTACCCCTAAAATCAACATATACATCTTCCAACCTACTCTCATGCATCATATTCTTCATCTGCATCACAACATCTTGAACATCAACTGGCTCAAAATCAACATCTAAACACACTTCATTATCTAACCCAATCATATGCATCACCCATTTCTATACTTCACATAATCCTCAAAATCTTTCTTAAGAGATTCAATTTCCCTAAATCTACTATCTATAATACCCCTCGAAACACCTATAAAATTCTTAATACCTTCATAACTAGAACATATTCTTCCTTTACCATCAACATCAACATTGTCAAAACCACCTAAACAATCTTCTAAAAACTCAATAAAATCATCATCTAAATCTATACATAAATCATATTTACTACCCGCAGACATCTCTTTAAAATTACTAGGCATCCTCTTCATCTAAAAACCCCCATAATATCATTCAAAACAGTAACAATATCATACTCAGAATCAATACGGCAAGATTCCTTCGCCTCACCAACAATCTCTTCTAAGGAACTAACATCTTCAGCCTCAATAACTACTTCAGAACCATCCCTATAAACTTCAGAATCTTCAAATATATAATAACCAGTAGTATTCTTAAGTCTATCTTCAACTTCCTCAGCATCAATAATACTATCAAAATCAAGTGATTTTTTCATAAGCAACACCATTATTAAATACCCAAAGAATCCTCTATCTCAACAATAACTTCATCAGACTCATCCAAATTCGTAAAACCTAAAAACTTCATAAAATAATACATTCTAACCTCATCCGAACACAATAGCCCACTCCTCTCATCAAATGAAAAATCATCATCTAAGTTTCTCAAAATATTTTCAAAATCTCCATTAATATCATTTAAATTAATACATGACTCCCTATACTTAGATAACTTATCAACCTTACAAGTCTCATGCCCAACAACATTCATAAAACTTGATTTACTACCATCCCCACCACGTTCAAATATATTCATAAAACCACCTCAACAAGAACCACTACTAACAAATAGTCCACATACACAAGACCCAGTTTTCTCAACCCTAGTAATCATAAAATCACAAGGACAAATAAACTCACTACCAGAGGAATTATCTATTTTCATACATGGACAGTAAAAATCAGAAAATTCATCATATCTATCAAGTAAACCCTCAGAAACACTCCTCACAACATCATCATCATCAGTAACATCATAATCATCAAACTCATCAGAAACATTGTTTATCTCACTAATAATTTTTTCAACTCTACAATCATCATCTTTACAATCACTCATATCTGGATTTAACTTATCATTCATAATATCACTCAAATCTTTATGTCATCCAAACTAATACTAATATCATCTTTATCATCATCTTCAAAATCACCTAAAAAACCATCCACATTACCGTCATTACCATCTCCTAAATTAAATGAGTTTAAAGAATTAATATCATTAGAGCCACATTTAGGGTTTATACATTCGCCACCCCTTAAAACAGAACCACATCTATTACAAGTACTGTTATTAACCTCTCTTTTAATATCAGTTTCATCCAAACATCCACCACTAACATTATCTTTCTTAAACAAGCCCATCTAAACTACCTCCAAACAACACTACAATTCGGACTCATCAAATACTATACAATAAATATCATTATCATTACCATCCTTAGACATACCATGTTCCTTAACAGCATCCCCTAAAACATTGGAAATATCACCTAAAGGATTGCAACCATTCTCGATACTTTCCTCTCCATTGAAACTACAATAACCATCAAAAATATCCCCTACCATATCAAAAGACAAACAAAATAAACTAAGCCCATCACCTGCATCCATAGAATCTCTCTTCATCATCTTCTTAAATTTATCAATGTCAATCTCATCTCTAACATCTTTATCATCTTTCTCACTACCTATTCCAATCGAATTAAAATCCGTCATTTTACCACCCTATATACACATCAGTCATTATACTCATTTTATCGAAAAAATTCGGATTCAAAATCAACCTCAAACTATCATAATCAACATCAATTTCAAACGTAATATTACTATATCCCCTATCATATCTCATACCTTCATCCTCTTCAAAACCAATATACTCAACACCATCATCATCAATAACTTGTAAAAATAAAGAAGATGACATATCAGTACTAAACATATCACTACTATCATAATTAAGATAATCAACATCAACCTCTAACACAGTAGTATCAGAATTCTCAAACCTAAAATCTGGAACTATATTATAATAAACATACTCTGGAAAAATAAATTCCCTCAAAGGTTGTCTAAGATAACCACCACCATAAGACTCGACTTCAAAACTATAACCTACATTAGAACTAAAACCAACATCCAAACTAGCATATCCCAAACCATCAACAACAACATCATCGACAACAACATCTAAATAATAGGGTTCAAAACTACCATCATCATAGTTAACATCTAAAACAACATCATAATACCCACTATAATCATAAAAATGAGTAAATACTAACTCGTTTAAAACAGTCTCATTAAAATCATAATCATCAAAATTTAAAGAATCACTATATCCATCCCCCCAATCAACACTAATAACATCAATACTCATATTATCATCCAAATCTACATAATCATCCAAAGATATAAAAACTATATCATCTACATTCACATTTAAACTGCTATTCAAACTCTCATTCAATATATAATCAATATTCCTAACATTATTACCATCATAATAATACTCTGTAATATACTCCATATCACCATCATCATCATTATGAACAGCAGAAGCACCTACAAACGACATAAGTGAAGATATAATAATCAAAATAATAACAATAAATCCAATACACTTATCCGACATCACAAACACCTATTCTAAAATAATCTCATTTTCTCTCAAAAATATCCTAGCACTTAAAGAACCACTCTCAACTTCAACCTCAGCTATGCCATTACTATCATCATAATTTATCAACTTACCCTTACTAGCATTATATTTACTAGCCTTATCACTTCTCAATTTGACCTCACCCTCAACATCGGAAATCCTACTCAACTTATCACTCTTATCCATAGACTTACTAATGCCACTCATCTTTTTATTACCCTTAGCCCTAAGCCACGAATCCATATCTGGTAAACCATCCCTAAACTTATCAATATTACCCTCAACATCACCTAAATTTCTAATATCAATAGGTTCATCCTTTAACAACTTAACTCCACTAACCCTACCAATAACATCCTCAGCACCACTAATATGATTCGTAACAATACCTAAATAATCACCAGCCTCTCTCAACTCTGGAAAATCAACCACCTTATTAACAGACCCAACACCATCAACATCATCAAACTCAAAATCACTAATATCATCCAATTCTTCCTTTGCACTATCTAAAATATCCTCAATACTTTCACCAAGTTCAACATCATCAATTACACCACTAACACCAACACTATCTCTATAACCTATCAATTCCTTATCACTAACTTCATCGAATATACTATCTAACCTATGTTTAATCTTGTCAAAATTACTAAATGAAGATACCTTCGCAATATACAAACCAAGTTTATCATCTTCTTCATCCATATCTAACTCACCACACTCTCATCAACCTTTACTATATTATCACTACTAGTAACAAAAACAATATCAATATTTTCCTCAATAGTACTTAACTTAACTTCACTACTCTCAATATATAAATCCTCAACTCTACATAAAGTACCATTGGGAATACCCTCAACACCTTTAACTCTAACAATATCATCAACACTATAATTTAAAATAACATCAAAAATACAATCAAATTCAAAACCATTAACACTATCATCAAATATATCCACAACTCCAAAATCCTTTCCAACTTTTCTATGAAAATTCTCAAACTTATCTTCATCACAAACCTTAACAAATAAATAATTCCTACCAAAAAAATCAAAATCTACAACATTAACATCAAAACTATCCTCAATATAACTCTTAATATATTCCTTTCTATGATGCTTAACTTTTAACACATAAAAATCATCATCTTCATTCATGTCAAAATCACAACCAATTCTTTATATCATCTAATATATCACTAAATTTTTCCCTACTTTCCAACTCTTCCAAATATTCAGAAAACCCATTCTTAGAATCATCTTTAACCTTAATACAAACAACATCATCTCTTATAGTATTAACCTTACCAATTCTAAAACCATTCTTCCTAGCCTTCCTATATAACATATTCATATCATTATCATCAATATCACCAAAACAAGCAAGTCCATCATCAGCCAAATTTAAAATAACATCATTGAAAATATCATCACTATTATCCTTACTCTCATCCTCAAAAATATAGTCAAGCTTATCAATATTATCAGATAAATCAGACTTACATTCATCTATCTTGCTTAAGACATCATCCAAATCAATCATAATAAGCACCTAAATAAATTCTATAATTTTCCAATTTTTGAAATTATAAACATACCATCCACTGCATTTATCAACATGCTACATTAAGGAGACCGATTTCTATTATACCCAACGTAATCAAAGTATATAAATCTTTTCATAGTCAAATAAACGGTTTGTCGTAAATTTTAGAGTATATAAACATAATATTAAGTTATATATAGTTATCACCTACCTCTAATCATAAACATAATACATCCCCACTATAAACATCATTCCTGCATCTGTTCTTGTTGTTGCATCTGTTCTTGTTGTTGCATTTGTGCCAACTTCTGCCTTATCTGTTGTTCATTCATACCCTGCTCTTGCATCTGTTGTATCGCATTTTGCATCTTATATTGTTTCTGCAATCTCTTAACAAAAAACTGGTAAATTTCCTCAACATACCTCAAATTAAACTTACGAACATTAGTATATACAACAGGGTCAAAACTCATATTAGTACCATCAATTTCTGGTTGAAACTTTATAACTATATCTGGATAATTAAAAATATAATCCCTATCATTACTACTACCCTTCCATATTCTTATAAATCCCTTATTATCATTCACAACTAATACCTCTCCTTCACCAGCATTTAACTTAGTAGTTTCAACAAAATCACCACTCACAGTCTTCAAAAGTATCGAATTTTCATCCTCACTATACCACTCCTCGAAATCACTTTTACTCTTTTCGATAAACTCTTCATCACTTAACTCCTTACCATTATCCTTAGATTTTTTCAACATCCTATTCAAAGTATTATTAGTAGGTTGTCCAAGTTCACCATAAGTAGTTATACCATCCATTTCACTATCATCCTCACTATCAACACCTTCCTCATCAACAAGCCTATCCATTCTAATACCCAATTCCATCTCTTCTTCTCTACTATCTTTTCCCAAAAACTTATCAATTACATTCATATACATTCACCTCAAATTAGCAACATTTCTAACATCCCTATCTTCAAATACTACATTCCTATCATCTTCATGCAATTTCTTAATATATTCAATCTCAACATCATTAATTACCCTTTTAATAACAGAATCATGATACTTAAAAGAATTGGTTAAAGACAACTGACCCCTAACAGCATCGCATATCTCACTAATATCATGCTCAATATCAAAATATCCTAAATCCATCAACTTATTTAAAGCATTTAAAATGTCTTTCTTAATCTTCTTCCTAGAACTCTCAACATCATACCCCAACGAAGTAACCAAATCAGCAATAACTTGACTCTCAAGCAAATATCTAGGTAGCATATTCCTATTCCTAGCAAAACTCAACATAATATAAATATCCCTAAGCAAAATTCTAATAGAATCTCTATCATTTATATTCGCACACAATTTAACATCACCAGCAATCTCAACCAACAAAATATCACCAGCCATCCTCAAATCATATGTAAACACGTCAGATTTATCAATACTCCTTAACAACTTCTCATGCTCTTTAAATGCCTTTCTCTTTCTACGCCTATAATAAAGTAATACAACTATCAAAAATATGAAAAATAGAGAAATACCAACAATACCACCTATATATACGATAAACATAGTAAATACTATATACAAAACAACAAATGTTATAAAATAAGAACTATATCTGAATAGCTTATCCCTATCAAACTCATCAAACATTTCATCAAACATATATATCATCAATCCCTCTTAAAAACACCAACATCAACTTTAGTATCATACTCACTAGACCAATCTTTTACACCCTTATGCAAAGACTTCTTTATCCTATTAAATGTCCTATTATCCAATCTCTCACTCTTATCTGGTAAATCAACCTTAACAGTAACTGAACCAGTAAATCTACTAGCATACCTTCTCTTCATACCTTTAAATCCATACGCAAACTTAATAACAGCAAAATTAGAATATATTATACCAATAGACACTACAAACACTATAACATACCATATATTAATACCCATAAAACCTTCGTACATAAACCTTCTAATAAACTCAATCCAATCCATAATATCACCTACAATCCAAAGTTCATATCATTGGTATCTATATCAATATCCTCTTCAAAATCTTTAGTAGTTATAGATTCGTCAAATCTATCATCAACAGCATCCTTAACTTCTTCCACAACAGTATCATAATACTTCAAATAATCATCATACTCAACCATTCCCAAACGATTCACCATAAAATCAACCAACTCATATATAGCTTTCGGAAACTTCTCTGGTGCTTCAACATCCCTATCATTAATAGTATCACTTCTAGAAACAACCTTAACATGCTCAACACACCAATCAACTATTAAATCCTTCAACTCACCACTAAATTCATTCTCATTAATAGTAGCAGACGCTAACAAATCAGCAAGATGATTCAAATTTATAATATCCCTAGAAATACTAGAACTTAATGAACGCCTAATATTCAAAGCAGGTGCTACCATATCAAGTTTCCTAGACAATACTTTTTGTGTTTTATCCTTAATACTCCTAGCCAACCTTTCTTCAAGCCTATCAATCTTATAATCCTCACCTTCCTTAATCTTAGAAATATCATTACCATAACTTCTCAGTTTAACACTCATAACCGCAATAATCACCAAAATTAACAACGCAAAATATGGATTGAAAAACATAGTCAATGTAACCATAAACATATGCTCACCAAATCTCTCTGGACCACCTCTTAATGCCCTAGAATCCTCAAGAACATCCATATATGCATCATTAACACCACCTAAATCATCATCATAAGTAACACCCATAATATCCTCTATCTCAGCAAGATTATCCATATTCAATAAATAATGACTCCTATATTCATCAAACAAATCCTCATCAACAACAACTACATCACTATCATCAATAACAAACCTCAAAACACTCTCCCTAACATCACCATCAACCTGATACCTAACAAAAACAGAATGATTACCATTCTCACCAAACTCAAGTTTATAAGTATAATCTACATTATCAGTACTCCAAACACTATCATAATTAACTTCACCATCTTGAACCCTTAAACCATCAACATTAGTAGGTTCATCAAAACTAAAAGTAACTAATAATTGATAACCACTATACTCAACCATATTAGACAACCTATCAACATCTCTTACACTACCATCTGCAACTGGTGTAATAAACCAATTAAAATCATCAGTACCTGTCTCATTACCATTATCAGTTTCATTACCATCGTCAGTCTCATTTTCATTACCATTAAAATCATACTCATGACCATATTCATACTCAATATCATCCATCTCACTAGCATCAACAAAACCAACAAATAATAAAGAACTGCAAATCAAAAACACAAAAGCAATAACAATTACAAAATTTCTACCACTCATATTATCATCCCACAATATCATCCAAATTATAACCTATAGATTTAAACCAATCCCTAACAACTTTCTTACCAAAAATATCAATAGCCTCTCTAACCTCACTATCATCAAACTCACTCTCATCCATTTTACCATCGAAAAAATCATCTACTAAACCATTTAACCTATCCTTATATCCTTTACTATCATCCTCAGCCAACCTACTACCACCAATATCAGATAATTTATCTTTAATATTAATATCCCCAACATCTCTTGGCAAAATTAAATCATCATTTTCCTCAAGCATTTTCTCGACCAACATTAAATAAGTAACTTCAACAATATCAACATAATCTTCCCTATCTATAAGTAATGCAGTATCCTCAAGCATAGAATATCTAACATCTCTTATCTTCTCAATAGAAAGCCTTAACCCATCAAATAAATAAAATAACTTCTGCATCTCAGCAGAAATCATAGTAGTCGTAGTAGATGCGACATCCCTATATTCATCAAATAAAACAGCAACATCCCTAAGCTTATTCTTAGCAGATTCAGTCTCACCATTATCAATCATCTTCCTCAATGACTTAACTTCATCCTTAAACTTACTAGGTATATTATATCTCCTAGTAAAATCACTAGTATTCTCCATACTCTTAACAGCATACAATGATTGAGAACCCTTAGCAACAACCCTATCCAATATCATAAGAACTCTCATTAACTCATCCTTTCTAGAATCTCTTATCATACTCCACATAGGAGAGTTCTTCTTATCCCTCATAGTTCTTAAATCAGAATACCAACTATCCCTAAAATCATTCAATTGTTTAATAATCTCCTCATCATATTCATCTCTAGGATTACCACTCTTACCACTAACTATAAACTGTCCATCCATATCAAAATCCCCTTTATTATCAGAACCTTCTCCAAATAACTCATCATCCTTCATCATACCACCTAATTACGATTATTTATCTCACCAGTTAAACCTTGAAATCCACTATTAACACTATCAGACTCAATAACACCACTTCTAATCAACTCTTTAAACACCTCTGCTTGTGTAACATTCTCCTCTGTTTGTCTTTGTGTCATTATCTCTGCCGCAGGTATCATCTTACGGTAATATTTCAATATAAACTTAATAAATTCTCCTACATCAACATCAGCAATTTGTCTAGACATTCTCCTATGCGTATTCCTCATATGCTTAACACCATCTAACTGCACCTTTAACATCTTCTTCTTATAATTCTCAACAACAGCCTCAGAAGAAGGTATATACTTAGGGTCTAACTCAACTCTAAACGTAGCATTAGAACCCCTCTCTATCTTCATCTTACCCATAGACACAGTAATTAACTTCCTCCTACCAACATCTTCAATACAATCCTTATCAATAGCAACAGTTAAATGACCAGAATCACTAAAAGGATTATCTGGAAAAACAGGCTCACCCTTATCATTCACAGTAAAAGGTACAATAACCCTCTCATCATTATTATTCTTTAACATCCTGTAATACATCTTCCTAGAACCGTTAACATCAATCCACTCTGGAAAATCAATACTCTTTTCCCTCTCTTTCTTTTGAACAAAAAACGCAACTCCTACAACAACAGGTAACATTACACCAATACCAGCATAAATAGTAGGTTGTCCCCTCTTAACCAACGCATCCCAAAAACTTATAATAACAATAGAAATAGAAAACAACACAGAAAACATCCAAAACAAATTATCCTTTAATTTATCAACTAACCCCTTACTTTCCTCAGCTCTATCAACAACATCAGCTAATAGACTAAAATCAACACTATCATCAGAAACATCATTATCAGCACCCTTAAATAAACTACCAGCCCTATTTAATCTAGGACTACTTTCACTCTTCTCACTATCATTAACATTATCCTCTGCACCCTTCGTAAGTTTAGACGTTGAAGATTTTATCTTATTCTTAACATCAACCATAATTAACACCAACTTTATGTATATTTATTATATACTTCAGTTATCTTACCATCATAAATTCTAACAATATCAACCGAAAAATAATCACCAAGTGTTATAACTTGATAATCCTTAAATTTACCAAAATCATATATTTCCAGCATACTCCTATTCTTAATCCGACTACCTTTCTTATACCTAGTATAATATACAAGATTTCCCCTAATCTCAGGTAATAAATAAGCCTTCTCATCAACTATATATGCAAGTAAAATAAACTCTATTATAATTTCATCATCCTCATCATCAGTTCTAGAAAAAGAAATCATAGACGATTCACCACTAACCAAGTCATGCTCTAATATATCATCTATTCTCATAGCATTAAATTTGCCATCATTATTCTTATAAATTATAACATGAACATAATCACTATCATCACTATCATCAGTCTTCAATCTCTGCTTTATACTATCTATATTCTCAAGCAACTCATCATCCCTAGCAACACTCTTCACATGCTCAAATATATCCCTATCCTTATATTCAACATTCATATTATCAAACCTTATCTTTTGTCCTCTCAACTAT
>Ga0207421_10007805_pt1 | contig 11296 bp, 8 predicted proteins | sample SodLakKL_010_SED_4_FD_187542 | JGI IMG/M metagenome (GOLD analysis project Ga0207421, IMG submission 187542) | Alkaline sediment microbial communities from Lake Tanatar, Kulunda Steppe, Russia - 8KL_010_SED (SPAdes) (version 2) | ecosystem: Environmental > Aquatic > Non-marine Saline and...
GCCGCCGTAGAAGCCGGTCCTGGCCGCGTTGACCTCGAAGTAGCCGTGCAACAGGAACGGGAACCCGCTGGCGATCCGGGTCGGGAAGAACAGGTGGAACGGTGCCGAGTCCGTCCCCTCCACGGCTGGCAGCACCGTGGATGGCGAGGCCTCGTCGAGGCGGAGCCCGACGGCGATCTCCCCGGCGAGGTTCGTCGCGGCCGGGAGCTGCCGGCGGTGTAGCCGCCAGCGGGAGGAGACCTCGCCGTTGCGCTCTACCGCGACCACTTCGAAACCGGACGCATCGGCCTCGCGTGGTGTCGGAGTGCTCCAGCGTGGCGTGATGGTTCGATGCTCCCCGGCGAGGTCGTCGGTGAGCTCCACCTCGGCGAACGTGCCGAGCAGCAGCACGATCTCATCGGTCACCCGCCCCATGGCCTCGCGGACCTGTTCGAGCCAGGCTGCCTCATGCAGGCCCAACCGGGTGGTGGAGCGGGGGTCGAACGGCAGGCGAACCACCGTGTCGTAGCCGTCCGCGGCGTACGCCTCGACCGCGGCCGGGAGCTGATCAACCCACCTCGGATAGCGCAGCACCGGGACCGCAGCCACCGGGTCATCGGTGTCCAGCCCGGCGATCTGGGCGACCTCACCGTCCCACCACGGGGTGACTGACTGGATCTCCTCCAGCGAGCGCACCGGATCGAACGCCGCCGCCAGCGCCGAGGCGTCGTCCTGCAGGCCGGAGTACAGCTCCGGGATCAGCGTCATCTCCAGCACCGACTTGAACCCGATTCCCTTGTGGCCGATCGCCTCGCCCTCGGCCTTGGTGGTCGCCCCGATGTGACCCAACGCCGAGATCACCACCTCCGCGGTCAGCGGCACCCCCTGGTTGGCCACCAGCAGCGCCGGTCCGTCCGTGAGCGCGATAGCCACGCGCGAGCGAGCTTGCTCGGACCGATCGTCGGCACGCCACGCGTCCGCCGCGTTCTGCAGAAGCTCGATCAGGAACCGACCGTGGTACTCCCGCTCCAGGAGCCGCTCGGCGCGCGCGAACGAACACGTCGTCCGGACGTCCTCCACCGTGCGGTGCTCGATGCGCTCCGAGACCTGTGCGACCAGGTACCGGCGCGCGTCCGGCACATCGGCCCGGTCTTGCTCATCGCCCCGTCGATCCATGCGAGCGAGCCTAGAAGCCAGCGCAAGGTTCGGGCGCTGCCGTATGTCACCTTCCCCATCTAGGGTTGGGGAGTCCGCTGCGACGGGGGGGGGAACGCGATGGCTGAGCACACCTTGGAAGACTTTGCGCTGTCGGAGGCGGAGTCCCTTGCGCTGACGCTGGCCAAGCTCGCCCTGGTCGAAACCGACCTCGAGAACGACCGGTCACACACCAACCGGATCGTCAAGCGTGAGGTCATCCGCCGCTACTGCAGCCTCTTCGAGCAACTGCTTGAGGTCCCCGCGCTGAGTGACGACGCACACGAGCTTCCGTGGTCCAAGGCTCGCGAGCTCGCCGAGGAGCTCGCCGTCGCGGATGGTGGCTCGCTTTCCGGACGCCTGCGGTCCAGCCTCGCGCCGCTGGGTGAGGATGCGCGCCGCTACCTCATCACGTCACCGGAACTGGCCGCCACCTCGCTCGGCGGGGTCGACCAGCGTCGGCGAGCCATCGTGCTCATGATCGAGTTGGCAGCGTTCCAGCCTTGGCCCGAGAGCACCGACTGGAACACCGGCAAGCGGCGTGAGGCGCTGTTCGCGTTCGTGGATGCCATGCCTGCTCCGGTCGATCACGAGCTGATGCGTGAGATCGACAAGGCGCTCACCGTGGCTGTGCGGCGCCTCAGCCGGCGCGAGGTCGACAAGCGCAAGGTGGTGGCTGTGGTCGCAGGCGGAGCGGCTGTCGGGGTGCTGACCGGCGGGCTGGCAGCCCCGCTGATCGGCGGCGCGGTGGGTGGCGCCATGGGCTTGAGCGGCGCTGCAGCGACGAGCGCTGGCCTGGCACTGCTCGGGGGCGGATCCGTTGCGGCAGGTGGTCTCGGCATGGCCGGGGGAACCGCCATCATCGCGGGCACAGCGGGCGTCGGCGCTGCTGGCGTCGGGGCTGCAGGGACCTGGCTCGCGGGCGCGCCACCCACCGACGTGGTGGTCGAGAGCGCCAAGCTCGAGGTGCTCTTCGAGTACCTCCTGGTCCGCGAGGAGAAGTCTGACGACCTGCAACGACTCGTCGTTACCCGCCTGCAGGAACAGATCAGCGACCTCGTCACTGAGATCAATGACCTGACGAGTCTCGTGGGGGGATTGAAGGCGGCCAGCGACGAGCGTGACGAGCTTCAGGTACGCCTCGACGAGGAGATCGAGAAGCGACGGGTCCTCGAGAAGAGCCTTGAGAGCTTCCAGCAGCAGGTGCGCCAAGGGGATGCCCAACGTGCCCTCTGATCCTGACCCCCTCGACGAGATCCTGTCGGCCCAGCAGCAGCAGCTGCGGGCCTCACGGGATCAGGTTGCTCAGCTGCGCGAAAGCCTGGAACAGGGGTCACACACTGAGGCCCCGGGCTTGCTGGAGGCGCCGTCGGCAGCCGACTACGACGCGTTGACCGCGGCCTCACGTGACTACCTGCAGACCCAGGGGCGCACCGACCTCGACATCGAGGACCTCCTCGAACCCGAGGACCTGGACCTGCTCCGGCTCGAGTCGCAACGCCTTGGATGGACCACCTCGGACATGGCCGCTGTCGGCGTCTGTGGTCTGGTGGGCTCCGTCACCGCGGTGCTGGCAGGTGCCATCGACGACGTGATCGTGCAGCAACTCAAGCTGGTGGAGCAGACCGAGCTGATCTCGCGATGGAAGCGCGAGACCACCAACCTGCCGATCGACTACACCGGTGCGTACGCCGGGGGCAAAGCTCACCGCGTGACCTCCGCCGGCCACGACATCGGACGGCCCGTCGAAGCCATCCGCCAGATCATGGAAGGCGAGTACCGCGGGACCGGGTGGAGCTACGGCCAGAAGGTGCCCCTGACACGTCTGGGGACGCCATTCGGGACGCCGTACGACGCCGTGCCCGAGGTGACTACAGCGCTGACCCTATGGATCAAGCACCTCATCACCGATGTGATCACCGCGACCAGTCTCCCACTACCCGGCTGGACCGCGCTGTACGAAGCAGCACCCACTGAGAAGCTCGCGGACTTCTACAAGGACATGTACTGGCCCCGAGGCGGCGACGCTGGCTGGAACATGCGGACGATGGCGATCACCAAGTCCATCCCGCTTGTGGCCGTGGAGGTCGGGATCCGGACCAAGCTCGGGTGGGACGCCTGGACGGAACGGGGCTCCCTGCAGGCAACGGATCGCGAGCGTGCGAAGCGCGACGAGATGCTTCTCGCCACGCACAGCGTCGTCACTGCCGTCACGTCTGGACAGGCCGTCATCGAATGCCTGACGACTTCGTCCCCGCTCGGACTCCGAAGCCTCAATCCTCAATCGACCATCCGTACTGCCCAGTTGGGCATCAAGGTCGTCAGCGCGCGCCGTGCCGAGCCCGAGGGCCCACCCACCTGGGAGGAACTCGCCATCCGCAGCCTGGCGCCCGACGCTGACCGCCGCCTGGGCATCTACAGCATCTAGGGGGAACAACGATGCGCTACGAGCTTCACGGACGCACTATCGGCTGGGGTGACGACGTGCTCCAACTGTTCGACGTCGCTCAGGCCCAGGAGGCCGGGCGGCACCGTCAGACCGAAGCCCTCGTACGTGGCGAGGAGGACATCGACCTGCGCCTGGTCATGGACGAGTGCGCGCTCGTCCTCGATGACCCCGCTCTGGCCGAGCCGGTTCGGGACTGCGCCCGAGAGGTTCTGCTGGCCGTCGGTGTCGACCCGAACGGGCCCATCAGGCGGGACGACGCCGGCACGCCGATGCTCAAGCGGCTGAAGCGCATCGACCTTCGCGACCGCGCAGTTGGGAGGGTGACCCAGACAACGTCCGACGCTGCGGCCGGTGCGCTCGATGCGACGTCTCGAGGGGTCGACCGCGCCCAGTCCTGGATCAAGGATCGCCGGAAGGCTTCCGATGGCGACTGAAGGGCCCGTCGGGCTCCGCGCGGCTCCTGGCAGTCAGCGGATCGTGGTGCCGCAACAGGGCGAAGTGGGCGATCTGGTTGGAAGGAGACCTCGGTGCTGAACGGCGTTCACGGGCGTCCAACACGGCGAACTGACTGGGACGTCCTAACGCCATCCCAGACGGTGGACGTCGCACCACCGAGCACGGTGTTCCCCTGGGACCTGTGGCCGCGCGTCTACTTCGGCCTCTATGCAGAGGGTTCGGATGACAAGTGGTTCGCCTACACCGAAGGTCGGCGGCTCCGGGTGTACCGCAGCTGGACCGGCTTCCCGATCTACGAGCTCAAGTTCGAACTGAACCGCGAGGGCTTCCGGATCATCCGCATCCGAGTCAACGCCGACATGAGGCAGTACACGCGCGGGAACGACGACTACGAGAGGATGATGGCGGAGTGGTTCGTCTGGGCCTACTTCGGAGGCCCGCAGTTCCACGACCACAGTCAACGCATGTGGGATTGCGCCTACGCGTTGCGCAGCAACAACCCTTCGTGATGCTTCCGCTGCTGCGGTTGCCGGACGGGCAAGCCGGCAGCCCAGCAGACCGAAAAGGCGGAGCCGGCGTCGGCTAAGTCGCGACTAGGCTGCATTTCCGGCGGCTAACGCTTGTGCTCGGCGCCTGGTGGACATGGGGGAGCGGTGTTCGATCCGGGTCAGCGCATCACCTGGAGTGGGCAGGTCGGTGTCCTGCTCGGAGCCGATGGTGACTACGCCCAGGTGTCGCTACCGGACTCGGGCGTCATCACGGTCCCCGTCGATGAACTGGCCCCGTACAGCGATGACCCGAACGCGCTGCTGGTCTCGGGCAAGCTTGATACGTCCACGCTGTACCGCCTCCGGCTGCGCGCGGAGTTCCTGCGGCACGCCTACCGCTTCGACCCTCTTGCCGGGTTGTCGAACGCACGCGTCGAGCCGAAGCATCATCAGGTCTACGTCGCTCACCGCGTGACCCGAAAGCCGGCCCCACGGATGATCCTCGCAGATGAGGTCGGTCTCGGAAAGACGATCGAGGCAGGGCTGATCCTGAAGGAGCTGCGCGCCCGCGAAGCGGCAGCCCGCACGTTGATCCTTGTCCCGGCGAACCTCGCCACTCAGTGGCAGCAGGAGCTGCGGATCAAGTTCAACGAGGAGTTCACCATCCTGGACGGGGATGCCGCCCGGCACTTCGGTCGCGACGGCAGTAACCCGTTCAGCGCGTCGGACAGCCTCATCGCCTCGCTCGCGTTCGCAAGTCGCGCGAAGCGGATCGAGGAGATCAGCGAGCTTCCCTGGGATCTGGTCATCTTCGACGAGGCCCACCGTGTCCGGATCAACCAGGCAAGACGCACCAAGGCCTACGAGCTCGCTGAACAGCTACGTGACAACGTGCACGGACTGCTGCTGTTGACCGCGACCCCGATGCAACTCGGACTCACCGAACTCTGGGGCTTGGTCGACCTGGTCGAGCCGGGCCTGTACCCGTCGGTCGCGGACTACCGGGCGGTCAGCAGCAACCTGCCGCGCCTCAATGGACTCATGCGTGACGTCCGCGACTGGCCGACCCTGGATGATCACGACCGCGACCGACTCCGCCGGGACGCCGCCGGCGTGCTCGATGCGTGCGGCTTGAGCAAGGCCGACCTGGACCGCTGTGACGCCTCCGAGGCCCGGGAGGACGCGCTGGACAGGATCGCGGCGAAGCACCCCCTCGCCGAGGTGCTGGTCCGTAACCGGCGCGTCGACGTTGGCGGCTTCACCATGCGCAGCGCCTCACGGATCCTGGTCGAGCTGACCGTCGAAGAGCAGGATGCCCAGGAGGCGGTGACCGACTATCTGCGCAACACGTACAACCTGGTCGGTGGCGGCAACAATGCGCTGGGGTTCCTGCTGGTCACCTACCACAAGATGCTGGCGAGCAGCTCGGCAGCCATCTACGCCAGCCTGAAGCGCCGGCGTGACGCGCTGCAGCACCAACTCGAGCTCGACATCGAGGCGGAGATCGAATGGACCGGTGCGCAGCCCACCGAGCGTCGTGAGCTCCTGGAAGCTGAGGACGCGACCGCGGGGCTCGAGGGTGTCCGCGATCGTGCGTTGGCGCTGGAGACCGAGATCGTGGAACTCAACGGTCTGCTGGCTCGGCTTGGCAAGCTCCGCGACTCCAAGGCTCTGCAGCTGGTCAAGTTGGTGGACCAGGTCCTGTCGGAGGATCCGGACGAGAAGGTCCTGATCTTCACCCAATTCATCGACACGCAGCGTCTCCTCGAGGTCGCGCTGAAGCATCGCGGCTTCACGGTCGACATCTTCAACGGACGCATGTCCGTCGTTGAGAAGGACGCGGCGATCGAGCGGTTCCGACGCCGCTCTCAGGTCCTGGTGAGTACCGAGGCCGGCGGCGAAGGCCGCAACCTGCAGTTCTGTCACGTCATGTTCAACTTCGATTTGCCGTGGAACCCGATGCGGGTCGAGCAGCGCATCGGTCGTATCGACCGCATCGGGCAAACCCGGCCGGTGTCCATCGTGAACCTCGCCAAGCGTGACACGATCGAGGAACGGGTCCTGGCGGTGCTGTCTGACCGGATCCGACTGTTCGAGGAGTCCGTCGGTTCGCTCGACCCCATCTTGGGCGAGGTCGAGCGCGACATCGAGAACCTCGTGCTCCTGCCTCCAGAGGAGTTCGCAGAGCGCTTCTCCGCTCTCGAGGTCGACCTGGAGCGCAAGGTGAAGCGGGCCATCACCACCCAGGAGACCCTCCACGACTTCGCCCTGGAGCGCAACAGCTTTCGCCGTGACGAGACCAACCAGTTACTCGGCCAACGATCACTGGCCACCGCCGAGGACCTGCGCGGGTTCGTCGCGGCAACCCTGGACTATGAGGGCGGGAACCTTGCCGAGGAGGTCGATGGCCGGACCGCGATCGTGCTGTCGTCTCCGCTCGCCCAGCGGCTGCGGCTGCGGGAGACCACGCATCGGGGCACGTTCGCGCCGGAGACCGCGATCCGCGAGGAGGCGTGGGACTTCTTCGCGATGGGGCATCCCGTGGTCGAAGGGCTGCTCAACGGCCTCCTGTCCGCTTCCGGCGGCAAGGTCGGCGCTCGTGAGGTCGACGGTGCACCTGAGCCGCTAGGGATTGAGGTCTTCTACGAACTGGTCGTGACGGGTATGCAGCACGCCGGCCGATTCGTCCGACACGTCATCGCTCCCGACCTGCAGGTGTACGCGAGCCTGGTCGACCGGCAGTTCAGTGATGACGACGTGTTGGTCGATCTTGAACCACCGGCTTGGACACCCGCGGCCCTAGAGGCGAGCCGCCAGGCTGCGACGGAGGAACTGACCCAGCTGCGTGACGCGATGCGAGCCGAGTTCGAGGATCTCCGTCAGCAGCGGCTGACGAGGGCGCAGCGGGTTGCGGAGCACAAGATCCGGCAGAACGAGGACCTGATCGTCCGCGTGACCGAGACCATCGAGGAGCTCGAGGCCTCCGACGATGATATGAGGCGGCGCATCCTCCCAGCGCAGCGCGCACGGGTGACACGGGCACGGCAACGCAACCGTGAGCTCGAGGCTGACCTCGAACGGGACATCCTCGCGATCCGCGCCGAGCAGCAGAGCGTGTCGCTTCGCTTGGTCGCTGCAGGGCTGGTGGTCCAGCCATGACCCCGATCGCGTACGGGATCGACTTCGGTACGACGAACAGTGTGCTCTCGATCGCGTATCAGGACCGCACCCAGGTCATGACCCAGCTTGGAATGTCGCTGCTGCGAAGTGTCGTCTACCTCGACGCGGCCGGCACTCGCACCGCCGGTGAGCAGTCCCTGAAGCAGTTCATGAGCAATCCCGATCTGCGACGGGCCCGAGTCATCCTCGACCTGAAGGCCAGCCTGGCGGATGAGCGCTTCAAACGCACGCACATCTTCGATCACACCTACGACCTTGCCGAGTTGACCTCGATCGTGTTCCGCTACCTCAAGCTGCTCGGTGACCGTGCCACGGGCTCCGACACCCGCCGTGCCGTGATCGGGTTCCCCGTCGCGTTTCCCGACACCCTCGGCGACGGCTACGAGGAGCGCCAGTCGCTCGCCCTCGACCGGCTCTGCGATGCCGCGAACCTGGCCGGGTTCGACGAGGTCGTGCCCCTGGAAGAGCCGGCCGCCGCAGCGACCGGCGAAGACGCGGAGCTGTACGCCACCTTGGACTTCGGCGGTGGCACCTTCGACGTCGCCGTGGTCCGACAAGGGCCCGATCAGGACGAGGTCCTCGCGCTGACCGGCGCCCCGATCGGTGGCGAGCAGCTCACCGGACTGCTCTTCGATGCGGTGGTCGCGCCAGAGCTCAGCCTCGACCATGAGAGACTGCCCGCCCGCTACCGAGTGGCGGTGAGCTCGTTGCCAAAGGTCTTGGAGGCCATCTTCGAGGCGGATTTCTCCCCGCAGGTGTTCCGGGAGTACGCCCCCGTCTACCAGCAGATCCGTGAGAGCGGGTTCCTCTACGACCTGTATGCCGCCGTGGAGGAGGCCAAGATCCAGCTCAGCGCCGACGAGTATGCGAACGTCCGTTTGCGCAGGCGTGGCTTCGAGCACCTCAACATCGGCGTCGACCGGTCAGCCTTCGAGACCGTCATACTCGACCCGATCTTGGCGACGGTCTCCGAGATCGAGCGCGCCCTCGCCGACGCCGGGGTCGACACCTCCGACATCGAGCTGGTCACGCTCACCGGAGGATCGTCACGCATCCCCCTGTTCCGGGCCGCAGTGCGTGACTGCTTCCCAACGGCCCGGATAGAGGAACGGGATCCGTACGGGCGGGTTGCAGAAGGGCTCGGCGAACAGGCGAGGAGCTACGTGTGGTGACCGACAACGGTGAGGACAGCATCTGGATCCCGACACCAGAGGAGCTGGCGGAACTGACGAGCAGAGATGAGTCGGACCGTGCTACCCGTGGGCGTCGGCGACGTTCCGTGCGTGGGCAGATGCGAGTCCGTGCATCGGCCACGGAGCGACGCGAGAACAGGCCGGGGGAGCCGCGTGGCTGACACGCCCCCACCACCGCGCCCTCTGAGCTTCGACAAGGTTCGGCGCACCGCCGCCGCACCAACCCGAGCGGACGGCCTTCCAGAGGTGATCCGCTCGGATGGCGCACGAGCGGGGCCGCCCGTCAAGCTCGACCGCCGCGGCACCGAGGAAGCTCGGCGTGCGGCGAGTCAGGCGGCTGAGTCGGCTGCTGCAGCCCGAGCGGCCGAGGAAGAGAAGCAACGCGCCCTTGAACACCAAGCCCGTAAGGATGAGGAGCGACGGCGGAAGCGTCGCGAGGCGGAGCAGCGTCGTCGTGAGGCGGCTCGGGCCGCTGCGGCGGAGGAGGAGGCGGCTGCGCAGCGGGCTCGTGAGGAGCAGGCCCACAAGGATGAGGAGCGGCGTCGCACACGGGAGGAAGCGGTCCAGCGGCGTCGCGATGCGGCTCGGGCCGCTGCGGCGGAGGAGGAGGCTGCTGCAGAGCGGGCTCGTGAGGAGCAGGCCCGCAAGGATGAGGGGCGGCGTCGCACACGGGAGGAAGCGGTCCAGCGCCGTCGCGATGCGGTGCGGCAGCGTGGTTCGGAGAGCCCAGGGCTCCCGGTCCCGCCACCTCCGCCGATACCCGCGCAGGACACCTCCGCCAAGCAGCAGTCGGATGCCGACGAGGTGGCTGCCACCCACGCGGAGGACGCGTCGCAGCCACCCGAGGTCGACGCCGCCACTGCGCGAACGCAGCCGCCACCTCGACCCCCAGATGCCCACCTCCCCAGATCCCCGAGACGGCAGACCCCACAATCGATAGGGCCGGACACTGGTGCCGGAGCACCAGGAGACCGCGCCTCTCCCCTCCCACCTCGATCCGGCGTGTCGCCCAATCCCGTGCCGCGGACGCCAGAACCCGCGGGCATCTTCACCTCCGGTCGACGGCCGAACTGGTGGGAACGTGTCAAAGAGTTCTTCCGGCCTTGAGGAGGCCCTAGTGACCTCCCGCTGAGCGAGGTCCGAAACACCGTTCAACGGACACTCCCGCGGCCAGGTTCATTGGTCTTCCGGCGAGTGGGGTTCCGAGCCGGAATGAGTTCAACCCTCCTGGCACCTCCGCCGATATGAGCGAGCACCACCGGTCAGTCATGCTGGCCGGCGCGACGTGAGACCCAGATTCTGAGAGGGCGGTATGGCAAACCCCGTGGGCCGGTGCGAGTGGCAGTCACCCGAACTGCATGACCACCAGCTTGACTTGGCCGGCGGGCACCCGAGCCGATTCGCGATTCCCGACGCTCGTCTGCGCGAAGCCGTCGACAAGTGGTGGGCGCACCGGGGGCCTGCCTCGATCGCCTTCCCGTCGGTCGCCGGTACCGCCGGGTTCGAGCCGGACCCCGAGGTAGACGACGGCACGATGCTGCACCGACGCCTCTTCCTCACGGTCTTCCAGGTCGACCGTGTGGCGAGCCTCGTCCTCGAAGCACAACCGGTGCGGGTCGAACGTGACGAGTCCGGGAGGGTCAGCACTCCGGGGTTTGGGGAGCAGGCCTTCGTTGCCGTGGCCTTCGAGGGCCTTCTTAGCTGGGCCAGCCTCACGCAGCAGAACAACTTCTTCCTGCGCTCGTCCGACCTACCACGAGCATTCGTAGGCGCTGGCCATGACTTTCAGACCCTCGCGATTGATCCGGCGACGCTGGCGGATCCCGAGGTCAGGCGCGCCCTGCGCCGAAACTCCAGCTTCGAGTAGCCACATTCGCGAATGCACCGCATCGGACACCCACTGGCCGGCTAGGTCGCACCAGGAGGTCACCAGGGCGTCCGCGACGAGTTGGCCCCGACGGTGGTTCTCAACGACGGACTGCGGCCCAGCCCGGACGAGGTTGGGCGCAGATTCCGGGAGAACCGGAACACAGTTCGGAGATCGACCGCAAGCTCGCGACCGCGTAGCCGACGCTGCTCCTCTTCCACCGGGCCGATCAACTGAGGTCATCGACCGCGGCGTGAGTAACGTGTAGGGGCCGAACGGCAACCCGGATCCCGAACCCAGGTCAAACCCAAACGTGCCCACCCTGGACACCCTCAACGACGCGCAATTCGCTCAGTTCGCCTGTATTCGCTCAGTTGCAGTAGCAAGGTGCGACTACGGATCAGGCGGCCGGGGGTTCGAATCCCTCCCAGCGCGCTTCACGGATCCGGCCTTCTAGAACCATCTAGCAGGCCGGATTCTGCGTTTCCGG
>Ga0207421_10007806_pt1 | contig 11295 bp, 9 predicted proteins | sample SodLakKL_010_SED_4_FD_187542 | JGI IMG/M metagenome (GOLD analysis project Ga0207421, IMG submission 187542) | Alkaline sediment microbial communities from Lake Tanatar, Kulunda Steppe, Russia - 8KL_010_SED (SPAdes) (version 2) | ecosystem: Environmental > Aquatic > Non-marine Saline and...
CTTGTATATAAGATTTTTTTCTGCCATAATGTTTTATTTATTTTATTATAAGGTTTTGATTTAAGACTACAATAATCGAATTGTATAGCTTTTTATTTTAATTACAAAAATAATACAACCTTAAATAATATTCTCCATAACATTTAATTATTTAATATTTGATAAAAAATTATTTTACACAAAAAATCTCATATATATATCATATTCTTTTTAATTTTACAACCTTAATCATCAAACCCCGGCCTGATAAAATCTCTTGCTTTCGGGAAATGTTTTTCAGTATATCTTCTTAATATTTCGAGAAAAACTAAAATATCAATGATTTCATCAGATTTTTCATGAAGCTGACTTTGAAGCTGCCCCCATGCAGCAATAGAACGATCCATGCCCAGCAGGGCTACTTTAGCCGACCCATCGGCATCACTCTGATAGTCGTCATCCTGTTTCAAATCAAACAAATCATCATCATTGGAAAGAGCACGCATTAGTTTTACATATATCTGGGGTTTATACCAACTTATAACCTCTATTGAATCATTCATAAATCCTGCAGGTGCAATATTAAAACCTCTCAAATTCAATTACCTGGCAAGTCAATAGGCTCTATAAATTCACGTCCAACATTATATGGTATTACGTTTTTATGTTGTAATCTGCCGATAATCATAGCCGGATGAGTATTAAATTTTTTTGCAAAAGCAATAATATCGGATCGATCAAGTGGAGTAGATGCAATTACTTCTTCTTCTTGTTTTTTACTAAATGTCCACTTTTCAGCAAAGCTATGAGCATGTTGTTCTTTTTGGGGGTCTGCTTCAGAAAAATTAATACCTTCTATGGAAATGTATTTTTTCCCATGCAATAGTATATGCCCGGCTTCGTGGAAAAAAGTAAACCAAAACCTGTCATTTTGCTTATACCTGTCAGTTAATTGAATAACCGGTGTGTCTTTAATCCAACGGGTTGATCCGCTTACAGGTACTTTTGGTAATTTTGGAGTATAAAATACTTTTACACCTGCTTGTAAACAAAGCTTCTGTAATTTCCTGAAAAAGTCATCAGGATGTTTTGCCATGATGTCCTTAATTTTATACAACACGTTGTTAAACTCCTTTTTGTCAAAAAATGGAGCTTCGATCTGCTCAGCTTGTATTTCTCCCTGCCTTAACCAGGCAGAAATAGCATGTGGTTCATGAGTGTGTTTTAACGAAGCATAAGCAGCTACTTTTAGCTTACTATCCATGTATAGCTTGTACCATGCTTCACTTGTAGATATTGCAAAGTATTCAAACAAATTAATAGTTTTTTCTTCTATTTTTCTTGTGGGCGGCACCCAATTATTTTCAGCCATTTCTGAATAGGGGAAATACCTTGCCCATTCCTTTGCTTTATCAATATCGTTTTTTCTTTTTAGACGTGATTTATATTCGTTATACCTGGCTTGCTTATTCAGCCAGAAATGAGCAGGTATTTTAGTAATATTTTCAAACATTATAGCCATTTCGGAAGTAATTGAGCTCTCCCCTTTTAATACAGCAATAATGGTCTTTTCGGGTTTTCCTGTTCGCACAGCAAACTCTTTCCTGCTCATCCCCATTTCTTCCAGTTTCTCATTTAATGTTTCGCAAGGATGTAAAACTTCCTGTGGATAATATTCATTTAATGTTGCCATATCTTATTTCTCCTTATGATAATTGATAATTTCAATTACTTCCAGGCAATTGATTTCAGTTAATCTCTGCTTACCATGCTCATTTTTTGGAATTGGTTCTTCTGCGGGTTTAAATATTAACCTGTAAGGATGGTCTAAGTCACATGACCATTGCTCTTTTCTGTTTCCAGTAAGTTGATGATAGCGACCGGGCAAATGCACTAAGTCAGCAAAACATCCCGCATCAGCCATATCCTCCAACCTTTTCTGATATAGCTTAGCTCGTTTATCACCCATCTTTTTTACTGCCATTTTATTATTATTGGCATACTCTTTTAATTTCTTATCTGCAAAAATAATAATCATTTTTTAATTACAAAAATTAAATAACACTTTCTGTTAATTATTTTGTTAAATATATAATTTTATTATATCTTGCTCACAGCATATTTGCAGCCAATCCCATTAATCTTACTATCAGTATTAGCAAATAAAAGTCACCTGCAATTCTTACCTTATCACAGGGCAGGGCGGGCAGCATAAGTTTTGCCTAACCTTTTTTGTTTCTCTTATGTTCGGCAGAAATAGCTGAATCTGCCTTGATCTAATTTACTTCCCGGAATTCCCCGAGATAAACATCAACCCCACAAACGTCAAAGCACCATTAAGCAGCAACAATTCAAATCCAAACTGATATCCCCAGAAAAGTTGTTCGGAAAAGACGCTCAGGACATAACAAACAATGGGCGATAATATGCATACTATTGGTACAAATCTGTCTTTGACCTTGCGCTTTGAATAAAGCCCGAAGGTGTATAAACCCAGCAAAGGCCCATAAGTATAGCCTGCAATAGTAAATAATTGGCTTATTAAAGCAGTATCATTTATAAGCCGGTAACCAACAATTATCAAAAACATCAACAAGGCAAAAATAGCATGCACAATATACCTTATATGAGTAATACGCTGTTCGGTAATCCCGGCTTTACGTTTCAAGCCCAGGAAATCTATACAAAACGCTGTAGTGAGAGCTGTCAGCGTACCATCAGCACTCGAATAAGCAGCCGATATCAAACCAAATAAAAATGTTATCCCGGCAGCTAATCCGAGATATCTTATGGCAACAAGTGGAAAAAGATCATCCGTATTTTCAGGTATGCCGACACCAGCTTCTTGTGCATACATAAATAATACGCCTCCCAAAAACAAGAATATCAAATTCACAAAAATCAATATTCCCCCAAAAGAGACCATATTTTTCTGCGCATCTGAAAGCTTTCGGCAACTAAGGTTTTTTTGCATCATATCCTGATCAAGTCCGGTCATGGTAATAGTTATAAACATGCCTGCAAAAAACTGCTTGATAAAAAAGCGCGGATCGCGAATATCCATTACAAACATTTTGGTATATCCCTCAGATTTAATGCTTCCAATAAGCTCCGGGATGCCTCTCCCCATTTGACTGCTGATCAATAATATGGTTATGATAACTGCCGTGATCATAAAAGTGGTCTGCAAAGTATCGGTCCAGACTATTGTCTTAATTCCGCCTTTGTAGGTATAAAGAAGTATCAGCAGAATAAAAACACCTACCGTAGTCCAGAATGGCACGCCCCATTGATCAAAAACAAAAAGCTGCAAAACATATACCACAAGGAACATACGAAAAGAGGAGCCTATAAGCCGGCTTAAAATAAAATACAGCGAACCGGTCTTATACGAGCTCATTCCAAAACGGTTATTAAGATATGTGTATATTGAAGTGAGGTTAAGCTTATAATACAATGGAAGTAAAATAAAAGCAATAACTACGTAACCCAACACATATCCAAGCACAAGCACCATGTATGAAAAGCCTTCGTCACCAACCAAGCCGGGTACCGACATAAAAGTAACACCCGACAATGAAGCGCCGATCATCCCATATGCTACCACATACCATGGCGATTCACGATTACCCCGAAAATAGGTTTCATTATTGGATCTTCGGGAAGTAATACGGGAAATAACAAATATTAAAATTGTATATACTATAAAACAAGAAAGTATCAGTATAGGAGGCATGTAACTAAAACATATAAATTAGTAAAATTAAAAACAAATCTCAACAACTCGCTGTAAGTCAAGGGCTTAATTAAATGAAAAACAGTTCTTCCCAACTTAAATTCATTACAACATTTAAACTGGCAAAAATATGAAACTTTATCAAAATACTTCATAAATGCAGTTTTATTATTAAATTTGGAAACAAAAATTTAACCTTGGAACAATATTCATCAAAGCTTCTACAAAACGCCGTTGATGCCTTTGCCAGGCTACCCGGCATAGGCCGCAAAACTGCATTGCGGCTGGTACTACATTTGCTTAAACAATCAAAAGAAGATGTGGAGCTATTTGGCGACTCTATCATAAAACTAAGAAACGAAGTCATTTATTGCCAAAAATGTCATAATATCTCCGACCGGCATCTTTGCCATATTTGCAGCTCACCTTCAAGAGATATTTCACTTGTATGCGTTGTAGAAAACATACGTGATGTTATAGCTATTGAAAATACAGGACGGTTTAGCGGCTTATACCATGTCCTTGGAGGTATTATATCACCCATTGATGGTATCGGGCCAAATGACCTTAACATAGAAAGCCTTGTAAACAGAATAAAAGAAGATGGGGTAAAGGAGCTTATACTCGCTCTTAGCACCACTATGGAAGGGGATACGACTAATTATTACATTTTCAAAAAAATCAACTATCTTGATGTGAAAGTAACTACCATAGCACGTGGAATAGCCATAGGAGATGAGCTGGAATATGCTGACGAAGTGACCCTGGGAAGATCAATTATAAACAGAACCCTATATGAAAATTCAATGTCTAAATAACTATGCATGTAATTCTTATTAACCGGCCATTAACATAAGAGAATAAACACATGGACCTTTCAGTAATTATAGTCAATTATAATGTTAAATTTTTTCTTGAACAATGCTTGAAATCTGTTTTCAGGTCAGGTAAAGATTTGGATATGGAAGTAATTGTAGTTGACAATAATTCCGTTGACGGTTCGGTGAATATGATAAAAGAAAAGTTCCCTCAGGTAAAGCTAATTGCCAACAAGGAAAACACGGGTTTCTCAAAAGCCAACAATCAAGGGATCAATATTTCTTCCGGTAAATATGTACTGATTCTGAATCCGGATACCATAGTTGAAGACGATACACTACCCAAGGTAGTTAAATTTATGGATGAAAACCCTGATGCAGGAGGGCTTGGTGTGAAAATGCTGGACGGCAACGGTCGCTTCCTCCCCGAATCAAAACGCAGCTTACCAACACCGGCCGTAGCATTTTATAAAATATTCGGGCTGTCAAGCTTGTTTCCCAAATCAAAAATTTTTGGAAAATACCATTTAGGATATCTTGATAATAATAAAACACACCAGGTTGAAATTCTTCCCGGCGCATTCATGTTGGTGCGCAGAAAAGTGCTTGACGAAATAGGCTATTTAGATGAGGACTTTTTTATGTATGGCGAAGATATAGACCTTTCCTGGAGGATCATAAAGGCAGGTTATAAAAACTATTACTTCCCTGAAACCCGCATAATCCACTATAAAGGTGAAAGTACAAAAAAAAGCAGCATCAATTATGTTATAGTCTTCTACAAAGCTATGGTAATTTTTGCCCGAAAGCATTTTTCAAATAAAAATATCAGGCTGTTTTCTTTTCTTATCAATTTTGCCGTATGGTTCAGGGCAAGCCTGGCTATACTGAACAGATTTGTAAAAAAAGCCTTCTGGCCGGTTTTGGATATTTTACTAATATTTACAGGCTTTGTTTTCATTAAAAATTATTGGGAGCAACATGTGCATCTTGCAGAAGGTGATTATTACCCCATAGAATATTTGTTATATGCTGTACCAGCATATATCCTTATATGGATTTTTGCCACATATTTTAATGGCGGGTACGATAAACCTGTCAAACTATTTCGTATAGTTCGCGGCATTGGAGTTGGAACAATAATCATATTGGTAATATACGCCCTGCTACCAGCCTCTTTAAGATTTTCGCGTGCATTAATACTCCTTGGCGGACTTTGGGCATTGATTTCAATGCTGGCTACACGAACAATTGCACACCTAATACAACACAAAGACCTAAGTATAGGGCAGGAAAAACCCAAACGCATAATAATAGTCGGCGAAGGAGAGGAAGCGAAAAGAATAGCAGCACTCGCCCGTCAATCGGGCAACTGCAGCTTTATTGGATTAATAGGAAATTCTAATGGAAAATATGAGAATGGTTATGTGGGCAAAATTGACCAAATAGATGAAATTGTTGAAATATATAAAATAGATGATATAATTTTTTGTGCAAGCACCATGTCTTCACAAAAAATCATGGACCTTATGCTGACTTTGAAAAAACACCAGGTCAACTTTAAAATTGCTCCCCCGGATAGCTCTTTTGTAATTGGAAGCAACTCCATTGATACATTCAGCGACCTTTTTACCATAAATATTAATGGAATAAACAAGCCCTCCAATAAAAGAAACAAAAGACTTTTCGATCTGTTTATAGCCGGTTTGCTTTTGGTCTCTTTACCCTTTACAATATTTTTTGTAAATAACAAATGGGGTTTTGTTAAAAACATATTTTCAGTAATCTTTAATAAAAAAACATGGGTGGGTTACCATCCGGGGCATTCATATACATTGCCAAAGCTCAAAAAGCCGGTTCTATATACTTCAGATATTTTTTCACACAAAAACCTTAATAATGAGACTTGTGCAAACCTTGACACTCTTTATGCAAGGGATTACAAAATTGAAAACGACTTGAGTATTGTAAGTAAAGGTTTTAAATACCTAGGTAGAAAGAAATAACCCAATTATAAACCAAAAACCCATTAATTAGATATGAATATTGATACAAACACCCAGTTAAAGTTAGCTCATGAATTTGTAGAAAATACAGGCAAAAATGTTTTTCTAACCGGTAAGGCTGGTACAGGAAAAACCACTTTTCTGCACAACATTAAAAAAGCCTCTTCCAAGAGGTCGGTAGTAGTTGCCCCCACAGGAGTAGCAGCTATAAATGCAGGCGGAGTTACAATTCACTCTTTTTTCCAACTTCCATTCGGACCCCAAATTCCGGAAGGTGAGAAAAACCAAAATCAAGAATTGTTAAACAAAAGCCGCAACCAGGATTCGCGCTTCCAAAAATTCAACAAAACAAAAATAAATATTATACGAAGCCTGGATTTGTTGATCATTGATGAAATCAGTATGGTACGTGCCGATTTACTCGACAGCATTGATGCTGTACTCAGGCGTTACAGGAATCGCTATAAGCCTTTTGGCGGAGTGCAATTACTAATGATCGGTGACCTACACCAACTGGCTCCGGTTGTTAAAGAAAATGAATGGGGCATGCTTAAAAGCTATTATACAACACCTTTCTTTTTTGGCAGTAATGCACTGCAACAAACCGAATACATAAGCATCGAACTAAAACATATTTACCGGCAAAGCGATGAGGATTTTATCAAGCTGCTTGGCAAAGTACGTGATAACATTTTGGATAACGACACACTAAAAGCACTAAATAAAAGACACATCCCCGGCTTTTCACATAACAGCCGGGAAGGATACATAACTCTTACAACACATAATTATCAGGCAAATCAAATAAATCAAAAACGTCTCGACTCGCTGAGTAGTAAAACAAAAAAATTTATTGCCCACATAGAAGGAGATTTTCCTGAAAACTCCTACCCTACCGAATATGAGCTTCATCTTAAAGAAGGTGCACAAGTTATGTTCATTAAAAACGACACTTCGCCGGAAAAGCTTTTCTACAACGGTAAAATAGGTTTTATTGAACACATAGATAAAGATGTGATTTATGTAAAATGCAAAGATGACGACACAACCATTGATGTTAAACAATTGGTTTGGGAAAATACGCGATACACCCTCGATGAAGAAACAAAAGCAATAAAAGAGACAGTTATAGGCTCTTTCACACAATATCCTCTAAAGCTTGCATGGGCAATAACCATACACAAAAGTCAGGGATTGACGTTTGAAAAAGCCATCATAGATGCCGAAGCAGCCTTTGCACATGGACAGGTATATGTTGCACTTAGCAGGTGTAAAACCCTGGAAGGATTGGTGCTTAACTCACCCATATCGCCAAAATCACTTAAAGAAGACAAAGTAATCACAAGCTTCACCAATGACATTCAACAAAACCTGCCCGACAAACAAGAACTTAAAGATGCCAAAATAAAATATCAACATGAGCTCATTGATGAATTGTTCGATTTTTCAATTATTCATAAACAATTAAGGTATCTCATAAAGTTACTAAAAGAAAATCAAGCTACTATTGACACAGAACTGATAAGCAGTTTTAAGGAAATGGATGCAAAATTTGAGAAAGAAATTGTACGTGTTGGCAATAACTTTTCAAATGAGATAAACCGGCTTGTGCTCCAACATAATAAAGCAGAAAACAACCAGCCATTGCAGGAAAGAATCACAAAAGCCTGTAATTATTTTATTCCCCGCCTGAAATCGATAGTTACAAAGACTTTGGATGAAACGGTCATTGAAAGCGACAACAAGCAAGTACAAAAATCATTGACTGATGCACTGGAAAACCTTAAATTGTCCTCGCATGTAAAAACATCATCTATGGATAGTTGCAAAGAGGGCTTTTCTTCGAATAAATATTTGGAAATACGAGCCAAAGCGTCTATTGAAAAAGTAAAGAAACCAAAAAAGTCATCCACCCAAAAACAGGCTGTAAGTGATACTTCCAATCACCCGGAATTATTCGGAAAGCTTAAAAAATGGCGTGACAAAAAAGCTGATGAGCTGGGTAACCCCATTTACATGATTCTGCGGAGGAAAAGCATGATAGCTATCACCAACGAACTGCCCGGTTCAAAAGAAGTATTACTGAGCGTTCATGGTGTCGGCAAAAAGAAAGTAGAACAATTTGGTGAAGAAATTATCAAAATGGTTGAAGATTATTGCTTTAACAGAAATTTACAGCCAAACACAGAGCTGTCAAAAACTGCAAATACAAGATCAAAAAAAACCGGTGATGACTCACAATCATCATCAAAACAAATAACCCACGAACTTTTCAATTCAGGCTACTCCATTGCAGAGATAGCAGAAGAGAGGAGATTGGCAACAAGTACTATCTCCGGCCATTTATCGTATTTTGTTGGTACAGGGGATTTGCCTGTGGAAAAACTGGTAGATTCTAACAAACTTGAGCTTATTACCGAATATTTTGACAGTGTTGAGGAGGATTACCGGCTAGGACCCGCCAAGGATGTTTTAGGTGATGAAGTCTCCTACAATGAGCTGCGTTGGGCATTAAAGCACCTGCAATACAAAGGCAAAGTACCTGTAAACAACCAATAAAAAATGCCGGCAAATTGTAGCCGGCAAATTGTAATTATGAGTTATCTATAAACCGTTTAACTTTTAACTTACTTAAGAGGTAATTTTATAAAATCTATAAATTAGCACCAATATTCACAATTAAATCAAATTTATGTGTAGACCCTATTGGTGCTAATTTATAGATTTTTACTTAATTATTCCAAAGTAAATCCTTCACTACGTACAAAACGTCCGTCTATATAAACTTCAACGGTATAATTGCCGTCATCAAGTCTTTCCGGATGTTCAACGGCAAAATCAAGTAGTAAAGGTTCCCCGGTATAATTAACTTCACGCATGGAAGTAAACTCTGTCTGAGTATCATCCTTTTTTTCGAAAGTTTCATCCCCGGGATACATTACATTATCCTGTGGGTCAAGCATCACGATATGTACATTACGCTCGCCATCTTCTGTAAAAACGCTACCGTCAATTTCAAAATTGATATATGTGTTATCCACCCTGCGGGCACGTTCTACATAACGATCAGGGCAAATTAAACGGTATTGTTTGTGTCTGACAAAAATGTGGTATGCATTTAGTTTTTTAGCCTCTTGCTTTTTATCAACAAGAAGATCATATTCGCTTTGCAGCTCTTCTAGCTTTTGGTTGATTTCCCGGATTTCTTCTGAAAGTTTTTCACGCTCTCTTTTAACTTCCTCGTATTTATCTTTCAGCTCTTTGTACTCCTCCAACTCATTTTGAAGTTCTTCCTTACTTTCTGCTTCTCTTCTTAAATGTACAATGCGAGAATCTTTCGCACTGATCTCTTCCTCCAGATCTGATGATTTTTGCTCAAGTTCATCATACCTTTGAATCATTGCATTTAGAGAATCCCTGAGCTCGGCCTTCTCCTCAGAAATCTGATCTTTCTCAGCTATTAAGCTTTCTTTCTCCGCCATTAACTCTTCATTCCTCTCTCCCAAATTACTGTTTCGAACCATAAACACCACATTGCCTATTATCGAAAGCAATAATATAATAGCTACTGCTATAGCCACATTCCTATTCTTTCTTACTTGATCCTCAAGCCTGTTCTGACTAAGATTTTCCATAATTAAAATTTTTTTTGTTATATATTAATTTTTAATTCCCTTCTCGATTTTTGCCTAAAAAAATTTAAAATACTAAAATAATACAATTTTGTTAAATATGCAAACAATAATAGGCTTTTTATCTAAATAAACCAAGAAAAACCAACATTTAATTTGTTTTTTTATATATTCAATCCCCTCAACCCCTCAACCTTTCAACCTTTCTCCAAATTCAAATAAAATTCCAGCTCAAAATTTCATATCTTTAAGCCCCAAAACAATACTTTTAAATGAAGAAAAATCCTATTATAAAAAAGGCATCAGGAGAGCAAGAACCGTTTTCAATAGAAAAGCTGGAAAATTCATTAAAGCGCTCAGGGGCTAAAGATGACATAATTGCTTCAATAAAAGATGATATTTGGCAATCATTATATGATGGTATAAGTACCAGGAAGATATATAAAAAGGCTTTTGAGCTGTTACGCAAGGAACAGCGTTCAATGGCAGCACGCTACAGCCTTAAAAAAGCAATTATGCAGTTTGGCCCTACAGGATATCCATTTGAGCATTTTGTAGCACAAATACTTGCCTGCCAAGGCTATAAAATTAAAATAGGAAAAACAATACAAGGACATTGTGTTACTCATGAAGTTGATGTTATAGCCACAAACAATGATACTCAATGCTTAATAGAATGTAAATTTTATAATAGCCAGGGGAAATATTGCAGCGTTCAGGTGCCTCTATATATCCGCTCACGCGTTGATGATATAGTAAAAAAAAGAGAGCAGCTTAACAAATTCGAAAATTTTGAATTCCAGGGCTGGGTAGTAACTAACACTCGTTTTACAACTGAAGCAATTGATTACGGGCTTTGCGCAGGTTTAACAATGGTTAGCTGGGACTTTCCCAAAAAAAGCAGCCTGAAATACCTGGTTGAAAAACACCGGATATTCCCTATTACAGTTCTTACCCACCTTACAAAAAAGCACAAAGAATTTCTTCTTGAAAATGGGATCGTAATTTGTCGCCAGTTGATAAAAAAACCCAACATGCTTGATCAATTTTCAATGACAGACAAAAAGAGAGAGCTTATTATTAAAGAAGCGAATGAGCTTTGTGTGTGAGGTGAGTTGTGAGTG
>Ga0207421_10007809_pt1 | contig 11290 bp, 11 predicted proteins | sample SodLakKL_010_SED_4_FD_187542 | JGI IMG/M metagenome (GOLD analysis project Ga0207421, IMG submission 187542) | Alkaline sediment microbial communities from Lake Tanatar, Kulunda Steppe, Russia - 8KL_010_SED (SPAdes) (version 2) | ecosystem: Environmental > Aquatic > Non-marine Saline and...
TTTCCTTCCATCATGACAAACTGTATATTTTTCAAATCTTGTATCTAAATTGTTTGATAAAACATCTATTAATTCTTCCTTATTATTTATAACAACAATTCCACCATTTTTCTGATCTTTCATATCTAATACTATTTCTTGACCATTTTCTAATTGTTGGGCTAATTTTTTGAATGCATCAATTTCAGTTATATCTTTATGTTTATCTTTTTTATCAAAAGATAATTTTTTAGGTTCTCCCATTTCATTCACCCCTTTCTATTTTACATATTTTGAAACTTCAGTACCTTTTATCATTCTTTTATAATTTATATTTTTAAATGTAAATGTCATAGTATTTTCAACATTGGAATATGAAATGTTACCTATACTACATATTATATATATTTTTAATCTTTTATCAAAAAATAAGATTGTATTATTTGATTTTTCTATTTTACTATTTTCCCATAATGATCTTAAATATCCTATGGCTTCATCTTTATAATCTGGAATATTAAGTGTCACAGTAATATCTTCATATGAAGTTATTAATTCATTTATATCAAGTTTGAAAAATAATCTAGCGTCTTGTAAGATTTTTTTATTTTTTATATACATGGTACTATTTAATTTTGTATTTTTATCCAGAACTCTATCTTTAGAATAATAAACCCATGTTTTATTTCTTAAATTAAATAGATTTCTGTTTATTCCTAGATAGAGCATACGTGTCTCCTTTTCTTCCGTTTTATAATAAAAAAATTAAATAATTAAGTTAAAAGTGTATATTCATTAATTAATATATATAGTGAAACAAAAAAATAGGGGGATTAAAATCCCCCGTTTATATATTTAACTTTTCATTCCACTTTTAAATATTCTTCCAAATCTTCTTTATATTCTGTAGCCTCTTTCAAATATGTATCATTATTATATAATTCCCAGTGTTTTTGAGTATAAACATATATATCATTATTTTCAAAAACACTTGTTAATTCAGTTGCCATATTGTCTCCTAATTCTTGTATTTTCTTAATGTGTTCTTTTAATTCTTTTTTTGTCATATCATTCAGAATTTTCAAGCCCTTCTTGTTCCTCCCTTGTTTTAGGTGGTAAAATTTGCAAATCTTCTGAAGGATCATCTTTATCAAGAATCATAACAATTCCATCTTCATATATATTTCTAAGAAAATCCTCTGCAGTAGGATTTTTACTTTCTCGTGCCTTACTAATTAAAAGTTCTATTAATCCTATTGAATTATCCTGTAATGCTTTTATTATATCTTCAGTTATATCATATTCACACCTAGAATCTATTTTCTTTATACATGTTTCATTTTCTTTCCATTTTGTTAAACATACCCATTTATGTGAAAAGGGTTTTTTGTAAATTTTTGCTTTTTTAATTTGATTTTTTTCCATGGAACAACCCTCCTTTTTTGTTGATTTAATTAAGATTCCCGTCGGGGTCCTAGGAACACCCTAGGACCCCTCGTGAGAATCAAGGTTACTCATTAAAGAGTATTGCCTGCGGAACGACTTACGTGTTTGAAAAACACAACGTTCCTTATTGTAATGTACCGACGGAATCAAATTTTCCACAATGAATTTTATATAAACCATTGATAAACAAAGATTTATACAATTTCTATTGTGGATTATCTTTGATTATCGGTAAACTACAACACTGGAACAAGGGAATGTCCGCCGCCATCATTGTGGATTATCTTTGATTATCGGTAAACTACAACCGTTGCATTTGCGCTCCAAAGGAGCCGTAATTGTGGATTATCTTTGATTATCGGTAAACTACAACATATCCACCAGTTTCAACATTCAATCTTTCTCCTTTTTTCAAAATCCACTATACGGATAATATTCTTCAAATTTTTCCAAATCATAATAATAAACACCATCTTCTTTGTCATTATTAAATATAAATTCTTCATATACAATTTTACATAATCTAAAACTATATAAATTAAAATTTCCTAGTTCATAATTTCCTTTCTCAGTAACACTTGAAATGAAATTAGGATTTTTAATAATACTTCCATAAATTCCATCGTATCGTAATCTTAAATTAAAATTCATATCACAAGATTTTCTATCTCTACAATCTACATAAATAGAATTATCTTTTTTATTCTTTATTTCTCCTACTAATTCTTTATATTCTTTAATAATGATATTATTATTTATCTTTAAAATATAGTCTTTTAAAAGATTTATCTTTGGACAGCTAATATATTTTTTATGTTCATTAGATGATAATCCTAATATATATGGGATATTTTTATATTCTAATAACTCATTATCAATTAAATATAAATTTTCAATTCTAGGATCAAATGAAGATATTATACCTAATTTAGATCCTATTGAACCACAACCTACTATTATTAAGTTCATGATTTATAAAAATTTAGTTTCTAAGATATTTTTTTCATCTTCTGATATTATTAATTTATCAATTATCTCAGTAAAACTTTTTTCATCATATTCATAAGATAATTTTTGATAATATTTTTCATAACAATTTAACATTGAATCTGAATCATATAAATGTTCATATTGAATCTTACTTAAAATTCTATCAATAAGATCATCTCTATTTAAAAGTCTTAAACTTGTTATATTATATAAAAGCTTCGGATCTAAGGGTACATTATGTTTTTGGTTTTTTTCTTTAATGCCTATGAAGTTTTGATTTTCATGTTTAAAAATCATATAATCTATAAATTTATCTATATCTCCAATTTCTATTAATAATTTCCATTTTTCTGTTCTTGTAAGATTTTGTGTTATGTCATTTATTATTACTTGATGATCTGTAAACTTAAAGGTTCTTTCTATGGCATTCAAATAATTTAAATTATTAAATTGAGAATATATATTTTCATCCTTTTTAATAAAACCCCCTACTATCATTTTTAAATCATAATTAATATAATCCAAGGGTAATAAATTGATATATTTTTGAACTTTCATAGTATTATAATATTTATATTCAACATCATTTAAGAAATCTTTAAAATTAAAGTTGGAATTTCTATTAATAAGTTCAAGGTCTGTAAAAGTTATTTCTTTATTAGAATTTGTATATTTAAAATTTTTAATATATTCAAAAATATCAAAACCCTCATTTTCACTATAAACATTCTCATATAATTGTTTCAGTGTATTGGTTAATAAATTTATTTTACTATTATTATCTCGTACTGTATTATTATGATAATGTTTCATTTGAACATTATAAGATAAATTGCTTAATGTTATATAAGATAATACAGATGACAATCCACCGGAAAATAATAATAACACAATATTAGTACGTGAATCATATTTAGGAATTAATGAGTTGTAATCATTTAAATTAATACAATTATTAGTATTAAATTCATTATTTTTAAAACCTAAATTAAATTCATTTACATTTTCTTTTAAATTTATTTTATGATATGTATATTCTGGTATTTCTAAAAATCTATCATTGTATTCATAGTTAATAGAGACGTTATCATTATATTTGTTTCTTAAAGTGTTTATAAATTTTACAATATTATCTTTTTTGGTTGTTATTATATATCCAAACCTATATACATAAGCTAGATAAATAGGAAAAGAAGTTGTTACATTTGTTATAGAATTTTTTCTTATATAATGTGTTAGACAAATATTACCCTTTAAATCTTTATGTTCAATATTCTCATGAAGTGTAGCTAAAAAATCTTTATCTCTAAAACTAAAATAATTATCTTTTATTAAATTATTTAAAGTTGATTCTTCACTTAATTCCTTTTTATTTTTTAAATAAAATTCACCTTTACATAATATCACATTTTGTTCATTGGATATATGTATATGATCTTTTTTCTTATAATTATCTGTTACATTAGGAGTCTTATTGGTATAACACACATAATAATTTAAATTCATTAAATTAAAATTCTCGTTATGAAAATACCATTCATAAAAATCTTTTATTTCTTTAGAAGAATTTGCCACATTTGAAATATTATATTCCATATTTTTATCTAAATGATTTTTATATCCACATATATAATATTTTTGATCATTTTTTACCTGTTCTATATATCTACTTATAAATTCATCTTCTAAATTTAAACCCTTCCCCTGAATTACTTGTAGAGTTTCATCTAAATGTTGATTTAAAGTTATTTCAGATAAGGCATTTATTATATCTTTATTACTGTATGATATATTTCCATATTGATCTCTTAAATCTATAATAGCGAAATAATCTTCTCTCATATATGCTCCTTTTTGAAAAACTAGGGGGCAAGATTAATAAATCAAACCCCCTAGATTTTCCCTTCTTTTCTATTCTAATTATTTAATATCAATTTTACCAGTTATTCTGTCGAAACTTACTTGTGTATCAACAGAATATCTTTGATCAATAATAAACGATGTGCACATAAATAGATTTAATAAATTGAATTTTCCGAATAATTCATATACATCGTCAAAAGTATTCCTATTTTTCTTTAGTGTAATTTTGGATCTTATCTTATTATAAGCTTTTTCAATTACTTTATCATCTTCACAATTCTTTAACATATCAATATTTTTCTTTGTAATATTTACAATATTATCACAATATGATTCCACTGTACCAATATTTGCTTTACTATGAACTACCTTTTTAATACTATGTCCAGCAACGAAATAATCATTAACAACTTTCCCATCTGGAAACATTAAAGAAATTTTATATGAAGGTTTCATTGATCTTCTACCATCATAACTATCAAAAATTTCAATAAATAATTGTTGTTTAGTATCTTTAATGGATTCAATTTCTTTATCACCTATAAACATCTTATATACTTTTTCTAAATATTCACTATCAAACAAATTAACTTTTTCTTCAACCTTACCGGACCATTTAGTTAGAAATGGTTCTTCTTCAACATTTTCACTCTTAAAATCATGTTTAGATTTTAATACATTAATAAATTGTTCAAACGATGTTGGAGTATATTTCTTATCAGATACCATATTTCTTGAAACATAATCATCATTATAAAATACTAGAAATTCATTAGCATATTTACCACTAGGGGTTTTCACTCTTTCGTATTTATATTTAGAATTAAAATCTTTAATAACTAACTCATTAGTTTCTTTTAACGAATGTGCCCAATCGGGCATTTTATTTACTAGTTTATCTTTTTCTTCTACTTCATCTTCTTCAACATCATCGTTATCATCATTTAGAACTTCTTCTTCTACTTCAACCTCTTCTATTTCCTCTTCATCTTCAAATGATTGTTCTTCATCATCTTCGATATCTTCTTCAAACTCGAAATCCTCATCAATTACTTCATCATCACTATCACTAAGGACTTCATCTAAAATGTTTCTTGCGTTGTCGCTCATTATTATACGTCTCCTTGTTGGTTTGTTTTCTGTTGCTCGTTCAATACCATTGTATATAAAATTTCAACAAAAGATTTTACATGATTATATAATCTATCACAATTATAACTAGTTTCTATTTTAAAAGATTTTCCATCATAAGGAGATAAACAGACAGAAATAGTGAATGATTCATCGTTGAAATAATTACTTTCATAAATATATCCAAAATTTAAATAATTAATTATTTTGTTAGCTAAATAATATAATTCATCAGCTACAACATCTACGCTTGCTATTTGAACACAAATATTAGTATCTATAGTATTATAAACACTAACTAAAATTTCTTTATTACGTTTATCAAAAAATCTTGTCTTAATTCCCCATTTATTTTTAAACATTTTATCAATACTTTTGTACATTACATTTTCCATACTATATAAAACATTATCGTGAAATCTTTCAAACGTTTCACCATTTAAATATTTGTCTGCTCTAATTTTTAATTCATTAGCGATAGGGCTAAAATCTTCAAAAAACTCATTATTTTTACAATGAAGTAAAATTTTATCATTTAATATCACATTAAAATAGGTATTACCATAATGATCGAACGCTTGTTTTTCAATTCTTGTTTCCATTTTCTTTCTCCTTTTCTTTATTTATTTTTTAAATTTGTAATGTTCATCAGGATTTATATAATAATTAAGTGTATGTGTCAGTAATAGACAGTTTTGTTCTTCCGTCAATTTCATTAACATATTTACAACACTTTCCGCGTTATCTTGATATAATGTATCTAAAATCTCATCTAACATTAATAAGTCAATTTTAGTTCCTTGTAATTTTTCTATAAGATCTCTCACACATAATAACACTATAATATCAGTTAGGCGTTTCTCACCTCTAGAAAAATCTTCTAGTTCAGATAATTCTCTGTAATTTATAGCATTAATTATGAAATCATCTTTAACTTCACCTTTTGTAGTTTCTTTTTGATTATCGAAATAAACTTTAATGTTATCTAAATTCTCACATAACTCTCTAGATTTCTTATTTAACATTGGAATAGCTTCATCTAATAATATTGCTCTTATACCTTTTGGACCAAAAGCAGTTTTCCAAAAATTCATTACTTTTAATTCTTCGTTATATATATCTAGTTTCTTATTTTCCTCTTTTAATTCTTTTTCATTAGATTTCTTTTGATTATTTAATTCATCTTTTCTTTTCTTACTGGATTCCTTTAGTTCATTTATAAATGATTTTTCATATTCAATTTTCGAATTATATTCTTTAATCTCATTTTCTATTTCTATTATATTATCAATTTCATTTTCTAAATTTTTAATTTTAGCACTTACATCAGTTAATTTCTCAGTTAATGATTTTAAAGTATTTTGAATATCTTGTGTTTTTTCTTCATATTCTTGCTTTAATTTTTTCTTTTCCTCTTTTAATTCTTCATCATATTTATTAATTATATTATTTTTATCTCGTTCATATTTCTCATTTAATTTATCTAATTTTTTATTTAGATCTTTTAATTCATTATTTAATTTATTCTTTTCTTCTTTATATTTATTTTCAATTTCAAGTATCTTGTTATCTCTTTCATTAATTAACTCATTATATTCATCGTTATATTTCTTCTCATTTTCTTGAATGTATTCTTTAATTTCTTTGTAATCATTTCTTATTTTTTCTAATTCTTTTTCAATTTCTTGTAAATCATTATTAATATTATTATATTCTTCTTCCATATTTTCTATGGAAATATTTAATTCTTTTATAAAAACTTCTTTTTGTTCATCATTATTAATATCTGATAATTTAGTTTGACAACTAAAACAGGTTTTTTCATTTAATAAATTTTTACTGGATTCTATTTTCTCTTTTTGTTGTTTTAATTTATTATCAATATCAGTCTTTTTTGATTTTTTACTTTTACCTTCTTTTTCTAATCTAGTTAATTCACTTTTCTTATTATTGATTTGTAATAATTCTTTTTCTATGGGTTTTATTTTCTCAAGATATTTATTAGTTATTTTTGATTCTTCTTGAGATTTATTTTTTTCGTTATTTACAATAGAATTATTTTTAGAATTAATTTCATTATCTAATTCATTTTTATTTTTATTATATTTTTTTTCTAAATCATTTAATTCAGTATTTTTATTATTTTCTATAACTGATTTTTTATTTTCTACGAAAAATTCATTATAATTTGTTTTCTCAGTTTCTAATTTTTCTTCTGTTTTAGCTTTATCACTGTTTAATTTTTCTTTTTCTTTTTTAAGTTCTTCTAGTTGTGATTTTAATTTATCTTTATCTTTTATCTTTTTATTTAATTCATCTAATTTATTTTGGTATTCTGTAATATTATTATTTTTTTGATCTAATTTTTCTTTTAATTCTTCATCTACATTTTTAATGTCATCATTTATATTTTCTAATAAAGTATTAATTCGTTCAATATCTCTATTTATATCTTCTAAATTTTTATTAATTTTTTCTATTGATTTTTTAGTCTGTTCATGATAGTCATCATATTTTTCTAAATCTAACATTTTTTCTAATAATTTCTTTTTATCTGAATTAGATAATTCTGTAAATGTTTGCTTGAAAAATGACGAAAAGACAATATATTTATATAATACTTTTTCAGGCATTATGATATTAGATAAATAATCGTTTACAGTTTTTCTCTTGGCGTTATCTATAAATAATAATTCATCGTTTTTATATAATAATTTCTTATCTCCATATTTAGTATCATTTTTATATGAATATACAATATATTCATCCAATATATCATCTTGTTTTATTTTAAAATTTAATTTTACTAAGCAATTCTTACCAACTTTATTTTTTACAACATTTCTTTTACCTAAAGTTGTATTGTCAGTTAACGCCCATAATATTGCATCTATTATAGACGTTTTACCTGAACCATTAGGACCAGAAAAAACAATTAATTTATTTTTTTCTGAGAAATCAAAATCTATTTCATCATGGCTTTTAAAATTCTGTAAATATACATGATCTATAATTATTTCTTTCAAGGTTTTATTTTCCTTCCTTTCTTCGTATTAAATATCGATATCATAATAATTATAAATCCATGAAATACTAAAAGAAATTAAAAACGATATAATTAAAGTATACAACACTGATAATATTATAGAATTACATGTAATTAAATACCCTATATAAATAACCCCCATAACCAAAAGAATAAATAAAGGTGAAATTAATAATATTAATAATGACATACATAACCAACATGCATCTTTAAGAGATTGTTTTATATTATATTTATCATTTTCCATCTATTCTTTCCATTAAAGATTTTGATATGGATGAAGGAATACAGTTAGAAATTGAATTATCACACTTATTACAAATAACACTTAGAATTCTAATTATTTTATAGACAGGATTTACCCATTTATGCGGTGAATCTAAATTTTCAAGATCATATATATTATTTTCATTGTCTTCATATATTGTTAAATATGTTGTTCCTTTCATATTTTTAAAATATACTCTTACTGATAATGGGTTCATTTTAATTACTGAAAAATCTCGTATAGTTTGTACATTTATATAAGACTCTTTTTCATCTAAATTATAATCAATTGATATTTCAATAATTGCATCCGCGTCTTTCAATATTTCATTTCTAATATCTGATTTATCTTTACTTTCAGACTCTAACTTATTATCAATACATTTTTCATTAAATATATTTTCAATAGTTTCTTCATGACATCCCATATCAAGTAATTTTGCAATAAGTTGACCTCTACTTATATATTGAATACCCTTATCAGATTCTATGAAATATTCACCTAAATAGGTAAAAACTAAGAAATTTTTAATTTCTGGTAAATTTAAATATTCTTTTGCAGTCATGTATTCATCTCCTTTTCCGGTTTTTCTAGTTTTCTAAATTAAATTATTAAAAAACAAAAAATAATATCAAGAATACGTTCTATCATTAATTAATATATATAATGAAACTTCATTTTATCTTATTATAATTAAATATATCATCCGGGTTATCTTTAAATAAAGAATATAAAATATTCTCAGCTAATATGTGAGGAGAAATTGACCAAATATTAAAAACATATTGTCCATTATCTAATACATTTATTATATATGACACAGTAGCTTTTCTATTTCTTGGTAAATTTTCATTTAATAAAGTAGGATATAAATATTTTATTTTATATATTAATTGGGCCATAGATTCTCTTGTATAATCCAATTCATAGATATGTTTTAATAAATGATTTCTATTAAACCTATTTACAATATATCCATCTAACATACATTCTATACAGACGTTATCTACATAATTTTTAATTAAAGATATTTTATTTAAATTTTTAATTATTAATGTCTTCATATCTGAAAACAATCTAAACCTTTCATTGTCTTCTTTAGATTTTATTAAATTACCTATATATAAATCATATAAATAATAATCATCTGAATTTAAATACTTTGAGTAATTTACAAAATTAATAGTATTTTTATACGACCTTTCCATTAATTTAGTTATTTCATCTTGCACAGATAAATTATTAATTATGTCATCATATATTATATCAAAACAAGAATTATAACGAAATTCTAATTGTAAAAACTGATGAACTTTTAATATGTTTTTATTTACATCTACGAATATGTGATTTTTTAAATATCTTTTATTAATTATTTTATTAGGATGTTTTAGTATATCTTCATATATAAATGGGTCAATATAATTTTTAATATTAAGAAATGATAAAAACCTCCTATCCATTAAATTAAATAATATAAATTTTTCATTATCTGTAAAAAGTATCAAAGTGTCTTGTAAATAATATCTATGATCGTATAATAAATCTCTTTTTTCCATGCTATAATATATCTGTTCTTTATAAAAATCATACAAACTTTTTTTCATATAAGTAAAAGTATCATTTAATAAGCATTTATATTTTACATTAATATTATCTACTGAAAATCCATATTGATTTTGAAGAACTCCTATAATAAAATACTCATAAAATATATTATAATAATAATTATTATGTAATTCAGTTTCAATTTTTTCATGTTCCAATGGAAATTCAACTAAAGATTGTGAGTTTTTCATATTAAAATTCCTCCGGCAAATTCGAGTTATCTAAGACTTTAATTATATTATATATATATGAAACCAGAAAAATAAAATTATTATAAATTTGCTTAGATCTATATAAACTATTTAATAAATATCTTACATATATAATTTCATCTTCACTATCTGAACTATCTTTAAATTTATCTGATATTATATATTTCACTAATACAAAAATATGTTTTAAATTTAAATCATTATTTAGGTGTTGTTCAAAGTGTTTATAGTCTAAATAGGGATATCTTAATAAACATTCAAGACATTCAGTTTCATCAGTATCTTCATCTATAAAAATATTATTTTTGTTTAATTTATCAATTAGATTATCTTCAATATTTTTTAATTTATTTTCATCATATTCTATTTTATTATTATATTCACCCCTTATTAAATTTATATCGAAATCTTTAAATAATTTTAAATTGACTGATTCTCCTATAAAATATTTTATTGTTATGGTCTTAAATATATTTATATATTCAAAATTTATAGAATATATGTTTGGTATTTTCTTTCTTATATTATTTTTTAAAATATAATTTAAAACATAATTTATAATGTTAATAAAATCATTATGACTTTTAATATCCGCTTCTATTTCCGATTGAAATATTTTCATTTTTATACCATTTGACGGTAACGGTTTAACAATGTCTTCATCACCAGATTTGTAAAATAAATTATTAAATTCTTTTTTATCTATATGATTTATAGATAAATTAGTAGTATCCAAATTTAAACACA
>Ga0207421_10007810_pt1 | contig 11289 bp, 3 predicted proteins | sample SodLakKL_010_SED_4_FD_187542 | JGI IMG/M metagenome (GOLD analysis project Ga0207421, IMG submission 187542) | Alkaline sediment microbial communities from Lake Tanatar, Kulunda Steppe, Russia - 8KL_010_SED (SPAdes) (version 2) | ecosystem: Environmental > Aquatic > Non-marine Saline and...
AGGTCGTATAACATGCGCTCTCCTATATCCCGGTATAAGCCGTCAAAAATATTACCTGCTCCCTTCATAAAAACACAGCCTATCCCCTCCCCTTCCAATGACTCTTTAATCTCGTAGGCCTGGCTGATTATTTTTTGATTTCGTTCAAAATTTAATTGGTAAAGATGCTCAAGCGATTCACATAGCTCGTCCGGAAGTAATGAAAGCATTTGATTTTTTTGCAGCGCCAGGTATAATGACTGCAGCACGTAGTGGTCACTGCCTGTTTGCACCCATTTTTGCCAGTCCTCTTTTTTTTTGGGCAACTCATTGGCAATTTGGTCAACCCTCCCTGCCACAAAATCAAGTGCAAGGGTACGTGATATGAGATAATATGTTTGTTTCTTGTTCATGCCTGTTCTGCCAGGTTGGTAATCATTTCAATGGCTTTTACGTTGTTTCCATATTCCAGCTTGTAAAAGTAAAGATTTTCAAACCAATTTATAAACTGTTCGGCACGTTTCATATCATTGCCCACCCATGCTTCAGGATGGAAAAGGGCAAGCGCTTCGAGCGTGGAGATGGGATGAAAGTCCAGGTCAGCATCAGGATTATACTTAACAAAAATTATCCTTTTTACTTCACATGGTCGGGATTTCGTTTGTTGTTGCGGTAGTTTTGCGTATGCTATTTTATTACTTCCTTTGGGAAAGATCTCCATACCTTTTTCACTAAGCATGGATATGGAGTCATTTTTGACACACAGGGCAGCGGGAAAAGGATACGCTTTTGTGTTGTTTGCCAAGATGGGTACAAAATCATCAGAAAAGAACCCGAACCCGTTAAGCTGCAATAGTCCTGACAAAGTGCTTTTGCCGCCTCCCCCGGGGGATGTAAGCAAAAACACCTCCCCGTTCCTTTCCAAGGCAGAAGCATGAACAAATGCCATCCAGTCGTCTTCTTTTTTATCGTAAAAATAGTTGGCGAGCTCAACGTAAAGCAGCCGTTTTATCTGTCCGGCCTCATCGGCACTTAAGCAGTCACCCCCATTTTTGTTTGTTCTTAAAACATACTTATTTTTAAAAGGAAACACTTCTGCTGTAAAGATATTATCGCCGCAGTGGTCTTCTTCCAGGTGAGCTAAAGGCAGGTGTATGTAGCGTTCGAGGTGTGGTGAGCCATAAACGATGCTGAACGGCTTGTTGCAAAACCGGTAATTCCCGGTTTTCTTTTTATTAAGTTTGTAATGTGATGCTTCTTTGGTGTTTATCCTGAAGTCGGGGAGCTTAAAGTCGGGGGTTTTGAGCTTTTCGACGGACTCATACACATTTTTAACAATTTCGATTGCTTCTGCTTCGCTCCCGGAAAAAGAAAAGTGCCTGCACAGTTCTTTATATGCATTTTTCCGGCTTTTGCCGTTTTCAAACTGCTGAAAGACAAACCATTTTGGCTCATCTAATATTGCCCACTGATTGCTGGCTTCGAACCATACTACCCGGGCATCCTCTATTTTTTTTGCAAGATAAGCCACAAAAATAATTGCCGGTTGTTTGGTTAATAAAGCTTAATTCCAGTCATTGTCCCAGTCGTCACCCCAATCATCATCGCTATCATCTTTTGTGTCATCACTTTTACTGCTACTACTCCAATCCCAGTCCGAATCAGGATCTCCGGGGCTTGAAGCATGCAACTTAGTTGGATTATTCAGTAACAAAAACATCGTTGATGTAGCAAAAGCAGCATAACCGGTTTTGCGTATTGCCTCCCTGCGGGACATGCCGCGTTTTTCAACCGTTTTTTTATTTTGTTTTCCTTTATTGTTCATATTTTTAAGTGTATTGTCTGTTTAGCGCAAAATTAATAGTTTTTATTTTAATTTTTATAATTTTTGTGTTGTTGAGTGTTGGTTTTTAACATTCAAAATCCAAAGTTCAAAATCCCAAATCCAAAATAAATCCAAAGTTCCAAATCCCAAATCCAAAACTGGCTTTGATTAACGATTTTTAAAGATCGGTTGTTTAAAATACTTTTTTCGCTCTTTCGCTCTTTCGCTTAGTTCGCTACCATCTATCTCGAAATTTGGATCTGCTGAGTCACCATACCCTTAGTGGTTTGTATTTCTATGATATAAATTCCGGGTCTAATATTGTTTACGTTGATTTCTGTTTGTAAATCATCAACGGAAATATTTTTTATTACTTGTCCGCTGATGTCAAACAGTCTAATTTGTTTGATCTTTTCGTCTGCTTCAACTGTAATCTTGTTTCGTGCAGGATTGGGGAATATTGAAATTTCGCTGTCTTCCGGCACTTCTATTGAAACGTCATCTTCCTTGAAATTAGCGGAAAGGGTAACATTTTCGCCGGGCATGGTATAATCAAATTCTGCCTGGTCGCTGATTTCGCTGTCATTATAAGTCCAGTTTACGAACTCCCAGCCATCGTTGGGGGTTGCAGTCACGGTAGCATATTCACCTTCTATGTATTCACCTTCTCCGTCTACACTGCCCCCCTCTTCTGGTTCTGCTGTGAGTATGAGGTCATATTTATCCGGCTTCTCTTTAAAATTGGCTGTAAGCGTAATATCCTCATTCGGCATATCGAATGTATAACTTTCACTTTCGCTTAACTGGCTATCACCTTCATCAGTCCAGCTTGCAAACTCCCAGCCTTCGTTGGGGGTTGCTGTCACGGTAACAGCTCCACCTTCTTCGTACTCGCCTTCTCCTTCCACTGTGCCGGCATCTTCGGGATATACCGCAAGGTTTAGTTTATGTATATCTGCTTTTATGTGAAGATAAAACCGTCCAAGAGGTTCGGATCCCCCGGATATATCAACTGTATGGTTTTCATTTGCCAGGTCAACAAACTTGTCCAGTTCACGGTCTTCCAGCACAGGCGTAACATAGCCGGGCAGTGACATTGACCTGGCTGAAAAGGTCACCTCACCACCATCACTATATTCAAAACCAATTGGGATGACCATATTATCTTTCCACTGATCAGGCAATGCTTGTATAGCGAGATTGAGGTCATTTTTTTCGCCACTTATCATCCTTGAATAAAGCTTAAAGTCATGGTTTTCGGTATAAAGTCCTGCATCATAGCCAACGTCAAGACCTGTAGTCATATCTTTGTTAAATGCAAAAGAGGTTGTTACTGATTGACCTGCGTCTTTTTCAGCTTGCACTATTATATTGTGCCAATCCGTTGCATCTTGCTCTTTTTTGTGAAATTCCTGGGATTCATGTTCACGCATGCCGGTTTCAAATCCCACGCTTCCACCACCCTCTTTTACTCTTACAATAAAACCTTGACCGGGAGCTAAATAGCTTTGGGAAAGATCCGGAACTCCATTTATAATTTTATATTCGCCATCGCCGGGATCCCATATCCATAATCCTGAAAATTCAGGGTCTAACTGGTCGCTATACTTATCCAAAAAGCTACCTGCTCCATCGTTTACATTTAATGAGCTGGCAAAAGGATTACCTGTGCCGTTCCAGCGACTTCCTTCTTCGGTAAAGTTGACTGATAAGTCAGTATGTAACAGGGTGCCTTTATGTGTTAAGGTTCCTGCTTGTTCAAGTCCAACAGTATATACTTTTCCCTGATCCAAATTACCTGCTTGATTTGGTGAGTAAAAGTCTGACCAGGAGCCTGTTTCTTCAATATAGTGCCTCATGGCGTAAATGTCTGCACTTGCATTATATGCAATTACATCACTATTTTCACTAAGAAAATCTGAAATGCTTTGGCCGGAAACCGGTGGTGATATCAGGTGGAAAGTTTGATTGCCGGCGACATGTCTTTCTACGGTAGCTTCTATGCCCGTGCTATTGTGAATAAGAGAAGCAGTACCACCGGCATCAGATTTTAGTATTAAGCCTTCGGCGCCGGTATTATTAACAATAGATCCATTGCCTGTCAGCTCAGTGCCTGCTTCAAGATTTACGGTTCCGTTAATTCTTAATGTTGAACCGGAGTTAACATTCAGTATTGCACCATCGTTTAGGGTAAGTTCACCACCATTATCAACAGTTAACCTGCGTAAAGAACTAATAGTAAGGGTTACTCCTGCTTCTATTATTAGGTTGTTAGCGGTAATGTTTTGGCTTGATATTATGGGATCATTTGTGGTGGCAGGTATAATAACTTCAGAATTATCTTCCGGAACAGCTCCAATATCCCAATTATCAGAATCATTCCAATCACTGCTGTTTCCTACCCATCTGAATTCATTCACCACTGTGAAACTCACATTAATTTGCTCGTTGATGCCATCATCAGCAGTAACATCTACATTAGCAGAATAACTACCCACACTTAATCCGTCAATAGGTCTTACAGAAAAATTGGTTGACAATTCGGAGGCAAGAGTTACATCGGGATGGATAACAACCTCAAAGCTTCCGGGGTCGTTGCCACTAAAATCTACACCAAGATTAGTTATTTCTCCGGTTCCTGTATTATTAATTGTTACTTCTATAGCTGAAACCTCAGGATATCCTTCTGCTTTATTCCCAAAATCAATAGGCCCTTCAGGGTCAAGACTAATCTCGTATGTATATGCTATTACTTCAAAACTAACATCAAATGATTCTGAAACATTTTCTGCGGCGTTGGTCACTGTAACTGTAGCTGAGTAATTACCCACGGCAAGGTCATCATCAGGTCTGATTGTGAAAGTAGATATTTCTTCGGTATAAATATTAGCAGGGTCAGGATCTCCGACAGTAAAATCATCAGTATTATCTCCGGTTAAATTTACCTCAAGGTCTGTTATTTCCAGGCCACCTGTATTTGTAATCGTAATAGTTTCATCACTTATTGGGTCGTATCCTTCGGTTACAGTCTCGAATACCAATTCATTATCAGCGTCTAATGGATTATCTTCATCATCTTTAAGGCTAATTGAATAGTCTTCAAGTACTTCAAACTCGACATCAAATTCTTCGCTGACATCATTATCGGCAGTAACTTCAATTGTTGCCGTATAGCTGCCCGGGACAAGAGCATCATTTGGTTTTATTGTAAATGTGGTTGATTCGGTTGATTCATCGAGTGTTGTCTCAGTAGGTTGTGTAATGGTAAAGCTTACATCATTAGGCCCGCTTTTGCTTACATTAAGATTTTCAATAATGCCTGCTGCTTCTCTTGAAATGGTGATATTTTCCGCTGTAATAGGATCGTAGCCTTCTGTTTTAGTGTCAAAAACAAATGGACTTTCATCATCAAGAATATTTTCTTCACTATCTTTCAGGCTTATCTCATAAGCATTAACATTAGTCATATCAAAAGCTGAAGATGTTACCGCTGCAAGAGTAGGGGAGCCGTTATAAGTAAATTTAAGCGTATATCCGTTACCGTCCTGGTCAAGTGTCAGGTCGTTAAAAGTAGCTGTTCCGGAACTGATATCCCGGTCTAATGTACCGTCAAGTGATGCAGTAACACCCGCGTCAGAAGCATCATTCTCGATAGTCGCGGTTACCGTTGTAGTACCTGAAAGATCAACGTCGGACTCATTATCATATACATCATAAGCTTGGATTACCACATTGCCAATTCCTGCCGGTGAATCATCATTATTTCCACTACCCCCGGTGGGTTCGGTAGTGATGAGCATATAATTGACAGCAGCCGGTAAAACATTTACTCCTACATTTTCAGAATCAGTAATATTTTCTATGGAAACTGTAAGTGTGTGATTGTCTGCTGATTCGAGATTCATTGTTATCGTGGCTGATCCTGTCGTAAAATCAACATTTGTATTATTGAATACTTCTCCGCTAAGATCGCTATTTACAGTAACATGGTTATCGCCGTCCACATTATTACCATCTTTATCAACAGCATTTGTTATATTAATATCAAAATCATCGCCGGCCGTTTTATCTTCTGTATCAGCCAAAGCAACGTCAAATCCTGAAGGATCACTTAACACATTGGCATTTATTGTTTCATCATCCGTAATTCCATCAACATTAACTGTTAATGTATGATCAACTGTTGTTGTAAGTGATATATTAACAGTAGCATTTCCGTTTGTAAAATTAACTTCACCATTGAAAACCTGATCATCTCCAGGTTGATCACTGGTAACTGTTACATTTATATCTCCATCTAAGTCTGTTTCCCCCAAATCCTTAGCATTAGATATATCAATATCAAATGGTACATTTTCATATTGATCGCCAACAGGATCGAGTGCAAGATCAAAGCCTGACTGATCGGCAGCCACTTCAAAATTTTCTAATACCTCATCTTCGGTAATACCCGTAATGTCAACGGTGAGATTATGAGTGGTAATTTTTGTAAGTGTAATTGGTATATCTGCTTCACCATTAGTAAAGTTAACATCAGTGTTATAAACTACATCATCTTCAGACTGGTCGCTGGTGACTGTTACATTAATATCTCCGCTTAATTCTGTGCCGGTTTCATCCTGTGCGTTGGTAATTGAAAGATTAAATTCAATATTTTGATATGCAGGATCGGTGTCTGCCTGGACATCAAAACCTGAAAGGTCTTCGACATTAGTAATATCGAATGAATCGCTATCCACATAATCCAAAGAAGGTGTTCCATTATAAGTAAACCGCAGCGTATAACCTGTTCCGTCTTTGTCAAGGTAAAGATTATCAAAAGTTGCTGCGCCTGAACTAATATCCACATCTGCAGGAGATGAACCTTCTCCATCGGTAAGGGTTGCACCACCGGGATTATCTTCAATGCTAACACTAACAGTTTCATCATCTCCAAGTCCTTCATTGGTTTCATTGCCGTGTTCATCCAGCATTTGTAGTGATACCAGTCCTACATTAACAGGCTCGTCATTATAATTTCCGCTTACACTTGCAGGTTGCTGGGTAATATCTAATGTGTCGGGAATATTAGGATCAACAGTTATTGCTTCAGTTTCACTATCAGTTACCCAGTCAATTTCCGCTTCAAGTTCTTGTGAGCCGGCTATAAAAAGTTCAATATTTTCTATGGTAGCATTACCTCCGGTTTCAGTACCTCCTGTAAAGTACAATGAATCACTGAAAAGAATGCCATCATCGCCTTCATCGGTATTGTCGGTTGTAAGAGTAACATAGTGTTTGCGGCCATCTAGATCGCCATCGGCTTTGTCTTTGGCGTTGGAGATTTTAATGTTGAAAGCTGTTCCGGCTGTGGGGTTTTCAACTAGATCAGGAGCAAAATCAAATCCGGAGTAATCTTCAGAAACAAATTGAATATTAATTTTTTCACTATCTGTAATGTCTTCTACAGACATTGTAAATTCATGAGTACCTGTAACCCCAATATTATCAGGATAAGTGAATTTTCCAAAACCATTTTCAAATGTAACATTAAAATCATCGTCGCTAAGACCAACTTGAACATTTACTATATGATCACCATTTAATAAAACACCATTTTTATCTTTTGCATTTATCAAAGCTATTTCAAATGCTTGATTTGTCATTTGCGGTCCCGGATCAACTATATCAAACCCTGTTTCATCATCAATACCCGTTATATCAAAAGGATCGGAAATATCCTCATCAAGACCAGTGGAAGTAAACTTAATGGTATATCCATTGCCTTCCTTGTCTATTGTGAGATCATCGAAAGTTGCTGTGCCGGTTTGGATATCTAAAGGTGTAGTACCTGAAAGGGTAGCATCATTACTGTCTGAGGCATCATTTTCTATTCCAACTGATACATCTTGCGGATCGTCTAAGCCATCGGTAGATGGATTTCCATAAACATCCTGTGTTTCCAGTATCACGGTTCCGATATTTACAGGATCCCCTGTGTTTCCGGCGTCACCACCGGTTGGTTGTTGGGTAATTACAAGCTGGCTCGCTGCAGCAGCATCTACATCTACATTTACATTTTCGGTAGGCGTAATGGATTCTATAGCAACTTCAAGGTTGTGATTATCGGCAACTTTAAGGTTTATCGTAACACTTGCATCTCCTGTTGTAAATAAAACACCATCACTAAAAACTTCTCCCTCCGAGCCTTCTTCGCTAATATCGCTGGTAACAGTAACATTAAACTCTCCATCAAGGTCACCGTCATCTACAGTTCTTGCATTGGTAATGATAAGAACTGTGTCCATACCGGCTGTTTGAGCTGAAACCGGACCGCTAAGCTCAAACCCTGACTCGTTTTCTGCTACATTGACACCTGTTATGGTTTCATCATCTGTTACACAGTCAATATTTACAGTGAGATCATGGTCACCCAAATTATTCAGGCTTATATTAATGGAAGCCTCTCCTAAGCTAAAGGTTGCATCATCATTGTAAACCTCTCCATCTTGACTGCTTGTGATTGTTAAAGCATGGTCACCATCAAGTTCATCACCAAACGTGCATTTCGCATCGATTATTTCAAGGTCAAACAGAAAATCCTGGTATTGCTGGCCGGGATCTTTTATTGAAAATCCTGATTGGTCGGTTTCAACACTAACATTTAAAGTTTCATCGTCACTAACAGGATACACATCCACTGTTAATTCATGTGTACCCTCGACTTCCAGTGAAATATTAAAAGCTGCTTTACCACCGGAAAATGCAACATTGGAATTAAAGATTGTTCCTTCCATGTCACTACTTACAACTATATTGATGTCCCCATCCAGATGGTCACCACGTGCATCTTTTGCATCTTTGATGTCAATTTCAAAAGGCTCATCTACAATAACCGGCGAGTCGCTACTAACAATAAAGCCGGAGCGATCATAGATATAGTCAACATTAAAAGCATCGGTGTCAACATGTCCTAAACCTTCCGGACTTGAAGACATAAATCGTAAAACAAACCCTTCACCTTCCTTGTCTATTGAAAGATTTTCAAAAGTTGCTGTTCCGCTTTGTATGTCAACAGGGCTATCACCTCCTAGTTCGGCTGTGCCACTATCGTGGGTTCCATCAACTTCTATTGCAACTGACACCAGTTGTTCGCTATCAAGTCCAACACCGGAAATATTATCATATTCATCGGCGCTATTTATAACTATATTTCCTAAAGAAGCAGGCTCATCGTCACTATTACCTTCAATATTTTCAGCGGGTTGTTGTTCAATAAATAGTTTAACAGCTGCTGCAGGCTCTATTTCTACAGCCTGTATTTTATCATCAGTTACTCGTCCTACATCAAAAGTCAGATCATGTTCTCCGGCAATTATCATTTCTAAATCAACTATAGTAGCTTCACCCTCATTAAATGTGACATTTTCGTTATCAAAAACTTCTCCTTCATCACCTTCTTCTGCTATATCGCTTGTTATGGTTACTCTATAATCACCATCTAATAAAAACCCGGCAACATCTGTAGCATTATTAATATCAATATTGAAGTTTTCTCCAGCTGTTTGATTCCCGGGGTCAGTTATATCAAAGCCTGAAAGATCGAACGCCTGAATATAAGGATATGTTTCATTTTCAATAATATCCCAAATGGAGCTAAAATCCCAACCTGAAAAAGTGTTTTGTGTTTGCATTTCAGCGGTTGTTTTACCATCTCCTCCATTGCTTGTACTTATTCCTGAAGTTTCTGTATCCCAGTAAGAACTTGTAACAGTACCTTCATCACTACCATCTCCAATATTTCCGTTAAGTCCACCAACATTATTAACAGTTCCTGTGATATTAATTTCTCCTGTTGAATAACTGTTTTCAATTACCCCTTTGTAATAAGAACATCCGGCTAATCCGCCAACATTTTCCACTGTACCACTACCGGCATCTACTGTAACATCACCTGTAGCATAACTGTTTTCTATTGCGCCACTTTGATTACAACCAACGAGACCGCCAAATTTTTCGTTATTTGAGCCACTTCCGGAAAAAGCAACATTTACAGCGGCATAGCACTCTCTTATAGCAGGCAAATAATCTTCTACCACGGTCATATCATCTTCAAAACTGTTGTGCGAACCAATCAAGCCGCCTGTTGCAGCATCACCGGTAACTGTACCACCTATTACTCGACATTCTATGACACGAGCTCTATCACTTGCAGTAACCCTACCAATTAAAGCACCCACACCCCGGGCACCTTTTATATCCACATCCTTTAAAACAATATTTTTAATTCGTATAGTTTGTCCAAAGTGAGCATCCATCTGTCCGAAATGGCCAAAAAGACCTATATTGTCAGTATTTGGTCTATCTATCGTAAGATTTGAAATAGTAAACCCTTGTCCATCGTACCTTCCGTTAAATTTATATCCGTTTCCTGCACCTCCTATTGGCTCCCAGTTGGAGTAAGTACTGAGGTCAATATCATCAGTTTGAACAAAATAAATTACTTCATTAGGGTCTAATACATCTCTTACATTATCCAAATGCTCTGCAATTTCTACCTGATAAGGGTCACTTGAAGAACCATCACCCCCGGCAAAATCAACGTTTCCCTGGCTTACAACATATCCTGTTGTCAGAGCAAAACATATTGCTATTGAAAAAATCCTTTTCATGCTCGAAATATTTTTGGTGCCAAACAGTCTTTCCCTAAAAAAAAAGAATACTATTTGTTTGTATGTTGTCAAATTGAAAGTTTAACAAAATTCATATGATGCAAAGCTATACTAATTTTAACAAAAAGGGGTAAAGATTGTTTGTCATAATATTTAATTTAATTATCGTTTGTTTTAATTGTTAAATACAAATTTAATTGAAAATTTCAAATAAATGTTAAGAATATCACTGATTTGACAAAAACATTCTTTTAAAAAGGCTTATATCATTAATAGAACCGCCTATCTCATTTTCAAAATACCTTAACCAGGAAGTAGTATCACTTTAAAAAAACTACAATAACAGCTATATATGAATTTTGGAGGCAGAAAAAAGTTTCTAACATTATTTGGTCAAAACATTTATTTTTAGGCAGTAAGCAGCAAATTCACCCAACAATGTTAAATTCCAAAATAAACAGCGGGTTTTTTTTATTTTTGTGCGTGAACCTCTATACAGATAAGTAAAAAACATTTTTTCACTAAGAGAATATGCGAAAGAATAAAAGAAAGTATCACACAAAAAAAATCACGCAAAGCTGCAAGGACGCCAAGGGAAAAATCATAAATGATTTTTTCTCGTTGCGTACTTTTTAAATATAACTATATTAATGTAACTTATTAATAATAATAAAATAAAAGCTTCGTGCTAAAATTTAAAGCATTTTTTTACTTTGCATCTTGGCGCCTTTGCGTGAGATTTATAAATTTGCACTTTTTGCAATTTTAACTTAAAAATTTATTTATTTGTTTAAAGAAAAATAAAGTGTGTGAAAACCGTTTTAAGTACAAACA
>Ga0207421_10007811_pt1 | contig 11289 bp, 9 predicted proteins | sample SodLakKL_010_SED_4_FD_187542 | JGI IMG/M metagenome (GOLD analysis project Ga0207421, IMG submission 187542) | Alkaline sediment microbial communities from Lake Tanatar, Kulunda Steppe, Russia - 8KL_010_SED (SPAdes) (version 2) | ecosystem: Environmental > Aquatic > Non-marine Saline and...
CGATTACCGTCACTGTCGACGGTCACAATCGCTTGTGTCGAAAACAGTTTCTTTAATCTGTTAAAAAATGTTGAATTGTCAGCCATTTAATACTCTACTCTTTAATTATATTCGTTATTCCTATTATATAAGTATTTACTTTCTACTTTTCCAAAATTTTGATGCATCTGGAGATTGTGGTGAGGCCGGTTTGAATCTTTTTCTGAAATACTTTTCTGATATATTATACATTTGTGATGCTACACCCTGTCGTCTAAAATCTGGATGAACTTCCACGGCTCCCTCTAAAAATTTATCATCAGTGCCACCCCATTTTGCAACGTCCAAGTCACCCGCGTATAATCCACTTGGAATGTGGAATGCAGTAACTGCTCCGTAGAAGATATCATCATCCGAGTTTCTATCTGTGACAAGATATACGAAGTCATCTTTTTTATCTTTTTTAAGTATCTTCTCCCTTTTAATTAACTTTTTATAGTATTGGGTCTTTTTGTCATGATCTGATTCGTCAAGCTTGTCAGATTTATTTAAAATATTTACCAATTTCATATCGTCGTCTGTGGTGGATTCTATTGGTGCGAAGGCGGATGCGTATGGATTCGCATACACTCGACCTTGTTCGAATGTTCGACCACCTATTGTTATTTTCTTACCGTAGAATGCTCCTTTCATAGTCCCAATTTTTTTAATTGATTTATTGTATTGGATGTTGATGTGTGATGGATACCAATTCCACCACTACTAATCCAATCGTCAATATTTCGTTTTGTGTCGTCGATCAAAATGGATGTTGGACTTGCATATTTCTTTTTGTTGGCTGAACGTGTCATTATCAATTTGGTTCCCGACAGATTGTTATTTACCCAATTACGTTTTCCAACTTTTGATGATTTTTCAATGGATGGTGCTGATAATAGTGTAGGGTCATACTTTTTAATATACGACCATAACTTCTTTCCGTCAGGCATCCAATCCATATTTGACCACCACTCACGGCCAGCGTTCTTTATTGGAAACCAAAATTCTTGTGGTGACAATTTGTCTTTTACGACATTTGCCCTCTCACCTGTCAATTCATAATACGCCTTGTCAAAGTCGGTCAATACACCATCCATATCACAAAAAATATCATACTGACTGTCGGACTCAAATAATAATGATTTTAATTTTATCATTTCCGCAGAAACCGATTTAATTGTGATTTCAAATCTGACCGTGTGTCAGTTTTTGGAATTTCTTTTGAAAGGTCTTCGATCTCCTTATACATTTTGTCTTTTTGAGCCTGTCGTTTTGCAATTTCTTCTGGTGACTTCGGTTTGAATTTTCTATCAACTTTACTAAAGAATGGTTCAATCATATCTTTCTTAAAGTTTGTAATTGCATCGTCAGGATTGTTGTCCAAGACCACGATATCATTACCAAACAAACGTCTGTAATCATCAATGTTCTTTCGGACACCTCTCCACGTTCTCAATACAATGTCGGGTTGTAATTCACGACCACCAGCGTCACCTCTCATCATATTTCTCTGAAGTGATACAAGTGGTGATACAAATAAGAGTATCATAAATGTATCATAACCAATGTCTTCCAACTCTTTCTTTTGTTTTTTAACTGGATTCACAGAAGCCGCGGTTCCATCAATAATAATGTCCAACCTCTGATCGACTGAATGTTGTAATCGGTATTCCGTTGATTTACGGGCTCTGGCTTGCATTTTTGCAGCTTTGGAAAGTTTCTCGGAATCAAAGTCCTTCTGTTTCATCCCAATATTCGCCCGTCTCAATAATTTCTCATACTCGTCGTCGGAATTGATTTCTTTGAAACCCTTCGGTATGTATTCTCGTATCAATGTTGATTTACCAGCACCAGAAGGCCCACCTAAAAAAATACATTTTGGTGACGTTCCAAAGTTACTTTCACGTAACAATCCAAGTTCCTCTCGGATAAGTTGTTTTAAAATTTCGTGTATAGTTGATTCCATAGTCTATAAATATAAAGTTATTATAATAACCACTTTAAATCTTCTTTATTTCCGTGTCCGTCGTCAATTTCGTATGGATTTTCTCGTTGATTAGCACCACCATACATACCACTATACATCTGTGTATTGTTTACTTGTATATTTCCAAGTGCGTTTTTCACAAGATCAATTCCCTCTTGTCGTAATCTCAACGCGGTATCTCGTACCCATAATCCAATAGACAATGCCATAACCAAGTCATCATTATACCCTTTCATTGATTCCGCTCTCGCACCTTTCCAAATAAATGTGAAAAGTTCATCAATTGTTCGTCTCGACTTTATGATTACAGATTTATCCCTGAAATATTCATCGAGTTTGGATATGATAAGTGGTCTGGTTTTGGATGTTGTTGAGAATCCAGCAGTCATCTGTCGTTCTTCTCTTTGATATTTATTTGTCAATTGACGTTCCACATCCACATACTTTAGATCTTTGGACATATAAAATAGATTTGGATAACCTCTGTCAATCACCTGTTGGATGGTCGCCCAACCAATATTTGCATTCTCAATTACAAGTAATGCGTTATTATACTCCGTAGAAACTGCTACCAAGAAATTACCAAATTCCTTCGTATTCATTTTACCTCTGTATTCTGCAACTTGTGTCACGGATTCTATATCAATAACGTGAAATGTAGAGTAATCACTTCCATCACCACGAGCAACGTCAGCAACCACCATATAAGACCGTGTGTAGTCTGGATACTCCCATATCCAAAAGTTTCCATCAATACCCCTCTTTTCGACAGGATCTATAACATATGTTTGTTTGTAAAATTCGAGTAGTTCTGGTTGGATAACGGACTGACCTGATGAAATGAATGAACAATCACATTCTTGAGCAGCTTGTTTTGGCCCAAGTAGTTCATCTTGTTCGTCTCTCCAACTTTGATCTCGTTCTGGATGAACTGTCCAATGGAGTCTAATAGGATTAAATGGATTCTTACCTTCCTCTGCACCAACCCACATTTTGTGGAAGAAATTACCCACACCGTTTGGAGTTGAAAGAAGAATTGCAGAACCCCCAGTTGAAAGTGTTTGTTGTGCAGATGTCCAAATTTCGTCTGCGTAATCGACAAAAGCGGCCTCATCAATTACCAAAAGTGATAGGGCTTCTGACCGACCGGCGTCTGGTGATGAAGAAACTGCTTTGATTTGTGATCCATTTTGTAGTCGTAATGACATTTTATTATCTTCCAATGAACCACCCTTTAACCAAGATGGTAGGAGTTCATACATCACACGAACTTTTGTAATCAAGTTTTTCGCAACATCTTGTTTGATCGCGATAACCAAAACATTAAAATCAGAGTGAAATAACATTTTCCATAATGCGTAACCCGCAGTTAATGTGGATATACCTAACTGGCGTGATTTTAGGATAATGTTAAATCTATGCTCAATTATATCTTCAAGAGTTTCTTCCTGAAATGGATATAGGTGAAACGGTATTTTACCACGTTGTGGATGTTGTATCTTACAGTACTTCTTCATAAAATAGATTGCATCCGAAGCACACTTTTTGTATTCTTCTGCTACTATTTGTTTCAACGTTTTCTTTTGTCCCGTAATACTCATTTTACCATCGTATCAAATTATACGATACACCAACACCAATATATGGTGATAGTCTCATATCGGATGTAAACCCATAACCTAATTGGAATCCAATTCCAAATCTTTGTCTTTGTACTTCGTCTCTACTCACATAAAGTCGTGGGTCTAAAAGTGCCCCTTCGACATCAAGTGTTTGGACTCCAGGAAAATTGGTTGTTGCAAAAATTCTCAACATACCATCTTCTGTTTCTCTGAATCCTGTTGTTATAGTCATTTCAATTACATCTCTCACAATGTCAGTTTGTATATCCGTAATGGTAGTGTCACCAATCACTCGGAATCTGGATGCTCCTGCGATTTCACGAACCCCCCAATCTCCACGATCAAGCGACTCAAATGTAATACGAAATTCATTATCACCTAAAAATTCACCAGCAGAATCAATGTCAAATACCGTATCCCGTTCGACAACTGTTCGTGTTCGTGTTACAATGATTGGATTGTTTTTGAGTGAATCTACCGTTTCTGATAGTGATTCATTTAATTGACGAAGATCACGATTTCTCGCTTGGAATGCTCCTCTTTCTGATTTTACATTTCCAAGTTCGTCGACCGTTGTCACCAATGAATCGGTTAGGGCGGCGACATTACTTTGTGATACTCGTTTATCTTGTTCGAGTTCATTTATAGTTCCACATTGTCTGAATATGAAAAATGATAGTATTACAACTATCACTATCAAAACAAACTTGTGATTTTTCGGGTCGGATACCCAGGAAATCATATCTTTGAATCCACGAGTTATCCCAGTTATTATAGAACCTACGTTAATCATCTTCTATTTCCGTTTTAATTTTCTCAACTAACTCATAGTTAAAGTCTTTCAACTTACCATAGAGTTCTTTCATTTTTTCTTCTACTTCTTCTAATTGACCTTTTGTTATGTCAATTTCTTCTTGAATTTCCTCTTTCAATTCTTCAACTGGACGTTCCAGTGTCCAAGTTTGGGTCTTACCATCACCATCTACATACGTGTATTCTTGTTTTGCTTCTTTTTTCGCATCTTCTAATTTATCAAGAAATGTTTCACCCTCAATAAATAATTTACAAAACATACGATAACGAGTGTAGGTTTCATAGTTCCCATCACTTCGTATTGGAACTTCACGGTCAATCAAACAATTCGTACAATATCCAACTTCCTTGATCAATTGTTTATCAGTTGAACCATACCTTCCTTTTTTATCACAGGTGTCACCTGAACATTTGAGTTTGGATTCTATATCTCGACGTACTTGTGATAATGTGTCGGTATTTTTACTTTTTTTGACTTTATATCCGTCACGTTGTACCCAAATGTTTCCAGTAGAATCTTCCCATTCGTCACCGATTTCACGATGTTCTTCTTTTTTCTTACCCGTTGTTTGTGAAATTTTAGTGTCCTTATCATACTTTCCAGTATGAACCATATCCACCAACTTTCGTCGAGTAGGATGTACGAATTTCTTTTGAAACTCTTTTTTACTCATAATAACCTTTATTTAGTTTTATCTGTATAGTGAAAAATGTATTGTGGCTCCAGTTGTTCCAGAAACTCTTACGTATTTTGATAAAGTGACATATGGTTCAAGTATTGTAGCCTCTGTCGGGCCGACTACTATCCACGTTTCACCATCATTTGATGTTTCAAGTTGACCAGTTCCATCAAAATAAGTAACGATATATTTGTTTGGTGGATATCCACCACCTGGAACACCATTAATGATTGTTGTATTTCCAGTTGGGTAAAACTCCGTAGATACAACTTCATTGTCATCAACTGAAACACTTAAATGGTATGCTGATTGTTGTTCTATTGTCATGATTTTGTTAATTAGTTGTGTGTATATACTCTCTTAATATATAAGTATATAAATTTATAATTTTAACTATTTTCCAAGTTTCCAATAAGATTTTTCCTTTAATGGAGTTGAATACATTATTTTATTTGAAGATAATTCAATTGGTTTATTGAATTCCTTTATATATTTGTGTCCGAGTCCACGTTTGACATAAGATATAGTCATATGTGGATTATAATCTGGATAACTACTTGTGTGTGGTAATGATTTCATTCTACTATTAAGTTCGTTCAATGTATCACTTTCAATATCAAGTTTCACAACATCAAAGTTTTCATTTTCAAATATAGAAATTCCTGTGATTTTATAATCAACAATACTCACATCGTCACATAATGATTTTATTTCTGACAGATTAATATTATCATGTAGTCCATATAAAACTGTAATATGTGGTTCTTCTTCAATTCCAAATGATCCATCGTCACCATGAAATACATCATCTTTATCTATCATTGATGTTATTTTATCCCACCCGTTAAATGGTGTATTTAACATCACACATCCATAACTGAATTTGACATCTTTATTTTCAGATAATGATTCACTATGAAATCGTGTAATACCTTTACCAATTACATTTGAGTAAAATTCAGGAACAGAACGGACATTGATTTCTTCAGTTCCACCACCAATTTTACTTACAATGATTCTCAAATCACCAATCGTACCTTTCACACTTTTAACGATGTACTTGGCACCTTTCTTTATATCTTGAAAGTTTTTATCCGCAACGAATTGAAATCCTTTTCGTAATTTCATAGGACTTTCAGTTAACGATTCGTTGATGTATTTTTCATACTCTCTACGTTGAATTTCGTCACCAACTTCTCTACCCTTGAACCCTTGTGAAACAACATCTTGACCTTGTACTGATAAGTTGAATTTCAGGAACTTACGGAAGTCCTTACCAACCCACTTACCAAATGATTTGATGTCGTTGTCCGTTAATGTCACATGTTCTTGATGTCGTTTCATATCAACCAAGTCCGTTTGTGGATTAAAATTAAGTAATCTTATCAAAAACTTAATATTTCTAATATCCTCAACAGAATAAGTTAATTTATTTAGGTATTTACCAAGTTTGTCCGTACTTTCTTTTTGGAATAGATACCCTAATAGAATTTGGTAATTTCGTTCGTTGATATATGGTTTCACCAATTTCATATTTGGAAAAATATTTGGTAATAATCCCAAGTCATCCGCGATTTGTAAATACTGTGATACTGATTTTGACTTAGTGACACCCTTGATAAATTCATCTCGTATCCGTTCAGGTGAAACACCCCTTAATGATGGGTCAGCGTTTAACGCCCGTTCGGTCTGTGGGTCAATACGACCACCTAATTGACCAGCAAATCTCAATGCCCGTAATTTTCTCAATGGGTCTTCATCAAACCTTTCAACTGGGTCACCGACGGTTCTAACTTGTTTTGATTTCAAGTCGTCAATTCCACCAACCAAGTCCACAATTTCTTCACGGTCTAAATCGTAAAAGAGTGCGTTGATTGTCAAGTCACGTCGTCGAACGTCACCCTCTATGTCTGTATATTCTACAGAATCTGGCCGTCTTCCCTTTCCAATGTCTTTACGGAAAGTTGCGACTTCATGTCCGTTAATAACAACCACACCAAACGATTTACCAACTTCCACAGTTGACAGACCACCCTTTTTCGCAATATCCAATACTTCATCTGGAGTTGCGTCCGTTGCTAAGTCAAAATCTTTTGGTCGTTTCCCAAGAATGGCGTCACGGACGGCACCACCGACAATATACAATTTCTTACCATTTCTCTTGAAAAGTTTATGAATATCTTTGATATCCTTTGGAACTGTCAATTTAAGTTGACTTTCTCCAAGTATTCTTGACTCTAATAAAACTTGTTCTGATACTGACTTATATGATACCTTTGGGTACTCTTTTGTCAATTTCAATAATTCACTTATCGGTAAATCCACCCATATTGCTGTCAATTTATATGATGAATCCAAGTTTAGGATCGCAACCACTCGGTGGTGCCCATCTAATATGTAATAATCATTTGATAGGATTACAGGTTTATCCAAGTTCTTTATTTCATCACCCATCAAATTTCTAACCTTATCCGTATTTATTTCTTTTTGGGTCATATGAACGGACTTGACAGGTATTCGTTTGGAACTAACCCTTACATCATTATTTTTCAGAAAGTTTATATAATCTCTCATATCCTTTGAGAAGATTTGGGGCATCTTATGTCTTGGAACTCCAAGTGATTTCTGAATTTTCTGTATATCTGTCCGTTCGTTTATCACATTATTCAATTTGATATTGATGGAATCCGTATCATTTGTGACAGTAAATCCTTCTGGAGTTAAATTCTTATAATATTCAAGATAAAATGAAAGTCGGTCATATTCTTCTTTGATGGGTTTATACTCATCATCATCGTCTTTCAGTTTGTCCAACTTCGTTTGGAGTTTGTCCAAATCTTTTAACTTTTTGTCATATTGTTTTTGTGATGGGTATCCTAAATGGATTGTTAGTTCTTTAATCGCCTCATCCACGAGTTCATCAATTTCTTCTTTGGAGAACATAGGTGTTCGGGCTTCATCAACTCTTGGTTTTTCTTCTGCAGTTTTATCAAGTTTTAGAGTTTCCAATCCTTTCGTCGATAATTCCATATCCTCAGTGTCGTCAACTACACGACCTCGTGATGTGAATTTAATAAGTTCATATCCAGCAAGTCCCATTAAACGAGTCACGTGACCAAACCAATCGTGATACGCTTCCACATCCTCAAAATCTCTCTGATTCATCGCGGTCAATTTACCAATCACACCCGCAGGGAATGATGAAACGGCGTCAATCGGGCCGTCTGGATATCGTGGGAATACCGTCACGTCATCAAGATCTTTTGTCATTATTTGTTTAATAACTTCATATCCAATTCTCTCCGCTCTTCGTTTGGATACACGATCAAATGTATCATATCCGTCGAAAAATGATGCAGGCCCGTCGTCGGGATCACCATCTGGTTGATTACCTGAAAATGATACCTCTTTAATAAATTGTGGAAATCGCTCTTCTATAAAGTATAATACCGACTCTTTAGGAATACGGATTGAACTTTCAGACTTTAACATCTCGTCGATTAGTTTTTCGTCTGTCGAATCTTTATATGGTCGTGGTGGTGTTTTTCTTGGTGTTTCAGACGTATCCATTCCACGAGTTGAATACTCCATATCACCATCAACCGTTCTCATATATTGATCCTTATAATCAAGTATGTCGTAGCCCGCTAATGACATCGCGTTTATTACCGACTGGAACCATTCGTGATATTCTTTCTTTGTGTCAAAATCATCTTCGGACGTTCCTGTTAATCTACCGACAACATCTTCTATAAATGATTCTGATGGGTCATTGGTTTCCAAATCAACATCAAATTCCACGAGATCGTCAATATCTTTATCCAAAATGTGTTTCACAAGTTGGTATCCTATTTTCTCGGCTCTTCCTTTATGAACGGTGTGATAAATGTCTTCATTATCAATGAATGCAGTTGGACGTTTCTTCTTTAGATCTCCTGATGTTGCGAATCCAAGATTTATTGTGATCTCATTGATCACGTCATCCATTCGATTATCTACCCAACTTTCAACTACTTCTTTTGGTATGATTATTGGGTCATCATCAAAATCAACATATACATTTTCATTTGTGTCTTCTTTAGCCTTTCTGAACGTGACTACCTTTCTACCATTTATAGTTGGCATCCCATGTTCGTCTTCACCGATGGTTTTGACAACGGTTTTCTTATTCTTAAATCTACCTGTGAGAATGGTGTCACCAACTTCCACATCAATACAAATTTCTTCATTGATGGATTCATTTAATTTGTTAGTAACCAAGTCGAAGATTTTCTTGTCGAATTTTGGAAATACAACATTGGAAAAGTAATTCTTTTGTTGTTCTTCGGTTCCTGTTGATAGATTAGTCCGAACTTCTGTTCCTGATAAATTAGATAAGTTTGGAGTGTTATATACATATCCCTTTTGACGATAACCACTGACTACTTGGTCTTTCTGATATTTTGTGTAATATTTACCACCAAGTCTTCCCGCGTCTTTGTCACCAACTGCAAATACTACTGCAGTTGTTTCTTCATCATATTTCTTTAAGATTTCAGTAGGAGTGTATGGACTTCTGATTTGTTGGATTTGAGATGCTGGAATGTTAAACATCCGTGTCATTATCTCTTTCTTCTCTTTGAAGTTGAAAGGTGAATCTGGTGGTGACACTTTATCAGACGTTCCAATATATACGTTCTTCTTTCCGAATTTTTTTACAAGGTGAGAGTATATTGCGTAATGCCCTTTATGGAATGGTTGAAAACGGCCACCATAAATAACAACAATATCTTTTATTTCCTCATTTAATATAGAATCTACTATAAAGGAAGTTAGCTCATTCATATACAATTTTTAAAATTTAGTTCTACTATACTATATAAGTATTATATAATAGTTTTTAAGTAAATTTATATATGCTAAGCTAATTATAATGTTTATTATTTAATATTATTTTCTTTATTCTTTTCAAAACTTATTTTATAATTGCTATTATCTGGATAAGTATATACACCAAAAATCTAAAAATGATTACATCTTTAACAACTTTTAACGTATTTTTTATTATGTAAAATAGTGATTGTAAATTAAAATGAAATAATGTAAAATAATGTAAATTAACTTTTTAAATATAAACTCAATATTTGACTCAAAGTATTAGTTATAAATAGAGATTTGACTTATTTAGTTATAACTTATAGGTTATTTACCTAATTGACCTGAAGTATCACCTCACCCTTTCATTTATATAACTATCAATTTTTTTATTATTCATATCAACTTTTTAACATATAAATTATAGTAATTTTTCTATAATTTTCAGACCATTTTAATGGAAATTCACTATGTATAAGTAACGGTATTAGTTATATTAAATATTAACATTTAATCCCTTCACTATGAGTAACACCAATGAAGTAATCAAATCTGTTCGTATTAAAAAACTTCGTTATACAGTCAATTCTTTCGAAAAAAATAAACTCAATAAGGAACAACGTGAATGTCAAAGAATGATTGAGGAAAAACCACTCTCAATTGTCACTGGAAAGGCAGGATCTGGTAAAACATTAATTGCATGTTTTTCTGCATTGAAACGGTTAGCTGATAAACAAATAGATCAAATTGTGATAACAAGACCCACAGTATCGACGGAAGATAATGGATTTCTTCCAGGTGGTATTGATGAAAAATTAGATCCGTGGATGTCTCCTATTTATGGATGTATCCGAACGATTGTCGGGCCAGATATTTTCCAACAATTGATGGCTGCGAATTTAATAGAAATTGTTCCCCTTTCATTTATGAGAGGTAGAACATTTTTGGAGTGTTCTATTATCGTTGATGAAGCTCAGAATCTAACAAACGAACAAACTTTAATGGTTATTTCAAGAATCGGATTACATTCTAATATGGTAATATGTGGTGATGTGAAACAGATAGACTTAAAGAAACGACAAGACTCTGGATTAGGGTTTTTATCGTCCCTAACGTCCGAAAAGGACATTGGTCTATACCAACTATTGGAGAACCACAGACATCCACTGGTAGACCGAATTTTGGACATCTACGACAAACGTGACGTGGAACAAACAGTATCTAAAATCATAACGTTAAATAAAAGCACATACAAAGAGGTGATATAATATAACGGAAAACCCCGATGTGAAATACATATCGGGGTTTTTTTATT
>Ga0207421_10007812_pt1 | contig 11288 bp, 18 predicted proteins | sample SodLakKL_010_SED_4_FD_187542 | JGI IMG/M metagenome (GOLD analysis project Ga0207421, IMG submission 187542) | Alkaline sediment microbial communities from Lake Tanatar, Kulunda Steppe, Russia - 8KL_010_SED (SPAdes) (version 2) | ecosystem: Environmental > Aquatic > Non-marine Saline and...
CGCGTTCCTCCTGGGTGAGGACGAGCCCCTCGAGGGCCTCGTGGGCGTTGAGCAACGTCGTCGCGGCGGGGTGTTCGTAGTTCTCACGAACCTTCAGGCCGAGCATGCGGTCTTCCATCGAGTCCGTGCGGCCGACGCCGTAGGCCCCGGCCAGTTCGTTCAGCTGCTCGATGAGCGAGACCGAACCCATCTCCTCGCCGTCGACGGCGACGGGATAGCCGTTCTCGAAGGTGATTTCGATCTCTTCGGTCTCCCCGGTGGGCTCTGCGGTCCACTCGTAGATCTCCTTGGGTGGGACGTAGTTCGGATCCTCGAGTTCGTCGCCCTCGATCGAGCGACTCCAGATGTTGGTGTCGATCGACCAGTCGCCGCCACTGCCGCCTTCGACGGGCAGGTCTTTCTCCTCGGCGTACTCCTGTTCCCACTCGCGGGTGAGACCGAGTTCGCGCACGGGTGCGTAGACGTCCAGATCGGAGTCACGCCAGATCGCCTCAAAGCGCAGCTGGTCGTTGCCCTTGCCCGTACAGCCGTGGGCGACGGCGTCACAGTCTCGTTCTTTCGCAACCTCGAGGATCGCGTTCGCGATCACCGGGCGTGCGAGTGCGGTGCCAAGCGGGTAACCCTGATAGGAGGCGTTCGCGCGAACGCTCTCGAGACAGAGTTGCGCGAATTCCTCCCGCGCGTCGACGACGTGCAACTCGAGGCCGAGTGCCTCGGCGGTCTCTTCGGCTTCGTCGAACTCCTCGGCCGGCTGGCCGACGTCGACGGTGACGCCGATTACGTCGTCGTGTCCGTACTCTTCCTCGAGCAGCGGGACACAGACCGTCGTGTCCAGTCCGCCCGAGAACGCAAGTGCCACGCGTGTCATGTCGTATCCGAAGAAATCGGACGGACGGACTTAAATTCACTGATTTAGATTTAGAATATTTGGAAAAGAGCAGTCACTACGCGGGAAATCTGGGTTTCTCGTGCCGAACTGGTTCCGTAACCGGAGATGGGGTAAAGTAGGGCCTACCGGCCCCGTCGCCGCCGCGAGATGACGGCCGCGTGGCTGTCGAAAAAGGCGGAGCCAGCCGACGCGGGCGGTTGCATATGCTAGGGGAGTAGCAAGACCGCTGTACTAAACCCTGTCGATCCCACCCGGACACCGTCGTGTGATACTGTCAGACAGAAGTACGTGAACGACGGAGACGGCTATCAGTCATCGTCGTCTGGCAACGCCAACACGTTCTCCCGGCCGATCCGGAAGACCTCGATTTCACCGTCCTCCCGGAGCTGGCCGACGACCTGGCTGGTCTTCGCTTCCGTCCACTCGAGTTCCGAGACGACTTCCTGTTGTTTGATCCGGCCGCCACGGTCCTCGATCAGGCACAGGACCCGTTCTTCGTTGCTCAGCAGTTCCGGCGGTGGCCGGTCCGGTTCCGTCCCACCCTCCGGGTGGGTCGGTTCGGTGCTCTCCAGGGGGTCTTCCTCGCCCCGCGTCACCCACCACCCAACTCCGGCGACGGTGAGGGCGACCGCGCCGGCGACGACGAGCCACGGCAACGTGTAGAACCGATCCGGCTGCTCGCCGGCGTCGACCGGCTCACCCCCGGTGTCCATCACCTCTATTCGGGGTTCCCCGTCCCGGAACTCCGTCTCCTCGCCGTGCCAGATGACCGCGGTTTCCCGGCGGTCGTCGGGTGTCGGCTCGGCCGTCGTCTCGCTGTACTCTTCGGGCCAGGCGACGTCGAAAACGACCCGCTCGTCGAGCTCGAGCCACCCGAGTGCGTCACCGGCTTCGATGCGGTTGAGTTCGACGTGGGCGAACGAGTCCCACTCGAAGCCGATCCGGACGTAGCCGTACTCGGGTGCCGTACTCGTCTCGTCGGTCTCGATCGAAAAGCCCGACGCGAACATCTCCCGGCCGCTCTCGTTTTCGGCCTCGGTGACGTCCGCCCGCACGTCGCTCTCGAAGGACTCGAGGTACCGATCCGATCGGTCCTCGACGTCGGTCTGTAGGGCCTCCCAGTCGACGCTCTCGTTGTCGTCGTCTAACCGGTAGCGGTACTCGACTGTCCAGGAGGCCGACCCGTCATCCCGAAGTTCGACCTCGTACCGGAGTTCGTCGTACCCCGACAGCGAGGGCTCTCCCTGTCCGCCAGCCGGACGGTCGACGACACCATCGCCTGTGTCGGGTGTCCCCCCCACGACGATCACACCACCGACCAGACACCCGAGTAGCAAAACGGTACACACGAGCACCCGGTACCCCGTTCCCATTGGGGAAAGATGGTATGCCCGACCGGATATGTCTTTCTTACGAGTAATGTATTATGTGAATTGAGTGTCCCCGGGGAGTGACCGTCCCCGAATGCGGACGGTCCCGTGATCGGTCCGGAGAAACCACCAGACTCATAGCCGAACCGCTACCTACATCGACCTACGTGTACAGCGTCAACGTTCCGGTCCCCGGTCGCGTTCGCGAACTCGCAGCCGGCCTGTATCCGTCGCTGTCGACGTTCGAGACCGTCCGCGAGAACCACTCGTTGCTGCTCAAGCGCCTCGGCGACGCCGACCACGTCGCCCAGCTCCAACACCGAACCCACCGCGCCCTCGAGGGCGCACCCGCCGTCGAGGCACGGGTCACGGGGATCGACGTCTTCGAGGATCCGCCCCTCGGGAACGCGCCGGTCGTCTACCTGGCCGTCGAGAGCCCCGGCCTCGAGTCGATCCACGCCGACCTCGTCGACGCCTTCGGCGCGGTCGAGGGACTGGAAGCCGACGACTACGTCCCCCACGTCACCCTCGCCCGTGGTGGGGACCTAGAGGCCGCCAGACGGCTCACCGACCGGGAGATCGAGCCGATCACGTGGACGGTCAACGGACTCGAGTTCTTCGATGGCTCCTATCGGCTGCCGGTAAGCCGGGTATCTTTACCTGCGTGACGCTGGCGGGACCGTCTCGGGGGTTTTCCTCGACGACATGAAACGTACCGTGTGTCGCTCGCTATTAAGCCGATCCAGCCCGTAAGGACGGCTATGCGAATCGTTACGACGCTCCCGTCCGCGACGGAAATCGTCCATGCGCTCGGGTTCGAACCCGTCGGCGTCTCCCACGAGTGTGATCACCCGCCTGGCGTCGAGTCGGCCCCCGCGGTCACGAACTCGCGGATCGACACCGACGCCTCGAGCGCGGAGATCGACCAGCAGGTACTCGAGGTCGCCGATGCGGGCGTTTACGAGGTCGACGTCGAAACCCTGGACGACCTCGAACCGGACCTGATCGTCACCCAGGGGATGTGTGAGGTCTGTGCGGTCGACGTAGCCGAGATCGAGCGGGCGGTCGCGGAGATCGACGCCGACCCCGAGATCGTGACGACCGATCCGAACACGGTCGCGGACGTCATGGGCGATATCGAGCGCATCGGCCGGGCCGCAGGTCGGGAGAGCCACGCCAGAGGGGTGGTCTCGAGGCTGCGCGAACGGCTCGCGACGGTCCGGGACCGGCTCGTCGACCTCGAGGACCGACCCCGAACCGTCATTTTCGACTGGACCGATCCGGTGATGGTCGCGGGCCACTGGATGCCCGAACTCGTGGCGGCCGCGGGCGGCGAGTACGGGATGGCCGACCCCGCCGACCGTTCGACGCCACGGGAGTGGGCGGCGGTCCGTGAATACGATCCCGAACTGCTCGTCGTCGCCCCCTGTGGGTACGGGCTGGCGGACGTCGCCCGGAACCGCTCGGACCTGACCGACCGGGAGGGGTGGGCGGATCTGACTGCCGTCCGCGAGGGACGGGTGTGGGCGATGGACGGCGACCACTACGTCAACCGCCCGGGGCCACGGATCGTCGACACCGCCGAGTACCTCGCGGGGATCGTCCACCCCGATCGGTTCGAGGAGCCACCCGCGGACGTGGCCGTTCCGTTCGCCGACCTCGAGTGGGGCGTCGAGGCGTGATCGTCCTCCCCGCCGACGTTCGCGAGGGGATCGTCGCCAGGGCACGCGAGGGGACACCCGAGGAGGTCTGTGGCGTCCTCGGCGGCGAGTTCGACGCCGACTGGAGCCACGTTCGGTCGTCCTACCACGCCGCAAACGCCGCCGAGGAGCCACGGACACGATATCGCCTCGACCCCGAGGAAGCCCTCGAGATCTTCGAGCGCCTCGAGGCCGACGGTGAGGGGATCGTCGGCTTCTATCACTCCCACCCCCGTGGGCCGGCGGAACCGAGCGAAACCGACCTCGAGGCGGCGACCTGGCCGGATCGGTCCTACGTCATCGTCTCCGTTACCCCGTTCGAGGTCGGCTCCTGGCGCTTTCGTGATGGGGGGTTCGAACGTGAGATGGTGGTCGAGAGCTGATACGGTCCGGTGTGATTCGTTTCCGGTGATCGCCGCCCCGTTCGGGTCGACCACCGGTAAAACGGGACACCGATCCCTCCGTGCGGGTCTACGGCCCACAGAGTCATGGTAAACGCTAGCGCGCATCTCCAATGACTTAAACCTCTGTCGCTCGTAGTAGACGTATGAGCGAAGAAACAGGGCGCCGGAACCTCCGGATGCCTAACAGTGACGAACTGTTCGCGGTCGTAACGGAACACCTCGGCGGGAACCACGTGCGCTTGCGCTGTGAGGACGGCGAGGAGCGACTCGGTCGGATCCCCGGCCGGATGAAATACCGGACCTGGATCAACGAGGACGACGTCGTCCTCGCGGAACCGTGGGACTGGCAAGACGAGAAAGCGAACATCGAGTGGCGCTACACGGGCCAGGACGCAGACCAGCTCCGGCGCGAAGGCCACATCGACTGACTCACTTACCGCTCGCTTGGCTCACGAGTCACTTCGTTCCCCGTTCGCCATTCTGAGGCCTCCCTACGCTCGCGGCGCGTTCGTCATCCCAGAGAGACGCGCTCGCGCGTCTCGAACGGCGATCTGTCTACCGAGAAACTGCGAGCGAAGCGAGCAGTTTTACATCGTACAGGTCCCCTCGTAGGAGACGTCTTCTACCGACTCGATTTCCGTCTTTTCACCACAGACCGGACAGGCCGGATCGCGTCGGATGTCGACGGTCTCGAAGCTCATTCCCATCGCGTCGTACATCAGCAGGCGCCCCTCGAGGGTCTCCCCGGTCTCGAGCAGGTACTTGATGACCTCCGTCGCCTGGATACAGCCGACGGTGCCCGGCAGGACGCCGAGGACGCCGGTGGTCGCACAGTCGGGGACGGTGCCCGGCTCGGGTGCTTCGGGGAAGACACACCGGTAGCACGGACCGTCGCCGTCGTTCTCGAACGTCGTGACCTGCCCTTCGAAGCGGTAGATCGCGCCGTGAGAGAGGGGGATCCCCTCGAGGGTGCAGTAGTCGTTGAGCAGGTACCGGGTCGCGAAGTTGTCACTGGCGTCTAAGACGACGTCGTACCCCTCGAGGATTTCGGCGACGTTCTCGGCGGTCAGACGGGTCCCGTGGGTGGTGACGTCGACGTCCGGGTTCTGGGTCGTGACGTACTCGGTCGCGCTCACCACCTTGGGTCGGCCGACGTCGGCGTCGCCGTGGACGATCTGTCGCTGGAGATTGGAGCGTTCGACCGCGTCGTCGTCGACGATCCCGAGTTCGCCGACGCCGGCCGCCGCCAGATACTGGATCGCCGGCGAGCCGAGTCCGCCGGCACCGACGACGAGTACGGAACCGTCGAGCAGTCGCTTCTGTCCGTCGGGGCCGACCTCGTCCATGATGACGTGTCTCGAGTACCGATCGAGCTGTGTGGCGTCGAGGCGCAGGTCACTCATACCCCGTCTTTGACCCGAGAGTGAGAAAAGCTACCGGGTCAGCCGTCCGTCCCGAGGCGGCGGTACCGAACGGCTCCCGTCGTGGCTGGTACTGTCTGTCACGACCGGATGCTTTATTACCATGGTGTTCGATGACACACCTATGGCATCCGCACCCAACGGTGCCGACGACGACGTGTTCGACCAGTTCCTGAACGACCGCGGCCACGCTGTCGAGCGGGTAGGCTGGGAGACGGAGTACAACAAAAAGCAGTGTCCGGAGTGTGGCGGGCTCCACGACGACGCCGCCACGTCCTGTACCGTCTGTGGGTGGGAACCGCGAACCTGACCGGGACCCGATTCCCGGCGGGTTTCGGCGATGGCACTACCAGCCACGCCGGTTCGTGATTTTTGAACTGAATAGCCGTCAACACAATTATTACCCATCACTTCCCTACAGGAAACCGAGTATGCCGGAATGTCAGAACTGCGGTGCGTTCGTCACCGAAGCGTACGCTCGAGTGTTCACGCCGACGGGGGTGGAAAACCCCCGCGTCTGTCCGGAGTGTGAGGACAAGATACGCGACGGGGCTGACGTGCGGACCGCCCGTTCCTCGCGGAGCAACTGACCTGGCATCGTCTTCCCCGTCGACGGCCGGCCAGTGCCGTGGTTCTCTCATCGATGGCCCTATATCAGACGGGTGAAAACGTACCGTACGAATGGTCCGGGACTCGATCGGGTCGGAGTCGCTGCCGTCGGCAGAGGACATCTGCTCTGCGCTCGACGACCCCGACTGTCGAGAGATCATCCGGAATCTCGACGAGCCAATGACCGCCTCTGAACTCAGTTCACACTGTGATATCCCCCAATCGACGTTGTATCGAAAACTCGAGTTGTTGACCGAGTCGACGTTACTCGAGGAATCGACCGAGATCCGTCGGGACGGCCACCACGCGAGCAAGTACTCCGTGGCCTTCGAGGAGATCACGCTCTTTCTCGACGAGGACCTCTCGCTTGGGGTGAAAATAGAGCGACCGTCACGGAGTGTCGACGAGCGACTCGCCGAGATGTGGTCGGAGGTGAGAAAGGAGACATGACATACGAAGCTATCGGTATGGAGGTAACGATCGCACTCACAGTCGTGAAGACGCTGCTTTTGATCGTCGGAGGGATCATCACCTACTTCGCGTACAAGGCCTACCGACGGACCCGTCAACGCCCCCTCGGCTATCTGGCTGCTGGCTTCGGTATCGTCACGCTCGGTCTGGTGCTGGCCGGGTTGCTCTACGAACTGCTCTCGGTGCCACTCGCCGTCGGGATCCTGATCGAGAGCCTGCTCTCGCTCGTCGGGTTCGTCGTCATCGCCTTCTCGCTTTACGCACACTGACGTCCTCCAGACGACCGAATTCGCGGGCGGCCCCCTGTCGGTCGTGCAAGCGAGGACAACCCTTATTCCGGGTCTGTCGAAAGGAACCCCTATGACCGAAGACGACGGCCCGGATGCCGATGGAGCGTCGGCACAGGCCAACGAGGGGAAATCGATGCCCGGCGTCCCGGACCCGGCCGGGGGAGACGAGGAGGTACCCGAGGACGTCCGGAAGTACGCCCGGTTCCAGAAAGTCGACGGCGCACAGTACGATCGGGTAAACGAGTTCCTCCGCGATCGGACCTACGTCACCGCCCGAGAGTGGGCGATCGCACGACTCTGTGCTGACTTTCGGACCGAGACGGGCGTCGAGATGACCAAAATCGGCGAGAACCTCCCCGAACTCGTCCCGTTCATGACCGACACCTACTCCCCACAGGCGGTAAACCAGGCCCGGGCGAGTTTCGAGGAGAAAGTCCGGACCGCCGGGGCGACCTTCCTCTACGGTGCGATGTGTGATTTCTTCACCGCGGAGGAACTCGACGACGTGATGTACGAGGCCACCGAGGTCGCCAAGTTCCTCCTCGAGGTCGAGGGCGTCGACCTCTCGGTCGAAGCGGAACTCGAGGCCGAAGAACGCATCTCCTCGGTGATGCGTGAAGTGCGGGAAGCGAGCAAGGAACTGCGCGAGCAAGAGGAGAGTTAGAGACGATCTTCCTCGATGAACAGTGATGGCTCGTCGTGGGCGAACGAGACCCACCCGTCCCCGAGGGCGGGGGGCCGGACGTGGATCCTGAGCTCCCCGTTCTCGAGGGCCGTCTCGAGAATCCCGCGGGCGTCCTCGAGGTCGTACGAGAGGGGGACGACGACTGCGACTTCGGTCGCGTCGTCGACTTCGGCCGTCAGGACGTGTGTGCGCTCTCCGACCCGTCGGCGGTAGACTTCCGCCCGGTCGAAGGCGGCCCCCTCGCGGTCGACGGCGGTCGCGACGGGGTCGTACTCCCCGTCGGTGACCAGGGCCTCGAGGCCGGCGTGGCCGTCACGCTCGACCGCGTGGACGTCAGTGGGGCTGACTGCGATCGCCTCCCAGCCCGCCTCGCGGTAGTTCTCGGCGAGCGAGCGGGCGTCCTCGAGCAGTTCGTTCCAGGGGTCCGTTCCCGTGCCGCCGTCGGCGTCAGTCACCGGCACCCACCGTCCGGGGTGGACTCGTTCATACTCGAGTTCGGGTGGTCACCAACAAAACCCTTGTCCACGGGTCGATCGTCGACGAGCGTTTCCTCGAGGAGTCGTTCGCTCATCGCTCGGTCGACGTCGATCGTCCCGGCCCGGCCACCGAAGACGCACATAGACGACGGTTGGTCCCGACGGGTCTAAACGCTCCCGTCACCTGGATCCCCGTGATGGCAGTCAGACTCGGCGCGGAGGTGATCGGACGGTACCAGCGGTTCTCACTCTACAACTCGCCGTACCCCGCCCACGACGAGGGGTGTGCGATCGACCTCTACCCGGGAACGCTCCGTGATGGACGGACGACCGTCGCCCCGAGCCCGGTCTCGGGGGTCGTCCGTGAGACGAGAACCGTCCGTGCACCCACGAAGCCGTACGCCCCGGACCACGACCACCTGATCGTCCTCGAGTGTGACGGGCCGGGCGACCTCGAGGGACTGGTCGCCCGGGTCTTACACGTCGAGCCGGCGGTTACACCGGGACAGCGCGTCGAGGCAGGGGAGCGTCTGGGCACGCTCGTCCGGGCGGGGTTTTTCGCCCCGTGGGTCGACAACCACCTCCACGTCGGGTTTCGCGAACACGGGGCGAACCCGTACCGTGCCAGCGGGTCGCTTCCGATCGAACTCGCCCTCGAGGTCCGACCGCTCGAGTGGGACGGGACGGGGCGGGTCGTCGAGACGGGGGAATCGTCCGTCGTCCTCGATTCCCCGGCACACCCGAACCCGGGGAAGGGGTTCGCCGGAGTTCGTGCCGACGACGGGGGCGTCCTCGACGGCGGGATCCCACACTACGACGGCGGCGGACTCCTCTCTGGTCCCGACGGCCAGGTCTCGCTCAACGGCGACCGCCTCGGGGTCACACACGGACGGACCACGGCGTGGGACGACGTCGTCGTCCTGGCAAACGACGAACCGGTCACCGGCCTCTCGCTTTTCTCCGCCCGTGACGGGGGGTTCGGGGCGAAACTCGTCTGCCCTGACCGGGAATTCCCACCCGGGGACCGCCTCGAGGTGGCGATACGGCCGGCGGCTGACGTCGCTCGGTAGAAACGACATCTCCCCTTCAGGTAAGGCTCAACTTTTATACCACTGGCTACGTTGAGTTTAGGATATGGTAGATACTGACGAGGAGGGCATCGAGGACCTCCCGCCGAGTGCGAAACTCGTTTTCAAAGTCCTCGAGTACGACGGGCCCCTCACTCAGAAACAGATCGTCGAGGAATCTATGCTCTCTGCACGGACCGTCCGGTACGCCCTAGAGCGCCTCGGGGATATCGGGATCGTCGACGAGGATATATACTTCGCGGACGCACGACAGAGCCTCTATCGTATCGAAGAGCCGATGACCGCCGACGGCGGCGTCGACGATTCGGGTTCCTCCGAGGACGCCTGCTGCGCCGAATAACGCTACCGTTATTTTCCCGCGGCGATCGCTCGGTACCATGGATAAAGACCGATTACCGCGTTGGGGATGGTTGCTCGGTGGGTTGCTCCTGGCCTCGATGGTCGGGACCGTGCTCAACAGCCTCTTGCTTTTCGATCTCGGACTCCCCGAGAGCTACCAGGTCGTCACGGTGATCACCGCCATGGCCCCCGTACTCGTCTACGTCGGCGTCTGGTACGACGAGGACCGTCGCCACTACTGGGAGAACTCCCGGACCTGGATCCTCGGCGACCTCACTTTCGTCCTGCTCGGGGCCTCGCTTGGCTCCTCACTGGCGTTACTGGCGATCGACGACGTGGGGGTCCCACAGCTCGTCGGCGATCTGGTGGGGATGACCGGCGGTTTCATGCTCTCGTGGGGGCTGTTCTGGTGGCGAAACCCGGATGTCTACAGCGAACAGTGAGGGCCCACCCGGCGACCGCGCCTCTCCCCCGTCGCGACCACGGGGTGTGATGTCGACTCCCTCCCTCATGATGAATGATTACGTTTATGTATGTCGTGTTCTTTCGTGAAGGTACGACATGCAGAAGACAGTCATCCTCGGTGTCATCGGATCAGATGCACACGTCGTCGGGATCACGATCCTCGAACAGGCGCTCTCGACGAGCGGCTTCGACGTCGTCAACGTCGGCGTCCAGACCTCCCAGGAGGAGTTCGTCGACGCCGCGAAGGCCCACGACGCCGAGGCTGTACTCGTCTCCTCGCTTTATGGCCACGCCAAACAGGACTGTGAGGGCTTCCACGAGAAGATCGAGGCGGCCGGACTGGACGTGGCCACCTACATCGGCGGCAACCTCGCCGTCGGCCAGGACGACTTCGAGGAAACCCGGGCCCGTTTCGAGGACATGGGGTTCGACCGGGTCTTCGATTCCGAGACCGACCCCGAGGAGGCGATCGCCGCCCTCAACGAGGATCTCGAGGTCGCCGTGGCCGAAGACGGCGAGCACGAACGGCGCCTCGAGGCGTAACTTCGGCCCCCCCGGCCGGCGTCTCGCTCGTTTCCCTCGAGGTCAATCGACCCCCTGCAGGAAGATCCCGAGATAGATCGAGACGACGGCACAGGCGACGCCGATCCAAAAGAGGACGCTGTAGGCCGAGATGGTCACGACGGGGACGGAATCGGTCGAGACCGACCCGAGAAAGCCGACGATCACGAGGGCGATCGCGGCGAGTCGCAGGACGCTCGCGACCCACGTACTCGACGCTCCGACGGGAACCATCTCGAGTGTTAGACGACCGTGATGGGCTGTTTCCGGTCGATCGCCCGTTCGAGTTCCTCGGCGATCGAGCTCCCGCGTGAGACCTGGATCTCCCCGCCACGGCTGACGGTGGCGGTAAAGAGGTACTCGCCGCCGGCCTGGATCTCGACGGTCTCGCCGTGGTTGCCGTCGACGGGGATCACGACGTGTCTCGAGGTGATCTCGGGGGTGACGATCCGGCCGGCCTGTCCGCCGGCGGGGGTGTTCCCTGCCCTATCGCCGGCGGCGCTACTGCTCGCGTGGCCCG
>Ga0207421_10007813_pt1 | contig 11287 bp, 6 predicted proteins | sample SodLakKL_010_SED_4_FD_187542 | JGI IMG/M metagenome (GOLD analysis project Ga0207421, IMG submission 187542) | Alkaline sediment microbial communities from Lake Tanatar, Kulunda Steppe, Russia - 8KL_010_SED (SPAdes) (version 2) | ecosystem: Environmental > Aquatic > Non-marine Saline and...
ACAGCACGCTCGCACAGGCTTCCGGACTGCTGGTGCTGGCCTCCTACAACTGGGGAGAGAACGGGGTCTTGAGGCGGCTGAATCAGCTGTTTGAAGGCATCCCGGACAACCCTCGCGAGCGTAGCTACTGGCGCTTCCTACAGGCCTACGAAGACCGCATGCCGCAGGAGACCAAAGACTACGTGCTGCGAATCTTCGCTGCAGCCGTTATCGGGCAGGACCCCGCCCACTTTGGCATCGACGCTGAAAACCCGCTGCTGCCCTACCTCGAAGAAGCCACCGAACTCCAGGCTCAGGCCTCCGCGCCTGACGCCTCCATACGCTCGTCTCTCCAACCGTAATTGCCCCTATGGCCTGGTGGAAACGTAAATCCCGCCCCTCCCTTAGCGTTGGCGTTAGCTCGCACGTCGGACAGGTACGCACTAACAACGAGGATGCGTATGGCGTCTTCGAAGGCGCCGGCGACGAGAAGCTCTGCATCGTGGCGGATGGCATGGGCGGGCATCAGGCGGGGGAGGTGGCCAGCCGTCTGGCCGTCGAGGCTGTGCAACAAACGTTCTTCGAACAGAAGGGCCAGCCCGTCGAACACCGCCTGCGTGCAGCCTTTGGTGCCGCCAACAAGCGGGTGTACGCCCAGGCCAATGGCGCGGTACACCGGCGGATGGGGACCACGTGCACCGTGCTGGCGCTGGTAGACGGCGAAGGCCACATTGGCCACGCGGGGGACAGCCGGGCCTATCGCGTTGAGGCGGATGAGATTACACAGCTCACGCGCGACCACACCGTGGCCACCGATATGTTGGACGCCGGCATCCTCACCAATGCAGAAGCGGCGGTGCATCCGCGCCGCCACGCGCTTACACGGGCCATCGGCGTGGAAGCCGAGGTGAACGTCGACGTGATCTCTCCGCTGCCCCTCACGCCCCACACGCGTTACCTCCTCTGCTCCGACGGTCTGCTGCAGATCCCCGAAGCGGAACTGCAAGACGTGGCGCTGCTGCTCCCCCCGCAGGAGGCCTGCGACGAACTCGTTCGCCGTGCCAACGCGCAGGGCGGGCCCGACAACATTACCGTGCTTATCATTGCCTTCGAGCAGTAACCTGCCGTACCGATGCCGAACCATCCCAACATAGGAACCGAAGTCGACGGATACCGCATCCAGGAGGTGCTGGGGCAGGGCGGTATGGGCATCGTGTACAAGGCCGAAGATGTAGCCCTCTCCCGCACGGTCGCGCTCAAGATGATCGACCCCGCGCTGGCCCGCGATGAAGCCTTCCTGCGGCGCTTTCGGTCGGAGGCGCGGGCGCTGGCCCGGATCGACAGCAGCCATATCGTGCGGGTGCACGCGCTGCGCGAAACCCCAGCGGGCCTGTTCATCGTGATGGAGTATGTGGACGGCGGGACGGTCTCTGACTTGCTGGCGGACGGCCCCGTGCCATGGCAGCAGGCGCTACCCGTCATCCGGCAGACGCTCACCGCCTTGCACGATGCCCACAGCGTCGGCGTGTGGCACCGCGACATCAAGCCCGGCAACATCCTCATCTCGTCTACCGGCAAGGTGAAAGTGACCGACTTTGGCCTGGCCAAGCTGGAGCAGAAGGGGGATGGGATGCAGACCGTCACCCAGGGCATCTCGGGCACGCTCTACTACATGTCGCCCGAACAGGTGAAGGGCGCGGCCGATCTGGACCACCGGAGCGACCTCTATTCGGCCGGGATGACCATCTACAAGATGCTGACGGACGACGTGCCGTTCGACCGGTCGGCAGGCGACTTTGCCATCATGCGAAAAGTGGTGGAAGAGCCGGTGCCCCGGCTGGATGGCACCCGTGACGACCTGCCGCCGGCGCTTGTGGATGCGGTCGCAAAGGCCCTGCAGAAAGACCCCGATGCGCGTTTCCCCTCGGCTAAGGCCATGCTGAAGGCCCTGGAGGGGCTGGAGGAGGCCGCCGCGGGCGCGCCCGTTCCGGTGCGGAAAGGCCGTTCGTCCACTGCGCCGCAGACCCGCGCCCGCCGCAGCCGGGGCCGTGTGGTAGCCGGGGCCGCCCTCGCCATCGTGGTGCTGCTCGGGCTGCTCGGCTTCCTGCTGTGGCCCGCCGGCGATACTGATGATGCAGGCGGCACGATCGCGGATGCCGCCGATAATACGCCGCACGCCATCGATGAGCGCCCGGCCGGAGCCGACGATGCGACCGACGATGCGACCGGCGATGCGACCGGCGATGCGACCGGCGATGCGACCGGCGATGCGACCGGCGATGCAGCTAACGATACCGCCGGGAACGAGGGTGGCGACACGGCCGATAATACCGCCAATGGGGGCACCGATGCGGTGCCCGAGGCGGCCTTCGGTACGCTGCGCATCACCTCAACGCCCAGTGAAGCGACGGTCTACGTGAACGGCGAACGCGCCGGGCAGACGCCCTACGAAGACGATACGAAGCCGCCGGGTGCCGTGACGGTGCGGCTGGAGAAGGACGGCCACGAGGCCTGGGAGCAGCAAGCCGTAGACGTCGGTGCTGGTGCCATGCGGGAGGTATCCGCTACGCTGAGGCCGACCGCGGAGGCCACCGCCGCACTGCGCGCCACAGCGCCATCGGGTGGTACGGTCACGGTAGGGGAGAATGAGTCCGAGGGCACGGGGCAGTTCCAGCTAACGCCGGGCACGCACACCGTGCGCTTTACCCACCCCGAGCACGGCACCGTCGACTCCACGCTTACGGTGGCCGCGAACACATCACACGAGCTTACCGCCTACTTCGAACAGCAGATTAACGTGAACACCGACGGCGCCTGGGCAGGCCTCTGGATCAACGGCGAGCTCTCCGATCGCACCACGCCACAGCAACTTACGCTCGGCCCAGGCGAGCATACCGTCCGTGCCCGCATCGACCGCAGCGATGACCTCTACATCGACGGCGGCCTCCACCGCGTGGAAGTCGACGGCGAGGAGCGCTCCCGCGAAGAATTTACGGGCACCTCGCAGACGATCCGCGTCGCGCCGACCTTTCGCCCAACTCGCCATGTCCTCGTCTTTCGCGTTCGCGAGCGCGAGTAACCCTTTTTCACCAGTCCCATCTACCCCATGAATCGCCTCTTGCACCGCCTCTTTGCTTCACTCGCCCCCGGTCGCTCGTGGCTCCGCCATGGGGTGTCGACCATATTGATGCTGGTACTGCTGCTTGCGTGTACTACCCCGCGGGATGTGGCGCCCTCACAATCTGCGTCTGCCGACGCTCATTCGGCCACGCCCGCAACGGCTGCTCCCGCTGCCGTCCCCTCCCCGGCGGCGGAGGCGCCCGCTGCCAGCCATGTGTTGCACGATCCCACACTCACCGAGGCAATCCAGCAGTACGACGAAGGCCGCTATGAAGCCGCCATCGAGGCCCTCTCGGCTATTGCGCAGGATACCTCAATGGACATCCCGGTGCGCCGGGAAGCCCTGCAGTACCTCGGGCGGGCCCACCTGGCGCGCAACGAAATGGAAGGCGTACGACAGGCCCTGCACAGCCTGCTGGAGCTGGAACCACCGCTGGTAGAGCTGAACCCAGACGTAGAGCCCCCGCCCCTCATGCGGCTGTATTACGAGGTGCGAAAGGACTTTACCGGCTCGTATGAGATGGAGCGCGCGTCGGCGGGCCTGCAAACCCTGGCCATTATGGACTTCTCAAACGCATCGCTGGACGATCGGGAACGCTTTGCTCCCCTGCAACAGGGGCTGCCTTCGCTCCTCATCAACCAGGTAAATGGGGCTACCGACCTGAAGGTGGTCGAACGGGAGCGCATTCAGTGGATCCTGGATGAGCTGGAACTGCAGCGCGATAGCGACATCGTCGATCAGGCTACTGCGGTACAAACGGGCGCCATCCTCGGGGTAAACGCGGTGCTCTTTGGTAGCTACATCGTGCACGAGGGGCAGATGACGCTTAGCTCCCGGCTCGTGAGCGTGGAGACGAGTGAGATCCTCCTCACGGCGCAGGTGCAAGGCGAAGCCAATGCGTTCGGCAGTCTCGTTACCGACCTCAGCGCCCGGCTCACCGAGGCCCTGAATGCGTCGCTACGTGAGGGTGCGGAGGCGGATACACAGCCACAATCGCTGGATGCTATGCTGGCCTATTCCGAAGGCCTCGCTGCACTGGAGCGCGGCAATTACGCCCTGGCGCACGACAGATTTGAGGAAGCCACCGCGCTGGACCCCGACTACCAGCGCGCGCAGATGCGGATCAGCAGCTTGCAACCCGTGCTCGCTGCTTCACAAACGAACGCCCCGACGTCCGACAACGACTCCCCTTAACGCTATAGTAGATACCGATACGTAAAGACACCCGGCTGTATGCTACCTACGCGCCCTTCACGTCTGCCCATAGATTCATGTATCCTGCTTCATCCTCTTGTCCGTTCCCCGGTCTTCTCCTGAAGGCCCTCTGCGTTGCTCTGCTCTTCCTGCTGATGCCCCCGCCGGCGCATGGGCAGGCAGACGATCCTCTGGAAGCCGTCCGCGAAGCCTATGTGGCTGAAGAATACCAGACCACCATTGCGCTACTTGATGAATTGCTGGCGGACGATACCCTTGCCGACACGGAGCGGGTGGACGCGTTGCTTTACCTCAGCCGCGCACAGCTGGCGCTGGAGCGCAGAGACGAGGCGCGCGGAGCGCTGGAAGAGGCGCTGGCCGCTGATCCAAGTCTCATGCTGGACCCTGATCAGGAGTCGCCGCGCTTGATTCGACTCTACTACGCCGTGCGGCAAGATATGGAGGCTGAAGGGCCCATGAGCGATATCCAGACGCTGGCCATCCTGGATTTTGCCAACAACTCCGTGGATGAACGTGACCGATTTGACGGGCTGCGGAAGGGCCTGCCCTCGATGATGATCAGCCACATGAGCGGCACGCCCGATCTGCGCGTAATTGAACGCGAGCGGATTCAGTGGCTGCTGGAGGAGCAGGACTTTCAGCAGGATGCAAGCCGTGTAGACCAGTCGACGGCCGTGCAGACGGGGCAGATCCTGGGCGCCAATGCCGTCGTGTTTGGGAGCTTCATCGTGCTGGAGGATGAGATGACGCTCAACGCCAGCATCGTCGATGTAGCCTCTGGCACCACGCTGCTTTCTGAACAGGCCCGAGGGGCCGCCAACACGTTCCATGACCTCATCGCCGACCTCAGCCAGCAGCTTTCCGATGCCATGGGCGTGAACCTGGATCCTGAGGCAGACATCCGCGAAACGCGTTCCCTGGAGGCCATCACGGCCTACTCGCAGGGCTTGGTCGAGCAGGAGCAGGGCAACTATCGCGCGGCCTACGTACAGTTTGTGCGGGCCTCCGAACTGGATCCGGAATACGACCGGGCCCGGCAGCGTGCCAACAGCCTCCGCCCGCTGATTCGCCAGCCGGTATCTTCCGTATCCCTCACCGTCGGGTATATGGGCACCGATTTCCAGCCAGCCGGGCCCAATGTCATGACACCGCAAAACCTTGATGCCCCGCTGTTCACGTTGATGCTATCCGGCGAGCGAGGCTTGCTGTCGGTAGGGTATGGCACCTCGTCACTCCTTTTTGATACAGGTGTGGATGATGAGCCGATCCTATCCACGGGCGGTGACGCGGGGCCTGTTGCCGATCAGCAAGCCCCATCGTCCGCTGAGATCAGCCAACGCCTCCTGGAGATTACCGGAATGGTGGGCGGCAACGCCTACCTGCTCCGTCGCATTGAGCAAGTCCCGTTCGGCCTCTATCTGCCGATCCGGGTGGGGGGCACGTACCGCTTCGTAGACGTGGATGACGTACCGGACACCCCCGATCCGTTCGGCCTCTTCGACACGCAGCATCTGCTAAGTGCAGGCATCGGTGGTGGGGTCGGTACGCAGTTCCGCGTGATGGACCTACCCGGCGTGATCGGCACGCCTGTGATCGGCAACCTTGTGCTGGATGGGTCGCTCATGTTCATGCCGGGTGCCTATGCGAACCTGGCGGAAGGCTTGGACGATGTGTTCGTGAGCCGCACGCGCGACATCAACGTTGAGATCCGGTTGGTACGGCTCTTGCAGACTGGTGTTGGCGACGGCCTCGGGCTCACGTTCGGGTTCACCCACCGGACGGTCGGACGCTCCGCCACGCCACCGGATGGGTTCGGCGATGCGCTGGGCACGGCCTTCAGTTCGGGCGACCTGGAGCGGATCTCCACGCAGCGGCTGTTCCGCATCGGCATCAACTGGTGAGGTGCATCTGAGCGTATCCCCGAAGGCGGCATGCGCGCGGAAAGCGTAAAGATTTACCGCTTGCTGTAAAAAGATTCCTCCCCACTTGAATCACCGGTATCATAGGGCACCGTGCTTCTTGACGTATGACCGATAAGCAAATCCAACCGGGCCCAAACAGGGTCCTGTGGCTTAATCCAATGGCCGTGTTATGATGATGAGATGGCAGGCACAACGACGGTGGGGTGTAGGGAGGGAGTTATGGAGCGTAGCCACGACGGTGCTATGGATGAGTGTATGGGTGCTGATGGTCGGCTGTGCAGGGGGCGCGGCTACGCAAGAGGCGCCCGTGCCAGCGGAAGAGGAGCCTACGGCGGCTCAGGTGGCGACCGAGAACGGGGGCCCGGATTCCGAGGACACGCTGACGGATGCCGATCTGGAAGCCGCCATTCAGCCGTATGACGAGGGGCGGTACGCGGAAGCGATTGCAGCACTCAGCGCCCTTGCCATCGACGAGGCGAAGCCCATACCGGTACGCCGGGAGGCGCTGCAGTACCTGGGCCGTGCCCATCTGGCCCGCAACGAGATGGAGCGCGTCCGTGAGGCTCTCCACGCGCTGCTGGAGCTGGAGCCCCCGCTGGTAGAACTAAACCCCGATGTTGAGCCCCCGCCCCTCATGCGGCTCTATTACGAAGTCCGGCGCGACGTTGAGGGCTCGTACGAAGTTGAGGGCGGGGCGCCCGGGCTGCAAACCCTGGCCATCCTCGACTTCAACAACAGTTCGGTCGATGCCTTTGAGCGCTTTGCGCCGCTGCAGCAGGGCCTGGCGTCGATGATGATCAACCACATGAACGGCGCTACCGGTCTCCGGGTCGTGGAGCGGGAACGGCTGCGGTGGCTGCTCGATGAGTTGGAGCTGCAGCAGGATACCGTACGCGTAGACCAGGCCACAGCGGTGCGCTCCGGGCAGTTACTGGGGGCGCACGCGGTGCTCTTTGGCTCCTTCACAGTACACCAGGACCAGATGTGGATGAGCGGGCGCGTTGTGGAGGTAGAGACGGGCGCCATCCTGTTAGCCGAACAGGTACGCGGCGCCCGCGACAATTTTTACGGCCTCGTGGAGGAGCTGAGCCAGAAAGTGGCAGGCGCCATCGACGCGACGCTGGACGCCGCAACCCTGGAGCAGCGCCGTGAGACGCAATCACTACAGGCCATGATGGCCTACGCCGAAGGGCTGGCTCTGGTGGAGCGCGAAGCCTACGCTGAAGCTTACGAGCGTTTCCAGCAAGCCCTTGTGCATGATCCGGACTATACGCGGGCCGCGGTACGGGCCGCCAGCTTACGCCCCCTGCTTAGCTAATCCCCCTTCGCCTATCCCTTCGTTGGTACTGTGACCCTCTTTCGCCTCCCTGTTGCTGCATGTATCATCCTCATTGCGGTGCTTGCCGGATGTGCCTCCGTCGACTACTCCGTGGTGGAGCCCGCGCTCTATGAAGGGGCCATAGAGGAACTACAGCAGGAGCTGCGGGAGAACCCTGATAGCGCCGAGGCGCGTCGCTCACTGGGGCTCATCTACCTCCGCACCGGTGCTTTTCGCGACGCCCGAACTGAGTTGCAGGCTGCCTATGATGGCGGTGTTGAGGATCCCGAAGCCCTTTTTAGCCTCGGACTGGCGCATGAGCGATCAGGCGAGCAGCGAGCGGCCATCGAAGCCTACCGGCGCTACACCGACCTCCCGCGGACGTCCCGGTATCGGGAGCCAATGCAGGGGCGGTATCTGTTGCTTGCGCGACAGGTAGCGCGTGCGCAGGTCCGCCGGGCGCTGGCCGCTGAGGCTACCCTGACCGACCAGGCACCAGCCCGCCATGTGGTGGGCGTGGTGCCGCTGTCCTACCAGGGCCGTGAGCCACGCTTCGAGCCGTTGGGTGAAGGGCTGGCCGAGATGATTGCCATCGACCTGGCCCAGGTGCAACAGCTACGCGTCGTGGAGCGGGTACGCCTGGATGCCGTGTTGGACGAACTGGAGCTGGGGGCATCGGACGTCGTCGCGGTTGCCTCCGCGCCCCGGACCGGACGGCTGCTGGGGGCGGGCCGCCTGGTGGCCGGCACCTACGACGTCCTGGACGAGGAAACGCTGCGCCTTGATGCTGCTCTGTGGGAGATGGCGGAAGCCGAAGAGCCAGGCGTCGAAAGCAGAACTGACGCCTTGGAGCAACTCTTTGCGATGCAGAAGCAGCTCGTCTTCTCCCTGATCGAGCGCATGGGGATTCGCCTTACCGCGGAGGAGCGGGCACGCATTGGCGAAGTGCCCACGGACGATCTGGAGGCCTTCCTCGAATTCGCGCGTGGACTCGCGTTCGAGCGCCAGGGGCAATACACGGAGGCCGCCCAGGCGTTTTCTCGGGCCGCCGTGCAGGATCCGTCGTTTGCGCAGGCCACGGAAGCTCAGGCGCGTGCACAGGGCATGCAGACAGCTACGGGCGATGCGGCCTCGTTTCAGCGGACCACCCTCGTCCCAGCGGTCGGTCCGGCGCCGATCGGTGCAGCCCCCCTGTCGCGCAGGCTGCAAGAGCTGAGCATAGGGCTCGGCGCCGATGACGTCCCCGGTGACCCCGACGAGCGCCGCCCGGCCCCCGAGGTCTCGGATGAACCCCCCCGCTTACCCGATCCCCCACCCCCTCCGTCCAACTAACGCTGGCTCCCTCGCGATTATGATGCGCCCCTTCTCTCGTTTAGGTTACGCGTTGGTTCTGGCACTCACCATCGGGTGGTTGATGACTGGGCCCGCCCCGGCTGCGGCTCAGCTTGCAGACGGCGTATGGCCACGCGCCGGCTATGATGAAGGCAACACCCGCCAGAGCCCGTTTGGAGCAGAAGCCACCTCCTGGGAGATCGTAGGCCAGGGTGGCGGCGACCGCTCCATCAGTTGGCCCACCGTGGCAGCTGACGGCAGTCTCCTGTACGTCAACTCAGCGTTTTTTCGTTTTGAAAACCCCGAGGGCCTCGCCACGCTGTACGCGCTGAACCCCGACGGGACGCCCCGGTGGGACGCGACGGTGTTCGGCATTCCCGGAGAAGCGATCAGCGCCCCGGCCATCGACGCCGACGGAAACATCTTTGTCGCGGTAGCCTCAGCGGCCGAGTCGCGTGGCGTGGTGGATGTCTACAACCCCGAGGGCGAACCCATCTCGTTTGCCAGCGTGGAGGCATTGGATGAGTTTAATGAGGGTGATCTGGCTGGCGATCAGCGAGGCGGTGCTGCGCAAACGCCACTACTCGATGGGGAAGGCCGTATGTTTGTTCGGATGGAAGGCACGCTTGTGGCGTTTGCGCTGCCAGACGAGCTGGACGAGGCGAATGTCCCAGAGTTGCTCTGGCGCGAGCCCATCGGCCCCCGCTGCCTCAACATGGGGCCGGACGGCAGCCTGTATGCCGCCACGGGGTCCACGCTCCACCGGATTGATCCCAGCACGGGCGAAGAGCTGAATTCCATACCCGTCGTAGCCCGGCAAGAAGGTTGCCCTGCCATTGACGCCGAGGGCAATGTATATGTGAGCAACGACCTGGACGTGGAGCGCTGGGCCCCCGATCTTTCCACGCGTGACTGGGTCTATGATGGGCTGGAGGCATCGAACGAGCCGCCGGGTTATACCCCGGTACTCGCGCCTGATGGAGGTTCACTCTATTTCGTGAGCGAGCCCGATGGGTTCAGCACCGTTCGGCTGTTCGCACTGGACACCGACACGGGGGAGGCCCAATGGCAGGTTGCCGGCGAGTCTCAGTTTTTCGACAGCACAGCGCCTTCCGTCCGTGGGAATGGCACCATTTATTTCTCCGCCTCGGGCGAGATTGATTCTGCCGTGGGCCCGGAAGGACGACTCTACGGCGTTCAGCCGGACGGCTCGCTCTTCTTTACTCGGGAGTATGCGACAGCAACTGACGATGCACCTGTGATCATGGGCCCGCCCGTGTTTTCGTCTACCGGCGCGGCCTATTTCACCACGGCCGGCGGGTTCTTTTCGCCCGCAGCCACCCACATACGCGCGGAAGTGCTCCCGCAGGTCGTGCTCAGCGATGAGAGCCTCGATTTCGGGCCAGTGGAGGTCGGGGAGTCGGTGGAGCAAATCCTCACGGTGCAGAATGAAGGTGGCGCGACCGTGGTCATCGAGGAGTTGCTCCTGAGCGAGGCAGTGGACGCCTTCGCCCTTGCACTGGAGGCCGAGGAGCTACCGCCTGGTGCGAGCGCCAATATTACCATCACGTTTACCCCGGAGACATCCGGCGTGGTCACTTCGGTGCTTACCGTTGGTACCTCAGTAGGGACGCTGGAAGCCACACTCTCAGGGGAAGGCGTGGTGACGAGCCTCACGTTGGACCCCCTGTCGGTTGATTTTGGACCTGTGGAGGTGGGAGGCACGGCGGAAGAGATTGTTGACCTCATCAACGACGGCACCGAGCCGGTGCTGGTAGAAGATGTGTTCGTTGCGGATGAGTTCGATGAGGGGCTGTTTACCGTCAGTCCGTCATCGGGCGAACTGGAGGCGGGGGAAAGCCTGGAACTGACAGTTACGTTTACCCCGGTGGAAGAAGGATTCGTTTCGGCGACGCTGATTGTGGAAAGCTCTGCCGGCGTCGACGAGGCCACCATCGGTGGAGAGGGGGTGGTGTCGGCCATTGCGCTGGAGCCTACGGCGGTGGACTTCGGTGCAGTAGAGGTGGGCACTGCGGAGGAAGTCATCCTCACGCTGACGAACGAAGGCAGCACCGTTGTAAGCGTGGAAGACGTAGAGCTGAGCGGGGACGTAGAGGCATTTGCCGTCGATTTCTCTCCGCAAGAGCTATCACCTGAGGAGGAACTGGAGATGGCGGTGACCTTCGCGCCCAATGAGGCTGGCCCGGTGGCGGCCACACTAACAGTGTTCACCTCAGCAGGCGAGGCGTCCGCGACGCTTGCCGGCGAAGGGGTAGAATTCAGCCTAACGGTCGACCCTGCATCTGTCGACTTTGGTCTGGTGGAAGTGGGGGAGACGCTCGAAGAGATCGTCGTACTTATCAACGATGGCAGCGCCTCGCTTGTGATTGAGGATGTTAT